>Ga0335084_10007799_pt1 | contig 10632 bp, 7 predicted proteins | sample Lox_Sample_44_FD_206721 | JGI IMG/M metagenome (GOLD analysis project Ga0335084, IMG submission 206721) | Soil microbial communities from Loxahatchee National Wildlife Refuge, Florida, United States - Lox_Sample_4.4 | ecosystem: Environmental > Terrestrial > Soil > Wetlands | place: USA: Florida...
GGAAGTCGCTGACCCATCCGTGGCAGGTGCCGAAGCCGGCGCGCATGTACCTGGCCAAGGGCTGCCTGGAGTGCCGCATGACCGGCTATATGGGCCGTGTGGGCATCTACGAGATGATGACCCTCACCCGCTCGCAGCGCGCCCTCATCAGTGCGGAGACGGATCTCGGCAAGGTGCGCGACCAGGCCATGCGCGACGGGATGAAGCCGCTGCGAATCAGCGGTGCGCTCAAAGTCGCGGCCGGGTTGACGACGGTCGAAGAAGTCATGAAAGTGGCGCCGCCCGCGTCCGGAGAGCGGCGCGCCGTATAGTGCACCCGGCCGAGTTCGGCCGGCCGGCAGGAGAGCGACCACTTGAACCATTCCCAGCGTTTGCCGGACACACACCCAGCCGACACCGGCCCGACTCGCGCCCCGGCCGAGCATCGCATGCCCGTCATCGACGTTGGCCGCATTCTGCTGCTCGCAGCCGCTTACTTCCTGACTGCGTACACCAGCACGTATCTCAGCGGAATGCCGGCGCATGTCAGTTTCGTGTGGCTCCCAGCCGGGCTGTCTCTGGTTGCTTTGCTGGTCGGTGGATTGCGCTTGGCCCCGGGGATCCTGGTGGGGGCTTTTGCGGCTCAGTACAGCGAGGGCGGTGGCGCGTGGATGTGCGCCGTGTTCGCTCTGGGGAGCACGCTCTCCGCCGTGGCCGGCACTTGGCTGCTGCTGCGCAGGCTCGGGTTCTCGCGCCAGCTGGATCACCCGCGCGACGTCTTGTCCGTCATCCTCGTCGGCGCATTCCTGAGCCCAGTCATCGCGGCCGCTTTCGGCGCGACTGCTACTTACTACTGGGGACACCAAGGCTCGAACGAGTGGGCAACGTTGTGGGCCTTGTGGTGGGCAGGCGATGCGCTTGGCGTTCTGCTGCTGGCTCCGCTGGTGCTGTGCCTGGTGAGCAGACGCGAGATACCTCTGGTCCGGCGACCGACGAGCTTGACCCTGGTCGCGCTGCAGCTCGTTGTGGGCGGCTACGTGTTTGCGCTGCATTCCAGTCCCGGCGCGCTGGCTTATGTCTACCTCAGCCTGGCGCTGCTGACCGCGATGCAGCTGCCGCTCACCTGGGTCGCGGTGCTCAGCTTTCTGACCTTCTGCGCGGCCGCCGGCGGCACCCTGCTGGGCAGTGGCCCGTTCGCAGCGGCAGACCCTGCGGACAGCCTGGTTTCGTTGCAGGTCTACGGTATCGTGTACTCGCTCGCCACTCTGCTGGTCAGCGGCCTCGCGCAAAGACGGGAGAGCGTGGCGACACAGCTGAGCGAGAGCCTTGCGCGGTTCCAGCAGCTCACCGCCGTGTCCGCGGACCGGTATCGGGACGTCGCGGAGAACAAGCGCTTTCTGGATGCGCTCATCGCCGCCATACCGACACCGGTCCTGGTCAAAGACGATCAGCATCGCTACGTCGGGGTCAACGCTTCCTTTTGCCAGTTCTTCCGCAACCCGGCCGAGCAAATCCTGGGCAAGAACGACTTCGACTTCTTCGCGCCAGAGGACGCCGCTTTCTACCAGCAGACCGACGACGAGGCGCTTAGCGGCCACGCTCCCCTGACCTATGAACGCCCGTATACGATAGGAGGCGATATTCGCTGGATGCTGGTGCGCAAGTCCGGACTGACCCGACCCGATGGCAGCCGGGTGGTCGTGCTGGTGCTGATCGACGTCACCGAGCGGCGTGCGGCAGAGGCCGCGCTGCGCGAGAGTGAGACGCGGTTTCGCGACTTCGCCGCCGCAGCGGGTGAGTACGTCTGGGAGGCGGATCTGGATGGCCGCTTCACCTACGTCTCCAGCCGGGTGCAGACCATCTGGGGCTACTCTGACCACGAGCTCACCGGTCGCACGCCGGCCGAGCTCATGCCGCCCGGCGAGGCCGAGCGCGTGCGCGAGTGGCTGCGCCACAACATGCGCCCGGACGGATCGTTCAACGATCTCGAGCACACAATTGTCGACCGGCACGGCGAGACGCGCTGGGTGCTGATCAATGCTGTCGGCACGTTCGACACAGCCGGGAAGCGCATCGGCCAGCGCGGCACCGGCCGCGACATCACCGATCGCAAGACCGCCGAGGCGCGCATCAGCTACTTGGCGACCCGCGACCCGCTGACCGAGCTGCCCAACCGCACGTTGTTCAACGACCGCCTGGAGCAAGGAATCGTGGCGGCGCGCCGCACCGGGCAGTCCCTGGCGCTGCTGTTCATCGACCTGGACCGCTTCAAGAACATCAACGATTCGCTCGGCCACCAAGTGGGCGACCTGCTGCTCAAGGAGGTAGCCAACCGCATGGAGGGCTGCATCCGCAAGGGCGACACGCTGTCGCGGCTGGGCGGTGATGAGTTCGTCGTGACCCTGGAGGGCCTGCAGCAGGCCGAGGACGCGGCTCAGGTGGCGGCCAAGATCATCAAGGCGTTATCGCGGCCGTGCGATATCGCCGGCCACACGCTCAACACCACGTGCTCCATCGGCATCAGCATCTACCCGCTCGATGCCGACGACGACCGCGCGCTGATGAAGAATGCGGACACCGCCATGTACCACGCCAAGGAGAAGGGCCGCAACAACTACCAGTTTTTCTCTCCCGAGATGAACGTGCGGGCAGTCGAACGGCATACGTTGGAAACGGCGCTGCGCGCGGCGCTGGAGCGCGAGGAGTTCCAGCTCTATTACCAACCTCAGGTCGACATGCACAGCGGCAAGATCGTGGGGATGGAGGCGCTGCTGCGCTGGCACCACCCGCAACGCGGCGTACTTTCTCCCGGCACTTTCATGGCCGTGGCCGAGGAATCCGGACTCATAGAACCGATCGGCCAGTGGGTGCTGCGCACCGCCTGCGAGCGTGCCAAGGCCTGGCAAGACAACGGCTACCCGGCGGTCAAGGTGGCCGTGAACGTTTCACCGCGCGAGCTCATCCGCCCGAGGGAGTTCGCGCGCGGCATTTCGCGCGTGCTCAGCTCCACCGGACTGGACCCGCGCTACCTCGAGCTCGAGATGACCGAACAACTGCTGGTCCAAAACGCTGAAGAGAACATCGCCGTGCTGCGCAAGCTGGGACAAGAGGGCGTGCGCATCGCGGTGGACGATTTCGGCACCGGCTACTCCTCGCTGTCGTATCTGCGGCAGCTTCCGATCGATACGATCAAGATCGACCGCAGCTTCGTGCGCGACGTCGAGCGCGACCCTGAAGACAGGGCCATCATCGAGGCCATCGTCGCGATGGCGCATTCGCTCGGGCTGCAGGTCACCGCCGAGGGCGTGGAGACTCGCGGGCAACTCGACGCACTGGCAAGGCTAGGCTGCGACGAGTATCAGGGGCATCTGTTCAGCCGGGCGCTGCCTGCAGTGGAGATCGCCGCGCGCTTTCTGGCGCCCGGCGAGCTCGACTTCGAAGTCACGGAAGCGCCCTAGCGCTCAGGGAAGCTCTGATTTAAGAGCTCAGTGCACCAGCTCCCGCATCCCGGCCTCGAGGCCGGCCAGCGTGAGCGGGAACATGCGCCTGCCCATCAGCTCGCGCACCATACCGATTGAGTCGTAGTAGCCCCAGCGCTCTTCCGGCTGCGGGTTGAGCCAGATCGCGTGGCTGTAGACGTTCAGCAGGCGCTGGAGCCACACTGTTCCCGGCTCCTCGTTGTTGTGCTCGACCGAGCCGCCCGGATACGCGATCTCGTAGGGACTCATGGTGGCATCTCCCACCAGGATCAGCTTGTAGTCGTGGCCATAGGTGTGCATCAGGTCCCACACGCCGATCTTCTCGCTGTGACGCCGCCGGTTATCTTTCCACACCGCCTCGTACAGGAAGTTGTGGAAGTAAAAGTGCTCGAGGTGCTTGAACTCCGTGCGCGTGGCTGAGAACAGCTCCTCACACACGCGCACGTGGTCGTCCATCGATCCGCCCACGTCCAGGAACAGCAGCACCTTGACCGCGTTGTGCCGCTCCGGGACCATCTTGATATCCAGCCAGCCCGCATTCCTGGCGGTGGAACGGATCGTGTCGTCCAGATCCAGCTCCTCGGGAGCACCTTCGCGGGCGAAGCGTCGCAGCCGCCGCAGCGCCAGCTTGATGTTGCGCGTCCCCAGTTCCACCGAATCGTCCAGGTTGCGGTACTCGCGCTGGTCCCACACTTTGACCGCGCTGCGATTGCGAGACACATCCTGGCCGATGCGCACGCCCTCCGGGTTGAAGCCATGGGCACCGAAAGGCGAGGTTCCGGCGGTTCCGATCCACTTGGAGCCACCCTGATGGCGGCCGCGCTGCTCCTCCAATCGCCGGCGCAGGGTCTCCATCAGCTTCTCCCAGCCACCCAGCGAGCGGATCAGCGCCTTCTCCTCGTCTGACAGCTGCAGCTCCGCGTGACGGCGCAGCCACTCCTCGGGGATCTGCGCCAGCAAATCGTCCGGCAACTCGGTGATGCCTTTGAAATAGGCAGCGAATACGCGGTCGTAGCGGTCGAACTGCGTCTCGTCCTTCACCAGGCACACGCGCGCCAGGTAGTAGAACTCGTCCAGGCTGCCGCCGATGAGGTGGCTGCGCAAAGCCTCCAGCAGCGTCAAGAACTCCTTGATGGTGACCGGGAGACCACCATCCTTCAGCTTGAAAAAGAACTCAGTCAGCATGTGCAGCGAAACGCGGTCCAGTCATGCGACACACGACTTCAGGTACGTGTACGGCGCGACATGAACACCAGGCGCTCGAACAGGTGCACGTCCTGCTCGTTCTTGAGCAACGCGCCCGCCAGGGGCGGCATGATCTTGTGCTGATCGCGCGAGTGCAGCACCTCCGGCGCGATGTCCTCCGCCATGAGCAGCTTGAGCCAGTCCAGCAGCTCGGACGTCGACGGCTTCTTCTTCAGCCCCGGGACATCGCGGATCTCGAAGAAGGCTTCCAGCGCCTCGCGCAGAAGAGTCTTCTTGAGGCCGGGATAGTGCACGTCAACGATCCGCATCATGGTGTCCTTGTCCGGAAACTTGATGTAATGAAAGAAGCAGCGGCGAAGAAATGCGTCTGGCAGCTCTTTCTCGTTGTTGCTGGTGATGATGATGGTTGGACGGTGGGTGGCGCGGATCAGCTGTTGCGTCTCGTACACGTAGAACTCCATGCGGTCCAGCTCGCGCAGCAGATCGTTGGGGAACTCGATGTCGGCTTTGTCGATCTCGTCGATCAGCACCACGGCCGGCGTATCGGCTTGAAATGCTTCCCACAGCGGACCGCGTTTGATGTAGTTGGCGATGTCGTGCACCTGCGCCTCGCCCAGCTGTGAGTCGCGCAGGCGCGAAACGGCGTCGTATTCGTACAGCCCCTGCTGCGCCTTGCTGGTGGATTTGATATGCCACTGGATCAACGGCCGGTTGAGCGAGCGCGCCACCTCGATGGCGAGCATGGTCTTGCCGGTACCTGGCTCGCCCTTGATCAGCAAGGGTCGCTCCAAGGTGATCGCGGCGTTGACCGCCATCGTGAGGTCCTCGGTAGAAACGTAGCTATCGGTTCCGGTAAAGCGGGCCATGGTCGGGGAAAGCCTTCGTGTGGATCGCGCGATTATAGCCGGGGCCTGAATGGCACGGCGTCCCCCTGCGGGAGCAAGTACAATTCGGCATTCGAAGCGAACGGAGACCCGCGGATGCCTAAGCTCAACGCCAACCTGTCCATGATGTTCAACGAGGTCGACTTCACGGACCGCTTCGCTCTGGCGGCCAAGGCCGGCTTCAAAGGCGTCGAATTCCTCTTCCCCTATGCATACGACAAGAGCCAGCTGGCCGATGTCGCGCGCAAGAACCGACTCGAGGTGATCCTGTTCAACACGCCGCCCGGTGACTGGAATGCGGGCGACCGAGGGCTGGCGTGCGATCCGGCCCGCGTGAACGAGTTTCAAGACGGCGTAGGCAAGGCCATCGATTACGCTCTCGCGCTGAGCTGCAAGCAGATCCACTGCATGGCCGGGCTCAAGCCCCGCGGCGTGAACGACGAGAAGATGCGCGAGACCTACATCGCCAGTCTGCAATTCATGGGGCGGGAGCTGGCGAAGCACGGGTTGAAGCTTCTGATCGAGGCCATCAATACACGCGATATCCCGGGCTTCTATCTCAACACCTCGCGCCAGGCCTTCGACATCATGCACTACGCGCAGGTGCCAAACCTCTCGTTCCAGTACGACATCTACCACATGCAGATCATGGAAGGCGACCTCGCGCCCACCATCGAGAAGAATCTGGCCAAGATCGGTCACATGCAGCTGGCCGACACACCCGGTCGCCACGAACCGGGAACCGGTGAAATCAACTACCCGTTTCTGTTCCAGCACATCGACCGCATCGGCTACCCGGGCTGGATCGGGTGCGAGTACCGGCCCGCCACCGCCACCGAGGCCGGGCTGGGGTGGAGCAAACCCTATTTGAAGTAAAGGAGAGGACGCATGAGCAAAGTCGGATTCGTAGGCCTGGGCATCATGGGCAAGCCGATGGCGGCGAACCTCATGAAGGGCGGGCACACGCTATATCTGTTCAGCCGCAGCGGTGTGGCGCCGGAGCTGACGGCGGCCGGTGGCGTGGCGTGCGCGTCCGCCAAGGAGGTGGCGCAGAAGGCCGAGTTCATCATCACCATGGTTCCCGATACACCGGACGTGGAGAAGGCGCTGTTCGGATCCGGCGGCGTGGCCGAAGGACTGTCCAGGGGGAAAGTGGTCATCGACATGAGCTCGATCTCGCCGTTCGATACCAAGGCGTTCGCGCAGCGCGTCAATCAGCTCGGCTGCGAGTATGTCGACGCGCCCGTGTCCGGCGGCGAGGTGGGCGCGAAGAACGCGTCGCTCACCATCATGGTCGGGGCGAGCGAAAGCGCGTTCGAACAGGTCAAGCCGCTGTTCGAGCTCATGGGCAAGAACATCACGCTGGTGGGCGGCAACGGCGCCGGCCAAACGTGCAAGGTGGCGAACCAGATCATCGTGGCGCTCAACATCGAAGCCGTGGCCGAAGCGCTGCTGTTCGCCTCCAAGGCAGGCGCCGATCCGGCCAAAGTGCGTCAAGCGCTGATGGGCGGTTTCGCATCCTCGCGCGTGCTGGAAGTGCATGGGGAGCGCATGATCAAACGCACCTTCGATCCCGGCTTCCGCATCGAGCTGCACCAGAAGGACCTGGGCCTCGCGCTGGCCAACGCGCGCAAACTGGGCATCAGTCTGCCCAACACCGCCGCTGCCCAACAGTTGTTCAACGCCTGCGTCGCGCATGGCGGGGCCAAATGGGACCACTCGGGGATGGTCCGCGCATTGGAAACGCTGGCGAATCATCAAGTCGCCAAGTAGATCCCGCGTCGGGCTGGCTCGGGGTCGATCTTGCGGCTGCACGGATGAGTCGCATTGAATGACAGTTGATCCGACATTCCTGCTGCGCCGCATGTTCGACGCCGCGGTGGCGCGCGCCATGCCGGACAAGTGCCTGCCCCCGTTCCTGCCCAACCCGCCAAAAGGCAGAACCATCGTCGTGGGCGCCGGCAAGGCGGCGGCCACCATGGCCCGTGCGGTGGAAGATCAGTGGCGCGGCGAATTGATGGGGCTGGTGGTGACGCGTTACGGTCATCACGCGCCCACCAAGCGCATCGAGGTCGTGGAGGCTGCACACCCGGTGCCGGACCTCGCCGGGCGCGAGGCGGCGGAGCGCATCCTCAAGCTGGTCCAGGGGCTCAGCCGGGACGACCTCGTGCTGTGCCTCATCTCTGGAGGCGGTTCCGCCCTGCTCACCCTGCCTGCGCCCGGGCTCACTCTGCAGGACAAGCAGGCCATCAACCGGGCGCTGCTGAAGAGTGGAGCCAACATCGCCGAGATGAACTGCGTGCGCAAGCACCTGTCTGCCATCAAGGGCGGCCGGCTCGCCGCCGCCTGCCATCCCGCCAAGGTGGTGACACTCACGATCTCGGATGTACCCGGCGACGATCCGGCCGTGATCGCCTCAGGGCCCACGGTTCCCGACCGCACCACCTTCGCTGACGCGCTGGCGATCTTGACGAAGTACCACATCACCGAGCCGGTTTCGGTCGTGGAGCACCTGCGGGCCGCGAGTGAGGAGACGCCCAAGCCTGGCGATCCGCGGCTGGCTGGCGTGCAAACGCATCTGGTCGCGGCGCCTCAGCAATCCCTGGAAGCGGCGGCGGAAGTAGCGCGCCAAGCCGGCGTCACGCCGCTCATCCTCGGTGACAGCCTGGAGGGCGAGTCGCGCGAGGTGGCGCTGGTGCACGCGGGCATCGCGCGCCAGGTTGTGCGCCACGACCAGCCGGCCGCACGGCCATGCGTGCTGCTCTCGGGAGGGGAAACCACCGTGACCGTTAGAGGCAAGGGGCGCGGTGGACGCAATGTGGAGTTCCTGCTCGCACTGTCGGTAGCATTAGACGGCGAGCCCGGCGTTTATGCCTTGGCGGGCGACACAGACGGCGTGGATGGTACCGAAGACAATGCCGGCGCCATGGTCACTCCTGACACGCCACAGCGCGCGGCTGCGCGCGGCCTGGACGCAAAAGCGCACCTTGCCGATAATGACGGTTACAGTTTCTTCTCCGGCCTGGGAGACTTGGTCAAGACCGGCCCCACGCTCACCAACGTCAACGACTTTCGCGCCATCCTGATCCTGCCGTAGACCCGACATGGGCAAACCCGAAGTCGTGCAGCCGTCGATCCAGCCTGCTCTGAACAAGGCCGATCTGCTGCGGCGTCTTGCCGCCGCGCTGCCGCTAAACTGTCTTCTGCACGAGCGCGAGGACCTCGTCCCCTACGAGTGCGATGGGCTCTCGGCCCATACCCAGGTGCCGTTAGCGGTCGCGCTGCCCGAAAACGAAGACCAGGTGCGCCAGGTGCTGCGCATCTGCTCTCAAGCGCGGGTGCCTGTGGTTGCGCGCGGAGCCGGGACCGGTCTTTCCGGCGGCGCCATGCCGCACGGCCAGGGGGTGACGCTCGCGCTGTCGAAGCTCAAGAGCATCCTCGCGATCGATCCCGTCGCACGCACGGCCCGTGTTCAACCCGGCGTGCGCAACCTGGCGATCTCGGAAGCCGCTGCTGTCCATGGCCTGTACTACGCACCCGACCCCTCGAGTCAGATCGCGTGCAGCATCGGCGGCAACGTGGCAGAGAACTCGGGCGGCGTGCACTGTCTCAAGTACGGACTGACCGGGCACAACTTGCTGGCGCTGCGCGTGGTGACCATCGACGGCGATCTGCTGGAGATCGGCTCCGAGGGGCTCGACGCGCCGGGCTACGACCTGCTCGCGCTGATGACCGGTTCCGAAGGGCTGCTGGGGGTCGTGACGGAAGTCACCGTGAAGCTACTGCCCAAACCGGTCAAGGCGCAAGTCATACTGGCCGCCTTCGATTCGGTGGTCAAAGCAGGCGAGGCGGTGGCACAGATCATCGCGGCGGGGTGCATCCCGGCCGGCCTGGAGATGATGGACAAACTCGCCGTTGCGGCGGTGGAGCAGTTCGTTCACGCCGGCTATCCGCTGGATGCGGAGGCGATCCTGCTGTGCGAATGCGACGGAACCGAGGAGGAGGTCGCGGACGAGATCGAGCGCGTGTCTCGGGTGATGCGCGCCAGCGGTGCCACCGACACCCGGCTGTCGCGCGATGACTCGGAGCGGCTAAAGTTCTGGTCCGGGCGCAAAGCAGCGTTTCCCGCCGTCGGACGCATCCTGCCCGACTACTACTGCATGGACGGCACCATCCCCAAGAAGAAACTGGGCGAAGTGCTGGCTGGAATCGGCGCGCTCTCAAAACAATTTGGACTCACTTGCCCGAACGTGTTCCACGCCGGCGACGGCAACCTGCATCCGCTGATCATGTTCGACGCCAACGAGGGCGATCAGGCACAGCGCGCGGAGGCCTTCGGCGCTTGCATCCTGGAGCTTTGCATCAACGCGGGCGGAACCATCACCGGCGAGCACGGCGTGGGGATCGAGAAGATCGACCAGATGTGCCTGCAGTTCGGCACCGGCGAGCTGGCTAGCTTTCTCGCCGTCAAGCACGCGCTCGACCCGCATGCGCTGCTGAACCCCGGCAAGGCCGTGCCGACCCTGCATCGCTGCGCCGAATTCGGCGCGATGCATGTGCATCGCGGTCAGGAGAAGTTCCCCGAGCTTCCCCGCTTCTGACTGCGGCCGGTGCGCAGCCTGAGCCGCAATCTGTTCAATCCTCCGGGGTTCAGAGGCTTGAACCTTCAATGGACCCGTTGATCTCCGAGCTGAGCGAGCGCATCCGTCAAGCAGCGGTGCACAAGCGCGCGCTGCGCATTCGCGGCGGCGGTACGAAGGATTTCTACGCCTACAAGCTCGAGGGGGAGCCGTTCGCCGTGTCCGCGTACCGCGGTGTGGTCGACTACGAGCCGAGCGAGCTGGTGATGACGGCTCGTGCCGGGACACCGCTGGCAGAGATCGAAGATGCGTTGGCTGCGGCGGGACAGATGCTCGCGTGCGAGCCACCGTACTTCGGTCCCCAGGCAACGCTAGGGGGTTGTGTCGCGGCCGGCTTCTCCGGGCCACGCCGCGCCTACGCCGGCTCGGTGCGCGACTTCGTACTCGGAACCCGGGTGCTGAACAGCGCAGGCGAGGATTTGCGCTTCGGCGGGCAGGTCATGA
>Ga0335084_10007800_pt1 | contig 10632 bp, 7 predicted proteins | sample Lox_Sample_44_FD_206721 | JGI IMG/M metagenome (GOLD analysis project Ga0335084, IMG submission 206721) | Soil microbial communities from Loxahatchee National Wildlife Refuge, Florida, United States - Lox_Sample_4.4 | ecosystem: Environmental > Terrestrial > Soil > Wetlands | place: USA: Florida...
GGAAGTTTTTTTCTTACGCCAAATTGATGAGCTATTGCGGCTCACAGTTATTTTCACATCGGCATTCGGACTTGCCATAGTTGGTGTAATCGACGACGTGCGACCACTGAAAGCGATTCCGCGTCTGTTATTACAGACCGCGGCAGTCGCCGCTGTTATCGCTATCCTTCCACACGACATGCGAATCGTGCCGAGCCTCCCCTGGTGGCTGGATCGAACGCTCGCGCTCGTCGGCGGGGTTTGGTTCATAAACCTCGTGAATTTCATGGATGGCATCGACTGGATGACAGTTGCCGAGATTGTACCTGTCACGGCGGGCCTTGCCGTTTTCGGTCTGAAGGGCGCGCTCCCTCCAGAGGCAACTTTGGTAGCCGCCGCCCTTTGCGGTGCAATGATCGGCTTTGCGCCGTTAAATCGCCCCGTGGCACAATTATTTCTCGGCGACGTCGGCAGTTTGCCAATCGGCCTGTTACTGGGCTGGCTGCTCTGGATGCTCGCGGGGCAGGGTCATCTTGCCGCTGCAGCATTATTGCCGCTTTACTATCTGGCTGACGCGACCGTTACATTGCTGCGTCGCCTAATAAATCGTGAGGCAGTAACGCAAGCGCACCGACGTCATTTTTATCAGCGCGCACTGGATAGCGGCTTGAGCGTCTACCGAATCGTGGGACGTGTTTTTGCAACAAATGTAATTCTTGTGTTGCTTGCGTCGCTCACCATCATGAGCAGATCGCTGATTATCGACATAGCAACGTGCGCGATTGGTACCATTCTCGTTGGTACATTGATTTGGAAGTTTAATCGCGGTTCCTAAACGCGGCCGTTCATCTGAATAGCCATCATTCGCCCGGTTGGTTCGCTTCTAATCGTTTCCGATCGAACCGTCGCAAGACCCACCCCGATCAATAGCCAAAACGTCCGCTGATAAAGCATATCAGCCGGCCCGCACATCACCGCGAACGCCACAAAACACAGTACAATCAGTGCGGACGCCTGCTCGTTGCGCGCATGCGCCCATTCTTTGAGAAAGATGTAGATGGCCGGAGATACAAATACGATAAACCCAATTGTGCCGAGCTCAGCTAAAAGCCATACCCCAGTCGAGTGAATGAGAAGCGGTATACCGCTAGTCGCCAGAATCATCTCGTTGCGAAACGCACCGAGACCGGCTCCGAAGATGGGGTGGTCGGCAAACAACTTTAAACCACCTACTATACTGACTAAGCGTTCCTGCGTTGATGCGGTATCAGGCACAACCTGCGGGTTGTGGCCAAGTAGAGTGAATAATAGAATTGCAGCGCAGGCGGTACCGAGCGTCGCAAGTAATGTTTCGTGGGAATTGATTACGCGGAGATAGTGACTCGTCGCCAGGACGAACACGGCGGCGATCCATCCGGATCGAGATCCTGCGAAATATAAGCCAGCTATCACCAAAGCCAAAACGACAATCCGTAGCGAGGCGCCACGGACAGCCGTTATTGCCGCTGACATCGCCATCAAAAGTTGAAACGCAAAAAAATTGTGATTTAGCGAGAAGCCCTGGACATTGCCCAAAACGACCGGGACTTGAAAACCCAGACCGGTCACCATCACTAGAAGAACTTCAAGTCCCGCAACTGCCGCGGTCGCGCCGGCAAATGTCAGCAATATCGTGCGGAGGCCCTCTTTTTGGCCAACTTTCACAATGAGCGCGCCAGTCGCTGCATAGGCCAGAAGGACAAACCATCCGAGGAACCGGTTCGTCACCGCCCAGGTTGTCCAGCCAAATCGGTCGGCCCCGATCAGGAGCGATCCGCCGAGTACAAGGGTGGCAACCGCGGCCGCCAGATTGATGTGCGGCACCCGCCAGCTCGGCAGAGACCCAAGGCGGATACACGTCAGAATAAAAAGCACGCCCCCCAGCATCGCCAGCGGGTCGGCAAGGTTGACGTTGAGCAGGCCCGATTGGACCGGGACATAGATTTGAAACAGCACAAGCGTGGCCGCGCCAATCGGCAGCACCCATGCCAGCACCTGATAATAGTCGACCGGTTTGGCGGCTCGCGTTTGCACCGGCTGCTTCCTGGTTTCGGAGCCCGGGAGGGAGATCGCGGCAAGCATCCCCACGACAAGCAATGAACCGACGCCAATGAGGACGGCGGCGGTCAGCGCCGCGTGAGCCGGCACGCCGATCGCGCCGAGCCCGACGATGGCGCTCATCTCGCGCATGCCCCAGCCGGCCAGACTGATCGGCACGCTGGTCGCAAACATGACGATCGCCGATGCAGCCACAAGATTGGCGATTGATGTCTGCGGAGACAGCGTGTGGGCGGCTATGACATACGCAGCCTGCATCGGGATCTGCACAAGAAACGTGAGGCCGATGATGGCCAGGCAGCGCCGCACGAAATGCCGTGTCAACAGCGGTGTGATCGTCCGCACGGCCATTCGTCCATACCCCATCAGGGCTCCGGCGGTCGTCGCCGCAATGAGGCCAGCCATGATCTTGAGCAATTCGGCACCGCCCGAGGACCGATCAAGGTACACATTGCCGAAAATGAAGAAGGCGCCGCCCAGCGCGAAAAGCGCGGACACGATTGCGGCTGTGAAACGTTCATAGGCCGTAATGACAACGACAGCGGCAAACGGAACGCCGCCACGCCCGGCAATGACACCACGCGCCATCAATTGGCCGGCGATTTGAAAAAAGATGGCGCCTGCCAGACTTCCGGTGGAAACGACGGCCATTGCCCTGCGAAACGTTATCGGGTGCTCGACTTCGGCCGCGATAACCTTGAAGCGAAGAACAGCAGCGAACGCGTTCGCCAACAACACAAAGAGAATGGCACTTATGGCGCCGGTGGACAGCGCGCGAATGTCGTCAAATATCTCTGCCGTACCGTAGTAATAGCCAACCAGAAAAATGACGCCGACCAGCAGGACAACCGAGACTGCCGGTTTGACAACTTTCATATACATAGGGGACGCTACATGCCGCCTGTTGGAATTCGCGCTTGGTTTTTGTTCGGGAAGCCAATCGTCGCTCTCATCAACCGATGGAGCGGTGAATTGGGTTTGCAGGCTCATTTCAAACTGCCGCTCTGAAAGAGATTTCGTGCGCGCTACGCAACTGCTCCCAGAATCGTTCGACGATTTCAAGTGCGTTGATATTTAATTTTTCTCAACTTGGTGTTGTCGCGTGACGCATATCGACGTCGTTTCTGACAAAGAACGAATTCGATCAGGCACGACAAAAAGCACCGCGGATCGCGACTATGCAACCCACAGGCAAACAGATTTGCAACGCAACGAAATTCAGACGCGCCTTGGCGCACAGCCGATTGATTCGGCTTCCGTCAGTAGAATCTTATCGATCTGAGTTGGCAAGAAAATCTTGCAGTCGTGAAAAGCTGATGCCCCTAACGATAATAATAGTAAGGCACCTGCAGCCCGCGATACGGCTTGCACCGACCGCCTTGCAAGGTGAAACCCTCAGGGCCTTGTGATTAAGTGAAACATTGCTTGCCTCAGGATAGGCTGTTTAGACCCCCACCCAATTCCATTCTTTCGCAAGATCACTCAGGTAAGTCTTGGTTCCAGCCCTGCCCCATTTTTGACGGCCAAAAGCTCAAAATTTTGACCGTTCTCCGGCTCGGTTAAAATTCCGCGTCCTCAAAACACACCCCCCGGCAACACCGACACCGATGACATAGACCCAGCCCTGGACGAAATCGAACAAGTGCGAGTTGAACACAGAACCGATGACGGTCTGCACCACAATCACAAGACCGATCCACGCGACCAGGCCTTTGCCGCCAAACAGCAATAAGTGCGCGATCCACATCGCCCATAATATGGCAACGCCGACAAGTCCAAGTTGAATTCCGACAGCTAGAGTCTGATTGTGGGGATTGGCGGCGGCGACACCCGCTGTGGCCGTGTGTCCAGCCGCTGCCTTTGCAAACAGCGCATGGATCGATCCCGTGCCATGACCGATCACCGGCGACTGCCGAATGAACTCTATCGATTTCTTCGAGAACTCAATCCGCTCGCCCGAGGATGTTCTCTCGTCGGTGGCCTCGTATTTTTCCATGTCCGTCCAGATCTGAACGGTGCGGCTGCGCAAGTAGGGCGAGGACACCCAACCAAGAAGGCCAATCAGGAGGGCGGCGGCACAAATGAACGCAATGCCCTTTGCGTTTAGCCTTTTGATCGCAAACAAAATGAGCAGCACAGGCACGATAGCCAGTGCCGTTCGGCCGGTCGCCACATACAGCATATTGGCAAGCATGGCGAGAATGACCGCGACAAGACAAGGCGATAACTGCCAGCGGCGACGCTCGATCGCATCAGTCAGACAATACAGCAGGCCGAAGATGCAGGTGACAAATTCGCCGCTTTGTGTGGCGGCGCTCTTAACCAACACGCCATCGTGCCGCATCAAAGTGGCCGACCACGCCGGGATTGCCATGACAACGGTCGTGGCGACCAACAAGGCAACACATGACAATAGATAGCCGGCAAATACCCACTCCTCACGGTTGGAGCGACGGTATTGCGCAAACAAGAGCGGTATCACCAACAGCTTCAAAAATGATTCAAAACCCTTCCAACGCTCGAGCAAGGTTACATCGGCCCACAACATTCCGGCCAAACCAGCAGCGACAAGCAAAACCGGAAGACCGCCGGCAGGGGTGATGAGTTCGCGGCGAATGTCAGCCCAATGAAACGTGGGAATAAGTGCGAGAAGCCAAAGAACGACCAAAATTGCCGTAGCGGAGGTCGACCAGGGCAGCGACACCGCTACCGCCACGATAAGCCCATCGGCAAGACGCGTGAGCTTGTCTTGATCAATTCCGTTTGCGAGCGAGAGCCCGGACATCGTTTCAGCTCACGGCTTTGGCAGTAGTGGATGTACCCTGAAGCGACGACAAGCCCCGTTGCGGGCGGATGCGATCGCCCGCGGCAACGCCGGCAAGCTTTCGCTCATTCTCAGACAGCTGCGAACGATCGGCATCCGCGTGCCAAAGATGGAGTACGCCGGTTGCGAAGACGCCGTCTTTGCGACGAACACCGGCATGGAGCAGGCGGATGATGATATCGGAATCTTCCTTGCCCCAGCCCTGATAGTCCGCATCAAAGCCGTCAACGCGATCGAGATCTGATCGCCAAATGGCGAGATTGCACGACCGCGCGCCTTGCCAGACGCGCTGGCGGATTCGGCGCAAGGGCCCGAGTGGGATATGCACCAGCGCTGACAACCGATTGACGCCGCCATGCCAGCGTTCAGCGACCCAGCGCGTAAAGCTCCAGTTTTGCGGCGCGAGTTTTTCCTCCAGCACCCTCTTTGTGAGATTTGCCGAGAGCAGGACGCGATTGCCCGTAACGAACCAACCGGGCTCCGCCAGCTGGCGATGGTTGGCGACAAAATCGGGCGGCACGATGCAATCGCCGTCGAGAAAAACGCAGTAAGTGCCGCGAGCCGTCAGTATTGCGCGGTTGCGAATTTCCGCCGCGCGAAAGCCGTGATCGGCGTGCCAGACACGTTCGAGGCGCCGGCCGATTTTCGACCGCCAGGTATCGATGAGCTTTGCCGTAGCCGGACCTGAACCGTCATCTGCCACGATGACCTCGAAATCAGGGTCGCTCTGCCGGGCAAGCGACTGCAAAACCGCATCGAGCGCATCCTCGCGGTTATACGTCGTAACGATGACGGAAATCAGCTCTGGCACGGATCCCCTCTCACTCAGGCTTTAGCCGATGTCGCTCGTGCCGACAAACCCCTAGGGCTCGCGCGCCCGTCAATGTTAACTTGCAGCCGACTCTCACGGCCTCAACAGGCTCCAGGGCCATGCAAAAAATATCAGCTTATATTCTCACCTATAACGAGGCGGAAAAGATCGAAGCGGCCGTATCCAGCGTGCTATGGGCCGACGAAGTCGTCGTGGTCGATTCATCGAGCGTTGACCGCACCGCCCACATTGCCCGTTCGCTCGGTGCACGTGTCGTGGACGTGCCATTCAAGGGTTTCGGTGAACTGCGCAATCGTGCAATCGAAGCTTGCAGTTTCGACTGGATATTCAGTCTCGACGCCGACGAGCGTTGTACCGAAGCGGTGCGCGACGAAATCCTGACGTTGCTCGCCGGCTCGCCTCTGCACGAAATCTACATGGTGCCGCGGCGGAGCTACATGATGGGACGTTGGATCCGGGGCTCGGGCTGGTATCCGAATTTTCGCCAACCGCAGCTCTTCCGCAAAGGCAGCATTCGCTACACGCTTGAACCGGTGCATGAGGGTTTTGAGGTGCTCGGCAGCCGATCGGTTGGCACCCTCACGAATGCAATCTGGCAATTTCCCTTCCGCAATATGGAAGAGGTCATCAGCAAGATGAATCGCTATTCCACGCTTGGCGCGACGAAACTGGCGGGCAAGCGCGTATCAATGGCGAGTGCGTTTGGCCACGGCGCGTGGTCGTTCATAAAACACTATATCTTCAAGCTTGGTTTCATCGACGGCTGGGCCGGGTTCGTCATTGCCTTTGGGAATTTCGAAGGCACCTTCTATCGCTACGCCAAGCGCTATGAAGAGACTCAGGATTGGTGCCCTCCGGTCGGCAATCCGATTCGGCGTGAGGTCAAGACGCGATAGGTGCGGATCGTTGGCGCCAACCTCGACGAAATAGCCCTTGTTGCTGCCAAAGAAACCACCGAGCAGGTGCATTTCATGGTCGTATCCAGCGCACAACAAGGATGAATCTTTCACCGTGACAAGCGTGTCTTCGAGGCCCGCGTACGTTCGACCACTGATGTGGTTGAATGGCCCGGCACAATATCGATAAGGACAATCTCGCCGCCGAGCGCTTCTACGATTTCGCGGCCGACCACTTCCTCGCGGGTATAGTCACTGCCTTTGACGAGGACTGTCGGCTTCACACGGCTAATCAGCTTTTCCGGCGTGTCCTCATCGAAAACCGCTACCAGATCGACGGCCTCAAGCGCCGCCAGCACCTCGGCACGCGCCTGCACCGGCTGCACCGGACGGCCGGCACCTTTCAGACGCGTAACAGATGCATCGCCATTGAGCCCTACGACCAGACGATCGCAGGCCGCACGGGCGCCAGCCAGCAATTTTACGTGACCGGGATGCAGCAGGTCGAAACAGCCGTTGGTAAAACCAACACGCAAACCTTGCTTGCGCCATTCGGCGAGATGATCGTCAAGGAGCGCCCAATCGAAGACAATCTTTTCTTCAGGTGCAAGAGTAGCTGCCGGCAAGATGCGCGAGCGCAGCTCGGCGACGGATACGGTTGCGGTCCCACGCTTCCCGACCACCACTGCCGCAGCGGCATTTGCCGCGCGCACAGCAGATTCAAAATCAGCCCCCATTGCCAACATTGCGGAAAGCACCGCGACCACCGTATCGCCAGCACCCGAAACATCGCGCACGCGCACCGGATAGGCAGGGATATGAACCGACGTACCGTTGCTCACTAAAGTCATCCCGGACTCGCTTCGCGTCACCAGGACAGCTCTTGCGGCGACAGCGTCGCAAAGCTTGGCAGCGGCGGTTGCGATCTCATCGTCCGTCCCTGCCGGACTGTACGTTGCGTCAGCAAGCTCTTGCCTGTTCGGCGTAATAAAGGTCGCACCGCGGTAAATCCGATAGTCGCGGCCTTTGGGATCGACTACCACCGGTTTGCCGCGCTCGATTGCGGCGTCAATCACGGCGCGGGTCACGCGTGGAGTGAGGGCGCCCTTGGCATAGTCAGACAAAACTACCGCGCCGACACGGGGCATCGCCTTTATCGCATGTCCGATCAGCGCGTCTTCGCTGCCGGCATTGACGGCGGAAGGCGTTTCCCAATCGGCTCGCAGCAGGTGCGTTGAATGGTGCTCCGAAACGAACCGGACCTTGCGCGTGGTCTGGCGTCCGCCATCGATGACCAGATGAAATTCGATCAACGGATGCGTCGCGAGCGCTTTGGTTAGTGAGCTGCCCGCATCATCATCGCCGACAGCACCGATAAAGACGCAGCGCGTACCGAGTGCGACCAGGTTGCGGGCGACGTTGCCCGCCCCGCCGATCATCAATTCAACGCGTTTTACCGCGATCACCGGCGTTGGAGCTTCCGGCGAAATACGCGAAACGTCCCCATAGACAAATTCATCCAGCATCAAATCGCCGATGCAGAGCACGGTCTGCTCGGAGAGCGCGGCAAGATGCTTGTCGAAATCGTACATGGCCCTAGCGGTAACGGTCTTCGCGGTCGAGAAAGCCGGTGACGTATTGATTTACTGCGGCTTCGAGTGGCAAGAACCCGGCATTATAGCCCGCATGGCGCAATCGTTCGATACGCGCTTCCGTGAAATACTGATATTGCTTGCGGATCGCTTCCGGCATCTCGATGTATTCAATATTAACCGGCTGACGAAGCGCCTTGAACATGGCGCTGATCATGTCGCGGAAGCTTTCAGCCTTGCCTGTGCCAACATTGAAAATGCCATTTATACCTGTTGCCTCCAGCAACCAGCGCAGGACGGAAATAGCGTCGTCCACGTAAATAAAATCGCGGCGCTGATCGCCATCGGCAATACCTGCACGGTGCGACCTGAATAGACGCACGGGGTTGCCGGCTTTTGCATTGTCAAACACCTTTGCCAGGACACTTGCCATGTGACCCTTGTGGTATTCATTCGGACCGTACACGTTGAAGAATTTCAGGCCGACCCAATGCGGCGGCATTTTTTCCTTCTTTACGTAACGGTCGACTACAGCAAGATCGAACAGGTGCTTGCTCCAGCCGTAAAGATTCATTGGCTTGAGTTCGCGCAATGCATCAAGTGACCAGTCATCATCGAATCCCTGACCGCCATCGCCATAGGTTGCCGCCGACGAAGCGTAGATAAATGACGTACGAGTTGCCGTGCACCAGTCGAGAAGGCGAAGTGATGAACGAAAGTTGTTTTCCATCACCAGGTCGCCGTCGGTGGCCGTGGTGTCAGAGATTGCGCCCATGTGAATCACGGCATCGAGTTTGCGGCTATCAAGCCAGCGGGTCAGTTGGTCTGGGGGTACCAGGTCTGCTACCTGGTGCTTGGCCAGGTTGCGCCATTTGGCGTCGTCGCGACCGAGCTTGTCACTCACGACAATGTCAGTCGCACCCGCGTCGTTGAGGCTGGCGACCACGTTCGATCCGATAAAACCGGCCCCACCAGTAACCAAAAACATGCCCAACCTCGCCGCCGCCCGGCTTTCCCGCAAACCTTTGCCCCAGTCAGCCGCCGGGCGCAATGTTGGTGGCTATTTCCGGCCAAATGGCTCAGGAGAACGATAAAAATCGCATCTGGACAGGCGGCCGGGACGCAGGCTAACGGCTGGTTGCGCATGGTGTTTTCCGACCATTGCCCAAACATGCGTGTGGGGGGTAAGCAGCGCCGTATCCATGCGCGAAGACGTCAACCAATCAGCCGCTCCGGTTCTTATTGTCCCGTACGTCTGGATCGGTGATTTCGTCCGCTGCCATTCGGTGGTCAAATTATTGCGCGCGCGGGACCCCGACCGCGCCGTAGATATTGTCAGCAGCACACTTTGCGCTCCGCTCGCCGACTACATGCCGGGCGTCCGGCGCACCGTTGTGATCGATTTGCCGCGCCGGCGATTGGGTGTCGCCCTTCAGCGGCATCTCGCCGATTTGATGCGGCAAGGCAAATACGGTCAGGCCCTGGTGATGTCGCGCAAATGGAAGGCAGCGTTAGCGCCCTGGCTCGCCGGTATACCAATGCGCACTGGTTTTGCCGGCGAATTTCGCTTTGGTCTCCTTAATGACGTTCGCTTCGGCGAGCACAAATTGCCGCGCATGATCGACCAGATGGGCGCACTCACACTTCCAAAAAATGCGTCACTTCCAAAAGAGTGGCCGCTGCCCGAACTAAAGGTACCAGCGCAGGAAGTGAGAGAGTGGCGTAAGCGAAGAAGATTGGTGAATGACGCACGGCCTATCGTTACGCTATCACCGGGAGCGGTGGGCGCCGGCAAAGCCTGGCCCATCAGCCATTACGCCGGACTGGCGCTCAGCCTTGCGAAACATGGCGCATCGGTCTGGGTGCTGGGTGGGCCAAGTGAAACGCCACTGGCGAGACAAATCGCAGAGGCTGGCGGCGATCGCGTGCGCGATTTGACGAGCGCAGATCTCCGTAACGCGATTTTCGCGATGGCAGCGGCCGATATAGCTGTAACCAATGATTCCGGTTTGATGCACGTCTCGGCGGCGATTGGCACGCCGACGGTCGCAATCTTTGGCCCAACCAGTCCCTGGCATTGGAAACCACTCAATCCGGTCGCTGCCATCGTTGAACCAGAGGGCAATGACGACGCGCGCGCACTCGCCCGAATCCTCGGTAACGATGCCGTGCGTCATCGACGTACCGACGATGTCACCGTTGAAACTGTATTCAAGATCGTGCGGCAAGTACTCGCAAATGCAAAGGACCGTACGAAATAGGCGACCGAGAATGTTGCCCCACTCTGCCGCGTTAACAAATGAGCGATACGCGCCTGACGCGATGCCGTTTCCGTGCTATCAAGGTGGCCATGGCTAAACCGAAGCCTGCTCAGATGACCAGCGACCGCACGCAAGCCGCAATCGATTCCGC
>Ga0335084_10007801_pt1 | contig 10632 bp, 11 predicted proteins | sample Lox_Sample_44_FD_206721 | JGI IMG/M metagenome (GOLD analysis project Ga0335084, IMG submission 206721) | Soil microbial communities from Loxahatchee National Wildlife Refuge, Florida, United States - Lox_Sample_4.4 | ecosystem: Environmental > Terrestrial > Soil > Wetlands | place: USA...
GGCACCATCGGGTTCCTCGACCTCGAGAGCGGCCGTGCGGAAGCGTCCGTTTGGCAACTGACGCACGACGGCATCGCGCCGTTCGAGTGGGGCCGCAGCTGGGCGTAATCGGGAATGATTGTCGCTTCGGTATCCGATCGGATACCATGGTTGCGTGAACGAGAAAACCGCCATGTACGACGGCACCGTGGCAGCGACGCTGCGGGCCGCGCGCACCCGCGCCGGCTTGACGCTGCGCGAGTTGGCGGCGCGCGCGGAGACTTCGCACTCGGCGCTCGCGGCGTACGAGCAAGGCCGTAAGTCGCCGACGGTTGCGACGTTCCTGCGGATCATCGACGCGTGCGGCTTCGCGACCGATTTCGAATTGTCACTGCGCGTGCGCGAACGCGACGGACTGTCGCGCGGGCGCGAACTCGAGGACGCGTTGAATCTCGCAGCGCAATTCCCGGCGCGCCACGCGAAGACCATGCGCTATCCGAAGTTCGGACGCCGATGAACTCACTACCCGAAAAGATCGTCGCGCTGCATCGATCGTTCGCCAAGGCGCGTCTGCCGCACGCATTCGGCGGCGCGCTCGCGCTCGCGTGGTGTACGCAGCGCGCGCGCGGCACGATCGACATCGACGTCAACGTGTTCGTCGACGTCGACCGGGCGGAGCAGGTCTTTCGCGCGCTGCCGCGCAAGGTCGAATGGACCGACACCGACGTGGCGGTGCTGCGCGGCGACGGACAGACACGGGTCTGGTGGGACAAGACGCCGCTCGATCTCTTCGTGAATACGACGCCGTTCCACGCCGAGGTGGCGCTGCGTACCCGCTACGAAGAATTCGCCGGCGCGTCGATCCCGTTTCTGTCGTGCCACGACGTCGCCGTGTTCAAGGCGTTCTTCGACCGAACGAAGGATTGGGCGGACATCGAGGAAATGCTCGCCGCGGGGACGCTGAACGTGCCGCGCGTGCGCGGTGTGCTCGCGCGCTATCTCGGCGCGGACGACGAGCGGGTCGCGCGGCTCGCGTCGCTCGAAACGTTCGGCGGAGCGTGACTTCGATGTCCGCGCCCGATCCGATCCGGTGCGTGTTGTTCGACGTCGGCGGCGTGCTCGTCGAGCTCGGCGGCATCGAGGCGATGCTCGCGTGGACGCACGATCGAACCGACGCGGACGGGCTCTGGCGCGCGTGGCTCGGTTCGGAAGCGGTGCGCGCGTTCGAACGCGGCCGGATCGACATCGATACGTTCGCTCGGCGGGTGGTGGACGAGTTCGCGTTGACCGTCGACGCGGCGACGTTTCTCGAAGGATTTTCGCTTTGGCCGAAAGGCCCTTTGCCGGGCGCGCACGACCTGCTGCAGCGAGTACGCCCCGGCGTGATCCGCGCGACGCTGTCGAACAGCAACGCGGCGCATTGGCCGCGCGTGATGACCGAGATGGACTTCGAGCGGCATTTCGATCATCACTTCGCGTCGCACTTGATCGATCGCATCAAGCCGGACGCCGACGCGTTCGAATACGTCGCCGAACGGTTGGGCGTCGCGACACGCGAAATCCTGTTCGTCGACGACAATCGCATCAACGTCGATGCAGCTCGTGCCGTCGGTCTGCAGGCACACCTGTGCGTCGGGCCGGACGCCGTGGGTCGCGTGCTCGACGAGCATCGATTGCTCGCATGACCTGATCGAGGAGACGCTACATGACCGTCCGCGTTCGCGGGCTCGCCGAGAAGGACAAGTCCGCGTGGCTGTCGTTGTTCAAAGGCTACATCGAGTTCTACAAGGCGACCGTCGCTGACGAGATCATCGAGGCGACGTGGCGGCGGATGATCGCCGGCGAGCCGGATTTCCACGTCGGCCTCGTCGCGGTCGATGATGGCGATCGGCCGATCGGCATCGCGCACATCCTGTTCCATCGCTCGACGTGGTCGTCGACGCAGTACTGCTACCTCGAAGACCTGTTCGTCGAACCGACGCTGCGCGCGAAGGGCGTCGGTCGCGCGCTGATCGATGCGGTGTACCGCGAGGCCGATGCCCGTAATTGCACGCGCACGTATTGGATGACGCAGGAATTCAACTACCGCGCGCGCGGCCTCTACGATCAGGTCGCCACGAAGACGCCGTTCGTGCAGTACCGGCGCTGACGTCGGCGATCCCGAAGCGTGATTCCGATCACAGCCGACGCGCCGCTCGACGACGAGCATGCGCGTCGGGAGGCGTTCGGAAGGGGCGGATGTTCGAAGGCGTCACGAAGCCGAGCAGTCACATCGCGACGCAAGACCCGATCACGGGCGACGCGATGCGAATCGCCGATGACTCCATCGTGTGGAGCAGCGCGACGCGTTGGAACGGCATCGTCGTGGAACTGCACCGATACGATCGCCTCGACACGCCGGTGTTCTGCGTGCCGGATCACGTCGTCGCACTGCATCGACCGATCGCGGCACGCGTCGACATCGAACTGAGCGGGATCTGCCGAACGCACTCGGTTCGACGCGGTGTCGTCACGTTGATCCCGGCCGGCGTGCCGCGACGCGTGCGGCAAGGCGCCGGCGAACTGCTCGTCATCACGGTGTCACCACTGCTGATCGAGCGATCGTGCGGACTCAAACGCTGGCAGACGATGCTCGATGCGCGGTGCGTCGTCGAAGACGCGCAGATCGTGCGCATCGCAGCGGCGCTCGAAGCCGAAGCGATCGCCGGTTATCCGACCGGGCCGTTGTACGGCGAGTCGTTGGGCATCGCACTGGCGGCGCACTTGGCGTCGCGCTACGCGCGCAGTGACGAATCGCGCGACGGTGGCGGACTCGCAGGATTCTGCTTGCGACGAGTCTTGCAATACATCGACGACAATCTCGCGGCCGACGTGCGCCTCGACGCGCTCGCGCACATCGCCGGCTTGAGCCAGCATCGGTTCGCACACAACTTCAAGATGTCGGTGGGCTTGTCGCCGCACCAATTCGTGATCCGGCGTCGGATCGAACTCGCGAAGCCGATGCTGCGCGACACGAACGACTCGATCGCGAGCGTGACGTATGCGCTCGGCTTCGGCAGTCCGAGTCGATTCACGTACCTCTTCCGGCGTGAGACGGGCGTCACACCGTCGCGCTATCGCGCATCGTTCCGCTGACGCACCCGCGCGATCGGAAACAACTTGCCGGCAAGAAACGGATAACTCCGGCAAGAAGCGGGCAGACGCACGCCGACGTTGCGAATCTACTTGAGCGCCCATTACGAAGGAGCGCATCGCAATGAAGCGCATCGAATTCGGTCGGCTCGCGTCGGTCGCGATCGTCGTTGCGATCGTCACGCAGGGCGCGCAGTTCGCGTTTGCGGATTCGCGCGCCGATCGGTTCAATCCCGACGGATCGCCGCAGCCCGAAGTCGGAACTACTGGCGGAATCCAAACGAACGCGCGCGCCGCGCCGTCGCAAGCGACTTCGCTGCCGCCCGCGGCCGAAGCGCCGACCGGATTCGACAATCAAACGAACGGTTATCTGGATCAGGGTGCGCCGTTCGAGCAACTCGAAGAAGACACCGTCGTGGCGGGGCGTTCGTTCAACGACGACCGGTTCATCTTCGAGGAAGTCGAAACGGTCGCCGATGGTCTGGGGCCGACGTACAACGCGCAGAGTTGCCGCGAGTGTCACCAAAACGTCGCGACCGGCGGCGCGAGCCAAGTCACCGAGCATCGCACCGGCCGCTTGGGCGGCGACACGTTCTTCGAAGCGCCGGGCGGCTCGTTGATTCAGTCGCGCGCGACCTACCCCGATATCGTCGAACGCGTGCAGGTGCAAGACGACATCCGCACGTTCCGTATCTCGACGAATACGCTCGGCGCCGGCTACGTGGAGGCGATCTCGAACACGACGCTGCTCGCGATTCGCGACGCGCAACCGCGGTCGATGCGCGGCACCGCGTTGTCGGTCGCGGTGCTCGAAGCGGGCAGCGCGGCGCGGATCGGTCGCTTCGGTTGGAAGTGCCAACACGCGAGCCTGCAATCGTTCGCGGCGGACGCGTACCTGAACGAAATGGGCATCACGAGCCCGCTGTTCCCGGACGAGAACACGTACAGCGGTCGCTTCATCGGATACGGCACCGCGTACGATCCGACGCCCGATCCGGAAGACGACGGCGAGGATGTCGTCGCATTCGCCGATTTCATGCGCTCGACGAAGGCGCCGTCGCGCGGACCGATTACGCCTGTCGTGCAGGCCGGCGCCAGCGTGTTCACGCAGATCGGCTGCGCAACGTGTCACGTCCCGTCGATCACGACGGCCCCACCGGGTACGTCGATCAACGGCGGCGAATTCACGGTGCCGGCGGCGCTCGGCAACAAGATCATCCATCCGTACAGCGATTTTCTGTTGCACGACATCGGCAGCGGCGACGGCATTCCGCTCTTGCCGACGGCCGAACTCGCGAGCACCGCGAGCCAGATCCGCACGGCCCCGTTGTGGGGGCTCCGCACGCGCAATCGCTTGATGCACGACGGCTTGTCGTTCACGTATCCCGACGTGATTCGTCGCCACGCAGGGCAAGCAGCGGGCGTCACGGCGCGCTACTACGCGCTGTCGGCCACGCAGAAGAAGGCGCTCGCAGCGTTTCTCGACTCGCTATGAGCCGCGCGAGATTCGCAGCGCGAGCCACGGGCGCAACACCGACCAAACGAGCGCGACAGCGCCGCTCAGCAGGAGCATGTGACCGAGCCCCGGCGTGCCGAGCGCAACGACTGCCAACGGCGCGAAGGTCAGCGGAACCACGATCAGAATCAGCCCGCCCCATACGGCGTTCGTCAGCGACGGAAGCACGAACCGACCGAGCAGCGCCGGCGTGCCGAGCGGTCGCTGGGCCGGATCGCGCCGCCACACCGCGAGCAGTCGCGTCGTACGCATCATGCCGAGCGCCTGCAGCGCGACGATCGCAAAGACGATCGCGTGAATGATCGCGGAATCGTTCGCATGGTCGGCCTTCGGCGGCCGGCCGATCGCGAGGTCGAGCGCGCCGGTGAGGATCTCGGCGAACCGTACGTTCGACGGAATGTCGTTCTTGTTCGCGAGCATGACGGCGCCCCAACCGGCATCGGTCAGCAACGCCATGAACGACTGATAGCCGAACGTATCGCCGCCGTGCCAGACCGCAGGCATCCCGTCGAGCGAGCCGGCGTTCCAGCCCATCGCGTAATAGACGTCACCGTCGCCGACGCGCGCCGCACCGCGGTGCATTTCGGCGATTCCGGCCGGAGAGAGCACCGACGTGTCGCGCCAGCGGCCGCCGTTCAGTTGCGCCGACAGATAGTGCGACATGTCCTCGGCGGTCGAGATGAGGAAGCCCGACGGGATGCTGCCGCGCGGCACCGGTTCGTCGTACGCGATCGGGCGGCCGAACAGGCTGCGGTGCCCCATCGCAAGGCCGTTGGCGACGGCCGCCGATTTCGACGTGTACGTGTGAGTCATGTCGAGCGGATCGAAGACGTGCCGTTGCATGTAGGTCTCGAAGCTCTGACCGGACACCGATTCGACGATGGCGCCGAGAATCTGGTAGTTGCAGTTGCTGTATTGATACGTGCGACCGACCGGCGCCGTCAGGGCGACGTCGCGCAATGCGCGAATGCGATTCTGGAGCGCGTCGTCGCCGCTCGAGTATTCCATCAGGGTTCGGCGCCCCGATGCGGTCGACAGCCCCGTCGTCTGATTCAACGCGTCGCGCACCGTGATCTGCGCCGAAGCACCGTCATCGGCAACGCGGAACCACGGCAGATAGCGCTGCACCGGCGCGTCGAGTTCGACGCGGCCCGCTTCGACGAGCTGCATGACGGCGAGCGCAGTGAACGACTTGCTGGTCGAGCCGATGATGAACGGCGTGTGCGACGTGACGGCCGTGCCGCCCTCGTCGGTGACGCCGAACCCGCCGAGGTGGATCGTGCCGTCCGGCGCGACCATCGCGAGCGCGAGTCCGGGAATGTGCTGCGCCGCGCGTTGCGTCGCGATGTACGAATCGATCGCCGCGAAGTCAGGCTCGGCCATCGCGGGCGCCGCACACGCGCACAGTAGAAGCGCCATGCCGGACGCGAACCGGCGCGAGCGCAGTGGCGTCGCGTCCGTTGCTTGCTGCATCGTCTCGTTCCCGGGATTCGGCGATCGACGCATCAGAACACGTCTCGGCGCGGCGCGTCAGCCGTCGATTCGTGTGAGAATTCGCGACGGTGCTCGCACGGAGGGGAACATGCGTATTGCGTCGATTCGGTACGCGGTTGCGCTGGTCGCTGCGGTGCTGGCGCCGGTCGCGTCGCACGCGACGGCCGGTACGTGCGAGAGCCTCGCGTCGCTCGATCTGAAGGACACGAAGATCAGCGCTGCCGAAGTCGTCCCGGCCGGCGGTTACAAGCCGACGAAGGAATTCTTCATGCCGCTGCCGCCGAACACGTATTCGGCGTTGCCGGCGTTTTGTCGCGTCGCCGGTTCGATCTCGCCGGTGCCCGACTCCCACATCGCGTTCGAAGTGTGGCTGCCGCTCGAGGCGTGGAACGGCAAGCTCGTCGCGGTCGGCAACGGCGGTTATTCCGGCGAGATCTGGTTTCCGTTCATGGCGCGGCCGCTCGCCGGCGGTTACGCGGCGGCCGGTACCGACACCGGACACCAAGGGTCGGCCATGGATGCGAGCTTCGCGCTGAAGCATCCGGAGCGGGTCGTCGATTTCGGCTCGCGTGCGGTGCACGAACTGACGCTGAAATCGAAAGCGATCGTTGTCGCGTTCTATGGCAGTCCGCCGCGCCGCGCGTATTGGAACGGCTGTTCGACGGGCGGGCGCCAAGGACTCATGGAAGCGCAACGCTATCCCGCCGATTTCGACGGCATCGTCGCCGGCGCGCCGGCGAACTACATGACGCGGTTGTCCGCGAAATACGTAGTCGCGGCGCAGACGATCCACAAGGACGGCGGTCTGATCCCGCCGGAGAAACTGCCGATGTTGCATCGCGCGGTACTCGACGCGTGCGACGTGATCGACGGCGTGAAGGACGGCGTGATCGAAAATCCGCTGCGCTGTGCATTCGATCCGGCATCGCTGAAATGTACCGATGTCGACGGACCGAATTGCCTGACCGCGCCGCAAGTCGCGAGCGCGCAAGCGTTGTATGCGCCGATGATCAATTCGCTCACGCAAGTGAACCTGTTCCCGGGGCTGTCGCCGGGCAGTGAAGGTCTTTGGTCGACCGGCGTCGGCCCGATGGTGCCGGCGCCGATGCCGCTCGCCACCGGCATCTTCGAGTACATCGTGTTCCGGAAGAAGGGTTGGGACTGGAAGACATTCGATATCGTACGCGACATGACCAAGGTCGAGGTCGAGGTAGGTTCGACGCTCGACGCGATCGATCCGGATCTGTCCGCATTCTTCGATCGCGGCGGGAAGCTGCTGCAGTATCACGGCTGGGCCGATCCCGGTATTCCGCCCCTCAACAGCATTGGCTACTACGAGAGCGTGCGTGCGGCGCTCGACGACCCGAGCGTGGATCGGTCGTATCGGCTGTTCATGGTACCCGGCATGGGCCACTGCGCCGGCGGCGAAGGTCCGAGTCAGTTCGACGCGCTCGGCGCGCTCGACGTATGGATGGAGACGGGCAAGCCGCCGGAGTCGATCGTCGCGACGCGCGCGAACAAGGACGGCACGGTCGATCGCACGCGGCCGCTGTGCCCGTATCCGAAGGTCGCGATCTACCGCGGCGACGGTAGTTCCGACGCCGCCGCGAATTTCACCTGCGCGCTCGACGCGCATTGACGATGAGGAGGCTGCGATGGCGATCCAATCGATATTCGGCGTCGTCGATCGACTGAAGGCGAATCTTCAGAATCTCTCGATCGACGAACTCAAACGCGAGCGCGCGAGCCGCGACGATTTGTTGCTGCTCGATATCCGCGAGATTCAGGAGACGATCGATCTCGGCACCATTCCGGGCGCGATCCACGTGCCGCGCGGCATGCTCGAATTCTGGGCCGACCCCGCGAGCCCGTATTTCCGCGACTATTTCGACGAACGCAAACGCATCGTCGTCTTCTGCGCCGGCGGCGGGCGATCGGCGTTCGCCGCGAAGGCGCTGCTCGACATGGGGTATGCAAACGTCGCGCACCTCGAAGCGGGATTCAACGGGTGGAAGAAGGCCGGCGAACCGGTGCAGGACGTCGCGAGCGGGAGCCGCTGGATGCGCAAACCGGAACAACGCGTGCCGACCGATGACGGTCGACCCCCCGTGTGGATCGGCCACGCGGCGCTGTTCGTGCCGGACATCGCGGCATCGAAGGACTTTTTCGTGAAGATCGGCCTGCGGCTCGTCGAAGCGCACGAACGCGTCGTCGTGATGGAGTTGCGCGGGGGGACGCATTTGATCCTGTTGCCTGCCAACAAGCCGGTCGAGGCGCAGGCGCGAGCACCGTTCGACTTGATGGTCGACGACCTCGACGCCGCGCAGGCGGCGTACGCGGCCGCCGGGCTGAATCCGTCGGCGATCGTGGACGGCGACATCCATCGGATGTTCACCATCGTCGAACCGGGCGGGCATCGGATCACGGTGAATTCGACGCACGTGACGGGACTGCCGGTCTGAGCCGGCGATGCGAAGGCCCCACACCGTCAAAGCCCTTGAAGACCTCGGCCGCATCCGCCTGAGCCGCAACTTCTTCATGCGCGATTTCCTCTACAGCGAGATCGCCAACCTGTACGGGATGCCGAACGTTCCAGACGATCCCGATCTCGCGATCGAAGTCGGCACGCGCCTCTGCGAAGAACTGCTCGAGCCGATCCACGCGCGATTCGGACGGCTCGCGATTCGCTCGGCGTATCGGTCGAGCAGCGTCAACCAACACGGGAACGAACACGGCCACAACTGCGCGCGCAACGAAAACAACTATGGCGCGCACATCTGGGACCGGGTCGACTCGAACGGCAAGAAGGGTGGGATGGCGTGCGTCGTCGCGCCGCGGTTCGCCGACTACTTCGCGGCGACCGGCGATTGGCGGGCGATGGCGTGGTGGATCCACGACCGTCTACCGTACTCGACGCTGTATTTCTATCCGTTGCTCGGCGCGTTCAACATCCAATGGCACGAAGCGCCGGAGCGGCGCATCGACAGCTACGTGGAACCGAAGGGCACGTTGACGAAACCGGGCATGGACAACCACGGCGGATCGCACGCGTCCGCCTATGCGGCGCTGCTCGCGTTCGGGTGACGCGATCGATCGCACAAACGCGGCGGTCGGCCGTCGCGCGCACGCCGCATCTGCGCTAACGTCGCGCCAATTCACCGCGATGCGCTAGACATGGCCATTCAATTCGGAATCGACCGGCTGATGCGCGATCCGGCGTTGCGGGCGCCGCTCAAAGGTCGACGCGTTGCGTTGCTCGCGCATCCTGCGTCGGTCACCGCCGAGCTCGTCCACTCGATGGACGCGCTCGCGACGTCGAACGAAGTGCAGCTGCGCGCCGCGTTCGGTCCGCAGCACGGGCTGCGCGGCGACAAGCAGGACAACATGGTCGAATCGGCCGACTTCTTCGACGCGCTGAACGCGATTCCGGTGTTCAGCCTGTACGGTCAGGACCGCCGCCCGACGCCGACGATGATGAGCACGTTCGACGTGTTGTTGGTCGACCTGCAGGATGTCGGCTGCCGCATCTACACGTTCATCACGACGCTGCGCTACGTGCTCGAGGAAGCGGCGCGCCATCGCAAGGCCGTCTGGGTGCTCGACCGACCGAACCCGGCGGGACGACCGATCGAAGGTTTGAAGCTGCGCGACGGCTGGGAGAGTTTCGTCGGCGCCGGACCGTTGCCGATGCGGCACGGATTGACGCTCGGCGAAATGGGCCGATGGTTCGTCGATACGCTCGACCTCGATCTCGAGTTCGACGTGATCGCGATGGACGGTTGGCGTCCCGACGCGGCGCCGGGCTTCGGCTGGCCGCTCGGCGAACGCACGTGGGTCAATCCGAGTCCGAACGCGGCGAGCCTCTCGATGGCCCGCGCATATGCGGGCACGGTGATGCTCGAAGGCACGACGCTGTCGGAAGGGCGCGGCACGACCCGGCCGTTGGAACTCTTCGGCGCACCGGACATCGACGCGCATGCGCTGCTCGCGAAGATGCACGACATGGCGCCGCAGTGGCTGCGCGGCTGTCGGTTACGCGAATGCTGGTTCGAGCCGACATTCCACAAGCACAAGGGTGCGTTGTGTTCCGGCGTGCAGATCCACGTCGACGACGGCGGCTACGATCACTACGCATTCAAGCCGTGGCGGCTGATGGCGTTGGCCTTCAAGGCGCTGCGCGCGCTGCAGCCCGACTATCCGTTGTGGCGAGATTTTCCGTACGAATACGAGGTCGGCCGGCTCGCGATCGACGTCATCAACGGCAGCCCGCTGCTGCGCGAATGGGTCGACGATCCGAACGCCGCGATCGGCGACCTCGAGGCGCTCGCGTCAGCCGACGAGGCGGCGTGGGCCGGCGAGCGCGCCGCGCCGCTGCTGTACTGATAGCGTCGCACCGACGACACGACATCTACCAAGGCGGCGGGGTAGCGCAGATTTCGAATCGTCATTTTTGCAGGCAAATTTTCTCGATGGCGGTTCCGGTCGATTGCAGAGGGGGTTGGATCCCCAAC
>Ga0335084_10007802_pt1 | contig 10632 bp, 8 predicted proteins | sample Lox_Sample_44_FD_206721 | JGI IMG/M metagenome (GOLD analysis project Ga0335084, IMG submission 206721) | Soil microbial communities from Loxahatchee National Wildlife Refuge, Florida, United States - Lox_Sample_4.4 | ecosystem: Environmental > Terrestrial > Soil > Wetlands | place: USA: Florida...
CCGGGTGCTTCACGAGCGCCTCCTCCACCTCCGTCGCCGCGACGTTCACGCCCGCCGTCTTGATGACGTCCTTCAGCCGGCTGCCGAAGTGCAGGCGCCCGGTGTCGTCCAGGTAGCCCAGGTCGCCGGTCCGGAAGAAGCCGCCCGCGCCGAAGGTCTGCTCGCGCGGGACACGGTAGTAGCCTTCCATCAGCGTCGGGCCGCGGACCAGGATCTCGCCGGTCTCGCCCGGGGCGACCGGCTGGAGCGTCTCGGGATCGACGATCCGCACCTCCATGCCGGCGAGCGGCGGCCCGAAGGTGCCGGTGCGCAGCTCGACGGAGTCGTCCCAGCGTCCGCACGTCACGCAGGTCGCGGTCTCGGTCATCCCGAACATGCCGACCGATACGTGGTCCGCGCCCAGGAGCCGCGTCGCGAGCGGGTGCGTACCGCCGGACCCCTTCTTCAGGTAGAGCCGACGCTTCGCGAAGTCGGGATGGTCGAGGAGCGGCCCCGCCTGATGCCACCCGAGCATGATCGTGCAGCGCTCGGCCTCGAGGAGCGCCAGCGCCGCGCCCGGCTCGACGACCTCGTGCAGCACCACGCGCCCGCCGCCGGCGAGCGTCGCGAGCGCCCCCATGACGAAGCCGCCGCTCCAGAAGAGCGGCATGTGCCCCCACCACGCGTCGTCGGGGCCGATGCCGAGGCAGTCGGCGATCCGGCGCGCGGAGATCGTCAGCGAGCCGTGCGACTGCACCACCGCCTTCGCCTGCGAAGTGGTCCCCGACGTGAAGAAGACGACCGCGGGATCCGTCGGATGCACGCTGGCCTGGACCGCATCGAGGAAGTCGTCGGCGACGTCGGCGGAGAGATCGCGCCACCGCTCCGTCCCGGGCGCCTCGCCCTCCAGCAGCACGACGCGCCGGAGCGCGGGCGCGCCGGCCGAGAGCAGGCGACCCGGCGTCGCGCCCGGCAGCTCGGGCACGATCTCCCGCAGGCTCGCCAGGTAGTCGTGCTTGAGGAAGCCGGGCAGCGTGAGCAGGAGCTGCACGTCGGCGTGGGTGAGCGCGTAGGCGATCTCGTCCCGCTTCCAGAGCGTCGAGAACGGCACCAGCACGGCGCCCAGACGGAGCGCGCCGAACGCCAACGGCAGCCACTCCGGCCGGTTCGCGCACAGGAGCCCGACGCGCGTTCCCTTCCCCACGCCCAGCCCGACCAGCTTCTTCGCGACCACGCGGCTCTCGGCCCGCAGCTCGGCCCAGGTGCGACGGACCGTCACCGCCTCGCGCGGGGCGTACGCGATCGCCTCGCGCGCCGGCGTGCGTGCGGCGCAGGCGTCGAGGAAGGCGCCGAGCGTCTCGCTCACGGCTTCGACTTCGGCCGGAACGTCTCCAGCGCGGGCATGTCCTTGGTGGGGGACATCTTCCAATCGGCGGGACGCTTGTCGAGGAAGGAGCGGATGCCTTCGCGCGCGTCGGGCGACTGCGTGGTCCAGGCGAAGACGCGGCTGTCGAGCGCCTCGGCCGCAGCCGGATCCAGCTCGCCGGCGTTCGCCCACAGCATCCGCTTGGTGAGCGCCACCGCCACCGGGGCGGTCTGCTCCGCGATCTCCCGCGCCATCGCCCGGGCCGCCGGCAGCAGCTCGGCGTCGGGCAGGACGCGCGACACGAGCCCGTACTCCAGCGCCTCCTGCGCCTTCAGGAGGCGCCCGGTGAGGAGCAGCTCGGACGCGCGGCTCATCCCGACGATGCGCGGCAGGAACCACGTGCTGGCCGCCTCCGGCACCAGCCCGCGCTTCACGAACACGAACGTGATCCGCATGCTCTCGCCCGCCAGGCGGATGTCCCACTGCATCGGCAGCGTCGCGCCGACGCCGGCCACCGCGCCGTTCAGCGCCGCGATCACCGGCTTCCGCACGTTCCAGGCCTGGAGGTTGAGCCGCGGCGCGCCGGTCTCCTGCTCGCTGGCGCGCGCCTGCTCGAAGACCTTGCCCGCCCCTTCCAGGTCGGCGCCGACGCAGAAGTCCTTGCCCGCCCCGGTGACGACGACGGCTCTGACGTCGTCACGCTGGTCGGCCTGCTGGAGGGCGTCGCGGATCTCGAGCCCCATCTGACGGTTCCAGGCGTTGCGCTTCTCGGGCCGGTTGAGGGTGAGCGTGCCGACCCGATCGGCGACCTCGAACAGGATGTGCTCGTACGTCATGCCCCGAACTCCTTCTTCAAGACGTGCGTCTGGACCTTGTTGTAGGCGTTCCGGGGAAGCGATGCCACGAACTCCACCCGGCGGGGCTTCTTGAAGCCGGCGAGCCGGGCGGCGGCGAAGGATGCTATCTGCTCCGCATCGAGCGCGGCCCCGTCCCGCCGGACGACCACCGCGGTCACCTGCTCGCCGAAGCGCGGATGCGGCGTCCCGATCACCGCCACGTCGGCGACGTCGGGATGGAGGCGGAGCACCTCCTCCACCTCCAGCGGGGAGACGTTCTCGCCGCCGGTGATGATCAGGTCCTTCACGCGGCCGGTGAGGAAGAAGTAGCCGTCGGCGTCGCGGTGGCCGAGGTCGCCGGTGTGGAGCCAGCCGTCGCGGAGCGCGGCCGCGGTTGCGTCCGGGTTCCGGTAGTAACCCTGCATCACGGTCGGGCCGCCGATCACGATCTCGCCGTCGTCCCCGAGCGTGCCGTCGGGGCTGCGGAGCGCGACGATCACGTGCGGGTTCATCCGCCCGACGGTCCCCTCGCGCTCGAGCACGCTCCGGCCACGCGCCATCAGGACGCCGTCCGTCGACTCGGTCTGGCCGTAGGCCTCGATGATCTCCGCGTCCGGGAAGATGCGGGCCAGCGTCCGCTTGGATTCCATCGGCGTCGGCGCGCCGCCGACCGAGACCTTGCGCACGGTGCGGCGCACGTCGGCCGGCACCTCCGCCATCGCGACGACGTCGAACACCATGCCGCCGATGAGCGGGAGGTCGGTGATGCCGTGGCGTGCGGTCGCGTCCAGCAGCGCGGCGGTGTCGAAGCGCTCGAACAGCACGGCGGTCGCGCCGAGCAGCACGCGGCAGAGGAGGTGCGAGACCAGCACGGGGACGTGCGTCAGCGGGCTGAGACTCGCACCGACGCCGCCCGCGTCGTCGCCGCGCGCCTGGGCGCAGGCGAGCGTCGCCCACTGGAGGTTGCCGTGCGTCAGCATCACGCCCTTGGGCGAGCCGGTGGAGCCCGACGTGTAGGCGATCGCGGCGAGCGTGTCGGCGCCGGGTGGCCGAGCGCCGCGGGACTTCCACGCGGGGCCGCGCCTCAGCACACGCGGGGCGAGCGGGAGGTCGGGCGCGCACACGAACGCCGGCACGCCGGCCGACGCGGCCCCGGCACGCGCGACCTCGGCGCGTTTCGTGTCGGCCACCAGCACGCGGGCACGGGCGTGCGTCAGGAGGCGTGCGGTCTCGTCCTCCGTCGAGCGCACGCTCACCGGCACGGCGACGGCGCCCAGGCCCCACACCGCGTAGAGCAGCGCCACGATCGCCGGCTCGTTGGCCGCCATGATGCCGACGGCGTCCCCCGCCCCGACGCCGCGCCGCGCGAGCCAGGTGGCGAGGCCGGCGGTCGCGTCGGCGAGCGCGCCGAATGCGATGCGCCGGTCGCCCGCGATCACGCCGCCGGCGGCACCGCGCCGCCTCGCCTGCAAGTGCAGGAACTCGGGCGACGTCGGCAGCAGCGGCGGGTCAGGCCGGCGGCGGCGTGGTGCTGACCGGGTCATGCAGGTCGACGAAGACCGTGCGTCCGCCCTGGATCTTCCGCAGGACGAGCCAGTCCCCTTTGTACGCCTTGTGGTCGTAGGGACCGAGGCTCATGTGGGTGCGCGGCCCACCGTTGACGGCCGGCAGCATCCGCACGCGTTCGAGCCCGTCCCGGAGCCCCTTCGGCGTGAGGAGCGGCGCCCGGCCCAGCCCTTCGGCGATGAGACGCGCGGTGTCGTAGCTGAGCGCGGTGACGGTGTGATCGCGGCGCTTGCCGTAGCGCGCCGCGAAGCGATCGAAGAGCGGAGCGAGCAGCGGGTTGGCCTCGCACATCTGGTCGATGCCGACCCAGCCCTCGAGCGCCGCCATCCACTCGGGCTTCGCGTAGCAGAACTGGAAGGCGGTGGTCATGACGCGCGGCGGGTTCCAGCCGAGGTTCCCGAACATCGGGCCCATGAGGATCGTCGGGTAGCCGTAGCCGAGATACGCGAGGCAGTCGGGACGCTGGTCGCGGATCTTGCGCAGCACCCCTTCGAGGTCGTCGGGGACCTGGGTGGTGTAGGCCTCGATCAGGACGTCGAGCTTCTCGCGGGCGGCGTAGTGGCGGAAGTTGGTCGCGTACTCGACGCCGCCCGGGCTGATCTCGTGGATCATGCCGACGGTGCGGTAGCCGCTCCGGCGGATCCACGTCGCCATGATCGCGGCCTCCTCGGCCAAGCCGCCGTTGCCGAGGTTGAAGCAGTACGCGCCGTGGTAGCGGTCGGTGCCGGTCCAGGTGACGGCGGGGACGCCCTCACGGTCGATCACGGGCGCGAGCGCGATCGAGTTGTCGGTGATGAGGGGGCCGATCACGCCCAGCACGCCTTGCTGGACGAGCTCCAGATACCCGTCGATGGTGTTCCTGGCTTCGAGGCGCGGGAGCCCGATCGCTTCCTTCACGATCAGCTCGACCGGCCGGGTGATCACGCCCTCGGCGTGCGCCTCGTCGAAGCCCAGCCGGAGCGTGTCGAGGAAGTCCTGCTTGGTCCCCATGTCGATGTCGATGAGGACGCCGATCTTGGTGGGGGCGAAGGCGAGGCCGTGGGGCAACGGGGCCTTGCGGGGCGTCTCCGGGGTCGTCGACATCGGCGGTCGCTCGTACCATCACGACCGGGGCCGTTGGAAGGCCTGGACCATACGCGGAGCGTCTCAATCCGGTCGGTTCCAGGTATTGGACCGCGCCTGCGATGCGACCGTATGGTCGCCGTCATGAGAAGCAGCGGGAATCGTCGGCTGTGGCGGGCGGCACTCCTCGGCGTGGTGTACCTCGCGGTCGCTCCGTCGGCCCGGGCGGCGGTCGACGTCAGGGTCGTGCGGCTCCAGGGCTTCGCGGCGCCGGGGACTCCGCCCGCGTACAACCAGGTGGGCGTGCTCGAGGTCGGACCCAGGCACGCCAAGAACATCCTGATCCTCAATCCCGGGACGTCGGCCAGCGCCGCCTACTTCGCGCCGCTCGCGAAGACGATCGTGGAACGCGCCAAGGGCTGGCAGGTGTGGGCGGTCGAGCGGCGCGAGAATCTGCTCGAGGACCATTCGGTACTCGACCGTGCGAAGAGCGGCATGGCGACGGGACAGGAGCTCTTCGACTACTACCTGGGCTGGCTCGCGAACCCGGCCGTCACGACGCACTTCCAGCTCGTCCCCGACGGGGACGTGGCGTTCGCCCGGGAGTGGGGCATGAACGTCGAGATCGAGGACCTGCGACGCGTGGTCCTGGCGGCGAAGAAGCGCGGCCGGAAGATCGTCGTGGGCGGCCACTCGCTCGGCGGCTCCATCACCGCGGCCTACGCAACCTGGGATTTCCACGGCAAGGCCGGGGCCAAGGGCCTCGCCGGTCTCGTCTTCATCGACGGCGGGAGCAGCCCGACCCCGGTGACCGCCGACTCCGCGAGCGCGGCACTCCTGTCGTTGGAGAGCGGATCGCCCTGGCTCAGCTTCGGCGGGATCCCCGCGCCGTTCGCCGGACTCTTCAACGCGACGGGATCGACCGGGGCGCTCCTCGACCCCGACTCCCCGTCGCTCGGGCAGGCGTTCCCGCTCCTCCCGCCCGACCTGAAGCCGCCGATCCCGGCGACGAACCTCGCGCAGTACGGCTACGCGCTCGACACCGAGACCTCGCCACCCGGGTTGATCGCGGCGCAGGCGCACCTCGGACGTCTCGCCGCGAGCGGCGATCCGCGCGGCTGGGACCAGGCGGGCGAGATCACGCCGATCCAGCGCTTCGCCGACATGTTCTCGGGCACCGGACTCCCCGGCCTCGACGGCACCGCGTGGTACCACCCGCTCCGGCTGACGATCGACTCGGGCGCGGTCGCCGCCGGCAACGCCAACCCCGCGCAAGCCGTCCTCGACGTCCACGCCACCCACGGGCACGACCTGCCGCGGCGCCTCCGGATCTGCGCCTTCGGGGCCGCGCTGGGCGGGCAGCGCGTGCTCGACGCCGCCACCGCCCTCGCCGACCAATCGAAGATCCCGCCCGCGAACCTGACGCTGGTGGATCGTCACGAGACCTACGCCCACAACGATCCGAACTCCGCGTACCCGCAGAACGACTTCCTGGACGAGCTGGTGCCGTTCCTCGCCAGGGTCCGACGCGGCGGACACTGACCGCGGAGATCAGGAGAGCTCGAGCGCGTCTCCGACGGCACCGCACGGGCAGCCGCGACCCGTCGGCCGCACCGCCACGCTGCTCTCGAACCGGAGTTCGTCCCGGCCCTGGAGCACCAGCGTCCCGTCGACCAGCGAAGCCTGCACGCCGGGATCGACGTGCAGCCGACCCTGCGCGCACGACCATCCGACGACGCACGCCACCTCCGGCACCGCGAGCCACGTGCGCTGCCAGCCGTCGAAACCGAGCGCGGCGGGGAGCGCGGGCGGCGGCACCGTCCCGGCGCCGCGGCGCAGCCAGAGGATGCCACGCCACCAGGGTCGCGGCCGGGCCGGCGCGCCGGACAGCAGCACCGACGCCGACGCGGCCTCGAGCACCAGCACCGCCGGCTCGACGCGATCCAGCAGCTCCCACGCCTGCGCCGCCGCGGCCGGCGTCTCGACCACGCCGAGCGGCACGTCGAGCGCGCCCAGCTCCTCGACCATGTCGCCGAAGAGCAGCGCCCCGGGCGTCTCGAGCGCACCCGGCAGCGCGTTCGCGACCCGCACGCCCGCGTCGAGCCCGAGCGCGCGCAGCATGCGCACCCCTGCGGCGCGCTCGCGCGCCAGGTCGTCGGCGGACCAGGCGAGCACCAGGAGGTCGTCGCCGGTTCCCACCTTGCCCACCCGCACCGGCGCCGACGACGGGCGGCGGAGCGTGCCGAGCGGAAGATGGGCGAGCTGGTCGCGAACCAGGTCGCGGCGGGTCGAGATGGTCGGCGCGGACATCGCCGACTCTGTTCTCACACCCGAGGGGCCCGCTTCAACCAGCGGGCGCCCGCGTGGCGCCGCGGCGGGAGAATCCCGCCGCGGCGCCGGAGCGGATCGCGCGGCGCGCGGCCGCGCGGACGGAATCAGTCGGGGAACGCGCCGCCCGGCGAGCTGGTGCAGGCGTCGCGGCAGGACTGGAGCGTCGTGCGGCACGCGTTGAGACCGGTCTTGGCGTCGCGTCCACAGGCGAACAGGCACGCGAGCTTGCCCGGGCCGCTCGGACAGGCCTGCACGCAGGTCTTGGCCGTGCCGATCACGGTGCCGACACAGGTGCGGGCGTCGTCGTTGCAGGTCGCGAGACAGGAACCATTGGGCGGCGGCACCTGGCAGTCACCGAGACACGAGCGGAGATCGGTGACGCAGGTCTGGAGCGCGGTCCGGAACGTGTCGCGGCAGGTATGGAGCGCATCGCGGCGCTCCTGACCGGTGGCGCCGGCGACCTTCACGTCGTTCCGGCAGCTCCGGAACGCGGTGACGGCCGACATCTGACAGGTCCGCTTGGCAGCGCCGCACGCCGACGCGCAGCTCGCGGCGTACGCGGGCTGAGCGGCGAACAGGGCCGCGACCAGGGCGGCGAGAGCGACGAGCGGGGTTCTCATGGGGGCCTCCTTCGTGAGTGGCGGGTCGGGACCTGTCGTTGCAGGCACCGTGCCATGGCAGGTTCCATGCGCCAGGGCCTTCCGGCGGTGCGCCCGCGCTCATTGTCGGTCGCCCCCGGGAGGACCGCCGCGGCACGCTCGCGTCGGAGCGTCAGCGGGCCGTCGGCGTCAGCCGACCAGGGGGCGGACCTGCGCCGCGATCGGCTCGTCGAGCGGGATGGCGTTCGACGCGTGCAGCACGGTGTCGCAGGTGACGATGCGCGCCGCGCCGGCGGCCAGCAGCTCGCTGTACGCGTCGCTCGCGAACACCGCGTGCACGCCGATGCAGATCGGGTCGGCGAGCCCGGCGCGACGGATGCGGCCGACGGTCTCGATCATCGTGCCCGCGGTCGAGATGATGTCGTCGACCAGCACCGGCGTTCGCCCGCGCCAGCGGTCGACCTCGGGGACGGAGACCTCGACGTCGCGGTCGCTGCGCCGCACCTTGGCCAGCACCACGTGCGGCGCGCCGGCCGCGTCGGCGACCGCGCGCACCCACTGCTCGCTCTCGCTGTCCGGCCCGATGACGAGCGGCTCCGCGACGTGCGCGCGCAGCCAGGCGGCGATCGCCGGGGCGGCCGCGACCGTCACCGCCGGCACCCGGTAGATGTCGGCGAGCGACGCCACGCGGTGCAGATGCGGATCGACCGTGACCAGCCAGTCGACCGTGCTCGAGAGCAGCCGCGCGAACTGGGCCGACGTCACCCCCTCGCCGGGTTGGAAGCGGGTGTCCTGGCGCATGTAGGCCAGGTACGGCGCGACCAGGCCGACGCGGGCCGCCCCCAGCTCGCGCGCGGTCGCGGCGAGAAAGTAGAGCGGCACCAGCTTGTCGTCGGGCCGATCGAGCGTGCAGACCAGCACCACCGACCGCCCGCCGACGTCGGAGTGGAGGCGCACGTAGGACTCGCCGTCCGGGAAGCGGCGGACGGTGAGGGCGCCCACCTCGGCCGAGAGCCGGCGGGCGAGCCGCCCGGCCAGGTCGCCGTTGCCGGGCAACGGCAGTACCAGCGGTGTCGCGCCGCGGGGCATGCAGGAATCATGCGGGAAGGCCTACCGGGTTGCGAGCAGGTGACGGTTCGGCGCGGCCCCGGAAGGCGCATTGCCCGCCGGGCCGGGGGATGGAACCATCCCGCCGTGCGCGCCACCGGCCGGCTGATCGCCCTGTTCTCCTTCGACGTCGGGTACGAGGTGAATCTGGAGCAGGTGCGCGCCTCGCTGCCCGGCACCGAAGGCGAGCCCGAGCTCCGCCGGGCCGCCCCGCCCTACCAGGAGTACGCGACGCCGCCGCTCCGGCTCCCGCTCGGCCGGCGCACGGTGCCGCTCGGCGACCAGCCGGTCGAGGCGGCGGCGGGGGCGATCGTGCACGAGTTCGGCGCCGTCACGATCACGCTCGAGATGCCGCTCGACTGCGAGGTGCAGGCGCTCCCGGCGCTCACCGCGCGCCTCACCGGCGCGGGACCGCTCGAGGGCGCCGCCCGCAAGCTGAGCGACGAGATCGTCGCGCGCCTCGCCCCCGCGGTGACGAGCCCGACCGTGAACACGTTCGTCGAGGACTACTACGTGATCCAGGTCGACCACTTCACCCCGCCGACGACCGTCGCCGAGCTGCTCGCCGCCGAGCGCGGCACGCTCGCGTCGGCGCTCCGGTGCGAGCCGGTCCCGCTCTCCGACGCCGAGGTCGACGACGTCTTCCGCACCGCGCTCTCGTACTACCCGGACGACCTGATCGTCACCGAGTGGAACGTGGCGCTCGTGGTCGACCGCGACTACCGCGACGCGCTCCGCGTGCTCGAGTACCTGAACGTCCAGCTGGTCGAGCTGCGCTACTACGACGCCGTGCTCGACCGGCGCGTCGCAGCCACCTTCCCCTTCACCGCCCCGCCCCGGCGCGCCTTCCCGCTCGCCTTCCGCTCCTACCGCCGGGCGCTCGACGAGCTGGCGGCGATCCGGCTCGACGTCGCGACCATCGTCGAGCGGGTCCACAACGCGCTCAAGCTGAGCGGCGACCTCTACCTGGCCAAGGTCTACGCCCGTACCGGCGAGCGCCTGGCGCTCAGGGCGTGGGAGGACAGCGTCGAGCGGAAGCTCGACGTGCTCCAGGAGATCCACGACCTCCTCGCCCAGCGGGTGTCGACGGCGCGCGCCGAGCTGCTGGAGGTCATCATCGTGGTCCTGATCCTGGTCGAGCTGCTGGTGCGCGTATGACGATCACGTCTGGCGCACCCCGCGACGACTCTGGCAGGATGTCGTCCGTATGAGCACCGCCAACGTGAACGGGGTCGACCTGTACTACGACGTGACCGGGAGCGGCGATCCGCTCCTCCTCATCATGGGGCTGGCCGCCGACTCGACGGCGTGGGCCTTCCAGGTGCCCGAGCTGTCGAAGCACTACCGGACGGTCGTGTTCGACAACCGCGGCGTCGGCCGGAGCGCCAAGCCCGTCGGGCCCTACACCATCCACCAGATGGCCGACGACGCCGTCGCCTTGCTCGACCACCTCGACATCGCGCGGGCGCACGTGGTCGGGGTGTCGATGGGCGGGATGATCGCGCAGGAGCTGGTGCTCCGGCACCCCTCGCGCGTCCGCGGCCTGGTGCTGGCCTGCACCTACCCCGAGCCCGACGAGAACATCGAGGCCATGCGGCAGTTCTCGCTGACGCAGTTCGGCGGCAGCGTCACGGCGAACGGCGAGATGCGGATCGACCTCACCACGCTCAACCCGATGATGCTCCTCCAGCACATGCTGCCGATGGTCTTCAATCCGGAGTTCATCCAGAAGGAGCTCCCGAAGCTCATCCAGGTCTTCGGCGGCGCGCTCCAGTACGGCTTCAGC
>Ga0335084_10007804_pt1 | contig 10631 bp, 11 predicted proteins | sample Lox_Sample_44_FD_206721 | JGI IMG/M metagenome (GOLD analysis project Ga0335084, IMG submission 206721) | Soil microbial communities from Loxahatchee National Wildlife Refuge, Florida, United States - Lox_Sample_4.4 | ecosystem: Environmental > Terrestrial > Soil > Wetlands | place: USA...
GAACGACGTTCGGCCGACCTGGATATTGAGGTGGAGGGCATTGGCGTCGTTGGGATGGACATCGAGCCGGTTGAAGAACGACTGGCTGTTGCCGTTGTCATGGATTGCCTGGAACTCGGGCGGATCCAGCAACCGCTGCGTGGTCAATCCCGAGAACGACAGGAATTCGCCCACGGTATGCGAGCCCGCGCCGATGTTCACCTCGCCCTGCGGGGTCTTGAAGGAGCCATATCCGATGCTGGCATCGCCGGTGGGCTTCGACGAATCGAGGCCCGACTTGGTGATGATGTGCACGACGAGGCTCGTCTTGTCACCGTATTCGGCCGGCGGTACGCCGGTGATGACTTCCATCGACTGCACGGCCGACGGCGAGATCTGGTTGGAGTAGATCCGGCTCTGCTGATCCGTGATCGGCTGGTTGTCGATCGAGAACTGCGTCTGTGCGTGGTCCCCGACGGGATGGAAGAAGCCGTTCGAATCGGCCACGACACCCGGCGAAGCCATCGTGACGACCTGGTTGAGTCCCCCGCCGGCTCCGATCGGAAGCTTGTCGACCAGCGACTGATCGACATCCGTGTGCGCGCTCGGATCCGTTTCGACGAGATCGGAATGCCCGACGACCTCGACGGTCTGCGTGGCGCCCGCCAGTCTCAAGCTCAAGTCGACGGTGATTGGGACGGCCGTTCGGACGTCGACGTCCTGGTTCACGGTCTCGAACCCCTGAGCGGTCGCCGAAAGGTGGTACGGATTCGGCGGCACGTTCCGGAAGATGTAGTGCCCCATGGCATCGGTCGTGGTGTCTCGACGGAAGCCACTGACCGGGTTGGTAATCGTGACCGTCACGGACTGCATGATGCCGCCCGTCGGATCTTTGACTGTACCCTGAACCGTCCCTGCGCCGCCGAGCTCCTGAGCTCCACCGCTGGCGGCGATGGCGCTGAGGAGCACTGCACACCAGACCGACCTGAACAACACCCGAATTTGCATATACCCTCGTCTCAAACGGAGAAACAGCCGTTCGAAGTGCCGACGTTATCCGCGACGTCGGAGCGGCGCGACAGGAAGCCAACCGGTGGGAGGCTGCGGCGGGTGAGCGTACCGTTTCCGCAGATGAACGGTTTACGCTGTTAGTGGGCCAGAGTGACCATTCGACGCACTACCGCAACCATTCATCGGCTTCCTGTTTTCGTCTGAGGGGCGCGACAGTACCGTGTCACCGGTGAACCTCGGCGCACTGCTGAACGTCGTCGGCCTGGCGACCGGCGTCGTGCTGTACGCGATGCTGCTCGCGATGGTCGTCCGCGCGTGGCGCAGCGTCGGGCGGACGGCGTTCGATCCGCTGCTGCTGTCGACCGCGATTCTCGGGCTCGTCTGGAACCTGTGCGCGCTTCCCGCGTACGTGCTGCCCAGATTCGGCATCGACGGTCCGTTTCCGCTGCTCTCGGCGATCGGCTTCGGCGCGCTCGGGCTGCTCCCGGCGGTCGTCGTGCACTCCGTGCTTCGCGGCCGCACCGACGGGCTCGGCGGCGTCGTCCGGCGCGCGATCGGCGTCGTCGCGTACAGCGTGAGTACGATTGCGGCGCTGTTGCATCTGGTGGCGGCCCTGCGCGGCACGCCGGTCCCGTCGGCGTACGGGATGCGCCTGCTGACGTACACGTTCGTCGCGCTGGTGGTGCCGCTCGGGGCGGCGACGCGAGGGCAGCCCGGTTCGCGGCGCGCGCTGTGGGTGACGGCGCTTGCGGTGTTCGCCGTGTCGGCGCTGCATCTCAGCCAGCTGCACAGCGGCGACGTGCCGTGGGAGATCGAGCTGGTCGGCCACCATGCGTCGCTGCCGCTGGCCTTCGCCATCCTGTATCAGGACTACCCGTTCGCGCTCGCGGATCTCTTCCTGAAGCGCGCGCTGTCGCTCGTCGCCGTGGTCACCATCGTGTTCATCGCGGTCGCGAATTTCGGCGGCGGTTCACCGGCGTTCGCCGGGTTCATCGAACGGAATCCGCGACAGTTCGGATTGCTGATCACGCTCTGGATTGCGACGGCACTGCTGTATCCGGCGCTGCAACGCGCGACGGCCTGGTTCGTCGACGCGGTGTTGCTCCAGCGTCCGGACTATCGCGGTCTGCGGCGCACCGTCACCGCCGCCATCGAGCGGCTCGACGACACGTCGATGGTCCTGTCGAGTCTCTGTCAATCGGTGGCGCCGTCGCTCAGCTCGCCGGACGTCACGTGGGTCGAGGTGCAGGCGGCCGGCGACGCCGCATCGGGCCTGGTCGCGACGGCACGCGACGGCGTCACGCGCGTGATCGTCCCGACGCACGAGTCGCCGCGATTCATCATCGAGATCGCGCCGTTGTCCGGTGGACGCCGCCTGCTCTCCGACGATGCCGCATGGCTCGAGGCCGTCGTCATCGCCGCCGCGCGGCGCATCGACGCGATCCGCGTCACGCAGGAGCGGCACGCCGGCGAACTGCGCGAGCGCGAGATCGGGCGGCTCGCGACCGAGGCCGAGCTGCGGGCGCTGCGCGCGCAGATCAACCCGCACTTCCTGTTCAACGCGCTGACGACGATCGGCTATCTGATTCAGACCGCGCCGCCGCGCGCGCTGCAGACGCTGCTGCGCCTGACGGCGCTGCTGCGCGGCGTGCTCCGGTCGGAAGGAGACTTCAGCACGCTGGGACGCGAAATCGAGGTGGTCGAGGCGTATCTCGACATCGAGCGCGCCCGGTTCGAGGAACGGCTCCGTGTCTCCATCAGCGTGCCCACGCGCCTCCGTGATTTCCGCATCCCAGCCCTGCTGCTGCAGCCGATCGTCGAGAACGCGGTCAAGCACGGCATCGCGGCCACCGAGTCCGGCGGGGACGTGTCCATCGACGCCCGCGTCGAGGCCTCCGGCGACGTCCGGTGTCTGTCGATCGTCGTCAGCGACACCGGCGCCGGCGTGTCGGCCGGTGACCTGCGTCTCCGGCGCGATCAGGGCGTGGGACTTCGCAATGTCGAACGGCGGCTCTGCCACCAATATGGTGCCGCGGCGTCGTTGTCGATCCGGAGCGATCCGGGAAAGGGTACGGTGGTCGAGATTCGCATTCCCGTGATCGCGGCTCGCAGCCAGGCTGCCGGCCAGGTTGCGGTGTGAGCGCACGTCTCCGCGTTCTGGTCGTGGACGACGAGCGGCCCGCGCGCTCGTTTCTCGTCGCGCTGTTGCGATCGTTCGAGGATGTCGTGCTCATCGGTGAAGCGAGCTCGGGCCGCGAGGCGGTCGCGATGATCAACGAGCAGAAGCCCGATCTCGCCTTTCTCGACTGGCAGATGCCCGACCTGGACGGGATGGGCGTGGTACGACAGCTGCGGAAGCAGTCGATGCCGCTCATTGCGTTCGTAACCGCGTACGACGAGTATGCCGTCCGCGCCTTCGAGGTGAATGCGGTCGACTACCTGCTCAAGCCGGTCGACAAGGCCCGCTTGCGTGAGACGCTGAATCGCGCGCAGGACCGGATGGAGCATGCGGAGATCGTCGCCGAGCAGGCGGCACGCGTGGGGCAGGCGCTCGACAGCATCGAGAGCTCGGCCCGGCCGCCGTTTCTCGAGCGCATTCCGGTGCGGCATCGCGACGAGGTGCTGATTGTGCCGGTCGTGCAGATCGCGTCGATCGTCGCCGACGGCGAACTGCTGAACATCACGACGACGCGCAACGAGCGCCACACGATCACGTATCGTCTCAAGGACCTCGAACGGATGCTCGATCCCGGGAGGTTCATCCGCCTTGGCCGCGGCACGCTCGCGAACGTCGATTCGATCAGCAAGGTTGCGATGATGCCCGGCGGCACGCACGTCGCGATACTCGCGAACGGCCAGAAGCTGCCGGTGAGCCGCATCCAGTCGCGGCTGCTGCGCGACCGCCTGCTGAAGCTTTAGCGCCATTCGTTGGAAAGTGCGCGGCGCACGCCGGCCGCATTCCGTAGTGTGCGGTCCACGTGCCCATGCCAATCGGCCCGCACACGCGCAACCCGCGCGCGGCGGCGGCCTATCGCGGCTCGCGCAAGCGCATCGAGCGCCTCCGGCCGTTCGAGGAGATGCCGCTCGACTTCTGGCTGATCATCGGCATCGCCGCGACGATGCTCGCGCTGACGGTGGCAATCTTGTACCGTGCGATGGTGCGGTAGTGCGACGGTGCGACGGAGCGACGGTGCGTCCGAAGATGCAGGCCTCTTGACACCGCGGTCGTCGCGGCCGGATTATCCGCTCGACTTCACATAGGAGAGCGCCGTGCCCAATCGCAGACAGTTCTTCAAGACCGTCGCCGGAGCCACCGTTGGTCTCTATGTGGGCGAGCGCGCGCTGCGCGCGCAGGCGCCTGCCGCGCGCCGGCAGGTGACCGTCGCGGGCAAGCGTGTCAAGGTCGTCGACGTGCACTCCCATTGGGATATGCCGCTCGGCGATGTCGTCAAGGGCACTCCGTACGAGAAAGATCGCGCAACGGGTCCGGGGCTCGACGATCGCGTCACGGCGATGGACAAGATCGGCGTCGACGTCGAAGCCATCAGCGTGAACGATTTCTGGTGGTGGGATATCAAGGACCAGGGGCTCGCGAAGGCGATCTGCGCGAAGCACAACGAGACGCTCTCCGCCTGGTCGAAGCAGCACCCGGATCGATTCGTCGGCATGGCCTCGATCCCGCTCCAGTTTCCGGAGATGGCGGCGGACATCATGGAGGACGCGGTCAAGCGCCTTGGCGCGCGCGGCGTCGCCATCGGCGGGCACGTCAGCGGCGAGAGCCTCTCGTCGCCGAGGTTCGATGTGTTCTGGTCGAAGGTCCAGGAGCTGGGTCAGCTCGCGTTCATGCACCCCAACGGCTCGGCCAACATCATTCAGCAGGGGGCGCTCGCCGGACGCGGCGGCCTCGGCAACATCGTCGGCAACCCGCTGGAGACGACGGTGTTCCTGTCGCGGCTGATTTTCGACGGCACGTTCGACAAGTTCCCGAACCTGAAGGTGTGCGGCGCGCACGGCGGCGGCTATCTGCCGTCATACCTTGGCCGCACCGAAGTAGCCTGCCAGCGGGCCGGTCAGACGTGCATCATCAAGAAGAAGCCGAGCGACTACATGCACGCGAACATCCTCGCGGACGCGATGGTGTTCTCGACCGAAGGCGTTCGCCATCTCGTCGCGGAGATGGGCGTGAGTCAGGTCGTGTTCGGCACCGACACGCCGTTCGGCTGGCCGGTCACGGTCGATCCGATCGTCAACAACACGGCGTTGAGCGACGCCGACAAAGTGGCGATTCTCGGCGGCAACCTGGTCAAGCTGTTGAAGCTCACGACGTAGCGTCGCACTGCTCATCTACGCGATCATTCCACCGCCGTCGATGAAGAGCGTCGAGCCCGTGGTGAACGGGTTCGTCATGAACATCAGGATCGCGTCGGCAACGTCCTCGGCCTGGCCCACGCGGCGCGCGGGCAGCGTCGCCGCCGCGTTGTCGAGCATCGCCTTCTTCTTGTCGGCCGGCATCGCCGCGCGGATCGGCGTATCGATCAGTCCCGGCGAGACGGTGTTCACGCGCACGGGCGCGAGGGTGAGCGCGAGGCCGCGCCCCAGGCTCTCGAGCGCCGCGTTGATGCAGCCCTGTAGCAGCGCGTCCTTGTTCGGCCGCTGGCTCAGGAAGCCCGAGACGAGCGTCAGCGATCCGTCGGGCGTGATCTTCGCGAGCTTCGCCGTCTTGTAGGCCGTCCAGAACTTCGCGTTCATGTTGCCGTAGGCGTCGGCAACCGTCATCGCGTGGAGTCCGGCGGACTTGCCGGCAGCAACCGACACGACGATGTGATCCCATTCGGGGTGGCTGGCGAAGAAGGCTTCCAGCGCCGCGTCGTCGGTCGTATCAAGCGCGACACCGCTGGCGCCTTTGCCGACATGTGCCACGGCGGCGTTCACCTTTTCGCTCGATCGCGACGCGATCGTCACCTTTGCGCCCGCATCGGCGGCCGATTTGGCCGTCGCCAATCCGATGCCGGAGCTGCCGCCAAGCACGAGCACACGCGAACCTGAAAGGGATCGTCCCATTCCGCCTCCTTGGAGAGAGAATTATGGCCTGTGACATCGACCGACGCGACCTCTTTCGATCTGCAGCCGACGCTCGCCGGCGAGCTGGTCACACTGCGGCCGCTGCGCCCGGACGATTTCGACGCGCTCTATGGCGTCGCGTCGGATCCGTTGATCTGGGAACAGCATCCTGCGAGCGACAGGTACAAGGAGGACGTCTTCCGGCAGTTCTTCACGGAAGCGCTCGCGTCAGGCGGCGCGTTCGTCGTGCTGGATGAGAGGGACCGCCGCATCATCGGGTCGACACGCTACTTCGGCTACAGCCGCGAAAAGAGCGAGATCGAAATCGGCTGGACGTTCCTCGCGCGGCAGTACTGGGGCGGACGCTACAACAAGGAGATGAAGGAGCTCATGCTCCGTCACGCGTTCCGCTTCGTCAACAATGTCATCTTCCTCGTGGGTCCGCAGAACGCGCGTTCACGGCGCGCCGTCGAGAAGATTGGCGGGCACCTCGCGGGAGAGACAAGGCGCAGCGAGCGCAGCAGCGTCGTCTATCGGATCACTGCAGAGGAGTTCGCCGAAGACTGGTAGCACCGCGGGTGCGAGGTGCGGTGGCGCGAACGTGCGGCGGTGCGTCCGAAGGGTGCGAGGGTGCTGGGGGCCCGAAGCAATAAACGAAACGTCTTCGATCACGCCGCCGCGCAACTCCTGCTAACCGCAATAAGGCTTCCGTTCAATTTGCGATGAAATCGGCTCGGCACCGCCGATGCACTCGCGTAGTCCATGGCTGGTGCACGTCACTTTCGAGAGCTTGCCTGCTGGCAGCTTTCGTACGAGGTGAAGCTCGGAATCTATCGGATCGCTGATCGTCCAGAAGTGAAACGCGACGTCAGGTTCTATGCCGACTTTCGCGACGCCGCGGCCTCGGCGCCGCGCAACATCGCGGAGGGGTTTGGGCGCCGGTCGCACGCGGACTTCGCGCGATTTCTCGACATCGCTCGCGGCTCGTCGCACCTTCGGACAGACCCTCGCACCGCCGCACTATCGCACCCTCGCACGTCAGCAACCGCTAATATTCGCTTGTGCCTCGTTCGTACTTCTTCAAGACGCCGGCGGCATTCGATCGCTGGCTTGCCCGAAATCACGCCACGTCAACGGTGCTGCTGGTCGGCTTCTACAAGGTTGGCAGCGGCAAGTCGAGCATCCGCTATGCGGAAGCACTCGACACCGCGCTCGCGTACGGATGGATCGACGGCGTGCGGCGGCGGCTGAGCGACGACGCGTACGCGATTGTGTTCACTCCGCGCAAGAAGAGCAGCTATTGGAGCGCCGTCAACACCAAGCGCGCCAGAGCATTAATCAAGAATGGTCGCATGAAGCCGGCAGGGCTAGCGGCGTTCAGCGCGCGCGATGCTGATCGGACGCGGCGGCATTCGTCCGAACGTCAGAACACGACGTTCGACGGCCCGATACTGCGAACGTTGAGGAACGATAAGAAAGCGTTCGCCTTCTTCGAGGCGCTGCCGCCGGGCATGAAGAAACTCGTCATGCACTGGATCACGAGCGCCAGGCGAGAGGAGACTCGGACGCGGCGGCTCGCGCATCTCATTGAACGCTCGCACGCGGGCAAGCGAATCGATCTACTCAGGCCTTTCGGCGACGGTTAAGCACCGTCGCACTCTCGCACCTTCGGACGCACCTTCGCACCTATCGCACCGCCGCACTTTCCTCCGCCGCCGTAAATACCGTTCCCCTCGTCTCTGGTCCGACCCAGATCGCAACCGCGACGAGCACCCCGGCGATCGCGATCATGATCGCCATCGCGTTCCCGAGCGGCAGGCCGTGTTGCTGCATCATTCCGATGATCGTGGGCGCGACCGATCCAATCGCCGCGCCTGAGTGATACGCGAAGCCGGGACCGACGCCGCGGACCGCGGTCGGGAAGCGCTCGGTCAGGTATGTCGGCGACATGCCGAACACCCCGATCGAGCAGACGCCGACGATGGCGCAGCCGATCCACATGAGGAGCGGCCCGGTCGCGAGGGCGAACATCGGCACGCCGGCGACGCCGAGCAGCGCGCACATGGCGATCGTTCCCCGGCGGCCGAGCGGACCGTCCGAGAGGTGACCCCACACCGGATTGCCGAGCGCCTGCCCGAGATTCAGCGTGACGAGATACCAGAGCGGATCGAGACCGCGCGAGCGCAGCAGCGTCGCATACCAGAACGTGATCGAGTAGTACGACAGCATGAACGCCGCGAGCAGCGCCGAGGTCTGGATCGTTGTTCCGATCAGGTCGCGTTGAAACAGCCGGATCGCCGGCAGCCGATCGCGGCGGCCGCTCTCCCGCAGGTAGCGCTGGCGATCGAGCCAGACCGGGCTCTCCGTCACGCGCGCGGCGATCCACGGCACGAGCAGGATCGGGAGGATGCCGGCGCCGAGCATCACGCGCCAGCCGATGGCCGGGTTGAACGCGGGATAGAGGAACCGGAACGCGACCGCGGCGAGGATGAACCCCCACGCGAAGCCGCCCTGCAGCAGACCCGATGCGGCGCCACGCAGCTCCGCGGGCCAGTGCTCGAGCGTGAGCGGCACGCCCGCCGCCCAGACGCCGCCCATGCCGACGCCGAACAGCGCCCGGAGGGCGAACAGCATCGCGTACGACGTGGAGAAGGCGCTGAGGAGCGCGAAGATGGCGAGCCACAGCACTGAGAGCATCAGCGGGAGCTTGCGGCCCCATCGATCCGCCATCACGCCCGACGCGACGCCGCCGGCGAGACGCATGATCAACGTGACCGTGCCGAGCGCGCCGGCGAGCACCGCGTCGACAGCGAATGCGCGCTGGACGTCAACAAGGATGAAGGTGAGGACGGTGAAGTCGAAGCCGTCGAACGTCCAGCCGAGGAACGTTCCGGCGAACGCCCGCCACTGCTCGCGCGTCAGGTCGCGATAGCGCACGGCGGTATTGTAGAATTCCCGCCTTTACATGGAATTCTTTTCGTGGCTCCAGGACACCCCGTTCGCGCACTGGGTGGCCAGCGATCCTTCTCTGCTCGCATACCCGACGATCCTCACTCTTCACACCGTTGGCATGGCGATCGTCGTCGGCACGTGCGTCGTGATGGATCTGCGGCTGCTCGGCGTCGCGGCCGACGGCGTGCCGCTGCGCGCATTCGACAGCGCGCAGACGCTGGTATGGACCGGATTCCTCATCAATGCGGCGACCGGCATCGCGCTTTTCACGACCGACGCGGAACATAAATCCACGCAGACCGTTTTCTTCGTCAAGCTCGCGCTGATCTTCCTTGCGCTCGTCGTGTATGGACGGTTGAACAAAGTCGTGTTCAAGCGTCCTGAGGCGCTGACCGCGCCGATCACGAGCGAGGCGAAGGCGCTTGCCGTGCTCTCGATCGTTCTCTGGACCGGCGCAACGGTCGCGGGGCGCCTGATGGCGTATCTCCTATGACAGCGTTTCCGCAGGCGCTTCTCGCGCTCAACGTCCCCGCGCTCGATCCGTTCGTCGACTACATTCGCAGCTGGCCGATCGGCAACTGGTTCCGCAACGAAGTCGGCTGGCTGTGGCCGGTGTGCGAGAGCCTGCACTTCATCGGTCTCATCCTGCTGATCGGTGCCGCCGGCTTCTTCGACCTGCGCCTCCTCGGTTTCATGAAAGGGGTATCGCTGCGCGCGGCGAAGAAATTCATCCCGTGGGCGATGGTCGGCTTCGCGATCAACCTGATCACCGGGCTGATCTTCTTCATCTCGCAGCCGCAGCAGTACGCCAGCAACCTGTCGATGTGGTTCAAGGTGCTCTTCCTGCTGATCGCCGGGATCAACGCGATGCTGTTCGAAACCTCCTACAGCGACCGCGTGCTCGCGCTGCCGGCGGATGCCGACACGCCGCTCTCGGCGAAGGTGATCGGCGCCGTGTCGCTCATATCGTGGTTTGCGGTCTTGTACTTCGGGCGCATGCTCCCCTATATCGATCCCAATCCGCGGTCTGGCGTGTAGAAGGACAAGCCTTTAAGGCTGGTCCCACGCTGACAGTAGTCTTTTCCTTGACAAACACGGGATGCCCCCCGATGATCAACCGCAGTGGCCAGGAGATTTATATCTATGATGCGTAAGCTTTTGGCTGGTCTCGCGGTCGCAAGTGTGCTTGCGTTCGCCGCTCCGCGCGTCGCACTCGCGCATCACGCGATGCAGGCGGAGTTCGACCAGAACAACGTCGTCGTCATCTCGGGTGTACTCAAGAAGGTCAACTGGGTGAACCCGCACGTCAACTTCCTGCTCGACGTCACCGAGCCCGACGGCAAGGTCACGACGTGGACGCTCGTGCACGCCGGGCCGAACCAGCTCCGCGCCGCCGGCCTCAGCGACCGCGACTTCTTCCAGATCGGCAAGACCTACACCGCCAGCCTCGCGCTCGCGCGCAACGGCTCGCCGCGCGGGTACGTCTTCACGATCAAGACGCCGGACGACAAGTACATCTACCTGACGTTCGGGTCGGTCGGCTCCGATCCGTTGAACAAGGACGGCAAGGGCGGCCTCGGCAACGGCCATCCGACGACGTTCCAGAACTAGGAGCGCTCAATGAAACG
>Ga0335084_10007805_pt1 | contig 10630 bp, 11 predicted proteins | sample Lox_Sample_44_FD_206721 | JGI IMG/M metagenome (GOLD analysis project Ga0335084, IMG submission 206721) | Soil microbial communities from Loxahatchee National Wildlife Refuge, Florida, United States - Lox_Sample_4.4 | ecosystem: Environmental > Terrestrial > Soil > Wetlands | place: USA...
TGCGCACGCGGGCGGACACGGCGACCGCGGTGCGCGGGTCGCGGCGAAGATCTGCGGCTGTTGTCGGCGACAACGCGGGGTGAATCTTGCGCAGCACCGCCTGGCGCTGTTGATTGATCGCTGCGACCGGGCCCTGATCGGTCGACTCGGCCTCGCGCAGCGCGGCGACGGCGCGCTCGAGCGCATCCGAGAGCGGCGTCGTGTCGACGTAGCGCAGCATCGAGCCACGGTCGTTGCCGTTGCGTCTCACCAACCCGGCGCGACCAGCCAGGTCGACGAAGAAACCTTCGACCGACTTGGGGATCTGATCGAGCGACAAGCGGCGACTCCAGGCCCTGAGCTGAGAGCTCGCCCAGTCGATCTCTGCAGGACCAAGGTTGCCGGTGTTGAGCTGGTGCACGAGCAGCACGTAGAGATATTCCTGCTCGGCCGTCCACGTCTGAGCGCCGCTGCCGGCCGCCGGGAGCGCGGCTGCTACCCGATCGCAGGACATCTCGCATGCGCGCAGGTAGATCTGGTGCAGCTCCATCCATTTGGCGGGAATCCAGCGCTCGTATTTGAAGACGCGCAGCTTCGCGTCGGTGCCGTGAAAGTGCACGAGCCGGACGAACAACAGCGGCAGCACGGACTTCCAGCGCGCGTTCGCGGGCTGACCCAGGGCGTGCTCGAGCGCCGTCTGATAGGTGAGCGTGAACGCCTGGCTTATCTCCCACAGCGAGTGCCAGATGCGCTCGGCGAGCTTCGGCGAGCCTTCCGCATTCTCGATGTACTGCTTTATCAGCTGCCGCCGATCGGCGCCGAGCGCCGCATCGACGAACTGAATCGCGCCTACGCGCGAGAGGTCGATGGTCGGCTGCGACTTGCGCATCGTATCGAGAGCGCGCATCACGTGCTGCTGCCGTCCGATCACGTCGAGCGCCGGCAGCTCGCGCAGCCAGGCGCCGGCGCTCTTCGCGCTCTGCAGCGGGTCGGCCGGTTCCTTGGCCTGAGCAGTGAGAAATCCGAGCATCGCCTTCATGGGTGCACCCGACGGGCGTCGAGCGGAAGCAGTTCGAGTAGCGCCGCCTTTGGCGGTCAATGCCGCTTCGCGCGAAGCGGATCGACCGTGTGGCGGAGCTTTAGCTTATAGCCCATAATCGCCAGCGATGCAAAACGGTGCCGTAATCGAGCAAATTACGACAATGTCCTCGCGCAAGCGAAAGCCGCCACCTCCAATCACCATCCGCCAATCCTCGATATGATCTCCGATGCGATTCTGAACCGCGCCTGGCGCCTCGCCTCCGCCACCGCCGCAGTCTTCCTTGTTCCCTCGGCGATCGCGCTCGCGCAGGCACCTGCCGGCGCTCCCGATACCCCGGAAAGCAAGATGGGTGCCAACGTCACGAAGCTCGAGAAGATCGATTCCACCGCTGGAACAGGCGCTGAGGCGGTCAAAGGAAAGACCGTGGTTGTTCACTACACCGGATGGCTCTACGATCCCTACGCGACTGACAAAAAGGGCAAGAAATTCGACTCTTCGCGCGATGGTCCGACTCCATTCAGTTTTGTTCTAGGAAGCGGCCAGGTGATCGCCGGCTGGGATGAGGGCGTGCCTGGCATGCGCGTCGGCGGCAAGCGCACCTTAATCATCCCGTCATACATGGCCTACGGCCGGCGCGGCGCCGGCGGAGGCGTCATCCCTCCCGACGCAACGCTGATATTCGAAGTCGAACTCCTCGACGTCAAAGGCTGATCCGCGGCGCCAGGTTTTCGGCGCGACGATCCCGCTAACGAAAGCGCTAAGCTGACGTCAGCTTTTGGGCGAGCCGTCGTGTACAACGTGGCCGGTTGGCCGAACGGCCAGCGCGCCCGCGGCCTCCTCGACACCTCGCGATGGGCATCGGCCGCGCGTCGGCCGCTACCAATAAGTCTCCACCGTGAAGTGCCCAGGCTCTCGCCGGCGGTGCCGGCGCATGCCGCGCGCTTCGAGCACGGCCTGTGTCTCTCGTACCATGTCCGGATTTCCGCATAACATCGCGTGCGCGTTGGCCGCGGTCAGCGGAACTCCGGTGCGCGCCTCAAGGCGACCATCGCGGATCGCTTCCGGGATGCGCCCCGGCAGGGCGCCGCGGTGGGGCTCCCGGCTCACGAAGCTCGCGAATCCGAACCGACCGGGGCGCGCGCTTGCGATGGCAGCGATGACCTCGCCGTAGGAAAGATCAGCCGCATGCCGCACGGCATGCACCAGGACCACTCGCTCGAATTTCTCCCACGGCTCCTCGGTGCGCAGGATGGAAAGGAAAGGGCCGAGGCCCGTGCCTGTGGACAGACACCACAAGGCGGCTGCGTCGGGCAGCTCCGTGGCGCAGAAGAACCCGTTCGCGCGATCGAGCAGCCACACCGGATCGCCGGTGGCGAGCGCCGCCAGTCGCGGCGATAGCGGCCCTTCCGGGAGCACGTTGAAATAGAACTCGTGCGGCGCTCGATCGGGCGGATTGACGAACGAATAGGGGCGCCCCAGCATCGGCTCCTTCGCGCCGGAGGGCGCGGGAAGCGCGAGGCGTGCGAATTGGCCGGCGATGAAGCTCACTTCGGGCGCGGCGATGCGCAGGGTGACCAGCCGGTCGGTCCACAGCTGCTTGTCGACCACCTTGCCTTCCACCCACTTGCTCATCTTCGCTCGAGGTCGGTTGCTAATATGCCGATTATGCCAGCGGCCAAACGCACGACTCGCGCGGCGAGTGGCAGCGTCTACCTGCGAAGCCCGCGGCACGCCGACGGCCCGGCGTTCGTCGCTGCCGTCAGAGCGAGCCGCGCGCTGCACGCGAACTGGGTCCGCGCGCCGAGATCCGCCGCGGGTTTCGCGAATTATCTGCGCCGCTTCGCAGGAGCGAGGTCGCGCCGCGCGAGCGCTACCCAAGTGGGTTTTCTTGTCTGCCGGGCGGAGGATGACGCACCGGTTGGCGTGTTCAACCTGAGCGAGATAGTGCGTGGATCTTTTCGCAGCGCCTATCTGGGCTACTACGGGCTCGCGCCGCACGCCGGGCGCGGCTACATGGCCGAAGGGCTCGCGCTCGTCCTGCACGCGGCATTTCGCAAGCTCAGGCTGCATCGCGTCGAGGCCAACGTGCAGCCCGGCAATCGCCGCTCCGTCGCGCTCGTTCGAGCCGCGGGCTTCACCTGTGAGGGGTTCTCGCGCCGCTACGTGAAGATTGCCGGCCGCTGGCGTGATCACCAGCGCTGGGCGATTCTCGCCGAGGACTGGGAGCGAGGCGTGCGCGGAGGACGCCGGCGTGCGCGCCGCTAGCTACACTGCGGCGATCGGCCTCGCGCTCGCCGCCTGCACGGATGCCCCGTACCGCCTCGACGCTCCGCGTGGCGCCGCCGGCATCGAGCTGGCGCCGTACGCAGTCTACGAGCAGTGCGCGCGGCTCGACGCCGGCGAGCGCGTCGACTACTACTTCAGCAGCGTCGCGCCGGTCGCCTTCAACGTCCACTATCCCGACGGAAACGCGGTGATCGTGCCGATCACGCGCCGCGACGTGAAGCAGGACGGCGGCGAGCTCACCGCCGATCGCAACGAGATCTATTGCTTCACGTGGGAGGCCGGCGCGGAACCGAGCCTGCTCGAATATCGCCTCCGCCCGCTGCCCGCGCGGCACTGAAGCTGCGAGCGGCGGCGCCTCAAAGCTCCTGGTACGTGTACGTGCGTCCGTGCTCGACATCGGCGAGCACGAGTTTCGCCACGATCTTCTCCGCCACGACGTCGGGTGGCACGAGGCGCCCCTTGCTGTGAAATTCGCGAAACATGTCCACGCAGGGCAGCGCATCCGGCGACTGCGAGCGCGCAAAGAGTTGCATCTCCGTGTCGATGATTCCCGGCCGCACGTTGATTGCACGGAAGCCGGGCGCTTTCTGCTCGGCGGCGAGCACCCTGGTCAGCATTTCGAGACCGGCCTTGGCCACGCAGTAGAGCCCTTCGCCGGGGAGCGCCGATTGCGCCGCGCCGGACGAGACGTTGATCACGCGACGGGACAGGCGCTCATCGGCGAAGACGGCGCAGAAGAGGTTGCAGAGCGCGAGCGGCGCGATGAGGTTTACCTCGAGTGATCCGAGGCTCGCGGCGTCCTGGAGCCGGCCCAGCACGCCGACCGGTCCGGCGACCGCGGCATTGTTGACGAGGCAGATCGATTCCGGCTTCTCCGCGGCAAGCGCCCGAAACGGCGCCTCGAGCACCCCGCGTGTCTTCTCCGCTTCCGCGAGGTCGAAGGAAGCGAAGCGGTAGCGCTCGCCCGCGAGGCGCGAACTGCTGCGGCGTCCGACGCCGAGCACCCTATAGCCTCTTGCGAGCAGCGCCGCCGCGATCGACTCGCCCAGTCCGCGCGAAACACCCGTCACGATTGCAGCATGCATGGCACCTCCTGCCGGTGTTCGGTTCGCCTCATCGATGCGTGCCCAGCGAAAAGGCGATCAGCACGAGCACGATGATCGCAAGCACGAGCAGCGTCACCTTGACCCAGCTCTTCGGATACTCGCCCTTGATCGAGCCCGTGAACCCGTTCATCACTGCCTGGAAAGCCCTCGCCCCGAAGGAGTAGCTCAGCAGCCAGATCGGCGCCAGGATGTGCTTGAAAGTCTGCCCCGAGTAGCTGGCGCGTACCTCGAGGTTGCGATAGGTGTCTCCCGGAATCTGCGCCGCGCACATCTGTCGCAGCTTCGCATCCATCGCTTCGCGCGAGGCCTTCGCCGCGGCGAGCAGATCGATCTGGTAACGCTCGACGACCCAGCCTGCAACGTATCCTGCATCGTAGGGCTTGAGCTCGGCCGTGGGGAACGGCTCGATTCCGCGGACGAGATCCGGATGAACGCCGATCGACGCGCATACAAGGTCGTCGTCGAAGAAGTGCGAGACCCTGCCCGCGGCCGGCTCCCAGCGCACGTGTTGGACCTGACGCGACTGCGTGCGCCCGCTCGCGTCGGTGTAGCTCTCGGTCGTGTAGTAGTAGTAGCCTGCCTCGGCCGTCCACTCGGCGTCGACTTGCGCGTCGAAGGTCCAGTAGGGGAGGTAGACGCCCTTGACCGTGTCGGTCAGCGCGCGGCGCTTGAGCGCACCGGGCGCGAGCCACAGGCGGCTGTACCAGGCGCGGATGCCGTCGCGCGCCTGCGCCTCGGTGACTCTGAACGGGAGCAGGCTCTCCGGGCGGAACGACTCCCTGCTCTGCTCATAGGGCACGAGTTGCGCCGAGCCGCAGAATTCGCAGCGTTGCGCCTGCCGCGCCGGGTCGAGCACCGAGATCGCCTGGCAGCTCTGGCATTTCACATAGCGCTTGTCGCTCTGCCAGCCGCGACGATCCTCGCCGAGGCTGCGCAGCGCGGCGGCGAGCTCGTGCTCGACGATCTTGCCCGTGTCGACATCAAGCTTTGCCGGGGAGACCGTGCCGCAGAAGGCGCAAACCAGCGCCTGCTTGCCGGGATTCCACACCGCCTCTGCGCCGCAGGCAGGGCAAGAATACTTCTGCCGCGCCGCAATCTCGGGCGCGGATCCGGGCGGATCCGTCATTGGCTAGGCGAGCTCGGACTTCAACGGATGAGATAGCCCATCACGCGCCACACGCCGTCGGACTCGCGCTCGAGGGTGACCGTCTCGTGGATCTTCTGGCCGTCCGCGTAGTCGCTCTCGAAGAGGATCTGAGCGTAGTCTCCGTCGGGCCCACCGGGAAACTTAGTATCGAACCGTGTCGCGAGCGCCGTCCGGTTGACGAACGCTCCGAGCGGCTCGCGCGCCTTGGCGACCGCCGCGCGCCAGTCTTCAGCGTCGAGCTGCTCATGGAATTTCTTGCCTGAGGCTGCATAAGCCGCGTCCACATCGCCCTTGTCGACCAGCGTAAGCCACGCACGCGCAGCACCTTGCGCCGCGGTCGCTCGCGGGTCTTGCGCGTGCGCCGCCACCGCCGCGAAAAGCACGAGGCAGACCAGCGCCACGAGCCACGATCCTTCCAATGCCAGGCGGCGGATCATAGTTCGCTCAGGAGTGCAGGAACTGATCGACGGCGGCCCGGGTGATGCGCCATTGCGTCCCGATCTGCTTGCCCTTGAGGTCGCCCTTCTCGAGACTCGCCATCACGTCGGATTCGGCTACGCCGAGGAGCTGCGCCACCTGCGCGGGCGACATCAGATCAGCCGCCGCTGCCTGGGCTGCGCCGGGAGCCTGCACGCCAGGCGTTGCCTGACCGCCGAGGATGCCGCCTGTCTGGTTCATCATCTGCTGCGCCATCGCCATCCCCACGGCCATCTGCGTGGCCATGCCGCCGGCGCCGCCGTCGCCCTTCTCCAAGCCCTGCGCCATCTGAAACTTCACGTAATCGTTGAGATTGCCGACGGCAGCCATGCTCGAGCGCTTGTCGATGGCCTGCTCGACCTCCGGCGGCACGGAGACGTTTTCGACCACGAAGCTCGTGATCTCGAGGCCGTACTTCGAGGTGGTCTGCGGATTGATCAGCGGCAGCAGTGCCGCACCCAGCTCGGCGTAGCGCGCCGCCACGTCAAGCGCCGGGATCTTCGATTGTGCGAGCGCCTCGGAGAACACGCTCACGATGCGCGAGCGCATCGTGTCGTTGAACTCGTCGAGGCGGAAGTGATCGTCGGTTCCCGCGACCTCCTTGAGAAAGAGCTTGGGGTCCGAGATCCGGAAGTCGTAGATGCCGAAGGCGCGCAGGCGCACGACGCCGAAATCCTGATCGCGCATCATCACCGGGTTAGCCGTGCCCCATTTGTTGCCGGTGAAAAGGCGTGTTGTCACGAAGTACACGTCGGCCTTGAACGGACTCTCGAGACCGTACTTCCAGCCCTTGAGGTCCGTGAGCACCGGAATGTTGTCCGTGGTCAGCGTGTACTTGCCCGGCGCGAAGGTGTCGCCGAACTGGCCCAGGTAGACGAACTGCGCGATCTGCGATTCCCGGACGATGAGCTGCGCGCCGCGCTTGATCTCCTTGTCCTCGTCGGGAAAGCGGAAGGAAAGCGTGTCGCGCGAATCATCCGTCCATTGGATGATGTCGATGAACTGCTTGCTGATGAAGTCGAGAATTGCCACGGTTGCCTCCGTCGCGATGCCGCCTGCTACTTTTTCTCGGAAGCGAGCTTCTTCGCCTGCACTTCGCCCTTGCTGATCTCCCGCTCGAGCTCGGCAAGCGGGATCGCCCCCGGCACAACCGAGCCGTCTGCGAACACCAGCGTCGGCGTGGCACCGACGTGGAGTCGCTTCCCGAGCTCCACGGTCTCGGCGATCGGGGTGGGGCAGTCGCCCTTGTTGTCGGGAAGCTTGCCGGAGGCGAAATAAGCCTCCCAGGCCTTGGCCCTGTCCGGCGCGCACCAAAGGATCGCCGACTTGCGCGCCGCATCGGGATGGAGCTCGCCGATCGGAAACAGGAACGTGTAGATCGTTACATCGTCGACCCGTCTGAGATCGCCCTCGAGTTTCTTGCAAAACGGGCAGTCAGCATCGGCGAAGATCGCCAGCCGGCGTGAGCCGCTTCCCTTCACGCGCTTGAAGGCGAGGTTGAGCGGCAGCGAATCCCAAGGCACGCGCGTGAGCTCGCGCAGCCGGGCGTCGGTCAAATTCTCCTTCGTGTCGGCGCTGAACACGGCGCCGACGACGACGTAGGTAACTTGTTGATCCGTGTAGACCAGCCTGTCATCGAACTGCGCCTCATAGAGGCCGAAGTACGGCGACCTGCTCACGTTGCTGATGACGGCGCCCGGGAACTTCGTCTCGAGCAGTTTCCTGACTGCGGCCGCCTCCCGTGTCGCGGCGTCGGGCTTCGCGGCATCCTGCGCTAGAACGGGTGGTGCCTGCCAGACGCAGGCCGCAAGGACTGAAGCAGCAAACCAATGTAGGCGCACGAACACTCCGCGGCGTCGAAAGGGAGCGACAGTTTAGCGCAGCGGGGCCGAAGCCAGAAGCCGCCTTAACGGAGACAAAGCGCCCACGGCACGCATGCCGCCGTTGCGAAGGCCCTGCAGCGACGGTGCGTCGAACAGGCGCACCAGCCCATCGGTGACAACCTGCATCGCCAGCACGGGCAAAGCGCGTCTGCGCGCGTAGCGCTCGAGGAGAATCCCGGCGCCGGCATCGCTCACCGGGCCCCGTGCGCCGAGGACCGCGGCCAGCGCGGCGGCGTCGCCGAAGCCGAGGTTCACGCCTTGACCGGCGAGCGGATGGACGCCGTGTGCGGCATCGCCAACCAGCGCGAAGCGATGTGCGACCGCCGAAGGCAGCTTGAGGAAGGACAGTGGAAAGGTCGCCGGCGCGGTGATCGGCTCGATCCGCCCCAAGGCGTTGGCGCCCGCGCTCGCCACGCGCTGCGCGAGTTGTCCGTGGTCGAGCGCGGCGATCTCTCCCGCGAGCGCTTCCGGCGCTGACCACACGATCGACATTCGTCGGCCGGGCAGCGGAAGCCATGCGAGCACGCCTTGCCGGCCGAGGAACCATTGATAGGCACAGCCTCGGTGCGCATGCTCGGTCGCGAAGTTGGTCACCACCGCGGTCTGACCGTAGGGCCGAGGCTCGCTTCCGATTCCCGCCTGCGTACGCGCCCAGGAGCGCACCCCATCGGCCCCGACCATCAGCGCCGCCGCGATGCTGCGCCCGTCGGTGAGCTGCAGCTCGGCTGCCTCGGCGTGCCACGCAATCGAAGCCGGCTCGCACGGCGCGAGCACCTCGACGCGCTCGCAGGTGCGCACCGTCTCCGTCAGCGCCGCCATGAGCTCCCGGTGCTCGACGATCCAGGCAAGCGCCCTTTCGCCGAGCTCGTAGGCCGTGAATACGATGCGACCACCCGCGTCACCGCGAACGTCCATCGTCTCGATCGCCGCGAGACGTTCGACCGGCAGGCGCTGCCAGGCACCGATGCTGCGCAGGAATTCCGCACTGCCGGGGCTGATCGCATAGACGCGGGCGTCCCAGTCCCGTTGGTCTCGCCGATCGTCGAATGCAGCAACCGCCGTCCGATCGACGATGGCCACCGCGAGCCCCTCGCGCGCCAGCGCTGCGGCGAGCGCGAGACCCACGGGACCCGCGCCGAGAACGACGGCGTCGCGCGGCGCGCCGCCCGCGCTCGCCTGCATCAGCTCCCCTCCAGCGTTTCGATCACCAGGTTTTCGTTGGTGTAGATGCAGAGCTCGGCGGCGATCGTGAGCGCCTCCTTCACGATCTCTGCAGCGGGGAGCTGGGTGTGGGCGAGCAGCGCTCGCGCGGCGGCTTGCGCGTACGCGCCCCCGGAGCCGATGGCAACGATGCCGTGCTCCGGCTCGAGCACGTCGCCGGCGCCGGTGACGACCAGCGAGGCTTTCGTGTCGGCGACCGCCAGCATAGCTTCCAGCCGGCGCAGCACACGGTCGGAGCGCCAATCCTTCGCCAGCTCGACGGCGGCGCGCTGCAAATGTCCCTGATGCTTCTCGAGCTTGGCCTCGAAGTGCTCGAAGAGCGTGAACGCATCGGCGGTCGCGCCGGCGAATCCCGCCAGCACGCGATCGTTGTAGATCCGGCGCACCTTGCGCGCCGTCGCCTTGATGACGACATTGCCGAGCGTGACCTGCCCGTCTCCGCCGAGGGCGACGCTCGCGCCGCGGCGAACCGAGAGGATCGTTGTTCCGTGAAACGCTTCCATCAGAGAGGCCCCGCGCGCGACGCGCGGGCGAGCGCGCTATTGCGGCTTCTTCACGAAGTGCCGCGGCGATATGCCGATCAGCAGAAGCAGCGCCCGAATGATCGGCGTGGCGCCGGAGATCTGCACGCTCTTGCGCTGACTCTCGGCGCGTCCTATCGCGTTGAGCAGTGCGCCGGCGCATACGAAGTCGATGCGCTCCACTGCCGACATGTCGATGGGCAGCACGTTGCGCCCCTCGCGGAACTCGGTGAACTTCTTCAGCTGCGCGTCAGTCGGACCGGCCATGCAACCCTGCCAGACCAGCGTATCGGTGGGCGCGTCGATCACCGGAAGCGGATCGGCCGCCGCGGCGGGTGCTGCGACATCGGTCGGCGGCTCCCACGAGGGAGGCGAGAGCTCGAAGGCGATCGCGAACTCGAGCGCGCGATCCTCGAAGGTCTTGAAGTCGTTCTGCCACTGCAGCAGTTCCAGCAGCAGCGTCCAGTACCCCTCCCCCGCATCGCGTCCCTGCTTGACGGCCTGGTCGAGCGCCTGCCGAAGCTTCTCCGGGTGCTGCAGGGCGAGTGCATATCGGTGCTTGCGCAGCTGCGCAAGGGCGTTTGCCAGGAGCCTTGCCCCCGCTTCGTCGGCACCGCTGAGCGAGGCGAGATCCAGGCGCGCTTGCGGTTGCTTCTTCGTCGCTGCAAGCATGTTCGCGATCTGGCCGGAGTTGGCCGTGGAAAGCTTGCCCGTCAGCGCGAAATATCCGCCGCTGCCCGGCCGGGCGGCCGTATCCGGTTTGGTTTCCCGCTCTTCCCACGCAGGTGCCGAGCGCTCGAAGGCAACGACGTACTGCAAGGCGAACTGATCGAACGCGGTACGATCTCCCGCGCGCTGCAGCAGGTCGAACAACGCGAGCCATGCAAGCGGCGAGAGCTTCGCTTCCTCGTCGGTGGCCACGCCTTGCTCGAGCAACTGTCGCGCCTGATGCGCTTGCCCGCTCGCGA
>Ga0335084_10007806_pt1 | contig 10630 bp, 8 predicted proteins | sample Lox_Sample_44_FD_206721 | JGI IMG/M metagenome (GOLD analysis project Ga0335084, IMG submission 206721) | Soil microbial communities from Loxahatchee National Wildlife Refuge, Florida, United States - Lox_Sample_4.4 | ecosystem: Environmental > Terrestrial > Soil > Wetlands | place: USA: Florida...
GCGCGCGACCCGGTGCTCATGGCGCAGGCGATGCGCAAGAGCGTCGAGGCCGGCCGCGACGCGTTCCGCGCCGGCCGCATGCCGAAGAAGCTCTACTCGGCGAGCCCGAGCTCCCCGTCCGAAGGGCTGATCACCCCGAGCGCCTAGAGCGGTCGCTTGCGGCCATGACCGGCCAGCCGCACCGCTCGATCCGCAGCTACGTCCTCAGGCAGGGCCGCACCACCGCGGCGCAGTCCCGCGCGCGCGCGCTGCTCGCCCCCGTCTACGGCATCCGGTTCGCGATGGCGCCGCTCGATCTCGAGCGCGCGTTCGGACGCGCGGCGCCGAAGGTGCTCGAGATCGGCTTCGGGATGGGCGAGACCACGGCACAGATCGCCGCGGCGCATCCGCAGATCGACTACCTCGGCATTGAGGTGCACTCGCCCGGGGTGGGCAGTCTGCTGAACCGGATCGAGACGCTGCGCCTGACGAACGTGCGCGTCATCCAGCACGATGCGGTGGAAGTGCTCGAGCACATGATCGCGCCGGAGGCGCTCGACGGGGTGCATCTCTTTTTCCCCGACCCGTGGCCGAAGAAGCGGCACCACAAGCGCCGGCTCGTCCAGGCGCCGTTCGTGCGGCTCCTCGCGTCGCGGATGAAGCGTGGCGCGCATCTGCACGCGGCGACCGACTGGGAGGACTACGCACACCAGATCCTGGCGGTGCTCGCCGCCGAGCCTGCGCTCGAGAACTCGGCGGCCGGCTTCGCGCCCCGTCCGGAATCGCGGCCGCAAACGAAGTTCGAGCGGCGCGGCGTCGGCCTCGGGCACCGCGTGTGGGACGCGGTGTTCCGCAAGCGCTGAACGCCGCGCCGACGCCCGGGCACACCGCCATGGTCTATCCTAGGGGCGCAACCGAGGCGTTCGGCATGGATCTCCGGTCAGTCAGCCTGCGCGCGACGCTGTTCGCGATGATCGCCGCCGTCGTCGTGCCGCTCGCGGTCCTCCTTTCGCTCGCCGGGTGGTACATCGACGCCGGTCTGCCGGAACACCAGGCATTCGCCCCGATCCAGCGTGCGCTGGAGTTCTGGCTGGCGTTCGCGGCGCTTGTCGGCCTCGGCGCGGCGGGCCTCGCGTGGTTCGTGGCCCGGCGCCTGAGCCGGCCGGTGGCGGGGATCGTCGCCGCGATGAAGCGCGCGGCCGCGGGAGCGACCGACGCGGTCGCCCCGGAGAGCGGACCGCGCGAGATCGCCCTCATCGGCGCCGAATTCAACCGGATGATGGCGGCGCGCGCGCAGCTCCGGTCGGAGCGCCGCGAGGCGCTCGCCCGGGCCGAGGCGCACGAGCGGCGCCTCGCCGAGATCATCGAGACGATCGCCGAAGGCGTCTTGATCCTCGGACCGGACGGCCGCTACGAGCTCGCCAACCGCGCTGAGGAAGTCCTGCTCGGCGTACCGCGCGACGCGATCATCGGTGTGCGCTACGACGAGGTGTCCTGGCGTCGCGCCAGCGTCGACGGCTCCGCGCTCCCGCTCGCCGACCATCCGTTCGAACGGCTGCGCCGCGGCGAGCCGTCCGTGCGCGACCAGGTGTTCCAGATCATCACGCCGCAGGGGCGATCGCGGATCGTGTCGGTCAACGCGGCCGCGCTCCGCGATCCGGCCGGCGGCTTCGGCGGCATGGTGATGACCGGGGTGGACATCACCGAGCGTGCGAGCGCCGAGCGGCGCCTTCGCGACGTGATCGAGGCGCTCGGCGAGGGCCTGATCCTCGTCGGGCCCGATGGTCGCTACCAGCTCGTGAACCGCGCCGAGGAGGAGCTGCTCGGCGTCACCCGCGACCGGATCATCGGGGTCCGGTTCGACGGGGTCCCGTGGGAACGCCGCGCCGCCGATGGCGCGCCGTTCCGGATCGCGGACCACCCGTTCGCGCGCCTCGCCCGGGGCGAGCGGTCGGTGCGCGATTTCGAGATGCAGATCGTGACGGCGCAGGGCCGCGCGCGCACCACTCTCGCGAGCGCGATGCCGCTCTTCGACGCCGCCGGCAACTTCGACGGTGCGGTGCTGACCGCGGTGGACATCACCGAGCGCAAGCGCGCCGAGCAGCGGCTTCGCGACATCATCGAGACGATGGTCGAGGGGCTCTTCATCATCGACCGGGACGGGCGCTACGAGCTCGTCAACCGCGCCGCCGAGGAGCTACTCGGGATCCCGAGGGAGCGCGCCATCGGCCTGCGCATCGACCAGGCGCCGTGGGGACGTCTCGCGGCAGACGGCTCCCCGCATCGCCTCGAGGATCATACGTTCGAGCGCCTGCGCCGCGGCGCGCCGTACGTGCGCGAGCGCGAGGTCCAGCTCATACCGGCAAACGCACCGCCACGCATGGTGTCCATCAACGCCGTGCCCCTGCGCGATGCCGCAGGCAACTTCGACGGCATCGTGGCGACGTGGATCGACATCACCGGGCGAAGGCGCGCCGAGCGGCGGCTGCGCGACATGGTCGAGACGATGGCCGAAGGCCTCGCAATCATCGGCGCGGACGCTCGCTACGAGCTCTTCAACCGCGCGGCCGAGGACCTGATCGGCTTCCCACGCGAGCGCATCCTCGGGGTCCGGTACGACGCGGCGCCGTGGCTGCGGATCGCCGCCGACGGCGGCCCGTTCGCGAACGCCGATCATCCGTTCGAGCGGCTGCGCAGCGGCGAGGCGGTGGCGCTGCGCGACTACGAGTACCGGGTGGTGACCGCCAAGGGCCAGGTGCGGACGATCTCGACCAACGCGGCAGCGCTCCGCGACGGCGCCGGCAACTTCGACGGCGTCGTCGCGACCTGGACCGACGTCACCGACCGCAAGAACGCCGAACGGCGCCTGCGCGACATCATCGAGACGATGGCCGAGGCGGTGATGATCATCGGCGCGGACGGCAACTACGAGCTCGTCAACCGTGAGGCCGAGGAGCTGCTGAAGCGGCCGCGCGAGCGCATCGTCGGGTCGCGCCAGGGCGATACGCCGTGGGCGCGGCTCGCCGTCGAAGGGCGGCCGCTCCGCGTCGAAGAGCTGCCGCTCGAGCGCCTGCGCCGCGGCGAGCCGGCGCTGCACGGCATCGAGTTCCAGCTGACGCTGCCCGAGGGAGCGCCGCGGACGATCCTGATGAACGCCGGGCCGCTGCGCGACGCCTCGGGCAGCTTCGCCGGCGCGGTGCTCTCGGGCTCCGACATCACCGAGCGGAAGGCCGCCGAGCGGCGGCTCGCGGAGTACACCGCGCGGCTCGGGACGCTGTCGCGCCGCGTGCTCGCGGTGCAGGAGGAGGAGCGGCGCGCGGTCGCGCGCGAACTGCACGACGAGCTCGGCCAGGTGCTCACCGCCGTGCGGCTCAACCTGCAGACGCTCCGCCGCCGCTCGCGCGACCCCGAGCTCCGGCCGGTGTTCGAGGACGGGCTTGCGCTGCTCGAGACCGCGATCACCGAGGTGCGCGCGCTCTCGATGCGGCTGCGGCCGACGATCCTCGACGACCTCGGGCTCGAGGCGGCGCTGCGCTCGCACCTCGAACGGAGCCGCGTGCGGGCCGACCTTGAGCTCGACACTGACATCAGGCTCCCGCAGAAGCGGCTCGATCCGGCGGTGGAGACCGCGTGCTTCCGCATCGTGCAGGAGGCGATGACCAACGTCGTCCGCCATGCCGCCGCGCACCGCCTTTCGGTGGCGCTGCAGGCGGCCAACGGCGAGCTCGTGCTCTCCGTGCGCGACGACGGGCAGGGGTTCGATCCGGCGGTGGCGGCGCGCCGCGCCGCCCGCGGCGAGAGCGCCGGCCTGTCGGGTATGGAGGAACGCGCGCAACTCGCCGGCGGCCGGCTCGAGATCCACGCCGCGCCCGGCCGCGGGACCGAGGTGCGGGCGGTGTTCCCGCTCGTGGAGGAGGTGACTTGACGATCCGCATCCTGCTTGCCGACGACCACGCGCTCGTGCGCGCGGGGATGAAGTCGCTCATCGAGTCGGCGGAAGGGTTCGAGGTGGTCGGCGAGGCGTCGAACGGGCGCGAGGCGGTGCGCCTCGCCCGCGCGCTCCAGCCGGACGTCGCGCTGCTCGACATCGCGATGCCCGAGCTGAACGGGCTCGACGCGGCGCGCCGGCTCGCCGTCGAGTGCCCGGACGTGCGCGTCCTGATCCTGTCGATGCACACCGACCCGGCCTACGTGCGCGAGGCGATGCAGGCCGGCACGGCCGGCTACGTGCTGAAGGAGGCCGGCGTCGAGGAGCTCGAGCTCGCGATCCGCGCCGCGCTGCGCGGCGAGCGCTACCTCGACCCGCGCGTCTCGAAGCACGTCATCGAAGGCTACGTGCGCGGGCTGGAGGGGGATGCGCCCGGCCAGGCACTGACGCCGCGGCAGCGCGAGATCCTGCAGCTGATCGCCGAGGGCCGCTCCACGCGCGAGATCGCGCAGCGGCTCCACCTGTCGGTCAAGACGGTCGAGACGCATCGCGCCCAGATCATGGACCGCCTCGACATCCGCGACGTGGCCGGATTGACCCGTTACGCCATCCGGATTGGCCTGATCAGCGGCGAGCGGTAGCCGGGCGGCGCTTTTCGCACCCTCGACCTCCGACTCAGGGTCTGCCGCGGCCGATCTAGGGGGTTCCCCGATTGGTTCCGGCGCCGGGCTCTCGTAGCCTTCCGGCCCGTGAACTCGAGCCGGGCAAATGCTATTGCCGATCCTTGCGTGCCGCAGGGCGCGCCGGGAGACCGGTGGTCGGGGAGCGGCAGATTCCCGCTCGAGTTCACACCCGCGCCGCCGGGGGTGACGCGATGAGCCGGAGCCCCGCGCCCGCCGACCCGTTCGCCGCGCTCGTCCGGGAGTTCGAGCTCGAGCTCGTGCACCTGCGGCAGATGCTCGCCCTCGCCGAGGAGGAGCAGCGGGACCTCGTCGCCGGCGACATGACCCGCCTCGATGCGATCTCCGCCGAGAAGCTCGGGCAGCTGCAGGCCCTGGAGCTCTACACCAGCCAGCGCGCCGTCTACCTCGCCGAGCAGGGCTTCTCCAGCGACGCGATCGGCCTCGCCGCGTGCGCGCTCGCCGCCGGGCGCCGCGGGCGGGCGCTCACCAGCGCCTGGAGCCGCGTGGCCGAGGCGCTCGCGAGCCTGCGCGACCTGAACGAGGAGAATGGCCTCCTTCTCCGCGCGCGCCTCGCGGAAGTCGGCGACCCGGCCGAGCTCCTCGCCGACCTCACCCGCCTGGACGCGAGCCGGGAAGCCGGATGAACGCCCGTCCCTGGCAGCCGGTAGACAGTCGGGCGCGCATCCGGATCCTCGTCGTCGACGAGAACGAGCGCCTCCTGCACGCGCTGCTCCAGCTCCTCTCGACCGAGCCCGCGGTCGACGTCGTCGGCTCGGCGCGCTCGCTCGAGGAGGCGATCGTCCAGGCCGCCGCGCTCGGCCCCCAGCTCGTGCTGATCGACTGGAGCCTGCCGCAGCCCGCCGGCGCCGAGTCCTGCCGCGTCATGCGCCTGCACCCGGTGTCGCCGAAGATCGTGGCGCTGCTCGACGACGAGGACGAGTCGTATCGCGACTCGGCCGCCGCCGCCGGTGCGGATGCGGCGGTCGGCAAAGGGCGGCTGAGCGAAGCGCTCCTCCCGCTGCTCGACGAGCTCTTCCCCGAACACCAGCAGGCGAAGTGATGCGAGGGAAGTGACCAGCGGGCGGCGCGGCCGGCCGGTTCAACCGCCGCCCGGCCCGCCGGCGAGCGTCGCCTGGTCGTAGCCGGCGACCTTCTTGTAGCCCTCTGACATCGCGGCGAGCTCCTCGCGGCTGATCACATCCTCGATGCGCTCGAACGGGCGGTCCCCGCTCCGCAGCTTCACTTCGCGCAGGATCGCGTCCGGTGGCATCGTGCGGTTGGTCAGCACCACCTTCGCCGTCGCCGGCAGCCGCGCCGCCTCGTAGGCCCGCAGGGCCTCGGCCGGATCGCGGCGGGCATCAAGCTCGTCGGCGAGCACCCGCGCATCGAGGATCGCCTGCCCGGCGCCGTTCGAGCCGCGCGGCACCATCGGATGCGCCGCGTCGCCGGCGAGCGTCAAGCGGCCGAAGGTCCAGCGATCGAGCGGGTCCTGGTCGACCATCGGGTACTCGTAGATCGCGTCCGCCGCGCGGATCAGCTCCGGCACGTCGCACCAGTCGAAGTGCCAGTCGCGGTACGGCCGGATGAAGTCGTCGATGCGGCCCGGCCGCGCCCAGTCGCGTTTCGGCAGATAGTGCGGCGTCTCGATCTCGGCGAGCCAGTTCACCAGCTGCCGGCCTTGCGCGTCGATGCGGTCGCGGATCGGGTAGATCACCATCTTCCCGGGGTTCAGCCAGCCGGCGCGGACCATCGTCGCGCCGGAGAGCATCGGCGGCGAGCGCGTCACGCCGCGCCACATGTTCACGCCGGAGTACACCGGGTCGCCCTCGTGCGGGTGGAACTGCTTCCGCAGCACCGAATGGACGCCGTCGCAGCCGATCACCACGCGGCCCCGCTGCGGGGCGAGCGGCGCGCCGCTCGCCCCGTCGACGAAGTGCGCGGTCGCGCCGTCGGCACCGTCCTCCGCGCGCACGCACTTCCAACCGAGCTGCAGCCGGTCCGCGCCGGCCCGCTCCCGGAACGCGCCGGCCAGCACCGCCTGCAGGTCGCCGCGGTGGATCGAGTACTGCGGCCAGTCGTAGCCGGCATGCCGGCCGAGCGGCTCGCGGTAGATCAGCTGGCCGAAGCGGTTGAAGAACGCCGCCTCCTTCGTGAGGATCGCCACGCGCGTGAGCGCCGCGTCGAGCCCGAGCTCGCCGAGCTCCTTCGACGCGTGCGGGAGGATGTTGATCCCGACGCCGAGCGGCCGAAGTTCCGGTGCCGCCTCGTAGAGGCGGCAGGCGATGCCCCGCCGGTGAAGCATGAGCCCGAGCGCGAGGCCGCCGATGCCGGCGCCGATGATCAGGACTTCGGTGCCGTCCATTCTCGGGCGTTACGCGCCAGGATCGCCCACGACCGCCGCCAGCGCGCGGTCGATGACGGCGCCGCCCTCGGCCACGAGCCTCGCCCTGCCCTCCCGCAACGCCGCCGACAGATCCGCCGGCGAGACGTGTCGCGCCGCGGCACCGCGCGCGGTGAAGAGATAGATCGTCTGCTGCGGGCTGATCCACGTGAGCTTCGCGCGCACCGGCGGGTTCGCGTCCGTGAACTCGACCACGGCGCCTCGCTCGAGGACCGGACGCGCATCGGCCGAGAGCCCCGGGGCCGCGATCAGGTCGCTCGGCGGCGGTGGGGGCGGTGCCGCGGGTGGCGGGGGGAGCGGGCGCTTCGAGCGCGCCGCCTGCAGGAGCGCCGCGTGCAGGCGCATCAGTTCGTCCAGGAACGCGCGCTGCCCCTCGGCCGGCATGTCCACGGCCCTCATCCCCCGGTTCAGCGCGGGCACGAGCCTCGGTAGCATCGCGGTGAACCGCGGAACGTCGCCCGCCTGTTTCGGGCCGACGCTCCACACCAGGTCGTCGACGAGCGCGAGCCGCGCGTCCCAGCCGTCGTCGCCGGTCCGGCCATGGCGCTCGGCATCGGCGAGGACGTGGGTCCAGGTATCGGTCAGGAAGCGCTGCACGAACACCGGCGCACCGGTGGCGATCCGCGTTGCGATCTCCGCCCCCGCGCGCGCCCACAGCGCCTCGCCGCGCTCCTGGTCGGCGAGTTCCGCGGCGAGCGGCGCGACCTCCCGCTCGCTCTCCTCGCGCAGCGAGGCCGCGAGCGACGCAAGCCGCTCGCGCGCAACGACGAAAACGGCGAGGTCCTCGGCGAACCCGGCGAGGACCTCGTCGACGATCGCGCGCAGCCCCGCGACGAAGCGGCTGTCGGGTCCGGCATCGATCTGCGGATCGGTCCCTGCTTCGGCGATCGCAGTCAACAGCTCGCGCAGCGGATGCGCCCGCTTGGCGAAGAACGTGCGGTCGAGCAGTGCCGCCTTGAACGCGACGATCTGCAGCCGCGCGAGCTCGGCCTTGACCGCGTCCGGCAGCTCGCGGTCGTGCAGCATGAAATCGAACACCACCGCGACCAGCTCGCCGGTGAGCTGCTCGAGCGGATGCTCCCGCCCCCGGGCGAGGTGGGCGACGACGGCGGCGAGATCGCCGGGGCCGCCGGCGGCGTCGGCCACCGCAGCGCTCTGCAGCTGCGACAGCTGGGCGAGGAGCGCCTCCGGCGCAGGCAGCATCATCGCCCGCGCATAGAGCGATCCCTCGGGATTGGCGAGCATGCGGGCGCCATACCGGCGCGAGGCTGCAGGCGCTTCCATCAGCGCGCCCACGATCGCCCGGACGTCGATCGGCGACCCGGTGGCGCCCGGCATCAGGTCCTTCAGCGACATCGCCTGGCTGAGGGTCATCCCGGCCGGCATCCCGGGCAGCCTTGGCACACCCGTGCCCGGGGCGGGAGCGCCCGCCGAGATCGCGCCGGACGACGACACGCCCGACAAAGGACGCGCGCCTCGGGGGCCCTGCGCCGGGCGCTGGACCTGGTGCCGGATCCGCGGCAGCACACCCTCCGCAATCAGCATGTCGTTCAGCTCGGCGTAGAGCTTGCGCAGTGCAAGCGCGACGTGCGGCTGCAGGCTGTTAACGAGCGCCATCCGCACCGGCCCGGGATTGGGTACGGCGTCGCACGCGCGTCTGAGCGCCTCGAGCGCGGTCTCGGGGCCGAGCGGATTGGCGGTGCCCTCGAGCGGCTTGCCGACCGCGAGCTCGCCGAGCCGCGCCCCGACACCGGCAAGCTGCTCAGCGTCGATCTCGTCGATCGTCTTCCGCACCAGCCGCCCGAGCGCGATCTCGAGCTCGATCGCGTCGTCGTCGACCAGGGTGAGGCTGTCGAGGTCGGTCGCGCCGGCTGCCGCCGCGCGCGCCGGGGGGCGGAACTTGCGGTCGAAGATCTCGAGCACGCTCGCCTCAAACGTCGTGCCGATCGCGCCGCGATGCGCCTCCACCGCGGCGACCGCGTCGGCGAGGATCGTCTGCTCCGGCCGCGAGGTCGATTCGGCGGCGGCCGCGCGGAGCTCGTTCGGCAGTGCGGCGAGCGCTCCGGCGACCGCGAGCGGCAGCCTCCCGCGCGCGAGCTCGCGCGCGCGCGCGAGGACAGCCGTGGGATTTGCACTCATGTCCGCGAGGATGCCGCGAAATGCTTACACGCCGCTGACCCGCCCGGCCGCATTGCTCATCCGGGCAGCGCCGGATCGGCCGCCGCCCGGTAGTGCCGGTTCGCTTCGGACTCCCGCCCGATCCGCTCGTAGACGCGCGCGGCGGCGACGTGCGCGGTGCGCGAAGGCTGGAGCGACAGGCTCGCGTCGAGATAGCTCGTCGCCTTGCCCCACAGCCCGCGCTCGGCGCAGAGCCGCCCGAGCGTCGCGAGGAGCGCGGCGTCGCGCGGATGGGTCTTCAGCCAGCCCTCGCACTGCTCGAGGCGCTCGAGCGCGTCCGCCTCGTGCGTGCACTCGGCGTAGAGCGCGACGAGCTCGGAGGACCACTCGGCCTCGAGCGCCGAACGGATCAGCACATGCGCCTCGCGGCAGGCGCCGAGCGACATGAAGAGACGCGCCGCCGCTGCGGCGATCCGCGGCTGCGCGCGGTCGGCCGCGGGCACCTTGTCCCAGAAGGTCGCAAGGCTCTCCGCGTCGAGCGCCTTCTTCCGTAGGTTCTCGATCGTCGCGGTGATCCTGAGCTGCGCCGCCGGCTCGGCCGCAATCGCGCCGCGCTTCTCGAGGATCCGGAGCAGGCGCAGCACCTCGTCCCAGTTCTGCAGGCCCTGCTCGGCGCGCATCAGCAGGCGCAGCGTCGCGACGTGGCGCGGCCCGGTCGCGTGCAGCTCGCTCAGGATCTCGCGCGCGGCTTCGAACCGGCGCTCGTCGAGCGCGAGCTCGGCCTCGGTGGCGAGGCGCGCGTTGCGGCTCGCGCCCGCGGCGCCCTCCGCGCGGGCGAGCCAGATCCGCCGCCGCTCGGGATCGCGCATCGCGTGCGCCGACCGCGCCGCGAGGAGCGCAGCAAGCCCGGGCGACTCGTCGAGGTCGTACGCTTTCGAGGCGAACTTTTCGGAGCGCCCGAACCGTCCCTCGAGGAAGGCCTGCCACGCGTCGCGCAGCGCGCTCTGGCCGCGCGCCGCGCGGCTCCGTCGGCGATAGGCCGCGACGTACGAGGGCAGCCGCACCGTGTGCGCGGTGAGCCGCAGCAGGCCGTGCAGCACCGCGAACAGCGCAATCAGGCCGAGGACGGCGAGCGTGAGCGAGATCTCGATGCGATACGGCGGATAGACGACGAGCGCGTAGCCTTCGCCGTAGCGCGCCGCGAGCGAGACCGCGACCGCGAGCGCGAGGACGACGAGCAGCGTGACGAGCCAGCGCATCTAGCCATGCCTTGCGCTGCTGGCGGGGACGCGCGTCACTTCACCGCCTTCTCGCGCGGGAGCTTGAGCGCGCGCACCGCGTTCAGGCTGTCGCCGATCGTCGGCAGCTCGACGTTCACCGCCGCCGCCCCGAGCTGGGCGAGCGTCTGCGCGGCGGTAGCGACCGGCTTCTGCCTGACGTCGAACCAGCGGTTGAGCAAGCTCTGCGCCGCCTTGATATCGCCGCGGAACGCCGCCTCGTCGCGTTGCAGGAGGGCGAGCC
>Ga0335084_10007808_pt1 | contig 10630 bp, 9 predicted proteins | sample Lox_Sample_44_FD_206721 | JGI IMG/M metagenome (GOLD analysis project Ga0335084, IMG submission 206721) | Soil microbial communities from Loxahatchee National Wildlife Refuge, Florida, United States - Lox_Sample_4.4 | ecosystem: Environmental > Terrestrial > Soil > Wetlands | place: USA: Florida...
CCAAGAGGGCGACGATCCGGAGCAGAAGGGCAAGAAAGGCGCCGGTGGTCTCGGCCAAGGCAAGAAGAAGAAAGCGAAAAAGGTTTGGGACGAACGCCAATACAAGAACCTCGACGATTCGGTCGAGCTCGGTACGCGCAACATCAAGATCGCGCTGCGCCGCTTGCGCAAGTTCGCGCGCACCGGCAAGGAAGAAGAACTCGACATGCACGGCACGATTCGCGCGACCGCGGACAACGGCGGCATGCTCGACATCAAGATGCAGCCGGAGCGCAAGAACACGGTGAAGGTGCTGTGCTTCTTCGACATCGGCGGCTCGATGGATGCGCACGTGAAGATCTGCGAAGAGCTGTTCTCCGCGACCCGCACCGAGTTCAAACACCTCGAGAGCTTCTACTTCCACAACTTCATCTACGAGTCGGTGTGGAAGGACAACCGGCGCCGGATGAACGAGCGGCTGCCGACGTTCGAGATCCTGAACAAATACGCGCACGACTACAAAGTCGTGTTCGTCGGCGACGCGACGATGGCGCCGTACGAGATCACGCACGCGGGCGGCAGCGTCGAACATTGGAACGAAGAGCCGGGCGCGGTGTGGATGAGCCGGTTCTCGCACCTGTACGACAAGTTGATCTGGATCAACCCGACGCCGCAGGAAACGTGGGAATACTCGAACTCGGTCGCGATGACGCGCGAACTCGTCAACGGCAAGATGTATCCGCTGACGATCCGAGGTCTCGAAGAGGGCATGAGCGCTCTCACCAAATAGCGTCAACCGCGGTGTCGCGTTTCGGCGCGACGCGTTGCTCGACCGATTCCGATGACCAGTGACTTTGCGCGCGACTCCGTGATGCTGCGCGACGTGCGTTCGCTCGAACGCGCGTTTCGCGGCAATCGCACGCGTGCGCGCGCCGAACTCGAAGTTGCTCAGGCGCGCTTGGCGCAGCGGCGCGCTGCCGTGCCGCCGGTCGAATTCCCCGACGATCTGCCGATCGCGGCCCACCTCGACGACATCCGCGGCCTGCTCGAGAAGCACCGCGTCGTGATCGTTGCCGGCGAAACGGGCTCCGGCAAAACGACGCAGCTGCCGAAGGTGTGTCTAGCGGCGGGGTACGGGGTGCGCGGATTGATCGGTCACACGCAGCCGCGCCGCATCGCTGCACGCGCGGTCGCACGGCGCATCGCCGACGAGTTGCACGTGTCACTCGGCGAGCAAGTCGGATACGCGGTGCGCTTTTCCGATCAGACGTCGCCGGCGACGATGATCAAGGTGATGACCGACGGCTTGCTGTTGAACGAGATCACGTCGGATCGCGCGCTCTCGAACTACGAAGTGCTGATCGTCGACGAAGCGCACGAACGCAGCCTGAACATCGATTTCCTGCTCGGCTACCTGACGACCCTGCTCGAACGCAGAGCGGACCTCAAAGTCATCATCACCAGCGCGACGATCGACGTGGAGGCATTCGCGAAGCACTTTGCCGGCGCGCCGGTCGTGCAGGTGAGCGGCCGCGGCTATCCGGTCGAGGTCGTCTACAAGCCGCCGGACGAGACGGACCCCGACGTCGACGCGCAGATCCTCGACGCGATTCGCGACGCCGAACGACGGCCTCCGCGCGGCGCCAACGACATCCTGGTGTTCCTGACGGGCGAACGCGAGATTCACGAAACGTCGAAGCTGCTGCGCCGCGAGTTGCGCGACCGCTACGACATCTTGCCGTTGTACGCGCGGCTGCCCGTCGCGGAGCAGCAGCGGATCTTCGCCTCGGGCGGCCGCCGTCGGATCGTGCTCGCGACGAACGTCGCCGAGACGTCGCTGACCGTGCCGAACATCGGCTTCGTCGTCGACCCGGGCTGGGCGCGGCTCGCCCGCTACAGCTACCGCTCGAAGCTGCAGCGCCTGCCGATCGAGCGGATCTCGCAGGCGAGCGCCGATCAACGCAAAGGTCGTTGCGGCCGCGTCGCGCCGGGCGTGTGCTATCGGCTGTATTCGCAGGCCGATTTCCTCGCGCAACCGGCGTACACCGATCCCGAAATCCGCCGGACGAACTTGGCGGCGGTCGTGCTGCAGATGCGCGCGTTCGAACTCGGCGACATCGAAACGTTCCCGTTCCTCGATCCGCCGGAACCGCGGGCGATTCGCGACGCCGTGACGTTACTCACGGAGCTCGGCGCGCTCGAAGGCGATCGACTCACCGCCACCGGCCGCACGATGGCGCGCTTGCCGATCGATCCGCGGCTCGCGCGGATGTTGGTCGAGGCGGCGCGGTTGAATGCGCTCACCGAGGTGCTGGTGATCGCGAGCGGGCTCGCGATTCAGGATCCGCGCGAACGGCCGCTCGACGCGCGCGCTGCGGCAGACGCGGCGCACGCCACGTTTGCCGACCAACGTTCGGACTACATCGCCTACTGGAATCTGTGGAATTGGTACGAAGCGTCGCGGCAGACGCTGTCGGCCGCGGCGCTGAAGCGCGCGTGCCAGCAACACTTTCTGTCGTTCATGCGGATGCGCGAATGGCGCGATCTGCATCGCCAATTGGTGCTGGCCGTGCGGCAGCTGAATCTGCGGCCGAATGCGGCGCCCGCCGACTACGCCGCCGTGCATCGTTCGATCGTCGCGGCATCACTGAGCCTGATCGGCACGAAGGACGAGCGCGACGAATACCTGGGTGCGCGCAACCTGCGCTTCCGGATCTTCCCCGGCAGCGACGTCGGCACGCGCCCGAAATGGCTCGTCAGCAGCGAGATCTCGGAGACGCAGCGCGTCTACGCGCGCTGCGTCGCCGCGGTCGAACCCGAATGGATCGAGGCGGCGAGTGCGCACTTGTCGAAGCGCAGTTTCAGCGAGCCGCATTGGGACGCGCGGCGCGGCGAGGCGGTCGGCTACGAGAAGGTGACGCTGTTCGGGCTGACGTTGGTCGACCGCCGGCGCGTGGCGTACAAGCGCGTCGATGCGGCGGTCGCGCGCGAGTTGTTCATTCGTGGCGGATTGCTCGCCGGCGCGCTGACGACGACCGGCGATTTCCTTCGTCACAATCTCGATCTCGTGCGCGCCGTACGCGAGGTCGAAGCGCGCGAGCGCCGCCGCGATTTGTTGGTGTCCGACGACGTCCTCGCGTCCATTTACGCCGAACGCATTCCGCCCGACGTCGTCGACGTGCGGACGTTCGAGCAGTGGCGTCGGTCGGCGGAGAGCCACAATCCGCGCCTGCTCTTCATGGCGCGCGACGACGTGTTGCAGCGCGCGGCGGTCGGCGACGTCGAGAACGGCTTTCCATCGACGCTCTTGCTCGGCGGCGTCGAGTTTCGGCTGCGCTACAGTTTCGCGCCGGGTGCGCCGGACGACGGCGTCTCGCTGCAAGCGCCGATCGGATTGCTGGCGCACGTGCGGCGCGAGCCGCTCGATTGGATCGTGCCGGGATTGCTGGGCGCGAAATGCGAGGCGTTGGTGCGCGCGCTGCCGAAATCGTTGCGGCGGCCGCTTGCGCCGGTGCCGGAGAAGATCGAGGCGATTCTGCCGGCGCTGTTGCGGGCCGACGTCTATCGCCGCGGTCGTCTCGAGCGGGTGCTCGGCGAACGTCTGTCCGGGTCGTTCGATGCTGCGATCCCGCTCGATGCGTGGCGCCTCGACGCCGTCGATCCGCACTTGCGTATGAACGTGCAAGTGCGCGACGCGAGCGGCGCATTGGTGGACCAGGATCGCGACGTCGACGCGCTGCTGGCGCGTCTGGCGGCACGCGTCGAGCAGCAAGTGGGTACGCAGCGCGTGCGCGACACGCTGGAATCGCACGACCTCGTGCAGTTTCCCAACGAGGGCGTTCCGCCGCAGCGCGTGCTCGACGACGGCCACGGTCGCCTGATCGTGTACCCGACGCTGGAGGATCACGGCGGCAAGGTGTCGCTCGTCATGGCGCGGACCGAAGCGGAACAGCGCCGGCTCTCGCGCGACGGGTATGCACGCATGGTGCTGCTCGGCGAACAGAAGACCGCGCGCATGTTGACGAAACGCCTCAAGGAGGAACGCACGCTCGGCCTGCACTATGCACCGCTCGGTCATGCCGACGCGCTGTACGACGCCTTGCTGCGCGCATCGGTGTGGCACACGTTCTTTGCCGAGCGCCCGCTGCCGCAGTCGCGGTCCGATTTCGAAGCACGCGTCGCGGAGCAGGGCGCGCGGTGGGTTGGGTGCTTCGACTTGTTGCTCGGCCATGCGAAAGCGATCCTCGCGGCACGCTTCACGGCGATGCGCGTGCTCGCCGAGAGCCGCTCGCCCGCGTACGTCGCCGCGGTGAAGGCGATGACGGCGCACGTGGCGCGCTTGGTACCCGCCGATTTCCTCGACCGGATTGCGTTGCGCCATCTCGGCGAGGTGCCGCGCTATCTCGACGCCGTCGTGCATCGGCTGGCGGGCTTGCAGGGCCGCGTCGACCGAGACCGCGAGCTGAGCGCCGAGATCGACGCGTTCGACGCGCGGCTCGACAGGATCGTCGCGAAGCTCGGCGCGCGCGACGACTTGGACGACGTCCGTTTCTCGATCGAGGAATATCGCGTCGCCGTCTTCGCGCAGCGCCTGAAGACCAAAGCGAAAGTGTCGGCGAAACGGATCGACGCAACGCTCGCGCCGCTCGAGGAGGAAGCCGGCGTTCGCTGAGTAAGACGCGCGCCGCGCGTGCGTTATCATCCGCGTCGATTTCGAGACGGGAGTCGTGATGTCGAGACGTGGGTGGGTTGCGGGAGTCGCGCTGCTGCTCGCGTGCGGCGAGGTCGTTGCGGCCGCCGAGCCGCCGAATCCGGATCCGTGGGAGGCGTTCAACCGCAAGATCTACGCGTTCAACGACTTCGCGGACCGATACTTCATGAAACCGGTCGCGAAGGGCTATCAAAAGGTCACGCCGAGCCCGTTGCGGCGCAGTATCGGCAACTTCTTCTCGAACCTGTCCTATCCGTTGGTGGCGGTGAACCAGTTGCTGCAAGGCAAGGCTCGGCTGAGCGCGAGCGACGTCGGCCGCTTCATCGTCAATACCACGCTCGGGGTCGGCGGTCTCTTCGACATGGCGACGCCGGCCGGTCTGCCGTCGCACGACGAAGATTTCGGACAGACGTTCGCGAAGTGGGGGATCCACTCGGGCCCCTATTTGGTGCTGCCGTTCTTAGGCCCGTCGACGGTGCGCGACGGTGTCGGTTCTGCGGTGAATTTCTACGCGCAGCCCGTGCGGTATCTCGTCGACGACGAGCAAACGCGCTACGGCCTGACGGCGCTGAACTTCATTCAGATTCGCGCGAGCCTGCTCGATACCGAGCAATTCCTCGGCGGCGATCGGTACGTTTTCATGCGGGACGCCTACCTGCAGCGGCGCGATTACCTGAACCACGACGGCGAGGTGAAGGACGAATTTCTCGACGAAGACGAGGGCAACGAGTAGCCCACAAAGTCGGGTGGTTCCAGTCTTGTGATGCCCATACCGAAGGAGTAGGGTGCGCGGCCCATATCAGGGCGATTCGAGCGCGGCGCCGTAGGCAATCGCACCTCGCAGCCCTCGGTGGGAAGTCGCATGACCCTCTTGGTAGTCGATCCGGATGACGCGGCATCGTCGGCGCTCTCGGACTCACTCTCGCGGTTGGGCTTCTCGATTTCACGGATTTCCGACGTGGCGGCACTGCCCGCGGCGTTGAGTAAAGGCCGTCCGGAATTGGTGTTGTGTCCTTATCAATCGAACGGTGCGTCGCCGCTCGGCGTCGCGCAGGCGGCTTTGGGCGTCGATCCCACGCTACCGATCGCGATCGTCGCGCGCGACGACGTCGACAAGCGAACCGTCGTGGACGCGATGCGGATCGGTGCGGTCGACGTCTTCGAGCCCGTCGATCTGGATGCGGATCTAGCGCAGCGGATCGATCGCGCGATCGGCCGCGGCGGACGGCTCGCGCGCGCATCGGCGCCGACGGGCGACGATGCGCAAACCCGCGCGCAGCTGCGCGAGTTCCAACGCGATCAACGCGCGGGCCGCTACATTCAGATGGGCATGCTGCCACCGAGCCCGATGGCGATCGACCGCTATCGGCTGCGCCACAAGCTGTATCCGTCGCTGATGTTGTCCGGCGACTTCGTCGACTACTTTCGGATTACCGATCGGCATTTCGTCTTCTACATTGCCGACGTCTCCGGGCACGGTGCGTCGTCGGCGTTCGTCACGGTTCTGCTGAAGAATTTTTCGCGACGGTTGCGGCGCGAATATCGACCTAAAATGCTGAAGGCGCCCGGCGAGATTTTGGCCGCATTGAACCGAGAACTTCTCGACAATCAGCTCGATAAGCACGTGGCGGTGTTCGTCGGCGTGGTCGATCTCGCCGACGATTCGTTGGCGTTTGCGAACGGCGGCCACTTCCCGTCGGCGATCCTGATCGACGATGACGGCGCCCGCTATCTGGAGGCGGCCGGCAAGCCGGTGGGATTGTTCGAGGGTGCGACGTGGGAATCGAATCGGGCGGAGTTGCGCGGGCCGCTGATGCTCGCGATGGTTTCCGACGGCATCTTCGAGCAGATGGGCGCGATGCCGCTCGCCGCGAAGGAACAGCGCTTGCTCGAGGCGGTCAAAACGGCGCGTTCGCAAGGCGCGGACCTCTGGAACGTGCTGGGTTTGGAACAGCGCCGGGCGGGACCGGACGACGTCGCGTGTCTGGTGATCACGAAAGAGGTCTGACGTGAACGCGTGGTCGAACAACGGTCGAATTCTGGTCGCGCACCACGACGGCGTGTACCTGATGAAATTCGTCGGCGACGTTCGCGTGACGTTGTGCGCGGCCGTCGACACGTTTCTCGACGCGATGATGTCGGACCGCGACTTCAAGTCGGTGGTCGTCGATCTCACGCGCACGACCGGCATCGACAGCACGTCGCTCGGCATCCTCGCGAAACTGTCGATTCGTTCGCAAGAGCGCTTCGGATTCGTGCCGACGTTGGTGTCGACGAATCCGGACGTGACACGCGTGCTGAAGACGATGGGATTCGAGGACGTATTTCACATCGTCGAGGCGCCGCTCGAACACAAGGAACAGTTCGGCGAGTTGAAGGCGTTCGATTGCAACGAAGAGGACATGCGGCAACGCGTGCTCGACGCGCATCGCATCTTGATGTCGCTGAACGAATCGAACCGCGAACGGTTCCACGACTTGGTCGAGACACTCGAAGCCGCGGCGCGCTGAACTCGCGTCTAGTGGCGAGTCCCCGGACATTTTGTCACTATGCCGCGTCGCGCGCGGAACGTGCGACGTCCACTGGGGAATACACAATGAACAACAATCGAGCGAAGCGGCGAGCCTTTGCCGTATGGAATGCGGCGAAGCTGATCGGCGTGTTGACGTTGGCTTCTTGTACGTCGAACGGCACGCCGGGTGCTTCTGCGCCGCCGGCGAGCGTCGGTACGCCGACCGCGTCGACTGCCGCGACCGCGTCGTCGGGCGCCGCGTCCTCCGACGGTCTGGTCTTGGTGAAGAATTCGGCGCTGGGTCGGGTCTACGTGCGCCCGGGCGCTACGCTCAAGCCGTACACGAAGTTCGCGATCCTGAACTGTTACGTCAGCTTCGCGCCGAATTGGCGCGAAGACATGCAGACGAACTTCAACATACCGATCACACAAGAACAGATGCAACAGACCGAGGCGGCGATTGCGGCCGAGTTCAAAGACGTGTTCGTCACGCAGCTCCAACAGGGCGGCTTTCCGATGGTCACCACTGCTGCGCCCGACGTGCTCGTGTTACGACCGGCGCTGATCAACGTCTACATCACGGCGCCACAGAACCTCGCGGATCCGGATTCGGCGACGATCTCGAGTACGACCGGCCAGTTGACGTTGTTCCTCGAGCTGTACGATTCGGCGTCGAATCAGTTGTTGGCGCGAGTGATCGACCCCGAGTCGGTCAGCGCGACCGACGGTACGTTCATGTGGCAGTCGAGGGCGGGCAACATCACCGCGGGCAAGGAAGCGATGACTCGATGGGCGGACATCTTGCGACAACGCATGGAAGCCGCTAGGGGCGCGCAGTAGCGCAAACGGTCACTGAAGGTTCGGGCGGTTCGAAGGCACGACCGATGAAGCGATGGCGTTTTTCGAGTGTGGTTGTGTGCGGTACGTCGATTGCGACGCTGCTGATGATGGTGGCGGTGCAAGCCGACGCACCGCAGCAACCGCAGGAACTGTACGTGTATCCGGCGCACGGTCAGTCGTACGAGCAACAGCAGCAAGATCAGTACCAGTGCTACCAGTTCGCCAAGGAGCAGACCGGCTTCGATCCGATGGCGCCGCCGCCGCCGACCACTCCGCCGCCGCAGCAGCACAAGGCCGGTTTTTTCGGCGGCGCGTTGATCGGCAGTTTGGTCGGCGTGACGATCGGTGCGATTGCGCACGATCCCGGTGAGGGCGCGGCGATCGGCGCAGGGGCGGGCGGATTGTTCGGCGGGATGCGCAGTCAACAGAGCCGCGAGCAACAGCAGCAGTGGCAGCAACAGCAGGCGGCCATCGTTGCGAACGATCGCAGCAACTACAACCGCGCCTACACCGCATGCCTCGAAGGGCGCGGCTACACCGTAGATTAGGAGCGCCGTCATGAACCTACGCTCGGTTTCGTCGGTGCTCGTCGCGTTGTTTGCGTCGTCCGCGTTCGCGGCGACGACGGCGCCGTTCGACGGCAAGACCAATCTCACGTGCACCGTTCAACAACTCTTCGAATGCGACAGCTACGCCGGATGTCGCGCAGTCGGCGAAGACGTTGCGTACCCCATTCGTCACCTCGACGTCGACGTCGGCAAGAAGACAGTGACGATCGAGCACATTCAGACGAACTTGACGAGCGTGATCTCGAACTCCGCCGTGGTGCAAGACAAGTTGGTGTTGCAGGGCACCGACTCGGGCCTCAAAGGCGAGCCCGGCGGCGGCGGTTGGTCGATGTCGATCAACCAGACGTACGGCACGATGATTCTGACGACGACTGGTCAGGACGTCGCGTTCGTCGGCATGGGAGCGTGCATCGCAAAGCGCTGACGCGTGCGTCCGATTCGTCACTCGGCCTGGCGCGCCGACAGCTTTGCCGCGATGAAATCGTCGTGCGAGACGTACAACAGATCCGCGATGCGGCGGATCGTGAACTCTTCGTGCACGTCGACGTTGTCGTCGGCGCCCGCGAGGCGCCACAGCAGTTCGATCAGACGGCGCTTCTCGTCCATCGACAGGGCGTCGTTGACCGCGCGCGTGAACGGATGCATCGAAATCGCCGTGTCGTGCTCCGACTTTGCGCGCTCGACCAGCGCTTGCACGTGGTCCGCGTCGAGGCCGAACATCGATTGCACGGCATCTCGAGTCGACTGCAATTCGGCATCGCTGATGTTCTGATCGGCCCACGCGACTTCGAGCAGCAGCATTGCGGCCGCCATCGGCGCGGCTTCCTCGGCCGGACCATCGTGCGAATGACCGGCACCTTGTAACAGCGTCTTCAAGCGTTCGAACATGCGGCGAGCGCCTCCGCGGCATCGGTTTCGACGACGAGCTTTGCTGCATCGACCAACACGTCGACGCCCGCGCCCGGCCGCGCCGCGTGCTCGGCGAGATGTCGCCGATATCGCCGAGCGCCGGCGCAACCGTTGAAGAGTCCGTGCAGGTGTCGCGCAAGGTCGTGCAGATGCGCGCCGTTCGACAGTTCGTCCTCGACGTACGGCAAGAGTCGACGCAGTGCATCGGCTCGCGTCGAACGGGGTACCCCGTCGAATAGTTCGCCGTCCAATCGGTGCAGCAGCCACGGATCATGGTAGGCCGCACGACCGAGCATTACGCCATCGACGCGCGGGAGCTGCGCGCGCACCGACGCGACGCTGTCGAGACCCCCGTTGACGACGAAGACGAGGTTCGGAAAGTCGGTTTTGAGGCGCGCGACGCGCGTCCAATCGAGCGGCGGAATGGAACGGTTCTGCGCCGGCGTCAGACCTTTGAGGATCGCCTTGCGGGCGTGCACGATGAACACCTCGCATCCCGCAGCGGCGACGACCGCGACGAAGGCGGCGAGGAACTCGTAGTCCTCGAAGTCGTCGACGCCGGTACGACACTTCACGGTCACCGGAACGGCGACTGCGGCGCGCATTGCACTCACGCAGTCGGCGACGGTCTCCGGTTCACGCATCAGGCACGCCCCGATACGCGCGTGTTGCACGCGATCGGACGGGCAGCCGACGTTGAGATTGATCTCGTCGAAGCCGGCATCGGCACCGAGGCGCGCACACGCGGCAAGCTCGTGCGGATTCGCGCCCCCGAGCTGCAACGCCAACGGATGCTGCTCGGCGGAGTACGCGAGCAACCGCGCGCGGGGGCCGTGCAACAACGCGCCGCAGCTGATCATCTCCGTGTACAGACGCGCGTGAGGCGCCAACAACCGGTGAAAATGCCGACAGTGACGATCCGTCCACTCCATCATCGGCGCCGTGCAGAGTTTCCAGGGACTCTGCGAGCCAGTGTTCATGCAAGTCACGTGCGACCTACTTGGTCAAGGTATCCCGAGTTGCGGCGCCCCAAAGAAGACGCGCTGTTCCGAGCGATCGCGTATTTCATCGAGAAAGGACTCGGCAACTGGGACACCGCGAAGCGCGCAG
>Ga0335084_10007810_pt1 | contig 10630 bp, 11 predicted proteins | sample Lox_Sample_44_FD_206721 | JGI IMG/M metagenome (GOLD analysis project Ga0335084, IMG submission 206721) | Soil microbial communities from Loxahatchee National Wildlife Refuge, Florida, United States - Lox_Sample_4.4 | ecosystem: Environmental > Terrestrial > Soil > Wetlands | place: USA...
CAGCGACTCCGAGGTGGCGCTGGTCGAGGCGACGGCCAACCAGCTTGCGCTGGCGCTCGACAACGCGCGCCTGTACTCCGAGACGCGCCGCCAGCTCGACGACCTGCAGGCGGCGGACGCCGAGGGTGAGCGGCGGTCCACCGTCGGCAAGCTGGCGGCCGGCCTCGTGCACGAGATCAACAATCCGCTCACCGCGATCCTCGGCCAGGCGCATCTCCTGATGGGCGAGGCCGAGGCCTCGCCGGCCGGCCGCGAGCGGCTGCGCGTCATCATCCAGGAGACGTCGCGCGCCGCCCGCCTGCTCAAGAGCGTCCAGGGCCTGTCGCGGCCGCGGCGCGTCGAGCGCCAGGCCTGCGCGCTGGACGAGGAGGTCCGCGCCGTGCTCGACCTCACGCAGCCGCAGCGCGACTGCGACGGCATCCGGACCGTCATGGAGCTCGACGCGGTGTCGGCGGTGTGGGCGGACCCCGATCAGGTCCGCCAGGTGCTGCTGAACCTCGTGCAGAACGCCCAGCAGGCGCTGGCCACCCACGCGGGCGAGCGCCTCATCACCGTGCGCACGCGCCCGGGCGTCGACCGTGCGCTGGTCGAGGTGCAGGATACCGGGCCCGGCATCGACGAGGACGTGCTGCCGCGCATCTTCGACGCCTTCTTCACCACGAAACCGGCCGGCGAGGGCACCGGGCTCGGCCTCTGGGTCTCCTACGACATCGCCGAGCAGCACGGCGGGCGGCTGTACGCGTGCAACCGCCCCGGCGGCGGGGCGGTGTTCACGCTCGAGCTGCCGCTGCGGAAGACCTAGGCGACCCGCGAGAGGAACGACGTCAGCGCAGCGTTGAAGGCCTCGGGCTGCTCCATGTTCGAGAGATGGGCGGCCGATTTCAGGACGTGCAGCTGGGCGCCGGCGATCCGGGACTGGATCGCCTGCGAGGCCGCCACCGGCGTGCCCTGATCCTCCTCGCCCACGATCACCACCGTCGGGATCTTGATGGCCGGCAGCCTGTCGGTGAGGTCGAGCGCGGCGATGGCGTGGCAGCACCCGGCGTAGCCCGGCGGCCTGGTGTTGCGGATCATCGCGCGCACCGGCTCGATGACGTCCGTGTGGCGCTCGCGGAAGGATGCGGTGAACCAGCGGCTGATGGTCGGCTCGACCAGCGGCTCCATCCCCTGCGTCTCCGCCGTCTTGATCCGGTCCGCCCACGCCGACTTCATCTCGGGCGGGATGCGGCTGGAGGTGTCGCAGAGCGAGAGGCTCAGGAAGAGATCGGGCGAGGACAGCGCGAGCGTCTGGCCGATCATGCCGCCCATGGACAGGCCCACCCAGTGCGTGCGCGTCACGCCGAGCGCGCCGAGCATGGCGCGGGCGTCCTCGGCGAGCTGCGCGAGCGAGTAGGCGCCGGCCGGCGCGTCGGTGCCGCCGTGGCCGCGCGTGTCGTAGCGGAGCACGCGGTAGCGCGCGGTCAGCGCCTTCATCTGCGGCTCCCACATCGAGAGATCGGTGGCCAGCGAGTGGCTCAGCGTCACCACCGCCGCCTGGGCGGGCCCGTCGAGCGTGTAGTTCACGTTGATGCCGTTGACGGCGACTTTCATGGGCTTTCTCCCTATTTCAGTGCCTTGCGGATGCGCGGGAGCACGTCCTGGGCGACTCTGGCGGTGTAGCCGCGCTCGGGGTCGTCGGGCCATGTTGGGTCGGGGATCGGGTGGAGCACGACGTAGTCGAACTCGGCCGGCGCTGCGCGCAACGCGGCCACGCAGCGGTCGGCCACCTCGGCGGGGCCGCCGCGCAGGCTGAACGCGTCGGCGACGGCCTCGGGCAGGAAGTCGACCACCCGCCCGCTGGCGTCGAGATCCCGCGCGTGGTGGAAGTCGGGCCAGACCTGGTGGTCGTGCTTGAGCCGCTCCGGATCGGGTCCGTTCCACCGGAAGCCGGGCGGGTCGAACAGCGCCGGAGAGTACTCGTAGTAACCCGCGGCCATCGACCTCGCCATCGTCAGGGCGCGAGACGGATCGTCGACGAGCACGGTGTGGAAGATGGCGCCCAGCCGCACGGACGCCGGCTCGCGCCCCGCCTCGCGGGCGCCGGCGCGGATCAGGTCGACCGAGGTCTTGATGTTGGCGGCGTGAGTCCCCACGCGGATGAACACGCCGTCGGCGACGCCGCCGGCCATGCGGAGCGTGCGCGGGCCGCCGGCGGCGATCCAGATCGGCACCGGCCGGTGGTGCGGCAGCCGCGCCGGCCGCTCGGCGCCCACCTCGACCTCGCCGCCGTCGAGCAGCGCGCGCATGAGCCGCGTGGAGTCCTCCAGCTCCTTCACGCGCGCGGGCCGCAGGCCGGCCAGCCGCACGGCGGTGTCGCCCACGCCCCAGCCCAGCAGCACGCGGCCCGGGGCCAGCTCGTCGATGGTGGCGATGGAGGACGCGGTCACCGTCGGGTGCCGGTTGACGGGATTGGCGAGCAGCGGGCCCAGCGTGATCCGCTCGGTGACCCGCGCGGCGGAGGCCAGCAGCACGTAGGTGTCGCGGCGCCGCAGCTGCGAGTCGGGCTGGAGCGCGGCGTCCCAGCCGAGCGCCTCCGCGCGCCGCACGTCGGCGGCGAAGGCGTCCACCGAGCGGCTGTCGAAACGGTTGAGGCCGAAGCGGGGGATCTTCATGCGCACCACTCCCGGGGGCCGTCGTCGGTGTAGCCGCACTGCTCGCACGGGCTGAAGTAGTGGTTGGCCGGCGGCATGGCCACGGCCAGCCGCAGCGACATCTCGGTGCCGACGTTGACGATGTGGTGCACGGCGCCGCGCGGCACCCACACGATGTCGTCCTTGGCCGCCTCCACCACGACGCCGCCGGTCAGCTCCCAGCGCAGGCGGCCGGCCAGCACCACCCACCACTCGTCGAACTCGCGGTGCCAGTGCGGGCGATTGCCGCCGCCCGGCGCGCTGGCGATCAGCGTCACCAGCTGGCGCTCGTCGGCGATGATGCGCCGGGACCACGGCGGCTGGCCCATCTGCGCGACGACGTCCGCGACGCGCGTGCGCAGCGTGTTGGGCGCCTCGGGATTGGCGGTGGTGGGCGGCGTCGGTCCGGTGGCGTGGCGACTGATGACGATGCTCACGGGGTCCATGGCGGCCCTGACTGTATCATTGGTACCCATGCGCGAGGTCGACGTCCTCATCGTCGGTGGCGGGCCGGTGGGCTTGACGGCCTCGATCCTGCTCTCCGGCTTCGGTGTCTCTTCACTGCTCGTCGAGCGGCATCCGTCCACCTCCATTCATCCCAAGGCTCGCGGCATCAACGCGCGCACCATGGAGATCTTCCGCCAGTGCGGCGTGGAGGACGCGGTGCGCGCGGCCGGCCTGCCGCCCGAGCGCGCGCGCTTCATCGTGTGGGCGCGCTCGCTGGCCGGCGAGGAGCTGGAGCGGCGCGTCCCCTGGCGCGCGCGCGAGGAGGCGGCCCAGATCACGCCCGTGCGCAACTGCATCTGCGCCCAGGACGACCTCGAGCCGGTGCTGCGGCGCCGCGCGGAGTCGCTCGGGCCCGGCGCGCTGGCCTTCGACACCGAGCTGGCGGGCTTCGAGCAGGACGCCGAGGGCGTGACGGCGATCCTGCGCGAGCGCGCGGGCGATGCGCGCGTGCGGGCGCGCTACCTGATCGCCGCCGACGGCGCGCGCAGCCGCGTGCGCGAGGCGCTCGGCGTCGCGCTGCACGGCACGCCGGCGCTCTATCGCAGCATCAACATCCTGCTGAACGCCGACCTGACGCCATGGACGGCCCATCGTCCCGCCGCGCTCTACTTCATCGAGCAGCCGGGCCTGAAGGCGACGTTCCTCACGATCAACGGCGTCAACCGCTGGGGCTTCCTGATCAACAACCTGCCGCCCGACGGCGACGCCGACGACTACACGCCCGAGCGCTGCGCGGCCGTGGTGCGGCAGGCCGCCGGCGTTCCCGACCTCGCCGTGGAGATCCTGGGCGCGGTGCCGTGGGTGGCGGCCGCGCTCGTCGCCGAGCGCTATCGCCGCGGCCGCGTCTTCCTGGCCGGCGACGCCGCCCACCACATGCCGCCCACGGGTGGCTTCGGCCTCAACACCGGCGTGCAGGACGTCCACAACCTGGCCTGGAAGCTGGCGGCGGTCCGGCACGGCCGCGCGGGCGCCGCGCTGCTGGACACCTACGAGGACGAGCGGCTGCCCTACGGGCGCGCGATCACCGAGCAGAGCCTCATCAACGCGCGCTCGCTGGGCCGGGGCGGCCCCGAGCAGAACACGGCGCCCGCCCTGGCGCTGGGCCGTCCGGAGTACCTCAACGAGCTCGGCATGATCTTCGGCGCCGCCTACGAGTCCTCCGCCGTCGTGTCCGATGGCACGCCGCCGCCCAAGGTCGAGAACCCGATCACCGACTACCGCCCCGGCGCGCGCCCCGGCCACCGCGCCGCGCACGTGTGGCTCGAGCGCGGCGGGGTGCGGCTCTCCACGCTCGATCTACTCGGCGGGCGCTTCGTGCTCCTGGCCGGCGCCGCGGGCCACGCCTGGTGCGGCGCGGCCCGCGCGGCGGCGAGGGCTCACGGCGTGGCGCTGGAGGCGTTCAGGGTCGGCGGCGGCGGCGAGCTCGATGATCCGGACGGAGGCTGGCAGACGCTCTGGGAGATCGACCGCGAGGGGGCCGTGCTGGTGCGCCCCGACGGCCAGGTGGCCTGGCGCAGCCGCGGCGCGGCACCCGACGCGGAGGGCCAGCTGCGTCGCGTGCTGGGCCGCGTGCTCTCGCTCGACTGAGCTACGGCCCCTCGCGCGAGATGCTCGCGGCGGGCGGGACGTCCACGGCCACCGCGACGAGCATGGGCTCCGGGACGCTGGCGAGCGGCCCCTCGAGAGGCGGGGCCTGGCTCATCTTCGGCCCCTCGACGTTGGCGACCACGAGGTAGATCACGAGGACGAGCACGAGCACGGCGGCGCCGGCGATGGCGAGCACCGTCAGGGGCTCGATCGCCTCCGCCTTGGCCGGCGTGGCGAACGTGACGAGCAGCACCACGGCCAGCGCGATCGCAAGGACGCGAAACGACATGGTGATATCCCCCTTCACGGCAGGATATCAGCCAGGGGTACGATGACCGTCATTATGCCGGCGCTGCGCGTGGGTATCCTCGGGCTCAGCCACGACCACGTCTGGGGCAACGTGGCGGCGCTGGCCGCCGGCGGTCTGGGGCGTCTCGTGGCCGCCGCCGATCCCGATCCACGGCTGCGCGACCGCCTGCGCGGGCTCGACGGCACGGTCACGCTCCATGACGACGCCGACGCGCTCCTGGAGCGCCGCGACCTCGACGCCGTCCTCGTCTTCGCCGACAACCGCGCGTCCGTGGAGCTGGGCGTGCGCGCGCTCGGCCGCGGCCTGCCGGTGATGGTGGAGAAGCCGATGGCAGCCGACCTCGCCGGCGCCGACGCGCTGCTGGCCGCCGCGCGCCGCGCGAGTCTACCGCTGATGGTCAACTGGCCCACGGCGTGGCGCCCGGCGCTCCGCCACGGCCTGGTCCTCGCCGCGGCCGGCGAGGTCGGCGAGCCCGTGCAGCTCAGCCATCGCGGCGGCCATTCCGGGCCGCGCGAGTATGGCTGCTCGCCGCAGTTCGTCGAGTGGCTCTACGACCCGCGGCGCAACGGCGGCGGCGCGCTGGTGGACTACTGCGGCTACGGCGCGATGCTCTGCCGGCTCGCGCTGGGCCGCCCGCAGGCGGTCACCGCGGTGGCCGCGCACCTGCGCAAGCCCGATCTCCCGAGCGAGGACACCGCCGTCGTCGTGCTCACCTACCCGCGCGCCATCGGGCTGCTGGAGGCGAGCTGGAACCAGATCGGCGGCGAGCCGGCGCTGGCGATGATCGTCTACGGCGATCGCGGCACGCTGCTGGTGCACCAGCCGCGCCCGACACACGAGGGCGAGAAGGCCGGCAGCGGCCGCGTGCAGCTCGTCACCGCCGCGGGCAGTCGCATGCTGGAGCCGCCGCCGCTGCCGGACGCCGAGCGCGACGGGCCCACCTGGTTCCTGACGTGCGTGCGCGAGGGACGGCCGATCACGGGGCCGTGCGCGGCGGAGGTGGGCCGCGACGTGCAGGAGGTCCTCGACGCGGCGCTCCGCTCGGCGTCGAGCGGGCGCCGCGTCGATCTCCCCTAGTCGGGATCCGGCGTCACGAGCGTGAGGTCGTCGAACCGAAGCATCGGCCACAGGCGGTTCTTCACCGGCGGTTCGGGCGGGAGCGGGGCGGCGTCGTCGATGAGAACACCGCCCAGCGTGGTGCGTGCCGCGGTGCGCGGCCGGCGGAGATCCTTCGCGACCGGCGATGCGGGACCGTCGGCGGGCGCCCTCCGGCGATCCAGGACGACCTGGATGTCGGCCGCGCCGGCGAACGATCGCTTGAGGTAGTCGTAGAGCTTGGCGTCGTGTTGCGGCACGACGATGACGACGCGGCGCGCGGCGTGCGAGCCGCTCCCCGAGGACGGATTCACCGGCGGCATCTTGCCACAACCGCCGCCGGTCCGCGACCGCCGAATGCCTACCGGAGCTGGCGCAGCTCCTGGTCGACGAAGCGCTGCAGCTCGGGGTCGAGCTCCCCGCCGCCGACCGCGAAGATCTCCATCCGGCGGCTGGTCCGCTCACCGGTGCGGGAGTCCATGCGCACGAATACGCGCGTGTCGGCCGCGAAGTGCTCCCGCACGCGGGCGTACAGATCCGGCTCGTGGCGGGGCACGATGATCAGGCACTGCTGCGCGTAGGCCATCCCCGTCAGCCTAACCCAGGACGCCGCCGGCGCCGGCAGGTTTATCAGCCGGCCAGCGACTCGATCGCCCGTGCCTCCTCGGCGGAGAGCGTGAGCCCTTCGCTGGCGAGATCCTCCTTCATGTGGCGCTCGGCGGTGGTGCCGGTCAGCGGCAGCATTCCCACCGCCAGCGCGAAGCGGAAGATCACCTGGGCGGGGGTGGCCTGGTTGCGGACGGCGACCGCCGTCACCACGGGATGGGCCAGCGCCTCGGGGTTGGCGGTGAGCAGCGAGAAGCCTTGGTAGACGATGCGGTGCTCGGCGCAGAACGCGCGCACGGCGCGATCCCAGCCCTGGCGCGCGAAGCACCGGTTCTGCACGTACGCGGGCGGCTCGGCGCCGGAGGCGACGAGCTGCTGCAGGTGCCTCAGCGAGACGTTGCTGACGCCGAGCACGCGCGTGCGGCCGGCCTCCCGCTCCTTGACCATGGCCGCCCAGACCTCGGTGTCGTGTTCCGTCCAGCCCTGGCCGGAGGCGGGTCCGTGCAGCACGTAGCTGTCGACGTGGTCGGTGCCGAGATGCTCGAGCGAGCTGGCCATCGACTGGGCGACCTGCGTGGAGAGGCTCGCCCGAGGATCGTAGGGCAGCCGGTGATCCTGCCCCGGCGGGTACGTGTACTTCGTCTGGATGAAGACATCGTCCCGCGTCACCACGCCGGCGCGGTAGGCGGCGGCGAGGCCCTGCCCCACGCCGGCCTCGACGTAGTGGCGGCGCTGGTTGGCGGTATCGATGCCGCGAAAGCCCGCGCGCAGCGCCTGCTCGGTGAGCGCCGCGGTGCGGTCCTCCTTCCAGGCGGTGCCGTAGAGAAACCGCGGCGCCGCCACTAGCCGGCCTTCGGCGCCACCGACACGCCGCGCGCGCCGGTGGCCGTGATCGCGCGGGCCACCAGCCCGGAGGCCTTGGCCTCCTCCACGAGGCCGCGCAGGTAGGCCAGGCCCGCCGCGCGGCCCTTCGGCACGCCAATCGACTGCTGCACGGCCATGAAGCGTCCGTCCAGCATGCGTGAGCCCGGGAGCTTGTCGGCCAGCCCGATGAGCGCCTGCTTGAGCCCCGCGAGGGCGTCGACCTTGCCGCTCTTCAGCAGCTCGAAGGCCGCCTCGCCGCCTTGCGTGGAGACCAGCTGGGCCCGCCTCAGGGCACGATTGAGGAACAGCTCGTAGTTGGCCTTCGACGGCGCGGCGACGCGCACGCCGGGCCGATCGACATCCGCCACGGTGCGCAGCGCCGAGCCGGAGGGCACGAGATACGTCGCCTCGATCTCGAGGTAGGCGGCCGTGAAGTCGATCAGCTTCTCGCGCGCGGGGTCGGAGCCGAGGAACGCGATGTCCCAGGCGCCGGTGGGCGCGGCCTCCACCATCACCGCGACGCTGTCGTAGGCGACGATCTCCACGCGCACGCCCAGGCGGCCGGCCAGCTCGCGCGAGAGGTCGATGGCCACGCCGCGCGATTCGCCGGTGGCGGCGTCCCGCGTGGCGAGGATGAAGTTGCCGTAGTTGATGCCGACGCGCAGCGCGCCCGCCGGCGCGAGATCGGTGCGGACAGCCGGGGTGATGTCACTCATAGGGGCCGTGCTCCTTTCCGTCCAGGCCGGTAGCCGACCGTCGGCCGCGTCCCCGCGTCCTCGGCGTGGACGTGCGTCGCCTCGTCCGCCTCCCGCCGGCCCGCGGCCAGCGCCTCCGGCGGCGGCGTGGCGGGGATCAGGCACTGCCGCCCGCCGCCGATGAGATCGCGACGGCCCGCCTCCACCAGCGCCTTGTGGACGACGAACCAGTTCGCCGGCTCGAAGAACTGCATCAGCGCACGCTGCGTCTGCCGGTCGCGCAGCTTCGTCACCGTTGCCACCGGCTGCATGGTCAGCGGGTCGATGCCCGTGTGGTACATGCAGGTGGCGATGTCCATGGGCGCCGGGATGAAGTCCTGCACCTGGCGCGGCCGGTAGCCGTGGGCCTTGAGAAAGACCGCCAGCGCGATCATGTCCTCGACCGTCGAGCCCGGGTGGCTGGCGATGAAGTAGGGCACCAGGTACTGCTCCTTGCCCGCCCGCGCGCTGGCCCGGCGGAACTTGCCGGCGAAGGTCTCGAACTCGCGGTGGCTCGGCTTCTTCATCAAGGCCAGCACGCGGTCGGACGTGTGCTCGGGGGCGACCTTGAGGTGGCCGCCCACGTGGTGCGTGACCAGCTCCTCGACGTAGCGGTCGTCGAGGTTCGCCAGGTCCATGCGGATGCCGGAGGCGATGTGGACGCGCTTGACCCCCTCCACCTCGCGCGCGCGGCGCATCAGGTCGATGGTCGGGCCGTGGTCGGTGCCGAGCAGCTTGCAGATCGTCGGGTGGATGCACGACAGGCGCTTGCAGACCGCCTCCACCTCCGGCCGCGTGCACCGCATACGGTACATGTTGGCCGTCGGCCCGCCGAGGTCGCTGATGGTCCCCTTGAAGCCGGGCTCGGCGGCGATCGCCTTCACCTCGGCCAGGACCGACCGCGGGCTGCGGCTCTGGATCACCCGGCCCTCGTGCATGGTGATCGAGCAGAACGTGCAGCCGCCGAAGCAGCCGCGCATGATCTGCACGGAGTCCTTGATCATCGTGTGGGCGGGAATCGGCTCGCGATAGCGCGGGTGCGGCCGCCGCGTGTACGGCAGGTCGTAGATCGCGTCCATCTCCGCCTCGCCGATCGGCAGGCACGGCGGATTGAGCACCAGCGTGCGATCGCCGTGAGCCTGGGTGAGGCGGGCGGCGTTGAACGGGTTGGTCTCGTGGTGGAACGCGCGCGTCATCCGCGCGAAGGCGACACGATCGCGCGTGACCTCCTCCAGTGACGGCAGCACGGCCGTCCGGCCCGGCCACTCGGGCACCGTCTCCTTCGCGCCCAGCAGGTAGGCGACGCCGCGCAGGTCGCGCAGCGCCGTCGCCGGCTCGCCGGCGGCCAGCCGCCGCGCGATGGACACGATCGTCGCCTCGCCCTTGCCGAAGGCCAGCAGGTCGGCCTTGCTCACGGCCAGCATCGAGGGACGTACCCGCTCGGACCAGTAGTCGAAGTGCGCGATCCGCCGCAGCGAGGCCTCGATGCCGCCGATCACCACCGCCACGCCGGGGAACGCCTCGCGGCAGCGCTGAGCGTACACGGGCGTGGGGCGGTCGGGCCGCAGGCCGATCCGCCCGCCCGGCGAGTAGGCGTCGTCGTTCCGCCGCTTCTTGTTCGCCGTGTAGTGGTTGATCATCGAGTCCATGTTGCCGGCCGACACCGCGTAGAAGAGCCGGGGCCGCCCGAGCGCTCGCCACGCCTCGGCGCTCTTCCAGTCGGGCTGCGGCAGGATGGCCACGCGGAAGCCATGGGACTCGAGCACGCGCCCGAGCACGGCCATGGCGAACGAGGGGTGATCGACGTAGGCGTCGCCGGTGACGAAGACCACGTCGGGCGCCTCCCAGCCGCGCGCGCGGATCTCCTCGGCGGTCGTGGGCAGCCAGGGCTCGCTGCGGGAGGTCACCCGCTCATTCTACGCGCGGGTGACCGGCGGTCCCTGATTCGTTGGAGTTTTGCGAGACGAGGCGCGGCCAGGAGACGTCAGTGCACGCCGATTGGCGACCGAGTGGCGACCAGCCGCCAGGGGCCGGCGGCCCGTCCTACGACGGGTTACGCCCTGGTACTCGACCTCGGCGTTGGCCTGATCCAGCCGTGTGCGGATCACGCCGAGGCTGCGATCAACCTTCTGCCACGAGATATAGTCCAGATGTCCGGAGCGGTCACAAGGCGTCTCGCGGGATGGCCTCGACTCGGGGCGGCGGCTGCGGCCGGGCGTCATCGTTAAGATCGGCCACTGGATCTGCAAGAGCGCGAG
>Ga0335084_10007812_pt1 | contig 10629 bp, 8 predicted proteins | sample Lox_Sample_44_FD_206721 | JGI IMG/M metagenome (GOLD analysis project Ga0335084, IMG submission 206721) | Soil microbial communities from Loxahatchee National Wildlife Refuge, Florida, United States - Lox_Sample_4.4 | ecosystem: Environmental > Terrestrial > Soil > Wetlands | place: USA: Florida...
AAAGGCCGCCGCGCGGTCGGCGAGCATCGTCGCGATCCGAGCGCAGCCAGTCGGAGGCAAAAGGATTGCTACTCATCCTGCCGGTTAGAACGCGCGCCAGTCGCCTAATTGCTCGAAGGCGTGTGCGGCGCGATAGATGGTGGACTCGCCATAATGTTTGGCGACCAGCATCAGGCCGATCGGCAGCCCCTGACTCATTCCGCAGGGAATGCTCATGGCCGGGTGTCCCGTCACGTCGAACGGGCAGGTGTTGGGGAGCATCTCAAAGCCCCGCTGGCAATAGAGCGCGAGCGGAGCGTTCTGATCGGGCAGCGGCGTTGCCTTCATCGGCAGCGTGGGCATGAGCAGCAAGTCATAGCGGCTCAGCGCATCGTCATAAGCCTGGCGCAACGCTCGCCCGAGGTTCTGCGCCTTGGCATAGAAGTGGCCGCGATAGTGGCGAACAAAGTATTCGCCGACGAGCATCGAAATCTTCAGGGTGCGGGACAACTCGTTAGCGCGCGACCGCCAGTTGGCGTGCGCATCGAGCAGGCTGGTGGTGTAGAGCCCTTTCCAGTTAAAGCCCATCCCGTTGCCATGCATCATCTGCATCTCCAGGCCTTCGAGTGCGATGGCAGTCCAGATGGCGGGACCGTCGAGGTGCATCGGAATGGACACGTCATCTACGATGGCGCCTAAGGTCCGCAATCGCTCCGCTCCCTGGCGCACCTTCTGATCCACGTCCTGCTCGCTCGACGCGTGCCCGAAGCTTTCGCTGACGACGCCGATGCGCATCCCCGCCACACCTCGGCCGAGCGACGCGGTGTACTTGTCCACGCGCACGTCGTACTGCCTCGGGTCCAGTCCATCCGCGCCGGCGATGACCTCGAGCAGCAGGGCATTGTCAGCCACCGTGCGTGTCATGGGGCCGGTGTGATCAATGGTCGCCTCGATGGGCATCACGCCAGTGTAAGGAACCAGTCCGTGCGTGGCCTTCATACCGTAGCATCCGCTCCAGCAAGACGGCATCCGGATCGACCCGCCCTGATCCCCGCCGATGCCCATCTCTATCTCACCGGCGCCTATCAGCGCGCCACATCCCGACGATGAGCCTCCCGCAGAAAAGCCGTGTTTGTACGGATTGTGCACCGGGCCGAGCGCGGAGGTGTGGCTGCCGCCGGACAGGCAGAAATATTCGCAGTGCGCCTTTCCCACGATGCTCCCGCCAGCATCGAGAATTCGAGTGACGACGGTTGCGTCGACGTCAGGGACATAGCCCTCGAGCGTCGAGGCGCCGTTCATCATGGGCACACCTGCAAGACAGACATTGTCTTTGAGCACGACACGCTTGCCCGCCAGCGGACCGTAGGGCGCGCCGCGCACTTCGGATTTCACCGCCCACGCATTGAGCGGATTCTCCGCGGCGCCGGGGCGGTAGCCCGGGGTGCGCGGATAGCGCACCGGCGGCAGGTTGTCTGGGAGCTGCTGCAGCCGATCGTAGGCCTGGAACGTAGCCTCCATGACTTCCATGTACTCCCCGATCTCGCGGTCTGACATGCTCATGTGCAGTGAGCTCACGATGTCCTTCATCTGCTCGAGGGTGGGTCGCTTTACGCTGGTCATAGATATCCCTGCTGACGGCACTACAGTGCCGGCTGTGACTTTAGTCGGTGAGACGGGCGGCACCGATGAGACCGATGCCGAGGGCATACGCGGGGCGGGCGATGTCGGGGACGTGACAATGCTCGGCCCTGGCATAGGTGCGGTTCGGCCGGCGGCCCCGGCGCCGCGCGTCATCCGCACAGAGCCCAGGCCAAGGGCATCGACCAAAGCGCTGCCGGCGCCGACCTCGTCGGGGCCGAACTGACGCGCGATGCGTCCGCGCTCGAGAACCGCGATCTTGGTCGCCACGTCGAGCACGATGTCGAGGTTCTGCTCGACGATCACGATCGCAAGCTTTGCCTCGCTCTTCAGACGCGAGAGAAGCTGGCCGATCTCGTGCACGATCGACGGTTGCACCCCTTCGGACGGCTCGTCCAACAGCACGATCCACGGATTGGGCACCAGCGCACGCGCCAGCGCGAGCAGCTGCTGCTCGCCCCCCGAAAGCGCACCCCCGCGCCGACCGAGCAGGGGCGCGAGTCGCGGGAACAGGCCCACGCATCGATCGACCGCTTCCTGCTCCAATTCATGCGAATCGCCAGTCCACGCCAAACGCAGATTGTCCAGCGTTGAAAGGCCCGGCAAGATGCCGCGTCCCTGCGGCACGTACGCGAGACCGCGCCGGCTTCGGGCGTAGGCAGGCTCACGTGTGACGTCCGTCCCGTCGAGCATGATGTGGCCGCCAGTAGCCGGCAGCAGCCCCATGATGGTCTTGAGCAGCGTGGTCTTGCCCATGCCGTTGTGGCCGACGATGCCCAGAGCCTCGCCCTCGTGAAGACGGAAGCTCACACCGTGCAGCACCGGCACACTCCCGTATCCCGAACGCAGGTCCGCTAGCTCCAGCAATAACCGAGTAGTAGCTGTGCCCGCCTCGGTCTCGGTGGTCTCGATCCCGGCAGCGTCACTGGCGGAGGCGACTTGCGGCTTCATGCGGCGCGATTCCCGATGTAGACCTCGCGCACCATAGGATCGTTGAGAACCTTGTCGGCCGGCCCCTCCACGAGGACTGAACCCTGATGGAAGACGGTGACTGTCGACCCGAGCATTCGCACGAACCCCATGTCGTGGTCCACGACGATGACCGACGCCGTTTGGTTGATGCGCCGGATTACCGTGATCAGCCGCTCGACCTCGTTGCCAGTCATGCCCGCCGCCGGCTCGTCGAGCAGCACCAGCCAGGGTCGCTGAATCAGCACGATGCCGATCTCTACCATCTGCCGTTGACCGTGGGACAGCTCTCCCACGAGGCGCCGCAGGATCTCGCCCAGACGAAGTTCCGCGCTCACTTCGTCCACGGCACCGGCGGCTCCCGCCCAGCCATGGATGCGCCGCGCCGAGAGCCAGAGGTTCTCCTGCACGCTGAGGCCTTGCATGACCGACGGCACCTGGGTCTTGACGCCGACGCCGAGCCTGACGACCTCGTGGGTGCACCAGCCGATGACGTCGGTACCGCGGATCAGAACGCGACCGTTTTCATGCGTCAGTCGGTATTGCCCGGTGAGGCACTTGAAGAACGTGCTTTTACCGGCACCATTGGGGCCGATCAAACAGCGCAGCTCGCGCTCCCGCAGCGAGAAGTTGACGGCGTTGACCGCCACCACGCCGCCGAAGCGCATGGTTAGCTGCTGGGTTTCGACGACCCCTGTCATTGCACTCGCCGTCAGGGTGCGGCGCCCAGCCTGCGGCGGGCACCGCCGCCCTGCGCCTCACGCCGCCTAGCCCAGCGTCTGCGGGCCATCCACACGCGCTGCAGCGCTGGCACGACACCACGCGGAATCGCGAGCACCACCACGATCAGCAGGATGCCGAGTATGAGTGAGTTGTCGATGAGGGTCTGGCCGCCCAGCAGGATCTTGACATAGCCGAGAGCGACCGCGCCCAGAATCGGCCCGATCAGCGTGCCCAGCCCTCCAACGATCACCCAGATTAGAACTTCAGCGGCTTGTCCGAGGCTGAACACTCGGGGCGTAACGATCTCGGCCCAGTTGGCGAAAAGGCAGCCGGCCAGCCCCGCCATGGCTGCGCTGAAGGCGAAGATCAACGTCTTGCAGGCGGGCACGTCGTACCCCATCAGCTCGCAGCGCGCCTCGTTCTCCCGGATGCCAATCAGCACACGTCCGAAGGAGCGCGCCAGAATCCAGCGGCACAGGAGATAACAGAGCACGAGCGCCGCCGCGCAGATGTAGTACGTCGGCAACCCGAACAGGGAGATCTCGGGACGGCCGGGCACATTCAGGGTCTGAAAGCCCGGGATGCCATTGAACCCGCCCAGGCGCGCGGCCCCTATGGCGTAAGCATCGCCGGCCGTGGCACTCATGAACTTAAACAAAATGAGTGTCACCACCAACGTGATGACCCCCATGTAGACGTCGCTGATCCGCCCGTAGAACATCATGGCCCCGATCACTGCAGCCACGAGGGCTGGGACCACAATCGCCAGCAGCAGCGGCAGGGTGCTTTCCCCCACATTCACCACTGCAATCGCGTAGGTGTACGCACCCAGGCCGAAATATGCGGAATGCCCGAAGCTCAACAGCCCGGCGTAGCCCCACATCATGCCGAGCGAAAGCGCAAACAGAGCCCAGATCAGCAGCAGGGTGGGCGTGTTGATCTCGGATACCAGCGGCAGCAGCACCAGCCCGGCCGATGCGAGAAGGAACCACCCCCAGCGCACCCGCCCGACAGACTGCCAGGCAGTCATATGCTGTCCCGGAAGAACCGGCCGGTGATGCCGCTCGGCATCAAGCGCAACAAGATGATCGCGAGCACGAGCATGGCGATCTCGCCGGTGACCGGGTGCGCAGCAAACGAGACGATCTGGTTGACCGTGCCGAAAATCACGGCGCTGGCCAGCGTACCGGAGATCACCGCGGCGCCACCTGTGATGACGGTAATGAACGCTTTCGCGATGTAGGCACCCCCCGATGACGGGAGCAGACCGGTGAGCGGGGCGAGAACGCCACCCGCCAACCCGGACAGGGCCGCCCCGACCGTGAACGTGACCATGTAGACCTTGCGCGGGTCGTAGCCGAGAGAGGCCACGACATCGGGACCCTGCATGGCTCCCCGGGCAATCAGCCCAGCGCGGGTTAACTTCAGTACGCCCCACATCGCGACGAACAGTGCAGCCGTGACCAGGATGATGAACAGGTTGTAGCCCCCCATCTGGTAATCGCCGAGCTGATACCCCGGGATGGGCGCCGGGACGCTGACCGCCGTGTTGCCGAAAATCAGGGTGACCAAACCGATCAATAACAAGCTCAAGCCCCAGGTGGCGAGCATGGTGTCGATCATGCGTCCATACAGGAAGCGTATGATCGCGCGCTCGACGATCAGACCAATCACACCAACCACCAGCGGAGCGATCACGAGCATCGCAACATAGATGTCGATGCCGGCACGGGCACAGGCGATGGTCGTGTAGCCGCCGAGCATCACGAACTCGCCGTGCGCCAGATTGATCACCCGCATCATCCCGAACACGATCGCGAGCCCGGCGCTGGTCAGCGCCAGGAACGCGATCATGTACAGGATCTCGAGGCCGACTACCCCTGCGTAGTCCATCGGGCTAGATATCCACCTCGTATTGCTTGTTCTCGTTTGGGTTTTTCTGCAGATCGCAGTACTGCAGCGTGTCGGTCGGCGGACGTTGCTTGACCGTCTCCAGAATGGCGAGCTTCTGGTTCCTGACTTCCATGACATGGATGTCGAGTGCGGCATGGTGGGTCTTCGGCTCGATCGTCACCTTGCCCGCCGGCCCGTCGATGGAAATCCCAGACTCGATGGTCTTGAGCATTGCCGCACGATCCAGAGTGCCTGCCTTGCGCACACACTCCGCCCACACGAGGATCCCGTGATACTGCGATACCGCGATCTCATGCACGATCTTGGTATCGCCGAAGCGCTTGCCAAACTTGGCAAGGAACTGCTTGTTCGCCGGCAGCGGCGACTCCTGGCTGTAGTTGCCTGCGATCAAAATCCCGTTGCCTTCCGCTGGGGAGAGCGCGAGGTGCTCATTGCCGACGCCGAAGGTGGTAGAGGCAAGCGGGATCTTCTTGTTCATCCCGGAGGCGGCCCACTGCCGGTAAAACGACATGTGCGCTCCGCCCACCAGTGCGGAGACCACCCAATTGGGCTTCTCCTGCTGAATCTTGGCGATGGTCGAACCGAAGTCCGACACGTCAAGCGGGAAGAAATCGGTCTTTGCCACCGTCCCCTTGCGCTGCTGAATGTAGTGGGCCAGCCATTTGGCAGTGATCTGTCCGTAGTTGTAGTCGGCCGCCAGAATGTAGACCTTGTTGCCCCACTGCTTCATCGCGCGCTCGACGATGGGCTCGACCGCCTGGGCCGGCGTGGTCCCGGTCACCACGATGTTACGGTCGCACACGCCTCCTTCGTAGAGCACGTTGTAGAAGTAGAGCGTGTCGCTGCGCCGGAAGGTCTGGCGGATGGCCTCGCGCGAAGCCGAGGTGATTCCGCCGTGTACCACGTCGACCTTGTCCTCGCGCGCGAGCTGCTGTGCGAACTTGGTGTACAACGCAATATCCGACTGGGTGTCGTACTGAATCAGCTGGATCTTGCGCCCCAGCAGGCCGCCAGATGCGTTCAGCTCCTCGACAGCAAGCTGCGTGGTCATCACCATCGGCTTGCCGTAGATATCGAGGTTGCCGGAGTTGTCGAGCACCGAGCCGAGCTTGATTTCTTTCCCCTGCGCAAAGCCTGCTTTCGACAAACCGACAGCCACCGTGGCAGCGCCGGCCGTGGTCAGAAAATCACGCCGTGTAAACGCCATTTGAGTCTCCTCCCTCACGATTGGATTGAAACAATCAGGACTTCTTGCCTTGCTCACCGGCGCCCTCCATCTTGGGCAGCGCGGACGAGAAGTCGTAGCCAATGGACTCGCCTATGCTCTTCAGCGCCGGAAGCTGAAGAGCCATGCCCAGAATACTGTCCATCACCTGGTTGACCGGTGGGCGAGAGCCGACATCTGCGCCGCCACTTGCCATTCCCGGAGTTGCACCGAGCCCGCTCACCTGATGGATGCGGATGCTCTCGATCTTCTCGGCCGGCTTCATCATCTGCGAGACGATCTCCGGCAGCTTGTCCAGCCGGTGTCGTTCAAGTTCCAGTCGCGTCAGGCTGTCGCTGCGGGTGTTCTCGGCCGCGATCCTGGCCTTGGCCCCCTCCGATTCGGCCAGCATCCGCAGGCGCTCGGCTTCGGCTCGGGTGCGCACCGCCTGAGAGTCGGCTTGTGCCCGCTTGATCACCACACCCGCCTCCGTGTCGGCCTTTGCGGCCTCGACCTCCCCCTCCTCCTGTACGCGCTTGACGGCCATCTCTCGAGACCGATCGGCCATGGCGCGCTCGCGCTCGGTCTGGACGTACTCCTGAGCCAGAACGACGTCCGCGCGCGCCCGCTCGGCCTCGGCCTGCGCTTTGGCCTCCTCGACATGTTTGGCTGCGAGACGGATTGCGCTCTCGACTGCGTGTACCTCCGAGGTCAACTTCGATTCGATCTCCAGCTTGCGCAGTTCCCGCTGCTTGGCCAGGTCCATCGCTCTGGTCTCGCGCTCCCGAGCGATCCTAGCGTTCTCGCTTGCCACCAGGGCATCTTCACGCGCCTTGGCGGTCTCGGCGTCACTGAGCGCTTTGGTTTTCTCGATCTCGAGTCGCTGCGCGATCTGCGCTTGCTCTTCCTGCTGCTGCAGGTTCAGACGCCGTTTGGTCGCTTCGAGCTGGGTCTGGCGCACTGCAATCTCCGCCTCCGCCTCGATCTGTGTCCGCTGCTTCTTGTTGGTCGATATGATCTCGGCCAGCTGGCGCATTCCGACGGCGTTGAATGCATTGTTCTCGTCCAGAGATGCGAACGATGCCTGGTCCAGACGCGTGAGGGACACGGAATCGAGCAGCATTCCGTTCTGTCCCAGGTTCTCGCGCAAATGGTCGGCGACCTGCCGCACGAACCCGCCCCGCTTCTCATGCAGGCTGTCCATTGTCTCGGCGGCCGCGACCGATTGCAGCGCATCGATAAACCGGCCTTCCAGCAAGTTGCGGATGCCATCGGGATTCAGTGCTCGCGCACCGATCGCCTGCGCGGCGGTCGCGACCCCATCTGCGGTCGGCTGCACCCGGACGTAGAACTCGAGCTCCACGTCCACGCGGATGCGGTCGGCAGTGATCAGAGATTTGTCCCCGGTGCGACGGACCTCTACGCGGTTGGTGCGCATATTGATCTCTTCGACTTTATGCAGGAAGGGCAGCACTAGACAGCCGCCGGACAACACCACCTTCTGACCGCGGAACCCGGTGCGCACCAGAGCAACGTCACGGGTGGACTTGCGGTAAAAGCGATTTATGAACGCCACCAGGATGGCGATGGCGATGACGACACCGATGATGGTGAGAAACACGACCACAGCAGCCTCCTCCTATATTGACAGTGGTAGCCCTGTGCTCGGGCTTTCCCAATCGGGCTATTTTCGGCAGCAAATATTTTCCAAGTCAAGGAAAATGTTTGCCAGGGAAAGGATCAGCCGGCCAAGAGGAAAAGCAGCGACGGTTGCAAGAGGTGGGCGGCGAACGCCCAAACGCGCGTCTTCCAAGGAGCCCAATACGTCGACAGGGCCTATAGCCGCTGCACGACTTGGAACAAGTGGCCTTCGGCTTGGGCGAGGTAAACCGGTCCCAGCTTGCAGTCGTTGTCCAGGTACACTGCATCGCGAGCGCTGCGGTACCGGATCGGTTCGGCGCCGGGCATCGACCACGGCCGCTTGCGGCTGAAGCTACGCTCGATGAGAGCGGCAAGGAAGTGCATACCCTCGTAGGTGGATTGACCGAGCGCGTTGAGCGTGGGGGCACGGTCTCCGAAGAGGCCGTAATAGCGCTCCTTGAACGCAAGATTCGCATCGGTGGACAGGGCAGCGAAATAAGCGGCTGCCGCGTACAGGCCATCAGTGTTGTCGGCGCCCATTGCGAGCAGCCCATTCTCCTCGATCGCACAGGATAGCCGCACTATGCCGCGCGCCCACCCGGTGGCAGCCCCAAACTCGCGGTTGAATCCAACCGCATCCTGGCCAACCAGCGACAAGAGCAGGCCATCGGCTTTCAAGCGCGCCACCCGAGCCACCACCGCGCCGAAATCGGTCATGCCGAAAGGCAGATAGAGATCGTCGACGACCTCACCGCCCACCTCACGGATGTAAGCTCGCGCTAAGGCGTGCGAGACGCGCGGCCACACGTAGTCGTTGCCAATGAGGGCCCATCGCCTGAGCCGAAAGCGCTCGGCAAGCGCTCGGATGGCCGGCCGAAGCTGCTCTTGTGGCGTCTCGCCGATGGCGTATACGCCGGGGGTACGTTCTCCGCCCTCGTACAGTGGCGTGTAAACGTACGGGACTCGGCCCCGGACCGAACCTCTCAGCTTCTGCCGTACGGCGCTGATATGCATGCCGACGATAGCGTCGATCTCTGCGCCGTCCAGGGTCTGTTCGGTCAGCTCCGTCAAGTCGCCGACCTCGTCCGCGGCATCCACCACGCGCAGGCTCAACTCCTGACCCAGCAGGCCGCCGCCGCGGTTGATCTCCTCCGCCGCTAGACGGGCGCAGGCTATGGTGGACGGGCCCCAGATTCCGGCCGAACCGCTCGTTGGCACCAGCAACCCGACGCTGAACACGCGGTCGTGTCGCCGTTGGAACCAGGCATCGGGAATCGTGCGCGTCGCACGACCAGGGAACATCTGCTTGCGCAGCGAGGGCAACAGAAGCTGCTGCCTGTACATCTCCCGTTTGGGGTCTGGCACCACCTTCGGATCCTCCCTGGATCGCGATCGCACGACGTCCCTCCGGAGTCCCGGCTTCAGAAGCCGCGACTGGCCGCGCGAGTTACCTCTTTTTCCGGAGGAAAACGTATACTGAAATCCTACGCGAAGGACCTTGTTCTGGATAGACATCCGCCCCGGACATGAACGCCGAACCGATCACGAACTATCTGGCCTATCTGTTGGCTCAAGCCAATCGTCAGATCACCTTCCAGCTTGAGCGCGCGCTGGGCGAAGAGGGGGTGCAGATCGAGCACTGGCGTATCCTCGAGGTGCTGAGCGATGAGCAGGGACGTTCCATGGGGGAGCTCGCGGAGCTGGTGCTGATGAATCATCCCACCCTCACCAAGACCATCGACCGAATGGTGAGCGGCGGCTTTGTGCATCGCCGTGCGGATACCGCCGACAGCCGACGGGTGCTGGTCTACATCACCGACCATGGGCTGGCGTTGGTGAGACGGCTGAAAGAGTGCGTCGACCAGCATCACGAGGCCATCAACGCCGCGGTTGGAACGAAAAAGGCCGAGCAGCTCAAGAAGCTGCTCGGCGAGTTGATCCGCAACACCGAGTAGGATCCGCTCTGCTCAGGCTCACCGCTCTCTACGTGCGCAGCCCCCAAAACCGCATGCCTCAACTGCGTTGCGCACATCGCTCTTGCGCAGTCTTCCGAAGCTAAAAACATCCACAGCCGACTCAACCCACTGACAGCCTCGTGCGGCTAGAAGTTAGAGTATGATGCAGGCGCTTCTCTTGTCACGGCTCAGCGCTAACTCGTTGAGCCGCACCTCCGGACGCCGCATAACAACCTTAAGGATCGGGTGGCCATGCGCCTGCTGCTGATCAACCCGCGCTTCTCTGAAAGCTTCTGGAGCTCCAAGTGGCTGCTTGACAATATTCTGTCGGGCAAGCGCGCGATCAATCCGCCGCTGGGCCTGGCTACGCTGGCCGCGCTGTGTCCGCCGCACTGGGACATCGAGATCGTCGACGAGAACATCGAGCCGATCCCGCTGGAGCCGGGGACCGACATCATCGGCATCTGCGGCATGGCCGTGCAGTTTCCCCGCCAGCAGGAGCTGCTGGCCTATTACCGCGGGCGTGGACACTACGTGGTTGCCGGAGGCAGCTACGCTTCGCTGTGCCCCGAGCAGTACACGACGCTGGCCGACACCGTCGTG
>Ga0335084_10007813_pt1 | contig 10629 bp, 7 predicted proteins | sample Lox_Sample_44_FD_206721 | JGI IMG/M metagenome (GOLD analysis project Ga0335084, IMG submission 206721) | Soil microbial communities from Loxahatchee National Wildlife Refuge, Florida, United States - Lox_Sample_4.4 | ecosystem: Environmental > Terrestrial > Soil > Wetlands | place: USA: Florida...
AGGGGCAGCTTTTGTCGTAGCACGCAAGCCGGGCGGCAGCGTCTTTGATCTTCAGGTGTCGCAATCGGTGTTCGAGCTGACAGACATTGTCGGTTGAAATCGATTTCTCTTCAGAAGGATCGGGTTCGACCCGATGGGGTCATTCAGGGGAGGCTAGTTGCTGTCTAGAGTCGCTGGGATTCGCGGCAAGATGATCGAATGAACAGGCGTGAATCGCTCCGCGGCCTGCCTGTCGTTATGGTTCGTCGGCGACCAATCCGCTAAGCTGCAACCCAATCCATTTGGGAGCCCCATCGTGACCAGCCGCGCCCATGTTCTGCTCTGGACCGACTCGACCGCCGCCTATCTCGATGCGATCAAGGCCGCCGGCTTGGCCGACCGCGTTCTGGTCGACACCTTGTCCCGCAGGGAAAACCCCTCCGCCGAGCAGCTGGCCCGGACCGAGGCGCTGATGGCCATCGGCGTTCCCCCGGGCCTGCTCTCGGCGATGCCGAAGCTGCGCTGGGTCCAGGCCATGACCGCCGGCGTCGAGGGCTGGTTGGCTTTGCCCGATCTGCCGGCAACTCTGACACTGACTTGCGCCCGTGGTACTCACCGGGAATCGATGCCTGAGAACATCATCGGCGCGCTGTTCTACGTAGCCAAACCCTACGCCGCGGCGGTCGAGAACCAGAAGCATAGGAGATGGCTCCATAGCGTCGCGCAGCCGCTGACCGGCAAGACCCTCGGCATCCTCGGCCTCGGCGCTATCGCTCAGGAGGTCGCCCGCATCGCCGCCGTGCTCAGCATGCGGGTGATCGGCACGAGGCGTCGGCCGGAACCAATGACCGATGTGGCCAAGGTCTTGCCCCCGGACCGCACGCCCGAGGTGCTGGCCGAATCCGACTTCCTGTTGCTGTTGTTGCCGGCGACGCCGGAGACCGACAACTTCATCAACGCCGAACGCCTGGGGAAGATGAAGCCCAGCGCCTGGCTGCTGAATTTCGGCCGCGGCCATCTGATCAAGGACGACGATCTGATCGCCGCGGTGAAGGCAAAGAAGATCGCCGGCGCCGTGCTCGATGTGTTTCGGCAGGAGCCACTGCCCGCCGACCACCCGTTCTGGACCACCGAGGGAATCATCGTGCTGCCCCATATCGGCGGCCCGCACCCGCAGCGCGACAAGATCGTCGCGCGCATGTTCGTCGATAATTTAGGCCGCTTCCTGGACGGCAAGCCGCTCAAGGAAGTGGTGGACCGTAAAGCGGGATACTGACGCCACCGATTGTTCGCCCGGCAAATGACCACTGTTGGGCCGGACTTCGGGGAATGACGCCGTCCGGCCCCAAGCCGTCACAGCGATCGCTCCAAAACGGTCGTTCAACCGAGACAAAGCGGACTGTCAACTGGCGGGGGCTCTATTTGTCGCGCAGCCTCGATGATGCGGCGATGCACCGCAGCCGTTGCCTACGTCCCCATGGCCCGAGGAACACGTCCTGGACTCCCGGTACTACCACATAAGCGGGCGCAAGACTTACCCGAATAGGATATAGCCCACGAAGACAATCATTAGTGCAACGAACGCTAGCCCTATCACCCACAAACCGATTCTCGCGCGAAGGTCTGCGTCTAGATCTCGCCACGGTTGCTCGCGGCGCAGACGCCGGCTACGCCGCAGCGCAGCCACGAATACAGCGACCAGGGCTACGGCAAAGAGGGCCACGGCGGCACTTGGCGCAACCAGGAACCTCAGTCGCTCTACTGCCGAGCGGTCCCCCCGGTCAGCAAAATCCCAGAATCCGACGAGCGCGACAACGAAGACAACTATTGCTGTTAGTAGGAGAAGGCCGGTGAGAGGGATTCTGGTCATCGGGCAATTGCAGCGTTCTGCTTTGAGCGTCGAGGCCAATTAGCTCGGTGGAACAAGCTTTCTGTTGCAGTCCGCAAGCAAGCGCGTAGGAAGCGCGCCCTAACTCTCCCTCTGAGAGCTGCTGTGACAAACCCGGAAGGCACCACCTCTAACGGGGAATCGTGTAAACAGCAGGAAATGGCCGAATGCGTCTACGATTGGCGCCCGGGGACCATTCGCTCGCGCTCAGCTGTGAATATATCGAATTCTAGCGTAGTGCCTGCCCTACGAAGCCGGCGCGCTGGTCGACAAATCGATCATCCACGCCTCCGCGCGCAACCGCAGCAAAGGGTGCAACAGATCACCCTCGAATGTCCGCTATTGAGAGAGGTGACTGCTGAGGTCGAACTTCCGCTTTTGCGCCGAACGTTGCCTTCCGCAACGACGCAGCGCCCGACCTCAACCGGAAGCGATTTGCCTCGGAACTACTGAATGACCCCGCAAACCAACCGCGCGCCGCCTCCACCGAGGGGGGCTGGATGGTCCGCATGGTTGTCACCTCCGGCATGAACCATCAAAGAGCGACCTTCCACATCGGTAATCTTAAGCCTGGGCGCCAATACTGGATAATTTGCGTTGCCCATGCCGTCTACGTATAGCGCCGGCAAATCGCCGAGATGTCCATCACCCCAAGGTAGGCCGTGGTGCTTGCTTGCAGTCGGATCGTAATGCGCTCCCGCGGCCAATGCAGCCACCGCCTTTCCGTCTTTTTCCTTGGGCTCGCAACTGGGGTTTTCGTGTACATGGAAGCCATGTAACCCTGGCGGAAGCCCAGCAAGCGAGGGGCTGAATACGACACCGTATGGTGTTTCGCTCACGACTACTTGGCCAACCGACTTCCCGACGCCGTTCTCGTCAACAATGTTCATTTGAACGGTAATATCCGCCCGCGCCGCCCCACACAACGAGAGTGTGGCTAACGCCAAAAACAACTTGAATCGCGCCTGCACAAATCCTCCTTCGTTCCTCGAGTTCTTCCATCCAGTGCTGCTCTATCCGCTTCCCAACTTCGCCCACTTGCCGTATCTGGCACCCGATTTTGAAGTCAACTGCGAGATTCCGCTCTACTCGCTCATAGCGCCGTCGGGATTCGGCGACTCGACGTTCTGTGCTAGCCTCGCAAGGTGGTTCCCGCAGAGGCTGCAAGACCAGTCAGGCAAAGGAGTGAGTATGTCAGCAAACGCTAGAATCCTGGTACCGACCGCACCGTACGGGCGGTTTCCTACCTGTCCCCAACACGTCGGTTCGCGGCGTAGCGTCTTGAAGATGGCGCTGGCCCTGGGCGCGGTCTCCTTGACTGCCCCGTTGCGCTCGGCGCTCGCGCAGGATGCCGCGGGCTTCAACCCGAAGGGCCCGATGCCAACGCCCGACCAAATTCTCGGGCCCTTCTACCCGGTGCAGAAGCCCACCGACGGCGGGTCCGACCTCACCTGGCTCAAGGGCCGGTCGGGCCGGGCGCAGGGACAAGTGATCTACGTCATGGGCCGCGTGCTGAGCGTGCGTGGCCAACCCGCCCCGGGCGTGAGGCTGGAGATCTGGCAGGCTAACGCCGCTGGCAAGTACACTCATCCGCACGACATGAACAAGGCGCCGATCGACCCGAACTTCGACGGCTATGCAACTGTTGTCACGGATTCCGACGGCCGCTACCGCTTCAAGACGGTCAAGCCGGGAGCCTATCCGGTGGTGGCGGACTACGTGCGGCCCCCGCACATTCACTTCGACATCACGGGGAAGGTGAACCGGCTCATCACCCAGATGTACTTCCCGGGCGAACCCCTGAACGACAAGGACCCGCTTCTGCAAAGCTCATGGGACAAGCCCGCGCTGATCGCAAAGGTGTTGCCGCCCACCGCGGACGAGGAGCAAGACGCGCAGCTCGTCGTGTGGGACATCGTGCTCATTCAAGGGTGAGAATTGGCCGGCACGCTCGCTCGTCCGTAACGCAGCTAACGTCTGCTGTTGGGCAAATTGCACGACGTGCTTGACTGACTGTGACTCACTGCGCTTGGCCGCCTGCGGTCCTCGGTGATGCCTACGTGCGGTAGCGCTGGACGCATGGAAACAACGCGCACATCCTCCCTATCCCAGGGACGTGCACCGGCTTCCAATCGAATGCTCCACCACACCAAGCCATGAGATCTCCAGACGAAACCGATCGCGGGCCGCAGCCACCGGGGCAGGTGCGAAAGGCGCCCAGGCTGCCACCCCGCTCTTTGCGAAAACCCAAGCGCTCCGTCTTAAACCACTGTATAGTGCGCGCCAACGTTTCCCTAGCGCGTCATCCGGTTAGCGCTAGAGGCTCTTCGCGGTTCCTCTCAAGTTCCTCGAATTTTCCAAGCAGTTCATCTGCCTGAACCGGTGTGAAGGTTAATCCTTCCCGGGCCGATTTCAGGAGCGGGCATTAGCGGCACAGCCACTTCCAAGTTCCCACTCCTGACCAAACCATTAGGAGAGTTTTATCGATACGTCATTCCACAATCTCGGCCTCGCGCCTGAGTTGCTCCGCGCAATTGCCGAGCAGGGTTACACCCAGCCGACCCCCATCCAGGCGCAAGCCATTCCCGTCGTGCTTGCCGGGCGCGACCTGCTCGGCGCGGCGCAGACCGGCACCGGCAAGACCGCCGGCTTCACGCTGCCGATGCTGCAGCTACTCGCAGGGAAGACCAAGGCGGGCCACTCGCCCGCGCACCATCCGGTGGGGGCGCTCGTGCTGGTACCGACGCGCGAGCTCGCCGCGCAGGTGCAGGAGAGCGTGCGTACCTACGGCAGACACATGAAGCTGCGCGCGGCCGTGATCTACGGAGGTGTGGGCTTCAAACCGCAGGCCGACGAGCTGCGTCGCGGCGTGGACATCGTCGTCGCGACGCCGGGGCGCCTGCTCGATCACGTGGCGCAGAAAACGATCGACCTGCGCCAGGTCGAGATTCTCGTGCTCGACGAAGCCGACCGCATGCTCGACATGGGCTTCATCCACGACATTCGCCGCGTGCTCGGGCTTTTGCCGGTCAAGCGCCAGAACCTGCTTTTCTCGGCGACCTTTCCCGACGCGGTGAGGACGCTCGCGGCCGGCTTCATGCGCGATCCGGTCACCGTGGAGGTCGCACGGCGCAACATGCCGATCGAGTTGATCGGCCAGGTCGTACATCCGGTGGACAAGGACAGGAAGCGCGAGCTGCTCGCGCACCTGGTCAAGGCGAACCGCTGGCAGCAGGTGCTCGTGTTTACCCGAACCAAACACGGTGCGAACCATCTGGCCGAGCAACTGGAGCGCGACGGCATTGAGGCGGACGCGATCCACGGCAACAAGAGCCAGCCGCAGCGCATGAGGGCCCTCAAGCGATTCAAGGACTGCGAGCTGCAGGTGCTGGTTGCTACCGATATCGCCGCGCGCGGCATCGACATCGAGGCTCTGCCGCATGTGGTGAACTACGACCTGCCCCACGTTCCCGAGGATTACGTGCATCGCATCGGCCGCACGGGCCGGGCGGGCGAATCCGGGCAAGCGGTCTCGCTCGTCTCGAGTGAGGACCGGTGCCTGCTTCGAGATATCGAGAGACTCATCAACAGGACAATCGAGCAGCAGGTCGTTCCGGGCTTTGAGCCGAGCGCGGGCTACCATACGGCGAGCCAGGAGCAGCAGCAGCGCCGCGGACAGCGGCCCCGCAGTGCGCCGCGCCGCACGACCACCTCGAGCACTGCGCAGCGCAAGCCCCAGCGCCCGGTGCGCGCGCCGCGAGCGTCCGCGCAACCGACCCGAGGCGAAAAGGGGCGCCGCCAGGAACAGCGCGCTACGCCCGCCACGCCCTCGGAAAAAGCTCAGCAGTTGATTCTCCGCGACCAGCTCGAGCACCACCGCCGCCAGCAGGCGGAAGAGCATCGAAAAGACGGCGCGCCCAAGCGCGGCAAAGGCAAGCCGTTGGCTGCACTGTTCGCGTTAGTCGGGCGGAAGGTCGCGTAACGCGCGGTCAGGTTTCCCTGTCTGCGGCGCGCTCGGCAGGATTTGAACCTACAACCCATGGTTCGCAGCCAGGTACACTTCAAAATCGAATCGCGAGCGCCGCCGTCGTCCGCGGATCGGCTTAGCGATCTTTATCGATGATCCACTCGTGCGCCGGATCGTTCTTGAAGTGCCAGGTGCGCTTCGGGCCAGCCATGACGTTCAGATAATAAGACTCGTAGCCGTAGGGAACGACGACCGGATGGTAGCCGCGCGGCACCATGACCACGTCGTGGTCCTCGACCGCGTGGGACTCGTCCAGCGAGCGGTCATCGGTGTACACGCGCTGGAAGGCAAAGCCTTGCGGCGGGTTCAGACGGTGGTAGTAGGTTTCTTCCAGGAAGCTCTCGACGGGCACTGCGTCGTTGTCGTGCTTGTGCGGCGGATAGGACGACGAATGAGCAGACGGCGTGCGCACCTCTACGACAAGCAGGTATTCAGCAGTCTCCGTCTGAGGCAGGATGTCGCAGACGTATCGCGTGTTGGCATGCTTGCCACGCACCGAGCGCTTCATCTGTTGGGGTTCAATCAGCCGCGGCGGATACTTGCCTTCCGCCGGCGCCGTCGCCACTCCGATCTCCGCGGTTTCGTCCGCGGTGATGGTCGCTGGGATACGGGGCGGCAGGTACACCGCGTACGGCGCCGCATCGTCGAACACGCTGGCACGCGTGCCGATCCTGGCCCAGCGGTGTTTCCCTGCGGTCACGGTAACTCTGCCGGTCAGAACGACGATGCAGGCTTCACGCTTGGGTTCCTCTACGGGCAGAGTCTCGCCGGGCGCGAGGCGGTGGGCGCTGAAACCCACGTAGGACCAGCCGGCCGATTGGGGGGTGACGCGGACGATGTCGCTTCCCGTCTTGTTGGCCTTCACTAACAGAGTCATAACATTGACCTTCGGGTAACCACGTATGGCATCCGGCCCCCTCGCCCTCCCCCATCCCCGCCTTCCCCCGCAAGCGGGGGAGGGAGTTCTATGTTCGGCCGAGCTTCATTGGTAGTTGAAACTGGTATTGATCTTGTCGACGACGCCCTTCAGTGTTGCGTAGCCTTTTTTCGCATACGTATAGCTCGGCGCGACAGCCGGGTCCTGTTCGGCTTCGACCACCAGCCAGCCTGCGTATCCTGCGCGCGCAAGCGTGCGCAGCACCGCGCCGAAGTCGATCGCTCCGTCGCCGGGTACGGTGAACGCCCCGTTCAGCACCGACCGCAAGAAGCTCCAGGCGTTGTTGCGCGCGAGCTTGAGGACATTCGGGCGCACGTCCTTGCAGTGCACGTGGCAGACGCGGCCAATGTGCTTCTCGAGCACTGCGACGACGCCTTCCGCTCCAGCACCAGCGAAGGCCATGTGTCCCGTGTCGAACAGCAACCCGACCTCGCTCCCGGTCAGGCGCATGAGCGTGTCGACGTTGTCCGGTGTCTCGCAATAAGCGCCCATGTGATGGTGGTATGCGAGCCGCACCCCACGCGTGAGCAGATGACGTCCGAAAGCAGTCAGTCGCTCCCCATAGGCCTTCCATTCGTCCTCGCGAGTGAACTGCGGACGCTTGAACAGCGGCGTATCGATCTCGCCCTGGATGCTGTCCTGCACCTCGCCGTAGACCATCACCTTCGAGCCGTTTCGAGCAAGCAGCTCCAGGTGTGCTCCGACGGCGCGGATCTCCTCTTCGACCGAGCGTTTCGCGAGCCGGCCGGAATACCAGCCTGACACGCAAGCCAAGCCGTACGCGCCCAGCTTCGCCTTCAGTGCCGCGGGCTCCTTGGGAAACTTGTTCCCCAGCTCGAAGCCTTCGTAGCCGATCTCTCGCCCCTCGGACAACGCTGTCTCCAGCGGCGTATCGCCCCCGAGCGAAGGCAGGTCGTCGTTCATCCACCCGATCGGGTTGATGCCGATGCGCACATCGAATCGGTTTGGCATCGTTAGACCCGCTGGGCCTGCTTCGCCTCCGCATAGGCGGCACGTGCGGCGCGGACCGTTTCGCGCTCGGACACCTCCGGCACCCCGACCTCCCACCAGGCGCCGCCGTCTTCCGTGGTCTGGTTCGGGTCGGTGTCGATGACGACCACTGTCGTCCGGTCCGCTGCGCGGGCGCGCTTGAGCGCTTGCTCGAGCTCCGCGACCGAACGCGGATGCTCGGAGAGGCAGCCGAGACTCTTCGCGTGGAGCGCGAAGTCGATCTCAGCGAGACCCTGCGAACCTTGTCTCGTGTCCTTGAGAAGGTTGTTGAAGGGCGCGCTGCCGCAGGCCTGCTGCAGCCGGTTGATGCAGCCGTAGCCGCGATTGTCGAGAAGCACGACGACGAGCTTCTGTCCGAGCGACACCGACGTGGCCAGCTCGCTGTTCATCATCAGGTAGGCACCGTCACCCACCAGCACGACCACTTCGCGTTCCGGCTTTGCCATCTTCGCGCCGAGCGCGCCCGCAATCTCGTAGCCCATGGTGGAGTAGCCGTATTCGAGGTGATATGCGCCGGGTACGCCGGCTCGCCAGAGCTTATGCAGCTCGGCAGGCAGCGTCCCGGACGCGCCCACCACGATATCGGCGGCGGGAGAAGATGCCAGCGAGTGTTGCACGGCGCCGATCACGTCGGCTTCGTACGGTAGCTTGCCTCCGCGCTCCGCATCCTTGCGCGAGGTCAGCGCGGCGATGCGCGAACGCCAGGCGGCGCCGAGCTGCTTCGCCTGCGACGTCCAGGCTTCTTCCGCCCGCCACTGCGGCGCCGCGGACGACAAAGCACGCAGGCCCTGTCCCGCATCGGCAATGAGCGACACGCCGTGCAGCCTGACCGCATCCAGCGCGTTGACGTTGATCCCGATCACCTTGCTCTTCGGAAACAGCGCGTTCGATCCCGTGGTGAAATCCTGGAGCCGCGTGCCGACGGCGAGGATCAGATCCGCTTCACGAGCCAACGCATTCGAGGCTGGCGATCCGGTGACGCCGATCGAGCCCATCTGCAAGGGGTGATCCCAGGGAAGCGACGATTTGCCGGCTTGTGATTCCGACACGGGAACGCCATGACGCTCGACGAACGTGCGCAGAGCTTCGGTGGCTTGCGCGTACAGCACGCCGCCGCCTGCGATCAGCAGCGGGCGTTTCGCTGCGCGGAGCATCGACGCGGCGCGTTCTAGCTCGACCGCATCCGGCGGCGGGGCCCGGAAGGTCACCGTTTCCGGCTCAAAGAAGTCGACGGGGTAGTCGTAGGCGGTTGCTTGAATGTCCTGCGGCAGCGCCAACGTGACTGGCCCGCACAGCGCGGGATCGGTCAGCACCGCAACCGCCCGCGGCAGCGTGCTCAGCAATTGCTCAGGCGTGACGATGCGATCGAAGTAGCGCGACACCGGCTTGAAGCAGTCGTTGGCCGACACGCCGCCGTCGTGGAAGTCCTCCACTTGCTGCAGCACCGGATCGGGCGCACGGGAGACGAAAATGTCGCCTGGCAGCAGAAGCACCGGCAGTCGATTCACGTGCGCGAGCGCGGCGGCGGTCACCAGGTTGGTCGCACCCGGGCCGATCGAGGTGGTCACCGCCATGATCCGGCGGCGGAAGGTCGCCTTCGCGTACGCGACTGCGGTGTGCGCCATAGCCTGCTCGTTGTGCGCGCGATAGGTCGGCAGCCGCTCGCGATGCGCGTACAGCGCCTCGCCGATGGCAGCGACGTTGCCGTGGCCGAAGATAGCCCACACTCCAGCGCAGTAGGGTAGCTGTTTGCCATCGACCTCGACGCGGTAGGAGGCCAGTTTCCTGATCAGGGCTTGCGCCATGGTGAGGCGAAGGGTTTTGGTCATGATTACCTCGGTCTGTTATACGATCTCAACGTCGTTCCGGCCCAGCGAAGCGCCGAGCCGGAACCCAGAAGTCCTGGATCCCGGCATTCGCCGGGATGACGACATCGGGGTGGGGACACCGTCAGGCGACCTGCGAATCACGATGGGTTCCAGTCCTTGCAGTATCCGAACCTTTCGGCCAGGCGTCGATCAGCTCGGCGAAGTTAGCTGCCACTTGCGCCACCAGCGCCGCATCGCCGATCTGGCCCGACAGCCATGCGCGCGCAGGATCGGCCCACAGGGTGCGGCCCACGGCAAAGCCGCGGCAGGTGCGCGCCTCGCGCGTATCGGCGAGACTGGCCTTCAGCTCGGCCAGCGGCGCATTCAGCCCGAGCACGAGCACGCCACGGCAATAAGGGTCGCGCTCCCCGAGCAGCGCGTCAACTGCTCTCCACCGCGCCGGGGTGAGCGCCTCCAGCTTCCACCACTCCGGATAGATGCCCAGGTTGTAGAAACGCTTGAGCGTCCTGACGACGGTGTCTTCCCCGTTGACCGCCTGCCGCGGCGGGATCACTTCCAGCAGCATCTCGTGGCCGGAAACCTGCGCCGCGTCGTAGAGGGCTTTGACCTGTGCCTCCTGCTCGAGGCGATGCTCGACCGGGTCGTCCGGGTGACAGTAGACCAGACACTTGATCACGTGCTCGGCGGGCCAGCGTACCAGCTCGGTGCCGATCGAGCGGCCATGCTGAAAGGTCAGCGGGTTGGAGCCTGGCTGCTCGACTGGCCGGCCGATCCACCACCCGCGCCCGGTGGCTGCATCCAGGGCGTCGGCGCCATACACATCGTCGATCAGCACGCCGGTCCGGCCCGACAGCGCCCGCTCCTTCTCGACCTTGCCAACCGCATCCACCAGCAACCGCTTGAGCGCCGGCAGCCGGCTCTCGTCGGCACCCGCCTCCTGCGCCAGCTCGAAGAACTG
>Ga0335084_10007816_pt1 | contig 10629 bp, 8 predicted proteins | sample Lox_Sample_44_FD_206721 | JGI IMG/M metagenome (GOLD analysis project Ga0335084, IMG submission 206721) | Soil microbial communities from Loxahatchee National Wildlife Refuge, Florida, United States - Lox_Sample_4.4 | ecosystem: Environmental > Terrestrial > Soil > Wetlands | place: USA: Florida...
GCCCGCGCGCCGGGCCTCAGTCCTCGACGGGCGCCGCCGCCCGCACCAGGGCCTCGTTCACCTTCACGTCCGCGCCGGCGCGAAGCTCCTTCAGCCAGGCCTGCTCGACCTGGGACTCCTTGCGGTTGCGCAGGCGGGTGGAGAGCTGGCCCCTGGCCGCCTCGAAGGCGGCCGGGTCGGGCTTCTCCCGCGACTTCACCACGGCGGCGACCGGCCCCTGCGCGCTGGCGTAGACCTTGGGCAGCACGTCGCCGGCCTTCGCGGCGAGCGCATCCTCGAGCAGGCCGGGGACGGCGCCGAGCTTGGGGAGGAACGTCCCCGCCGAGGAGGAGACCGGGCCGGTCTCGTCGGCGGCGATCACGGTCCCGCCGAGCTTCACGGGCGTCTTGCCCTTGGCGTCCGCCGCCGGGAACTGGTCGGCGAGGCGGTGCCCGGCGCCGGCCGCGGCGAGCGCGGCCCGCGCCCGCTCCTCGGCGAGCTTCTTGCCCTTCTCCTGCCCGAGCAGCTCGCGCGCGATGTCGAGCCGCGCCTCGTCGAGCGAGACCTTCTTCGCCGGGACGACCTCCTCCGCCTGCACCAGCTCGAACCCGGCGCGCGTGCGCACCGGCGCCGAGACCTGCCCCTTCTCCAGCGCGAAGGCGGCGTCGGAGAACGGCTTCTCCACCAGTCCCTCCGCCACGTACCCGAGCTCGCCGCCCGCCGCCTTGGTGTTCTCGTCGTCGGAGGCCTCGCGCGCCACCTTGCCGAAGTCCTCGCCCTTCTGGACCCGTGCCGCGAGCGCCTCGGCCCGCCTGCGCGCCGCCTCCTCCTCGCCGGCCGGCGCGTTGGGCGCGACCCGCACCAGGATGTGGCGCGCCTTGAGCTTGCGCTGCTGGTCGTAGCGCGCCGCGTTCTCCTCGTAGAACTTCTTGACCCGGTCCGCGTTCGCCGTCGCGAACGCCTTGGCCTCGGCCTCGGAGGGCTTCGCCGCGGCCTGGGCGGCCGCCAGCGGGATGCGCACGAAGGAGAGGTCGACCTTGTCCGCGTCGGCGAGCCAGGCGGCCTTGACCTCCGCGTCCGAGACCTTCACCGTCTCGCGGACGGCGGCCATCATCTTCTGGTATGCGAGGTCGTCGCGCAGTCCCGCCTCGAACCGCGAGGGCGACCCGTAGTACGCCGCCACGGTCCGCTGGTAGACGTCGTAGTTGAACCTCCCGCCCTCCTGGAAGGTCGGCATCTCGTGCACCGCGTCGGACAGCTCCTGATCGCTCACCACCAGCCCGCGCCGGAGCGCCTCCTCCACCACCAGCTGCTTGTCCACGAGCTGGTTCAGCGCCGCCTGGCGGAGCCCGAGCTTCTCCGCGAGATCCTTGGACAGGGGCTGCCCCGTCTGCTGCTGGAACATGCGCAGCATCTGGCCGTACTGCCGCTCGAAGTCGCCGGCGGCGATGGTCTTGCCGTTGACGCGCGCCGCGTACGAGCTGCCGCCGCCGCCCGCGCAGCCGCTGCCGCGAGCGAAGGAGCCGGGGCCGAAGCTCACCACGAAGACGACGATGATCGCGCCGAGGAAGACCCAGGCGATGAGGCTGCCCTTGTTGGCGCGCAGGATATCGAGCATGGAAAGGGTGCTCCGCGTTGTTGCCGGCTGGGGGCGCGGGGACCTCGCGCCGGAAGGTTGAACACCCTAGCCAAGAACCGCTAAAATGCAAGGGAATTTGGCCCCGGCGGAGACCCCGTGTTCCAGCTGATCAAGCGGTATCGCGAGCTGCTCCTGGTGGCAGCGCTGCTCGTGTTGCCCCTCGGAGTGTTCTTCGCGCACGCGAAGCGGGCGGACGACCCCTCGCGCGTCGACCGCGCCATCCTGTGGGTGACGCGGCCGGTGGAGTGGGTGGTGGCGCGCGCGGTCACCGGCTCGCTCGAGGCGTGGAGCGGATACGTGGCGCTGCGGCACGCGCACGACCAGGCGCGCACCCTGTCGCGCGAGAACAACATGCTCCGGATGGAGCGGGACGCGCTCCTGCAGGAGCGCGCCGAGAACGAGCGGCTGCGTCGCCTCCTCTCGCTCGAGCAGGGCGCCCCGGACCGGACCTACCTCGGCGCACGGGTCATCGGCGTGCGGCTCGGCCCGTCCGGGCGCCAGATCCTGACCCTGGACCGCGGCAGCGAGGACGGCGCCGGGCGCAACATGCCGGTGCTGGTCGCCGACGGCGTGGTGGGCCGGATCCAGGCGGTGACCACGCGGACCTCCGACGTGCTCCTGCTGGTCGACACCTACAGCTCCATCGCCGTGCGGGTGGAGCGCACCCGGGCGCGGGCCAACGTGCGCGGCACCGGGAAGCCGGACGGCGCCCGGCTGGAGTACGCGCTCCGGAGCGAGGACATGATCGAGGGCGACGTGCTCGTCACCTCCGGCACCGACGGGATCTTCCCGCGGGGGCTGCGCGTCGGGAAGGTGACGCAGCTCCGGCGCAGCCAGCACGGCCTGTTCCAGGAGGCGACGGTGGTGCCGTCGGTGGATCCGACGCGGGTCGAGGAGGCGCTGGTCCTGACCTCCGCGGACCGGGCGCCCGAGACGGCGCCCGCGGCGCTCGCCCCCGGGAAGACGCCTTGAAGCCGATCGCGCACGTGGCGTTCGCGCTCCTGGTGGCGGGCGCGCAGGCCTCCTTCCTCCGCTTCGTGGGCGGCGGCGCCTTCTCGCTGGCGCTCCTGGCGCCCTGCCTCGTCTACCTCGGCCTCAACGCCGGCAACGTCGAGGGGGTGCTGACCGCCGCGGCCATTGGGTACGTCCTCGACCTCCTCGCGGGCACGCCCAAGGGGCTCATGACCTTCCTGGGGGTGGCCCTCTTCCTGCTCTCGCGGGCGGCCGGCGTTGCAGTCGACCTCCGCGGGCGGGCAGCCTTCGGCGTCCTCTCGGGCGCCGGGGCCCTGTTCCTGTCGGTCGGGGCCATGGTGCTCCTCCGCTACGTGCTCCCGCCGGAGGCCGCGCCCGGCGTGCGCCTCCTCCCGAGGATGCTCCTCGAGGCGTTCCTCACGGGGTTCGCCTCGCCCCTCGTGCTCATCGGCATGCGGGCCATCGACCGGCGGTTCCACCGGGAGGAGCCGGGACTGCTCGGCTAGCCGATGGCCCTCTACCCACCCAGCGCGCCCGGCGCGGCGCAGAAGGAGTTCAAGCCTCGCCTCTTCTGGGCGACCGGCGTGGTGGTGGTCTGCTTCGTGGTCCTCCTCGGCAAGCTCTACTACCTGCAGGTCCTCCATGGCGACGAGTACAAGGGCCGCGCCGACGAGAACTTCGTGAAGGAGATCCGGATCCCCGCCGACCGCGGGCAGGTGCTGGATCGCAACCACCGCGTCCTCGTCGACTCGCGCCCCAGCTACGACGTGGTCATGACGCCCTACTTCTGCGGCAGGCAGTGCGAGGACATCCTGGATCGGCTCGGGTCCGCGCTCTCCATGACGCCGGACGAGCTGGATCGCGCCAGCGGCCTGCTGCACGGCGCGAAGAAGCTGGAGCGGTTCCGGCCCTTCACCGTGAAGGTGGACATCGCCCGCGAGGACCTCGACGTCCTGCTCGCGGGCCAGATGGACATGCCGGGCGTGGACGTGATCCCGACGCCGCACCGGAACTACCGCTACGGCGCGATGGGCGGCCACCTCATCGGCTACATGAACGAGATCTTGCCCGACGAGCTGAAGAAATACGACGACGAGCTCGTCGCCGCGAGGAGCCCCCAGGGTCCTTACCTGCTCGGCGACTACGTCGGCCGCCGCGGGCTGGAGCGTCGCTGGGAGCGCGAGCTGCGCGGCATCGACGGCAAGGACCGCGTCCCGGTGGACGCGAAGGGGCGCCTCAAGGAGGACTCCGACCTCATCCCCGAGGACCAGCGCCACGTCGCCGCGGTCCCGGGCCGCAACCTCGTCCTCTCGCTCGACTGGCGCCTCCAGGAGTTCGCGGAGAAGACCTTCCCCGCCACCGCGGGCGTGGTGCTGGCGATGGACGCCAAGACCGGGTTCCTGCTCGCCCTGGTGGACCGGCCGGCGCCGGATCCGAACAAGATGTCGGGCCGCATCTCCGGCGCGGAGGTGTCCGCGATCCGCTCCGACCCGCTCCAGCCCGAGCTGTTCCGCGCCATCCAGGAGCACTACCACCCCGGCTCGACGTTCAAGGCGCTCACCGCCATCGCCGCGCTGGAGGAGGGGGTCTTCAAGCCGAGCACCACCGTGTTCTGTCCCGGCTTCTTCCACATGGGCACGGCCCGGTGGCGCTGCGACAAGGACTCGGGCCACGGCTACGTGGACTTCACCCACGCGCTGGGCGCGAGCTGCGACGTCTTCTTCTACCAGGCGGGCGCGCTGCTCGGCGCCGACGCGATCGCCAAGTGGGCGCGCGCCTCCGGCCTGGGGGCCCCCACCGGCTTCGACGTCGCGGGCGAGGTCCCGGGCGTGATCCCCGACGTGGCCTGGCACGACCAGCACATTCGCCCCGGCGGCTACCAGAAGGGCATGGCCGTCAACCTCGCCATCGGCCAGGGCGACGTGAACGTGACCCCCATGCAGCAGCTGGTCTTCTACGGCGCCATCGCCACCGGGACGGTGTGGCGGCCGCAGGTGGTGGAGCGGATCGAGGACGTGAACGGGCAGGTGCTCCAGGAGTTCGGCCCGCAGGAGAAGGGGAAGCTCGCCATCCACCCCGCCACGCGCGAGGTGATCATGAAGGGCCTCCTCGCCGCGGTGAACGAGCCGTTCGGCACGGGCTGGTGGTCGCGCCTCAAGGACGTGGTGATGGCCGGGAAGACCGGCACGGCGCAGGTGACGAAGATGGGCGCCAAGCGGCTCAAGGCCGAGCAGGTCTCCTACTTCGAGCGCGACCACGCCTGGTTCGCGGCGTTCGCGCCCGCCGACGACCCGCAGGTGGTGGTGGTGGTGCTGAACGAGCACTCGGGGTTCGGGGCGTCGAACGCGGCCCCCACCGCGAGCGCGGTGGTGAAGAGGTTCTTCGAGCTGCGCGCCGAGGACGAGGCCGAGCGCGCGGGGACCGCCCCGGCGCCGCCCGCCCCGGCGGGCTCGCCGCCGCCTGCGCCACCCGCGGTGAAGCCGGCCGCCCCGGACAAGCCCAAGCTGGGCGCCGGCGCGGAGCGGCCGGGAGGGGGCGCCCGTGGCGCCTGACGTCTCGCTCGCGGCCGCGCCCCAGCGCCGGGTCTTCGCCCACTTCCCCGGTCACCTCGCCCTGGTGATCGTCGCCATCTGCGCCATCGGCCTGTGGAACCTCGCCTCGGCGGCGCGCACCGCCAGCGCCGGGGGCTCGGTGTGGGTCTCGCAGATGGCGTGGATGGGCTTCGGCATCGTCGTCGCCCTGGCGGCGGCGCTCATCGACAACCGCGCCTTCCAGCGCCTCGCCTGGGTCTTCTACGGCCTGGTGGTCCTCCTGCTCGTGGCCGTGCTGCTGAAGGGCCGGTACGTGATGGGCGCGCGCCGCTGGATCACCTTCGGGTCCGTGAACTTCCAGCCCTCGGAGCTGGCCAAGCTGGCGGTCGCGCTCGCGCTGGCGCGCTGGTTCGCGGCGGACGCGGAGAAGCGCAAGGACGGCTACGGGCTGCTCGGCCTCGTCATCCCGCTCGGGATCACGCTCGTGCCCGCGGTGCTCATCCTGAAGCAGCCCGACCTCGGCACCGGCCTCATCGTGGTGGCCATCGGCTGCACGATGATCCTCTTCGCCCGCGTGCGCTGGAAGACGCTCGCCATCCTCGGCGGCGTCGCCATCGGCGGTGCGGTGTTCGTCTACCCGCACCTCAAGCCGTACCAGAAGAGGCGGGTGGAGACGTTCTTCAACCCCGACGCCGACACGCAGGGCGCGGGCTACCACGCGCGGCAGTCGATGATCGCGGTGGGCTCGGGGCAGGGGCTGGGGAAGGGCTGGGGCCAGGGCACGCAGAACAACCTCTCGTTCCTCCCCGAGCAGCACACCGACTTCATCTTCTCGGTGTGGGCGGAGGAGCACGGGTTCGTGGGCTGCCTGCTGCTCCTCGCGCTCTACTTCACGCTGGTGGCGGCCTCCATCGACATCGCCGGCAACGCGCGCGACCGGTTCGGCCACTTCCTGGCGGTGGGGATCACGGCCATGCTCTTCTGGCACGTGTTCATCAACATCGGGATGGTGATCGGCGTGCTGCCGGTGGTGGGCGTGACCCTGCCCCTCATGAGCTACGGCGGCTCGAGCGTGGTGGCGATCTTCGGCGCGCTGGGGATGCTGGCGAACGTCGGGATGCGACGGTTCGTGAACTAGGCGTCCGGCGTCCGGCGCCGGCGTCCCTGGTCCTGGCGGGCCGTCGCCTCGCGCCTCCGCCGCACCGGCGCTGCGACGGGAACGAAGATGGCATGGCGGATGCTAGATCCAGGGGAGTCCCATGGGGCCGAAGGGTTGGGACTGCTTTCGCCCGGCATTGGATTAATGACAGAAGGGTCGCTTCCACGCGGTCTTCGCCCTCGAGGGCGCCACATGTCGTCTCCTCGCCAAGAGCGGGCACTCTCCCGGACCTCCACGGCCGCGGGGCTGTTCCAGCTGCTCTGGAACGAGGTGGGGGACCTCGTCGGCTCGGCGGCGACCGCCGCGCTGCTGCAGCGCGCGCTGAAGCACGCCTCGGCGAAGCAGCCGGAGCTCGCCGCACGCGTCCTGCGCGGCGAGGGGGGCGACTACGCGTGCATGCTCCCCGCCTCGTGGCACGACCCGGAGCGGCGCGACGCCGTCGAGCAGCTGCGGCACCTGGTGCGCGACGGTCTCCACCCGCTGTTCCGCGAGCTCACCGGCCCCGTGATCGCGCGCCGGCTCGCGCAGACGCCGGAGCTGGTGGAGGCGGGCCTCGCCGGCGAGACGAACGCATGAGCGGGGAAGGCGAGCCGCTCCGGCTCGAGCGCGTGAGCACCGGCGTGCCGGGGCTGGACGAGGTCCTGGGCGGCGGCATCCCGGCGCGGTCGATCGCGGTCGTGTCGGGCGAGCCCGGCTCCGGGAAGACGGTCCTCGCGCTCCAGATGCTGTTCCACGCGGCCCGCGCGGGGAAGCGCTCGCTGTACTTCACCACCCTCTCCGAGCCGTCGCTGAAGCTCGTGCGGCACATGCAGGGGTTCCGGTTCTTCGATCCCCGGCTGCTGGACGACCGGGTCCGCATCGTGGACCTGGGCTCGACGCTCCGCGCCCACGACCCGGAGACCGCGCTCACCATGGTCACCGAGCGCGTGGAGGAACGGGAGCCCGCCCTCGTCGTGATCGACAGCTTCAAGGCGCTGCATGATCTCTCCGACCAGGCGCTGCGGACGCGCATGCTCACCTACGACCTCGCGGTCCAGATGGCGAGCTGGGGCGCGACGACGCTCCTGGTGGGCGAGTACACCGACGAGGACATGGGCAGGCTGCCGGAGTTCGCGATCGCGGACAGCATCCTGCGGCTCGGGACGGCGCCGCACGAGATGACCCGCGTCCGCGAGCTCGAGATCCAGAAGCTCCGCGGGTCCCGGTTCGTGCCCGGCATCCACCTCTTCGAGATCGGCGAGGACGGCATCGCGTTCTTCCCGCGCGTCGGCGCGCCGGCGGTTCCCGCGGCGGCGGCAGCGCCGGGGCCGCCGCGCGCGCCAGTGCCGACCGGCGTCGCGCAGCTCGACGCCCTCTTCCGCGGCGGCCTCCCGCCGGCGAGCAGCACCACCATCATGGGCGGCACCGGCACCGGCAAGACGATGCTGGGCCTCCACTTCCTGGTGGAGGGGGCGCGCCGCGGGGAGCCGAGCGTGCTCTTCACGCTCGAGGAGACGCCCGACCAGATCCGGGACCTCGCGGGCAAGTTCCCGTTCGACTTCGCGGCGCTGGAGCAGAAGGGGCTGGTGCACCTTCGCTACGTGGCGCCCATCGAGCTCTCCACCGACCGCTTCCTCCACGAGGCGCGCCGGGAGGTCGAGCGCCTCGGCGCGAGGCGCGTCGTCCTCGACAGCCTCAGCAGCCTCGCGCTCGGGGCCGTCTCGGAGCGCCGGTACAAGGAGCTGGTGTACGCGCTCACCAAGCACCTGCGCGCGGCCGGCGTGACGCTGGTGATGACGCTGGAGATCGCCGAGCTGCTCGGGACCGGGCAGCTGTCCGGCCACGGCGTGTCGTTCGCGAGCGACAACGTCGTGCAGCTCCGGTACGTCGAGCTCGGCGGCCGCCTCGACCGCGCCCTCTCGGTCATCAAGGGTCGCGGCGTCGACGTGGACACCGAGCTGCGCGGGATGACGATCGGGCCGCGCGGCGTGGAGGTCTCGGAGCGCGGGGCGTTCAAGGACCTGCGCGGCGTGCTCACCGGCCTTCCCGTCGCCGCCGGAAAGCCGACGAGCTGACCGGGCTCCGCGGTGCCCCGAGGTCCCGGAGCCGCGCGGCTCCGAGCCCCGGGCGCATCGTTTCCCGGCGGCATCAGTCGTGCTTCTGGTGCTCCTGATTCGACTGGTGCCCGTCGTTCGCCTGGTGCCCGTCCCCGTGGTAGTTCCGGTAACGGCCGGGCGGAGACTGCGCGATCGCGGTCGGGACATGGTGGTCGTCGACCCGGGCCCAGCCGCTGTGGTGATCGCGTGTGCGGTACCACCCCTGATCCTGGCGCGCCCAGTAGTAGCCGTCCGTGTAGAAGACCTCCTGGTTCATGTCGCGGACGACGCTGACGCCGGGCTGCACCACGACGAGAGGCGGCACCTCGGGGAGACTGAGCGTGAAGGCAGCGCCCCCGCCCCCCTGTCCGTCTGCTCCGACCGTTGCGTAGCACCCGCCGAGCGCGGCGGCGACCGCGACGAGCATGCTCGAGAGTCTCTTCATGAGGCACGTCCTTTCGTTCGCCATCGCTGCACGCCTCGCGCCAGCGGTCGGCCGCTGCGAGCCGCTCGCGATCCGGTGGTCCGCCGGGCCTGGATGGCGCGGCCCCCGTGGCTCGACGAGGCGTCCCGCCGCTGGATGCCGTTCGCGAACGTTCGCGAACGGGCCCGCGCCGGCCGCCCTCGAACGGCGACGGCCGCATCTCGGGCGCTTGGACCCGCGCTCGCCGGGTGCGGCCGCCGAGATCGAGGGGCGCGACTTCTTCGAGATCGGCGCCGGCGAGTGGGACTTTCACGGTTGCGCTTCCGCGGAAGGTCGCCGGAGCAGGTGCCGGTAGGCGCTTTCACCGCGCGTCCAGGGCTCACCGTGGGTTCACCTTCGGGGCAACCCCGAACTGAACGTTCTGCGGGAGGCCCCGAACGTTCGCGGCTCATCTGGCAAGATCCGGTTACCACTGATTCACTGCACGGACAGCCGACCGACAACTCAGTCGCTCTTCACCCGGCAGCGGAGAAGACGCGATGGCTTCCGCGACCAGCAGAAGTCAGGTGCCTTCGGCGGATGCGACGCCGGCGCTCCTGCTCCCATTCCCCTCCAGGTCGGACGAGCACACCGGGCAGCGGCGCTCCATCACGCGCGATGGGATCGTGCTCGGACGCGGCGAACAGGTGTTCGACGTCCCGTTCGGCGATCCCCGCATGGCTCCCCGGCATGCCGAGGTCCGCGTCCAGGGCGGGCAGGTCATCTTGCACGATCTCGGCAGCCCCGCCGGCACCCGCCTCAACGGCGTCGCCATGCGCGGGGAGCACGGTCTGGCTGAGGGAGACGTGCTCCGCATCGGCGACACCATGCTCGTGTACACGAGCATGGATCGGGCTCCGGCGGGCCGCGAGGAGCGCGTCGCCGCCGAACCGGAGCTGACCGGCGCGACCCCCTCCATCGAGGCCGTCCGGCGGAGCGTCGAGGCCGTCGCGCCCCACCCGCGGACGGTGGTGGTCACCGGCGAGACAGGCACGGGCAAGGAGGTCGTGGCCCACCTGATCCACAGGCGCAGCGGGAGGGCCGGGCCGTTCGTGGCGGTCAACTGCGGTGGGTTCACCGAGGGGCTGCTCGCCAGCGAGCTCTTCGGCCACGTGCGCGGCGCCTTCACCGGCGCCGTCGCGGAGCAGCAGGGCCTCTTCCGCGCCGCGCGCGGCGGGACGCTGCTCCTCGACGAGGCGGGCGACATCCCGGTGGGGCTGCAGCCGACGCTCCTGCGCGTGCTCGAGACCTGGGAGGTGCGCCCGGTGGGCAGCTCGCGCGACATCGCGGTGGACGTTCGCGTGATCGCCGCGAGCAACCGCGAGCTGGTCAGCCTGGTCCAGCAGGGCCTGTTCCGCGCCGACCTCTACGCCCGGCTGGCGCAGTGGGTCATCCGCATCCCGCCGCTTCGCGACCACCGCCAGGACATCCCGGCGCTCTGCCGCGCCCTGCTGGCGCGGCTCGACGCGGCGGGACGGCCCCTGTCTCCCGACCTCGAGGAGGCGCTGCTCGTTCACCCCTGGCCGCTCAACGTCCGCGGGCTCGCGAACGTGCTGGCCGTCGCGGCGATCGCCAGCCCGGCGGGCCAGCCGCTCGGGCTCGGGCCGGAGGTGCGCGCGGCGCTCCAGGACAACCGCATCGAGTGCTCCGCCCTCCCGCCGGAAGCGGCGCCGGCCGCTCCCCCGGTCGAGCTCGACCGTGTTCGCCTGGAGGAGCTCCTGCGGCGCTTCGGCGGCCGGGTGGCCGAGATGGCCCGCCACGTCGGGATCTCGCGGCCCAAGCTGTACCGGCTGCTCTGGTCGGTCGAGCTC
>Ga0335084_10007819_pt1 | contig 10628 bp, 13 predicted proteins | sample Lox_Sample_44_FD_206721 | JGI IMG/M metagenome (GOLD analysis project Ga0335084, IMG submission 206721) | Soil microbial communities from Loxahatchee National Wildlife Refuge, Florida, United States - Lox_Sample_4.4 | ecosystem: Environmental > Terrestrial > Soil > Wetlands | place: USA...
CGCGCACCTGCGCGGAGGAAGCGAATTTGACCTTGAAGCGCGCGGCGACGCGCTCCGCAGCGGCGCGCGCCCGCTTCCTTCCTTCCTCGGAGGGCGCCGCGGCGACGCGCGCCGAGCCGCGCTCGCACGTGAAGCCGGCGAGCTCCCAGCCCATGGTGCCGTCCTTCAGCGCCACGACCTCGTTCGGAATGCCGGCGTTGCGCAGCGACTGGCAGCCGATGATGCTGCGCGTGCGGCCGGCGCAGTTCACCACCACCAGCGTGTCCGGCTCGGGCGCCAGGTCGTGCACGCGGTACGCCAGCTCCGCGCCCGGCACGTCGATCCCGCCCGGGATGTTCATGCGCTGGTATTCGTCGAGCGGCCGCGAATCGAGGATCACCAGCTTGCGGCCCGATGAGATCAGCCGCTGCAGCTCCGCGGCCGCAATCCGCGGCGTCTCGTACTGGTGCTCGACGAATTCGCCGAAGGCCTTCGACGGCACGTTGACGCCGCTGAACAGCTCCCCGCCCGCGGCTTGCCACGCCGCGCAGCCGCCTTCGAGCCGGTCCAGCTCCGCATAGCCGAGCTCGCGCAGGCGCACGAGCGCCTTTTCCGCCAGGTCCTCGTCGCCGCCGTCGAGCACGACCACCGGCGCGTCGCGCCGCGGCACGAGGTCGTCGATCCTCATCTCCAGCCGCGAGAGCGGCGCCGAGCAGGCGAAGAACGGGTGCCCGCGGTAGTGCACGCCCTGCTCGCGAACGTCGAGGAGCGCGAGCTCCCCGCCCGCGGCGAGCCGCGCCTTCAGCTCGCCGGGACCGATTCCCGCGCCTCGCGGATGTCGGAATGCGGCGGGAACACCTTCCACGCCGCGCTCTTCGCGTCGAAGTACTCGCGGTGGAAGAGCTGCTCGAGCGCGAGGCCGTACATGTGGAAGTTGACGAGCGGCGCCCGGATATGGATCGAGTGCAGGTCCTCGGGCATGAACGCGACGCCGGTGCCCTGCTTCACGACGGATTCGCCCTTCTGCCGCACGCCTTGCGCGGCGCGGTCGTAGAAGCGGTTCAGCTCCTCGCCGCTCACGCCGACGATCACCGCCCAGGTGGTGTGATTGTGGGCCGGCGTGCCGTAGTCGCCGAAGGAGGAGTTGACGTAGAGCGCGAAGCGATGGTCCGCGTCTTCCGAGACGCGGTACAGGCAGGAGTTGCGCTTGGCGCCGGGCGCCGGGGGCGGGAAGTCGGCCGCGGTGAAGAGCTCGCTGCGGGCCGCGAGCCGGATCAGGCGCTGCTTGATCCGCTCCAGGGCCTCGCGCGTGACGCCCGCGGCTTCGATCGCCCGCACGTCCGCCACCGCCGCCGCCACCTCCCGCCTGCGCTCCTCGGCGCGGTCCACGGGGCTAGACCGCGGCTTCGTTGGTCTCGCCGGTGCGGATGCGCACCACGTGCTCGACCGAGGTGACGAAGATCTTGCCGTCGCCGATCTTGCCGGTGCGCGCCGACTTGACGATGGCGTCGATCGCGCTCTCGACCTGGTTCGATGCCACGACCACCTCGATCTTGACCTTGGGCAGGAAGTCGACCACGTATTCCGCGCCGCGGTAGAGCTCGGTATGGCCCTTCTGCCGGCCGAAGCCCTTCACCTCGGTGACGGTCAGGCCCGTGACGCCGACTTCGGAGAGCGCCTCGCGCACTTCGTCGAGCTTGAACGGCTTCACGATGGCTTCGATTTTTTTCATGGGATCCTCGTCGCGGCGATGGCAAGATTCTAACCGTGGAATCTCTGCGCGTGGTGGATTCACTCAACGGCGTGGACCGCGACGAATGGAACGCGCTCGCCGGCGGCCAGCCCTTCGTGCGCCACGAGTTCCTCTCGGCGCTGCTGGAGAGCGGCTGCGCCGCCGCCCGCACCGGCTGGCGGCCGCAGTTCCTGCTCCTGCGTCGCGCGGGCGCGCTCGCCGGGGCGATGCCGCTCTTCGCCAAGACCCATTCCTACGGCGAGTACGTGTTCGACTGGGCCTGGGCCGACGCCCACGAGCGGAATGGCGTCGAGTACTACCCGAAGCTCTTGTGCGCCATCCCTTTCACGCCGGTGAGGGGAACGAGAATCCTCGGCGAGAAGGAAACCCTGATCCGCGCGGCGCTCGAGATGGCGAAGGAATTCTCCTCGCTGCACGTCCTCTTCGCGCCCGACGAGGAAGCGCGAGCGCTCGAATCGCACGGCCTCCTCCTGCGCCGCACGGTGCAGTTCCACTGGCGGAACGAGGGCTACGCCGGCTTCGAGGCCTTCCTCGCGCGCCTGTCGCACGCGAAGCGCAAGAACATCCGCCAGGAGCGCCGCCGCGTGCGCGAGGCGGGCGTGAGCCTGCGCGTGCTCGAGGGCGCGCAGATCACGCCGGCGCACTGGGAGTTCTTCAACCGCTGCTACCGGCGCACCTATTCGCTGCACCGCTCGAGCCCCTACCTCAACCTCGAGTTCTTCCTGCGCGTCGGGCGCGAGCTGACCGAACACATGGTGCTGGTGCTTGCCGAGCGCGAAGGGCGCCCGATCGCCTCTTCCCTGCTGATCCGCGACGACACGCATCTTTATGGCCGCTACTGGGGCGCCCTCGAACACGTGCCGCTGCTGCACTTCGAGTGCTGCTATTACCAGGCGATCGAGTACGCCATCTTGAAGAAATTGGACGTGTTTGAAGGAGGAGCCCAGGGCGAGCACAAGATCTTCCGCGGCCTGATGCCGGTGGAGACGCTGTCGGCGCACTGGCTCGCGCACCCGCGCTTCGCGCGCGCGGTCGAGCAGTTCCTCGAGCGCGAGGGCGCCGGCGTGGCGCGCTACGTCGACGAGCTGAACGAGCACAGCCCCTTTCGACGGGAGGAGAAATGAGTCGTCTCAAGGACAAGGTCGCGATCGTCACCGGCGGGGCTTCGGGCTTCGGCGCCGGCATCGCGAAGCGCTTCGCCGAGGAGGGCGCGAAGGTGGTGGTGAACGACATTTCCTCCAATGGAGAAAAGATCGCGCGGGAGGTCGGCGGCAGGTTCGTCCAGGCCGACGTCACCCAGGCCGCCGACTGGGTGAAGCTGGTGCGCGAAGCGGGGCCGGACCTGTCGATCGTGGTGAACAACGCCGGCTGGACCCACCGGCGCAAGCCGTTCCTCGAGATGACCGAAGCCGAGTTCGACCGCGTCTACGCGGTGAACGTGAAGAGCATCTACCTCTCGGCGCAGCACGCGCTGCCGGTCTTCAAGAAGCGCGGCGGCGGCGCGTTCGTCAACATCGCCTCGACCGCTGGTGTGAGGCCGCGGCCCGGCCTCACCGTCTACAACAGCTCGAAGGGCGCGGTGATCACGCTGTCGAGGTCGATGGCGGCCGAGTTCGGCCCGGACAAGGTGCGCGTCAACTGCGTCAACCCCGTGTTCAGCCCCGACACGGCGCTGTCGGCGGACTTCGCCGGCGGCACGCTGAGCGAGGAGGCGAAGAAGGCTTTCCTCGCGACGATTCCGCTCGGGCGCTTCTCGACGCCGCTCGACGTCGCGAATGCCTGCCTCTACCTCGCCTCGGACGAGGCGTCGTTGATCAGCGGGGTCTGCATCGAAGTGGACGGAGCGCGCTGCGTCTGAAACCGCAGGCTAGGCGCGCTTGAGTCCGCCGAGAAGGGCGGCGACCTGCGGTTGCTTGCGTTTGGACTGCTGCTGGGGTTCTGCGGCTTTAGGCGGCGCGGGAGGCGCGGTTGCGGGCTCGTAGGGCGCCGAAAATATCGGGTCGGCGGGTTTCTTCTGCGGCTGCGCCTGCGCTCGCGGCTCGTGCCGCGGCTCGCGCCGCGATTCCGGCGGTCGCTCGTGCCGCCTGCGCCGGCCGTTTTCGCCGCTCATCAGCGGCGCGACCGTCGTGCCGCCGGGCTGGAAGCCGGGCACCAGCACGCGCTCGATGCGCTTCTTGATCAGCTTCTCGATCGCGGCGATGCCCTCGTGGTCCTCGGGCGAGACGAGCGAGATCGCCTCGCCCGGCAGCCCGGCGCGGCCGGTGCGGCCGATGCGGTGCACGTAGTCCTCGGGCGAGTGCGGCACGTCGAAGTTGATCACCTGCGGCAGGCCCTCGATGTCGAGGCCGCGCGAGGCCACGTCGGTCGCCACCAGCACCGCGGTCTTGCCCGCCTTGAAGTCGGCCAGCGCCGCCTCGCGCTCGGCCTGCGTCTTGTCGCCGTGGATCGCGTCGGCGTGGATGTGGTCGCGGCGCAGCTGGTGCGCGAGGCGGTTCGCGCCGATGCGCGTGCCGCAGAACACCAGCACCTGCTTGAGGCCGCGCGTCTGCACGATGTAGGCGAGCAGCTCGCGCTTCTTCTCGCGCGCCACCGGGTGCAGCACGTGCGTGACCAGCTCGGCGGCGGCGTTGCGCGGCGCGACCTGCACCTCGGCCGGATCCTTCAGCAGCGTCTTGACGAGGTTGCGGATCTCGTCGGGGAAGGTGGCGGAGAAGAGCAGGTTCTGCCGCTCGCGCGGCAGCAGCGCGATGATGCGCTTGATGTCGGGCAGGAAGCCCATGTCGAGCATGCGGTCGGCTTCGTCGAGCACCAGCACCGACACCTGGTTGAACATCACCGTCTTGTTCTGCACGTGGTCGAGCAGGCGGCCCGGCGTCGCGACCAGCACCTCGACGCCGCGCCGCAGCTCGTTGATCTGCGCGTTCATGTCGACACCGCCGTAGACCACGGTGCTGCGGATCGGCAGGTTCTTGCCGTAGTCGCGGAAGCTCTCGTAGACCTGCACCGCGAGCTCTCGCGTCGGGGTGAGAACCAGCGCGCGCACCGGGTGGCGCGCCGGCGAAGTCGAGGTGCTGGAGAGCGGCGCAAAGCGCTGCAGGATCGGCAGCGCGAACGCGGCGGTCTTGCCGGTGCCGGTCTGCGCGCCCGCCATCAGGTCGCGACCCGCCAGCACCAGTGGAATCGCCTTTTCCTGGACCGGAGTTGGAGTGGTGTAACCGAGTTCCGCGACCGCTGCAGTTAGCGGCGGGATTAAACCGAGTTGTTCAAAAGCCGAAGAGATAATGCTGAATTATAGGTCAATTGATGGTGCGGGCCGTGCGCTCGTTGCCGCCGGCCTCCTGCGGCTCGGTGCCGGGCAGCTTGAGCTCCATGTCCCAGTCGGACTTCTTCACCGCCGCCTGCAGCAGGCGGCAGACCGAGTGGAGCAGCACCGAGTCGAACGACAGCGTCACGCCCTGCCCCGACGCCGGGTGCAGCGCGACCACCGGCTGGCCGTTGCGGTCGTGGCCGGTCTGGATGCGCGCGAGGAGGAGCGGCGCGTCGCCGAGCGGGCGCTCGCTCGGGCCGGCGTCGTAGGGCTTGGAGAAATCCGCCTTGGAGACCGCGTGCTCGTGCTCGAGGCCGAGCAGCGCCTTGCGCGCCTCCGGATTCGCCTGCGTCCGGATGCGCGGGCTCGCCTCCTCGGCGAGCTTCACCATCAGCGGCCAGAGCAGCTTCACGAAGCGGCGCGTGAGCGAGAGGCGCAGCTCGACGCCCTCGCTCGTCGCCACCAGCATCAGCAGGCGGTCCTGCTCGGGGTCATAATCGACCTTCAGCTGGTGCAGACGCATGGAGGAAGTGTATATGCCCAGGCTGGTCGAAGCTACCGGCGCGGCGCAGGTCGCCGTGGTGCGCGAGCTGTTCGCCGAATACGCGCGCCTCGTCGACGAGCCTTGCTGCTTCGTCGACTTCCAGCACGAGCTCGACGCGCTGCCCAAGATGCGCGAGGCGCACGAAGCCGACGCCCGGCGCGGCGTGCTTCGAGCTCGCGCTCTAGCCGCCGCGGATCTTGTTCAGCAGCGCGGTGGTCGAGCGCTCGTGCTCGAAGGGAATCGACACGACCTTGCCGCCGCGCGCGAGCACGCCTTGCGCGCCGACGATGCGCTCGACCGGCCAGTCGCCGCCCTTGACCAGCACGTCGGGCTTGCAGGCGGCGATCAGCGCCTCGGGCGTGTCGTCGTCGAACCAGGTGACCGCGTCCACCATGGCGAGCGCGGCGAGCACCGCGGCGCGGTCGGCGAGCGCGTTGAGCGGCCGCCCGTCGCCCTTGCCGAGCCGCTGCGCCGACGCGTCGGTGTTCAGCGCGACGAGCAGCGCCGCGCCGAGGGCGCGCGCGCGGGCGAGATAGGTGACGTGGCCGCGGTGCAGGAGGTCGAACACGCCGTTCGTGAAGACGAGCGGGCGCGCCGCCGCGCCGAGCCAGCGGCCGAGCGCGGCCGGATCGTGGATCTTGTTTTCGAACTCAGGCCGCAGGCTTGGGCTTGCCCGTGGGCGCCACCGGGCGGCAGAGCGTCTCGCCCGACTTGCAGTACTCGAACACCTTCACCACCTTGCGCACGCCGTCGGTCGTGCTCGCGACCTGCGCCGCGGCGTTCGCCTCGGCCTCGGTGACCACGCCCATCAGGAACACGACGCCCGCCTCGGTGACCACCTTGACGTGGTTCGCGCTGAAGCCCTTGGCGGTGAGGAAGCGCGCCTTGACGTTGGAGGTGATCAGCGAGTCGTTGGTGCGCGCCGCGAGCGACGAGGTGGTCGCGATCTCGAGCTCGTTCGCCACCGCGCGCACGTTGCCGGCGGTGGTCACCATCTTGCCGACCTCCTCGCGCGCCTGCGTGTCGGGCACTTCGCCGGTGATCAGCACCGAGCGGTTGAAGGAGGTGACGTTGACGTGCACCTTGAAGCCGTAGCGCTGGTCGATGCGGTTCATCGCGCGCAGCTCGATGCCCTCGTCCTCGAGCTGCGTGCCGGTGCTGCGCCGGTCCTCGTAGCTCGAGTAGGCCGTCGCGGCGCCGGCGCCGATCACCACCGCGCCGCAGCCGTGCAGCAGCAGCGCCGCGGCGGCGGCGAGGCAGGCGAGGCCCGTCCAGCGCGTCATCGCGCGGCGCCGAAGAGCTGCAGGTCGATCGCGTCGCACAGGCAGTGCAGCATCAGCAGGTGCACTTCCTGGATGCGCGCGGTGCTCTTGTGCGGCACGGCGAGCAGCACGTCGTCGGCCTTGAGCGCCGCGCCGATCTTGCCGCCGCCGAGACCGGTGAGCGCGACGACGCGCACGCCGAGCTCGTGCGCGGCGCCGATCGCCTCGAGCACGTTGGCCGAGTTGCCGCTGGTCGAGATGGCGAGCAGGACGTCGCCGCGCCGGCCGAGCGCGCGCAGCTGCTTCGAGAACACCTGCACGTAGGCGTAGTCGTTGGCGATCGAAGTGAGGGTCGAGGTGTCGGTGGTGAGCGCCACCGCGGCGAGCGGCGGGCGCTCGACCTCGAAGCGGTTGACGAGCTCGGCGGCGAAGTGCTGCGCGTCGGCGGCCGAGCCGCCGTTGCCGCACGCGAGCACCTTGCCGCCCGCCTTCAGCGCCTCGGCGAGCAGGCGCCCGGCGCGGGCCACCGGCGCGGCCAGCACTTTCGCCGCCGTCTGCTTCAGGCTCGCGCTTTCGGCGAAGTGCCCGGCGACGCGCGCCTCGAGCGCGGCGTCCTGTTCGGCGGCTTTTTCCATGCGTCCCACGCGGCCGATTTTACACTCCTCACCCGACCGTCATTCCCCGAACGCGTCGCGGATCCAGCGCACCTGCCGTGGCTCGCCGTCGATCAGGAACACGTCGAAGCGGCAAGCCGCTTCCGGCCGCCGGGCGAGGTACAGGCGGGCGGCCGCGATCAGACGCGAGCGTTTGGCCGCGGTGACGCTCTCCGCCGCGCCGCCGAAGAGGCCCCGGCCGGTGCGCAGCCGCACCTCGGCGAACACCAGCGTGCCGCGCTCCTCGGCGATCAGGTCGATCTCGCCGTGGCGGCAGCGCCAGTTGCGCTCGACCACGCGCAGCCCCGCCGCGCGCAGCAGATCGGCGCAGAGATCCTCGGCTCGCGCCCCGCTGGAGTTCATGGCAGTCTTAACGGCCTCCACCGCCTTGCGGTTGACTTGCCATGCCCGGTACGCTCTTCGTCGTCGCCACGCCGATCGGCAACCTCGCCGACGCGAGCCCGCGCGCGATCGAGACGCTGCGCGCGGCCGATCTCGTCGCCTGCGAGGACACGCGCACCACGCGCACGCTGCTCGCGCACTACGGCATCGACGCGAAGACCGTCGCCCTGCACGAGCACAACGAGCGCGCGGCGAGCGCCGCCCTCGTCAAGGATCTTCAGGCGGGGAAGAACGTCGCGCTGGTGAGCGACGCCGGCACGCCGGGGCTGTCGGATCCCGGCGCGCTGCTCGTCGCCGCGGCGCACCGCGCCGGCATCCGCGTCAGCCCGCTGCCCGGGCCGAGCGCGACGGCGGCCGCGTTCTCGGCCGCCGGCTTTCCGGCCACAGAGTTCCACTTCGCCGGTTTCCTGCCCGCCTCCGGCAAAGCGCGCCGCGACGCGATCGCGGCGCTCGATGCGCCCTGGCCGGTCGTGCTCTACGAAGCGCCGCACCGCATCGAGCGCACGCTCGCCGAGCTCGCCGCGCGGCTCGGCGCCGGGCGCGAGATCGCGATCGCGCGCGAGCTGTCGAAGAAGTTCGAGGAAGTGGCGCGCCTGACGCTCGGCGAAGCCGCCGCGTGGCTGAAAGCCCATCCGCACCGCGCCCGGGGCGAGTTCGTCATCGTGCTGGCGCCGGGCGAAGCGCGCGCGGCAGCCGCGATCGACGCCGACCGCCTGCTGGAGGCGCTGCTGGAGTCGCTCTCTCCCAGCGACGCCGCGAAGCTCGCCGCGCGCATGACCGGGGTGCCGAAGGCTGTCCTGTACAAGAAAGCCCTCGCGCGCGCCAAGTAGAATTGCGTCCCACGATGGACCGCCTGACCCTGCGGCGCCCCGACGACTTTCACCTGCACCTGCGCGACGGCGCGGCGATGGCCGCCGTGCTCGGCGACAGCGCGCGGCGCTTCGCGCGCGCCATCGTCATGCCGAACCTGAAGCCCCCGGTGCGCACCACGCAGGAGGCGCTCGACTACCGCGAGCGCATCCTCAAGGTACTGCCGAAGGGCTCGACGTTCGACCCGCTGATGACGCTCTACCTCACCGACGACACGCCGCCGGAGGAGATCTCGCGCGCCAAGCTCTCCGGCCGCGTCCACGGCGTGAAGCTCTACCCGGCAGGCGCCACCACCAACTCCGACTCGGGCGTGACGCGCCTGTCGCGCTGCTTCCACACGCTCGAGCGCATGGAAGAGGTCGGCCTGCCGCTCCTCGTGCACGGCGAGTCGACCGACCCGGCGATCGACGTCTTCGACCGCGAGGGCGCGTTCCTCGAGGAGACGCTCGGGCCGACGCTCGAGCGCTTCCACGGCCTCAAGGTGGTGCTCGAGCACGTCACCACGCGCGAGGCGGTGCAGTTCGTCGAGGTGACCGGCGCAAACGTCGCCGCGACGATCACCGCGCACCACCTGCTCATGAACCGCAACGCGCTCTTCCAGGGCGGCATCCGGCCGCACCATTACTGCCTGCCGGTGCTCAAGCGCGAGGAGCACCGCGAGGCGCTGGTGGAGGCGGCCACCTCCGGCAATCCGAAGTTCTTCCTCGGCACCGACAGCGCGCCGCACCCGCGGCGCGAGAAGGAAGCGGCGTGCGGCTGCGCCGGCATCTACACCGCGCACGCCGGGCTCGAGCTCTACGCCGTCGCCTTCGAGGAGGCCGGCGCGCTCGACAAGCTCGAGGCTTTCGCCTCCGAATTCGGCGCGAAGTTCTACGGCCTGCCGCTCAACCGGGACCAAGTGACCCTGGTGCGCGAGGACTGGAGCGTGCCGCAGACGCTCGACTTCGGCGGCCAGGAGCTCACGCCGCTGCGCGCCGGCGAAACCCTCCCCTGGAAGCTCGCCTAGCGCACCCGGCGTTCGACGCCGTGCGGCCCTGGCTCGCGCTCGAGCGCTCGCTCGACGCGCTCAACCGCGCCGCCGAGTCGCGCGGCCTGCGCACCGAGAGCGGCAAGCCGGTGCGCTTCGTCCCGCCCTCGCGCGACGATCCGTACTACGAAGCCGGCGTCTACGCCTCCGGCCGCGTCTCGACTCGCCCCGACTCCCTGCACGACTGGTTCAACGCCCTCGCCTGGCTCGCCTTCCCGCGCACCAAGGCGCGCATCAACGCGCTGCACGCCGATGAACTGCGGCGCTCGCCAGCCGGGAACGGCACGCGCGGCCCGCTGCGCGACCTGCTCACGATCTTCGACGAAGGCGGCGCGATCGTTCTCTGCCCGAACGACACGCTGCTTTCGCTCCTGCATGCCTTCGAGTGGAAAGGCCTCTTTCTGGACCATCGCGATGAAGTGAAGCGACAAATGCAAATCGTCGTCCTGGGTCATGCGGTCATGGAGAAAGCGCTCGAACCGTGGCCTGGAGTCACCTGCAAGGCGCTCGTCTTCGCTGGCGGAGACGTCGACGCGCTAGCGGCCGACTGGCTCGCCATCCAGCCGCGCGACGCGAGCCCGAAGCTGCTGCAGCCGCTGCCGATCTTCGGCTTTCCCGGATGGAGCGAAGGGCAGGACGCCGCCTTCTACGACGACAAGAGGTACTTCAGGCCCTGAGGGGCAGCCCGTGGCGGTAGAATGCGCCCCGGGAGTCGGCTAGGCAGCCGCTGCACTGTTGCAGGCCAGGGCGGTGCAGAGGAAAGTCCGGGCTCCACAGAGCGGGATGCAGGGTAACTCCCTGGCGCGGCGACGCGACGAATAGGGCCACAGA
>Ga0335084_10007820_pt1 | contig 10627 bp, 6 predicted proteins | sample Lox_Sample_44_FD_206721 | JGI IMG/M metagenome (GOLD analysis project Ga0335084, IMG submission 206721) | Soil microbial communities from Loxahatchee National Wildlife Refuge, Florida, United States - Lox_Sample_4.4 | ecosystem: Environmental > Terrestrial > Soil > Wetlands | place: USA: Florida...
GGATAGGTACCTGTGCGTGTTCTGCCCGTTTCGGTGCAGCCCATGTCCTTCGAAAAGGCCGCGAAGGTTCCCTTGTCATTGACGAGCAGCTTGATAGGTCAGACGACTGAGTCTGCATTCGGCATCTGCGGGCTCGGACGTCTGGTCACGCGAGGCCGAGAGCGCGCGAGCGCTCATCGTCCTCCTCGACGATGGCACAAAGCGCTTCAGAGTGCTGAGGTGAGTCGTCGCGGGTATTCGCAGAGGATCCTCGCGTCGCGCGCGCGACGTGCGAAGCTCTCCCGCAACGTACGACTCTGGCCCCCTTGAAATGTTGAAGTTGGGCTAGAATGTCGCATGGAAGCCGCCACGCCACGCGCCGAGCCGACGTCGCGAGACGGCGACCTCCTTGTCTGCCTCGCGGCCATCGGGCGGGCGCTCCACGCGGAGTTTCAGCCGCGGCTCTTCCTGGACGAGCTCTCGACGGCACTGCGTCCGCTCGTCCCCCACGATCGTCTCGACATCGGCTACCTTGCCGAGGACCGGCGAACGTTCTCAGTGTTCGCCGAACATGGCACACCAGGATACTTGCCTCCGACGGAACGCTATACGACGGACCTGGAGCGGACGGTGCGTTTCGCGGTCGCCGACTCACCTCTCACCGCTGTGTTCGACGGCGAAGTGCTCTGTGCCTCGCGCCTTCAGGCCGATCCCCGTTTCGTCCGTCACGTGAACGACCTGCGCGCGGCGAGGCTGCAATCGGCGGTGTTCGTGCCGCTCATGACCGGCGACCGCGTGATCGGCGCACTCGGCGCGGCGAGTCGCATCACGGGCGCCTACGTCGACGTCCACATCGAGGGGCTGCGCAGCCTCGGGCACCTGATCGGCCCGCTCATCGAGATGACCGCCCTGGTTCATCGGCAGCGCCGGGTCCGGCACCGCGTCGGACTGCTGCAGGGTATCACGCACCTGCTGGGGACCACGCTTCACGTGCGCGACATTCTCGTGCCCCTCGGTGACGCGATCCGGCGGGTGATCGATTTCGACACCTTGGGCGTGATCCTGTTCAAGCCCGGCACCGCGGACTACGCGTTTTTCGGAACTGTCGGCGAACCGCCGGTGCCCGGTGTCGAGAGCATCCCTACCAGCGAGTTCTCCTACGCCGCAGCGGTGATGGCGGGCCGACCGGTCCTCTTCGACGAGGCTTCGAGGGAACTCGATCCGGCCTTCGCCGGCGATCGAATGATGCTCACGGCCGGGTACGACAGCTTCTTCTTGGTGCCTATGCACTTTGGCCACGAGGTCAGCGGCGCAATGTTCTTCGGCAAGCATGAAGCTCGCTGGTACGACGATGTGGACGTCGAGATCGCTAGAATCGTGGCGAGCCGGATGGTACTCGGGATCCAGCACCAGCGGCTGGCAGAGCAACAGGAACGGCTAGGGGCCGTGGAGGCGCAGGCGCAGAAGCTCGAGCGGCAGGTGGCGTCGCTGCGGACCACGCTCGGCGAGCGCTTCGGGTTCGACGCCATTATCGGTCGCGCGCCGAAGTTTGTCGCGGCGGTCAACGACGCACGAAAGGTGGCAGCGACAAGCACGACCGTCCTGCTGACTGGGGAGAGCGGCACGGGCAAGGAGGTGGTCGCGCGCGCGATCCATCAAGGAAGCGCGCGTGCGGATGGGCCGTTCGTCGCGCTCAACTGCGCGGCGCTGCCCGAGACGCTGGTCGAATCGGAGCTCTTCGGCCACGAGCGCGGCGCCTTCACGGGTGCCGACCGGCTCAAGCGCGGTCGGTTCGAGCTGGCCGCCGGCGGCACGCTCTTCCTCGACGAGATCGGCGAGCTGGCGCCGGGTGCGCAGGCCAAGATACTGCGCGTCCTGCAGGAGCGACGGTACGAGCGTGTCGGCGGCGCGACGACGCTCGAGGCCGATGTCCGTCTCATCGCGGCCACCAACCGCGACCCGGAACGCGCGGTCGCGGAGGGCCGGTTGCGCGAAGACCTGTACTATCGCCTGGCCGTGTTCCGGATCCATCTGCCGGCCCTACGCGAACGAGACGAGGACGTATTGCTCCTGGCTGATCACTTCGTGCGCGAGCTGGGCGCCAAGATCGGCAAAGCGGAGCCGGGGCTGAGCCGCGCGGCGCGGGATCTGCTGCTGGCGCACTCGTGGCCGGGCAACGTCCGCGAGCTGCAGAACGCCATCGAGCGGGCGCTCATCATTGCGGAGGGCGAGCTGATCGCGGCGGAGCACCTCGGCCTCATCGCGCGGCGACTCCGCGACGAGGCCGCGCCTGCCGTCGCCATCCTGTCGACGGAGACCGGGACCAACACGATCACCGTCGCCGAACAGGAAAAGCGCCTGATCGTCGATGCGCTCCGGCGTACGGGGGGCAACAAGGCGCGGGCCGCCGCCGCACTCGGTCTCAGCCCCACGCAGCTTCTCCGGCGGATCCGCCGCTTCGGGCTGGACCGGCAGTCTCCGTAGTTTCGCCTGAGCCCGGCGGCCGGCGGGACGACGGCCGCGGACCTCGACGGAGCGTGTTGCGCCTGAGCCAGTCCGCCGCAGTGCTGTGCGCTGTGCGTTTTCGACCGGCATCCGTGCGGAATCGCGTACTCGTCCTGCGGAATCGCGCGGCCTGCCTCCTGCCCCGTTCCCGGATGGCACCGTAAGCGATTGACTTTCCAGCGTTGGCTAGTGTTCCCGTGATCTGGCGCGTCGCTTGCTTCGCATGCGCCATGTGGGGCTCCACTTGCGGCGAATGCGGGCATCGAAAGAGCGAGGTGCATCCGTGACTCAACTCGCGGTCGAGCGAACCATCGGGAAGCTGGCGACGGATCCACGTTTCCGCGCGCGATTTTTCTCGAATCCCGCGGCGGCGACATGGGAGGCCGGTCTCCGGTTGTCGCCCGGGGAGCTCGAGGCGCTATCCGCACTGTCGCACACCGCGGTCATCCGGTTCAGCGAAAGTCTCGACCCGCGCGTCAGCCGGCTATGTCTCGACGCGACGGACGCGCCCGGGCCGGCGGAGCGCATGGACGGTGACCCTGATGTGGAGTAGCGACCCGCGCCACCGGGTTCGCGAGGCCTGCGCTTTCGGTGGGCGATCGTGCGGAACCGCGTGCCCGAGCAATCGAACTCGCATGGCCCGCGTCGGGCGCAATCGACCGGTGCACCACAATTGATCGGCTTTTCGGCGTTCCGGTGCCTCTGGGACGTATGGCGCGGTCTTTGCTGGCTGATGTGTCAGTCACAAACGGAGGGTCGGGTGAACACAACGACATCCGGTGCAGGGAGTTGCGGGGTGACACATGATCAGACTCGCCATTGAAGAGACGATGGACGCAGCTGGACCACCTGAACCACTGCACAAGCGCGGGCGCGGGCGATGAAACGCATCGCCATCGCCGGCGTGCTGCTTCTCGCCGCGCTCGCGGGCTGGGCCGGCTGGCACTACTCGGCCACGGCCCGCGGCACCGTCGCGCGGGTCGTGGAGTACTTCCGGGGGCCCACGCTTCCGCCGGGGTTTGCGTCCGGGAACGGCCGCATCGAGGCCACGGAGTACGACATCGCCACGAAGCGCGCCACCCGGATCATCAAGGTCCTGGTCAAGGAAGGTGATCTCGTCGAACCCGGCCAGGTGGTCGTCCACATGGATACGGCCGACCTCGATGCGGATCGGCGGACGAACGAGGCCCAGCTGGCACAGGCGCGCGAGGACAAGCGACGGGCGCTCGCCGCCGTCGTTCAGCGCGCGAGCGACGTGCAAAGCGCGCTGGCCGCGATCAATCAGCGCGACAGCGACCTCCGCCGGGCGAATGCGGCCATCGCCAACCGGGAGAGCGAGGTGCGCCGGGCCGATGCCGCCATCGCGCAGCGCGAGAGCGAGCTCGTCCTTGCCAAGCAGGACGTCGAGCGCGCGCAGCCGCTCCTCGAGCCTGGCGCGATCAACCGCCAGGAATTCGACCAGTACGTCAGTCGTCGGGCGACCGCCGAGGCGGTGCTGACCCAGGCCCGGGCCGCGAGAGAGGCCGCCGAAGCCGCGTCGATCGAGGCACGGGCGCAGAGGGACGCCGCCGTGGCCGCCCTTGCGCAGGCGAAGGCCCAGACCCAGGCCGCCGAGGCCGCGCTCGAATCGGCGCGCGTGGATGTTGACTTTCGCGAGGCGGCGATCCGGGCCGCCGCCGCGCGCATCGAGCGGGTCGCGACGGACATCGACGACAGCACGCTCAAGTCCCCGGTCCTCGGCCGCGTCCAGGTCAAGGTGGCCCAGCCGGGGGAGGTGCTTTCCGCCGGCGGCCGGGTGCTCAACCTGATCGACCTGACCGACGTCTACATGACCTTCTTTCTGCCGACCGCTGCCGCGGGACGGGTCGCGCTCGGCGCGGAGGTCCGCCTGGTCCTCGACGCCGCGCCCGACCTCGTCCTTCCCGCGCAAGCGACCTTCGTCGCGGACGTGGCGCAGTTCACGCCGAAGACGGTGGAGACGAAGGTCGAGCGCGAGAAGCTCATGTTCCGGATCAAGGCGCACATCCCCGCCGAGCTGCTGAAGCAGCACATCAGGATGGTCAAAACCGGCCTGCCCGGCGTCGCCTACGTTCGCCTGGACCCGAATGCGAAGTGGCCGGACCACCTCGCAGTGAAGCTGCCGCGATGAGCGAGCGCGCGGTGATCGAGCGTGAAGGCCGGGCCGATGCCTCGGGCTCGGCCGCCCCGGTCGCCCGGTTGCAGGATGTGAGCCTTGGGTACGGCAAGACGCGGGCGCTCGACGCTGTCACGCTCGACGTGCCGTCCGGCTGCATGGTCGGCGTGATCGGCCCGGACGGTGTGGGCAAGTCGTCGATGCTCTCCCTGCTGTCAGGCGCGCGCGCGATCCAGACGGGATTGGTCGAGGTCCTGGGCGGCGACATGGCCGACCGGCGCCACCGGCGCGACACGTTCCCGCGCATCGCCTACATGCCCCAGGGGTTGGGAAAGAACCTGTATCCGACGCTATCGGTGTTCGAGAACGTCGACTTCTTCGGACGCCTGTTCGGCCACGGCCGCGCCGAGCGCGAGCGCCGCATCACCGCGCTCCTCGAGGCGACCGGACTCGCGCCCTTCCCGCATCGGCCAGCCGGCAAGCTGTCCGGTGGCATGAAGCAGAAGCTGAGCCTGTGCTGCGCGCTCATCCACGACCCGGACCTCCTGATCCTTGACGAGCCGACCACGGGCGTCGATCCGCTGTCACGGCGCCAATTCTGGGATCTGGTCGACCGCATCCGCGCCGACCGTCCCGGCATGAGCGTGCTGGTGGCGACTGCGTACATGGAGGAGGCCTCGCGCTTCGACTGGCTCGTGGCCATGAACGCCGGTCGTGTGCTCGCCACCGGCACCCCGAGCGGGCTCCTGGAACGGACCAAGTCCCATACGCTCGAAGAGGCCTTCATCGCGCTCCTCCCCGAGGAGCAGCGTCGGGGGCACGAGGCGGTCAGCATCCCGCCGCGCGCGGCGGGCGCGGCGGCGGAGGCCGCGATCGAGGCCCACGATCTCACGGCGCGGTTCGGCGACTTCGTCGCCGTCGACCACGTGAGCTTCCGGATCGCGCGCGGCGAGATCTTTGGCTTCCTGGGCTCGAACGGCTGCGGCAAGACCACCACGATGAAGATGCTGACCGGCCTGCTGCCGCCGACCGAAGGGACGGCGGCGCTCTTCGGCCAGCCGGTGGACGCCAACGACATCGATACGCGTCGCCGCGTCGGCTTCATGACCCAGGCGTTCTCGCTGTACGGCGAGCTGACGGTGCGGCAGAACCTGGTTCTGCACGCTCGGCTGTTCAAGATGGCCGAGGACCGCATCGAGGGCCGCGTGAAGGAGATGGCGCAGCGTTTCGGCCTGACCGACGTCATGGACGCGTTGCCGGACGCCCTGCCGCTGGGCCAGCGCCAGCGACTGTCCCTCGCAGTGGCGATGATTCACGGGCCGGAGATGCTCATCCTCGACGAGCCGACCTCGGGCGTGGACCCGGTGGCGCGGGACAACTTCTGGCGGATCATGATCGAGCTGTCTCGCCGCGACGGCGTCACGATCTTCATCTCCACTCACTTCATGAACGAGGCCGAGCGGTGCGACCGGATCTCGCTCATGCACGCCGGCCGGGTGCTGGTGAGCGATGCGCCGGCGGCGCTCGTGGCCAAGCGCAGGGTCCACACGCTGGAGGACGCGTTCATCGCGTACCTCGAGGAGGCGGTGGCGGAGCGTGGTTCCGGGCCCCCGGTCGCCGCCGTCCCGGCCACGCCGGCGTCCGCCCCATCCGCCGCGGTGGTCGAGAAAACGCGGGCCGGGTTCTTCAGCCTGCCGCGGCTCGTGAGCGTCGCCCGGCGCGAGGCGCTGGAGGTGGGCCGCGACCCGATTCGTCTTGGCCTGGCCATCCTCGGCAGCGTGCTCCTGATGTTCGCGATGAGCTACGGCGTCAACCTGGACGTCGAGAATCTGGCCTTCGCAGCGCTGGATCGGGACCAGACCACGGTCAGCCAGAACTACCTGCTCAACATTGCCGGCTCGCGCTACTTCATCGAGCATCCGCCCATCGCCAATGACAGGGAATTCGAGCGGCGCTTGCGCACGGGCGAGCTGGCGCTGGCCCTCGAGATCCCGCCCGAGTTTGCGCGCCACGTGAAGCGCGGCAGCCGCGTGGAGATCGGCGCCTGGCTCGATGGCGCCATGCCCCGACGGGCCGACACGGCGCGCAGCTACGTGCAGGGCATGCATCTGCAGTGGCTCGAGGGCCACGCCCGCGAAGGTGCGAGCGTCCTGGCGCAGCCCTTCCGCATCGAGAACCGGTTCCGCTACAACCCCGACGTCAAAAGCATTGTGGCGATGGTGCCCGCAGTGATCCCGCTGCTGCTGCTCCTGATTCCCGCGATCCTGAGCTCCCTGTCGGTGGTGCGCGAGAAGGAGCTGGGTTCCATCGTGAACCTCTACGTCACCCCGACGACCCGGCTGGAGTTCCTGATCGGCAAGCAGGGCCCCTACGTCGCGCTGGCGATGCTGAACTTCCTCGTGCTCACAGCGCTGGGAATCTGGTGGTTCCGGGTACCGCTCAAGGGCAGCTTTCCAGCGTTCGCTGCCGCCGCGTTCGTCTACGTCATCGCGTCCACGGCCCTCGGCCTCCTGACCTCGAGCTTCCTGAACAGCCAGACCGCGGCCGTGTTCGCCACGCTGATTCTGACGTTCACGCCGGCCCAGCAGTTCTCGGGGCTGATCGACCCGGTGACCTCGCTCGAAGGCATCGGAGCGCGGGTCGGCGCCGTGTACCCGACGACCTACTTCCTGACCATCGCCCGAGGCGTCTTCTCCAAGGGGCTCGGGTTCGCCGATCTCCAGGCGGAGTTCGTTCCCCTCCTGATCGCCGGGCCTTTGCTGATCGGCGTGACGGCAGCGCTGCTCAGGAAGCAGGCGCGCTGACCATGGGCAACATCTGGCACCTTGGCGTCAAGGAGCTGCGCACGCTGCTGCGCGATCCGGTGATGCTCGTGCTGGTCGCCTGGTGCTTCAGCGGCGCCATCTACGCGGCGGCCACGGCGCAGCCGGAGTCGCTCAACAAGGCCCCGATCGGCATCGTGGACGAGGATCGCTCGGAGCTCTCCACGCGCATCGTCGGCGCCTTCCTTCCGCCCTACTTCGTGCCACCGGCGCTGATCACGCCGGCCGAGATGGACGCCCGGCTGGACCGGGGCCTCGACACCTTCGGGCTCTACATCCCTACCGGCTTCCAGCGCGACGTGCTCGCCGGGCGCAGCCCGCGGGTGCAGGTCAACATCGATGCCACGCGGATGATGCAGGCCTTCTCCGGCAACTCGAACATCCAGATGATCCTCGCGAGCGAGGTGGACGCCTTCCTGAAAGGACGCCGGACGGCCTCGCCGCCCTTGCCGGTCGATCTCGACCTGCGCGTGCGCTTCAATCCCAACCTGACCCAGTCGTGGTTCGGCGGCGTGGTGGACTTCGTCTTTCAGGTGAGCATGATTGCCATGGTGCTCACGGGCGCCTCGCTGATCCGGGAGCGCGAGCACGGGACCATCGAGCATCTGCTGGTGATGCCCGTCACTCCATTCCAGATCATGACCAGCAAGATCTGGTCGATGGGGCTGGTGGTCCTTGCGGCCTCGGCGGTCTCCCTCCGGTCAATGGTCGCGGGCGTGCTCGGGGTCCCGATCGCGGGCTCGATCGTGCTGTTTCTGAGCGGGACGGCGCTACACCTCTTCGCGACGACGTCCCTGGGGATATTCCTTGCCACCATCGGGCGCACGATGCCGCAGTTCGCGCTGCTGCTCATCCTGGTCCTGTTTCCGATGCAGATGCTCTCGGGAGGCTTCACGCCGTACGAGAGCATGCCCGAGGTCCTCCAGAAGCTCATGCTGGTGGCGCCGACCACCCACTTCGTCTGGCTGAGCCAGGCCATCATCTTCCGAGGCGCCGGTCTGGCCGTCGTGTGGCAGCCGTTTGCGGCGCTCGCCCTGCTCGGCGCCGTCCTGTTCTCCGTGTCGTTGGCCCGCTTCCGCAAGACCATCGCGGCGATGGCATGAGTCCCCGTGTCCCGATGAAACCGGCGGCGCTGCTCCCGGCGATCCTGCTGCTCGCCGGGTGCATGGTGGGCCCCGACTACCACCGGCCCGAGGTTGTCGTGCCCGCGGAATGGCGCACGGGCCCGGAGCAGGGCAACTCGCTCGCGGATCTCGCGTGGTGGGAGGTCTTCAACGATCCGATCCTCCAGGAGCTGATCCGCAGCGGGCTCGACGCCAACCGGGACGTCCAAGTGGCGGTGGCCCGCATCTTCGAGGGGCGCGCGCAACTCGGGATCGCGCGGGCCGCGCTGTTTCCGCAGCTCGGCGGCGGAGCCAGCTACGCCCACACGCGTCCGTACTCGGAGAACAGCTTCTTCGTGAGGAGCTTCCCCTCGACGTCGTCCGGCCCGATCGTGCCCGAGGGGGACGACTACAAGGCCTCCGTCGATCTCACCTTCGAGCTCGATCTGTGGGGCCGCCTGCGGCGGGCCACGGAGGCCGCGCGCGCGGAACTGCTCGCCAACGAGGACAACTGGCGCGCAGTCCTCACCACGCTGGTGGCCGATGTCGCCCGGACCTACTTCGACCTCCTCGAGCTGGACCGGGAACTCGAGATCGCCCGCCGCACGCTCGCCACGCGCGAGGCGTCGCTCGACCTGCAGCGTCGGCGGGGCGTCCAGGGGCTGGCGACGCAGCTCGACGTCCACCGTGCGGACGCGGAGGTCGCAGTGGCTGCGGCCACCGTGCGCGACGTGGAGCGCCGCAGCGCCCAGACAGAGAACGGGCTGAGCGTTCTTCTCGGGCGCAATCCCGGTGCCGTTCCTCGCGGGGCGCCCCTCGATGCCCAGAGGTTGCCGCCGGATATCCCGGCGGGCCTGCCTTCGGCCTTGCTCGAGCGACGCCCGGATATCAGGCAGGCCGAGGGGCGTCTGGTCGCCGCCAACGCCCGGATCGGTGAAGCCAAGGCGGCATACTTTCCTCGCATCTCGCTCACGGGCATGTTCGGTGTCGAGAGCGCATCCCTGTCGGACCTCTTCACCGGAGGCTCCAAGGTCTGGTCGGCAGGGCCCACCATGACCGTGCCCATCTTCACGGCCGGCCGGATCAGCAACACCGTCAAGGCGAGGGAGGCGCAGGAGCAGCAAGCCGTCGCGCAGTACCTCCAGACCATCCAGCAGGCGTTTCGCGAAGTGGACGACGCGCTCATCTCCCACCGGCAGCTCCGCGGGATCCGCGCGGACCGGGAGCGCCGGGTGACCGCCCTCGGCCAAGCCGTCGTCCTCGCCAACCTGCGCTACGAGCGAGGGCTGGCCACCTACCTCGACGTCCTCGATGCGCAGCGGCAACTGTTCCAGGCCGAGCTGGAGCTGACGTCGACCACGCGCGATCAACTCTCAGCGGTCGTCCAGGTCTACAAGGCCCTGGGCGGCGGCTGGTAGGGGGAGTCCGCGATGGAGAATGCCACGGTACGGTCGGAAGAAGATGTCAGCAGCATCGATCGCATGCTCTTCGCACACTTGGGGCGGTTCACGCTCGGCCTGTCGCCCGCCGCTCTCATTCTGGCCTACCTCGATTGGCTGGTGCATCTCGCCTTTGCCCCGGGCAAGAAGACCGAGCTCGTCGAGAAATCGCTCCGCAAGATGCTTGGCTTCGCCGTCTATGCGCGGCAGGCGGCGTCGGACCCGAATACTCCGCCGTGCATCGAGCCGCTTCCCCAGGACAAACGCTTCGCCGGCTCGGACTGGCAGCGGTGGCCGTTCAATCTCCACTACCAGGCGTTCCTGCTGATGCAACAGTGGTGGCATAACGCGACGACGGGCATCCATGGCATGTCCAGCCGCAGCGAGGAGATCGTCTCGTTCGCCGGGCGGCAGGTTCTCGACGTGTTCTCGCCGTCGAACATCCCCGTGCTCAACCCAGAGGTCTTGAGGGCCACGTTGGAGCAGGGCGGCATGAATCTCGCCCGCGGCATCAAGAACTTTGTCGAAGACTGGGAGCGCGCCATCCAGGGCCAGAAGCCGGTCGGCGCCGAGGCCTTCGAGGTCGGAAAGGCGGTGGGCATCACCCCGGGCAAGGTGGTCTTCAGGAACCGTCTGATCGAGCTC
>Ga0335084_10007821_pt1 | contig 10627 bp, 9 predicted proteins | sample Lox_Sample_44_FD_206721 | JGI IMG/M metagenome (GOLD analysis project Ga0335084, IMG submission 206721) | Soil microbial communities from Loxahatchee National Wildlife Refuge, Florida, United States - Lox_Sample_4.4 | ecosystem: Environmental > Terrestrial > Soil > Wetlands | place: USA: Florida...
TGATCCATCGCTATCTGGCGATGACGGTCGGTGCCCTGATCCTGGTGTTGACGGTCGTGTTGTGGCGTGCGCGCGCGGTGCTCGGGGGTGCACCGCGCTGGGCGATCGCGGCACTGGTGTGGGTATTGGTGCAGGGGCTGTTCGGCAAGTACACGGTCACCCTGCGCCTGTACCCCGCCGTCGTGACGGCACACCTGATGGGTGGCATGGTGCTGCTGGCGCTGCTGATCGCGCAAATGCAGTCGTTGCAACGCGCGTCGCCGCTGCCCGCGGCCCGCGCGGCGGCCGCCGTGCTCGCGCTGGTCGCACTGCAGATCGCCCTCGGCGGCTGGGTCAGCAGCAACTACGCGGTGCTCGCCTGCCGTGGCTTCCCGCAGTGCAATGGCCAGTGGTGGCCCGACGCCGACTTCGCGCAGGGATTCACGCTGCTGCGCGAACTGGGGCGCGCGGCCGATGGCTACGTCGAGTTCAAGGCGCTGGTGGCGATCCAACTGGCGCACCGCATCGTCGCGCTGCTGGTCGCGCTGGCGGTGATTGCGTTGGCGGTTCGTCTTTGGCGCGGCCACCGGGACGTCGACCGGCGCGCTGCACTGTGGCTGTTGTTGGTGCTGGCGGCGCAGGTGGCCACCGGACTGAGCAACGTGGTGCTCGATTGGCCGTTGCCGGCCGCCTTGCTGCACACGGCCGGCGCGGCCGCGCTGGTCGCGGTGCTCACCGCGTTGGCCTGCCGGCATCCCTCGCCTGCCGCGGCAACGCAGCCGCGCGCCGAAGCGGCGTTGCGCCATCGCGGGGCTTGAGGGAGGCCGTGGCCAGCAGCACCCCGCTCCATGCCCCGGCCGCGCGCCACCCGTCGCGGCTGGCGCAGTACATGGTGCTGACCAAGCCGCGCGTGGTGCAGTTGATCGTCTTCTGCGCGGTGATCGGCATGCTGCTCGCCGTGCCGGGGCTGCCGGAGTGGCGCCTCGCGCTGGCGGCGACGGTGGGCATCTGGCTGGTGGCTAGCGCGGCCGCGGCATTCAACTGCCTGGTCGAGCGCCAGATCGATCGCCGCATGGCGCGCACGGCATGGCGCCCCACGGCGCGCGGCGACCTCAGCGACGCGCAAGCGCTGACGTTCTCGCTGCTGCTTGGGGCCGCCGGATCGCTGCTGCTGTACCTGGAGGTCAACGGGCTGACGATGGCCCTGACGCTGGCAACCTTCGTCGGCTATGCGATCGTCTATACCGTGATCCTGAAGCCGCTGACGCCGCAGAACATCGTGATCGGCGGCGCCTCCGGCGCGATGCCGCCGGTGCTCGGCTGGGCCGCGATGCGCAACGATGTCGGCCCCGAGGCGATGCTGTTGTGCCTGATCATCTTTCTGTGGACGCCGCCGCACTTCTGGGCGCTGGCGCTGTACCGCGCCGAGGACTACCGGCGTGCCGGCCTGCCGATGCTGCCGGTGACGCACGGCTCGCAGTTCACGCGGCTGCACGTGCTGCTGTACACGCTGGTGCTGTTCGCCGCCACGCTGCTGCCGTTCGTGCAGGGCATGAGCGGCCGGCTCTATCTGGTGGCGGCCACGCTGCTGGGGCTGCGCTTCATCGCCTACGCGTGGCGGCTGTTGCGCCACTACAGCGACGCGCTGGCGCGCAGAACCTTCCGCTTCTCGATCTGGCACTTGTCGCTGCTGTTCGCGGCGCTGTTGCTGGACCACTATCTGAGACCATGGACCGGGTGACGACGATGCAACTGCTCAAGGCCGTTTTCGCGCTGGTGTTCGCTGTGGTGATCGCGGGGTGTGGCGACAAGGCCGCCGGCCCGCCGGCACCGAAGGCGTCGTTCAATTCGATCGACATCACCGGTGCAGAGTACGCGCGCAAGCTCGAGCTGCCCGACGCCGACGGCAAGATGCGCAGCCTCGCCGAGTTCAAGGGCAAGGTGGTGGTGGTCTTCTTCGGCTACACGCAGTGCCCCGACGTGTGCCCCACCACGATGGCCGAGCTGTCGCAGGTGAAGCGCGCGCTGGGCGACGATGGCGCCAGGCTGCAGGGCATCTTCGTCACGGTCGATCCGCAGCGCGACACGGGTGTGGTGCTGAAGGCCTACTGCGACAACTTCAACGCCGGCTTCATCGGCCTGCGCGGCAGCGACGAGCAGATCAAGCAGGTCGCCCGCGAGTTCAAGGTCTTCTACGCCAAGGTGCCTGGCAAGACCGAGTCGACCTACACCATCGACCACACGGCCGGCGCCTACGTGTTCGACCCGCAGGGCCGCATCCGGCTCTTCAGCCGGCATGGCGCAGGCCCCAAGGCCCTGGAAGACGACATCCGCGCGCTGTTGCGCGAGTCGGCGGCGTGAGTTCAGAGTGCGTTGGCCCTCAGGCCAACGCCTCGAGCGTCTTGCGCATCTTCTTCAGCGCAGCCACCTCGATCTGGCGCACGCGCTCGGCGCTGACGCCGTATTCTGCCGCCAGCTCGTGCAGCGTCATGCCGCCGGAGGCGTCGTCGTTCACCGCCAGCCAGCGCTGCTCGACGATGCGGCGGCTGCGCGCATCCAGGGTGTCGAGCGCGCTGCCGATGCCTTGCGCCACCAGGCGGTCGCGGCGGCGCGCGTCGAGCACTTGCGTCGGCTCGCCGCTGTCGTCGGCCAGATAGGCGATCGGTGCGAAGGTCTCTTCGCCGTCGTCGCTCTGCGCTTCGAGCGCCAGTTCACCACCCGCCAGCCGGGTCTCCATCTCGATCACTTCTTCCGGCTTGACGTTGAGTTGCCGCGCGACGCGGTCGACTTCGGCCGCGGTGAGCGTGTTGCGATGGGTCTCGCCGTCGGCGGCGTCGCCCTTGAGGCTCTGCTTGAGCGAGCGCAGGTTGAAGAACAGCTTGCGCTGCGCCTTCGTGGTGGCCACCTTGACCAAGCGCCAGTTGCGCAGGATGTACTCGTGAATCTCGGCCTTGATCCAGTGCAGCGCGTAGCTCACCAGCCGAACACCTTGCTCGGGATCGAAGCGCTTCACCGCCTTCATCAGGCCAACGTTGCCCTCCTGGATGAGGTCGCCTTGGGGCAGGCCGTAGCCGAGGTACTGCCGCGAGACCGATACCACCAGCCGCAGGTGCGACAGCACCAGTTTGCCGGCTGCCTGCATGTCGCCGTGGTCGCGCCATTGGCGCGCCAGCGACGCTTCGTCCTCGGCTGTCAGCATCGGCAACCGGTTGGTCGCGGAGATGTAGGCGTCGAGGTTGCCGAGCGACGGCACCATCGCCCACGTATCACGCAAGGCAAGGGCAGAAGAGCGTTGTGTGTTCATGCGGTTTAAGAGCAGCCATGGCGGCTTTGGTTCCGCATATTAGCACTCCGTCGCAAAGAGTGCTAACAGCACGATTTCACAGCTGTCAACATGCCTATCGAGTGTTTGCGCACACTAACAATGCCGGAAGGAGGGTTAGACGTTGAACAGGAAGTTCATGACGTCGCCGTCCTTGACCACGTATTCCTTGCCTTCGGCGCGCATCTTGCCGGCCTCCTTGGCGCCCTGCTCACCACCCTGGGCGACATAGTCGTCGTAGGCGATGGTCTGGGCGCGGATGAACCCGCGCTCGAAATCGGTGTGGATCACGCCCGCAGCCTGCGGCGCGGTGTCGCCGATGTGGATGGTCCAGGCGCGCACCTCCTTCGGACCGGCGGTGAAATAGGTCTGCAGTCCCAGCAGCTTGAACGCGGCGCGGATCAGGCGGCTCAGACCCGACTCGGTCAGCCCCATCTCGGCCAGGAACATCCGACGGTCTTCTTCGCTCATGTCCGCCAGCTCCGCCTCGGTCTTGGCGCTGATCGCCACCACCGGAGCGCCCTCGCGCGCCGCGTAGTCCTCCAGGCGCTTGAGCAGAGGGTTGTCCGTGAAGCCGTCCTCAGCCACGTTGGCGACGTACATCGCTGGCTTGGCGGTGATCAGGCACAGCGGCTTGAGCACCGCGCGCTCTTCCTTGCTGAAGTCGAGCGAGCGCACCGGGCGTCCTTGATCGAGTGCTCGCTGGCAGCGATTGAGCACGTCGACCAGGCGCTGCGCCTCCTTGTCGCCACCGGCCTTGGCCAGCTTGGTCTGGCGCTGCAGGCCCTTCTCGACCGTGGCGAGATCAGCCAGGCACAACTCGGTTTGGATCACCTCGATGTCGGCCACGGGGTCGATCTTGCCGGCGACGTGGATCACGTTGCTGTCCTCGAAGCAGCGCACCACGTTGACGATGGCGTCGGTCTCGCGGATGTGCGAGAGGAACTGATTGCCCAGCCCCTCACCCTTGCTGGCGCCGGCCACGAGCCCGGCGATGTCGACGAACTCGACGATGGCCGGTACCACCCGCTCGGGCTTGACGATCGCCGCCAGCGCCGCCAGCCGTGCATCGGGCAACTCGACGATGCCGACGTTGGGCTCGATGGTGCAGAACGGGTAGTTCTCGGCCGCGATGCCGGCCTTGGTGAGGGCATTGAACAGGGTCGACTTGCCCACATTGGGCAGACCCACGATGCCGCACTTCAGGCTCATGGCGGTGGTCCGGTCGGGGAGGTTTGAATGGGCGGAACGCGCGATTCGCGGGCTCCGCTCAGGCGGGCCACGATTTTACGGCGGCCGTTCTTCGTGCCTCGCCCCGGGCAGGGTTGACGGCATCAATCGAAGCGGAGGCTCGCCCGGCCGCTCGCGCCGGCCTGCAGCCACCGATCGACGCCTTGCTCGATGATGGCGTTCATGCCGAACGTGACCTTGCCGTCGAGTCGCGGGTCGGCCCGGTAGGACGCCAGCTCGGCGCCGACGGCATGGTCGGGTTCGCCTCGCTGCGGGTCGACATCCGGGATCGAGCAACGGGCGCACGGCTTCACGAGGCGCAGCACCACCGGCCCATCATCGGTGTCGAACGCGATGCGATCGATCCAGTCCTCCTCGTAGCTGTCGAGGCCATCGAGCACCAGGTTGGGCCGGAACCGGTCCGACTGCACCGCATGGCCGCCACGCGCGGTCAGGCGCCGGTTGAGCTCGGCCAGGGACGTCGAGGAGATCACCAACAGCGCGAACGCGTCGGCGAACGCCGCGAACGCAGGGGCGCCGCCGGTCCAACGGGGGTCGGACGGGCGCTGCACCTCGGGATCGAAGCGCGCCAGCCGCACAGGCTTGCGCAGGTAGTCGCTGAACCACTGTGCGGCGAGGTCGCCCATGTCGCCCGCGCGCACGGTGTCGTTCCACACCCGCACGGTCGCCTCACGGTCGATGGCATCGAGCGCCAGGTGCAGCGCCAGCATGCCGGGGGCGCGCAGCACCAGGTCGCTGGCGCGCAGTGTCGGCCGCACCAGCGCCAGCCGCGGCTCCTCGCGCTGCGACACGAACTCGCCGGCCTCGTCGACCACCATCCACTGCCGGTCCCACTCGAGGCCGGTTTCGGTGACCACGGCGCGGTCCACCTCGATGCGGGCACACGACTTCACCGGATGCACGTAGAGCCCGGCGATCGAGACGGTTTGCTCACTCATGACCGGGCGATTCTGCCTTGACCGTCGTGGCGAAGTCGCCGTCCCTACAATGCCGCATGACCCCGGTGGACGTCAGCATCCGCGGCCGCGGCGCCGTCGCGACCAGCCTCGCGCTCGCCCTTGGCCAGCGGGGCCTGCGGGTGGCGCTCAGCGCCGCTGTCGATCCGGAGCAGGCCGACGTTCGTGCCTATGCCCTGAACGCGGCATCGCGGCGCCTGCTGCAGCGCCTGAAGGTGTGGGATGCCTTGCCCGCCGACGCCGTGACACCGGTCTACGACATGCAGGTGCGGGGCGACGCGCCAGCGGGTCGCCTGCAGTTCTCGGCCTGGGGCCAGCGGGTCGACGCGCTGGCCTGGATCGTCGACGCCGCCGAACTCGACCGCGCCCTGAACGCCGCGTTGCGGTTCGCCGCGCACGTGCAGCGGGGCGACGATCTGCCCGCCGCGCCGCTGACCGTGTATGCGGAGGGCAAGGACTCCGCGTCGCGTCGTGCGCTGGGCGTGCGCTTCGAGCGGCACGACTACGGCCAGACCGCGATTGCGGCTCGGTTGACCGTGGACGAGCCGCATCAGGGCATCGCGCACCAGTGGTTTCGCGCGCCCGACGTGCTGGCGCTGCTGCCGCTGGATCGGCCGCGTCCGCAGCGTTCGTTCGCGCTGGTGTGGTCGCTGCCGACAGAGCGTGCGGCGGCGCTGTACCAGCTGGAGCCGGCGGCGTTCGAGGCCGAACTGCAAGTCGCCGCGCCCGACATGCCTTTCGGGCTGCGGCTGGCCAGCGCGCGCGCGGCGTGGCCGCTGGCGATCGGCAGCGCGCAACCGGTGTGCGGCGCAGGCTGGGTGGTGATCGGGGATGCTGCGCACGTCATTCACCCGCTGGCCGGCCAGGGGCTCAACCTCGGGTTCGGCGACGTGCAGGCGCTCGCGGACACGCTGGCAGGCCGCGAGCCCTGGCGCGCGCTGGGCGACGAGCGCCTTCTGCAGCGCTATGCACGCGCGCGGGCGTGGCCAGTGAAGTCGATGGCATGGTTGACCGATGCACTCGTGCACGGTTTTTCGTCACAGTCCCCCTGGGCGCGGGAACTTCGCAATCGCGGCATGGATCTGGTCGACCGTGCCGTGCCGGCCAAGCGGTGGCTGGCGGCGCAAGCCCTTGAAGGATGAGCGGTGAAAGGTTCAGGCATGTCATTGGTGCGAACACTGCTGGCCGCTTGCGCGGCCGCTCTGGCCCTCGGGGCCTGGGCCGACGAGGCTGCGATCCGCAAGAACCTGGCCGAACGGCTGCCGAACTTCCCACCGATCGACGAGGTCAGCAAGACGCCGATTCCCGGCGTGTACGAGCTGCGCATCGGCGCCGAGCTGCTCTACACCGACGAGCAGGGTCAGTACGTGATCCAGGGCAGCATCATCGACACCAAGTCGCGGGTCAACCTGACCGAAGCGCGCGTCGCCAAGCTGACGCAGGTGGACTTCGCGAGTCTGCCGTTGAAAGACGCGATCCTGATCAAGCAGGGCACCGGCGCGCGCAAGCTGGTGGTGTTCGGCGACCCCAACTGCGGCTACTGCAAGCGCCTCGAGCGTGACTTGGTGACGCTGAAGGACGTGTCGATCTACACCTTCCTCTACCCGATCCTCGGTCCGGATTCGAACGTCAAGTCGCGCGACATCTGGTGTGCGCGCGAGCCGGCCAAGGTGTGGCGCAACTGGATGGTCGACGGCACCACGCCGCCCAAGGCGATGGGTGCGTGCGACACCTCGGTGCTCGAACGCAACCTGGCGCTCGGCAACCGCAACCGCGTCAACGGCACGCCGGCCGTGGTGTTCGAAGACGGCACGCGCTCGCCCGGCGCGCTGCCGGCCGATCAGCTCGAGAGCCGGCTGGTCGCCGCCGCCAAGCGCTGAGGCCGGGCGACTGAAGCCGCGGCCAGGGCGGGTTCGCCCGCGACGGCGCGCGACAATGCGCGCACATGCCTCGCTATCGCATCGAACCGGCCGATCGCCACAGCCACCACTTCCATGTCACGCTGACGCTGTCGCAACCGGCGGCCGAACAAGGCCTGAGTCTTCCGGTGTGGATACCGGGTAGCTATCTGGTGCGCGAGTTCCCGCGCCATCTGTCGCAGCTGCGTGCGCGACAGGGCGCGCGCGAGGTGCCGCTGCGGCAGCTCGACAAGTCGCACTGGGTCGCGCAGTGCCGCGGCGGCGCCGCGCTGCAGGTGACCTACCAGGTCTATGCGTTCGACACCTCGGTGCGGGCCTGCTACCTCGATGATCAGCGAGGCTTCTTCAACGGCACCAGCGTGTGCCTGCGCGCCGAGGGGCGCGAGGCCGACACGCACCGCGTCGAGATCGCGGGCCTGCCGCGCGGTTGGCAGGTGGCCACCGCGATGGCGCGCGTTCGCGGCGCCGCCAAAGCCTTCGAAGCGGCGGACTACGACGAACTGGTCGACCACCCATTCGAGCTCGGAGCCTTCTGGCGCGGGCGCTTCGAGGCGGGCGGCGTGCCGCACGATGTCGTGGTCGCCGGCGCCTACGACGGTTTCGACGGCGAGCGGCTGCTGGCCGATGCCAAGCGCATCTGCGACGCGCAGATCGGGTTCTGGCACGGCCGTGGCCGGGCCCGACCGCCGTTTGCGCGCTACCTGTTCGCGCTCAACACGGTCGAGGACGGGCGCGGCGGCCTCGAGCACCGCGCGAGCACCGCCTTGCTGGCGCCGCGGCGCAGCCTGCCGCGGCCCGGCATGGGCGCGGCGCACGAAGCCTACGTCGACCTGCTGGGGCTGATCAGCCACGAGTACTTCCACGCCTGGAACGTGAAGCGCCTCAAGCCGACGGAGTTCGCGCGCTTGGACTACGGACGCGAGAACTACACGCAACTGCTGTGGTTCTTCGAAGGCTTCACCTCGTACTACGATGACCTGCTGCTGCTGCGCGCCGGCCTGATCGACGGCACCGGGTACCTGGCGCTGCTGGCCAAGACCATCAACACCGTGCGCGCCACGCCGGGGCGCCGCGTGCACAGCCTGGCGCAGGCGAGCTTCGAGGCCTGGACCAAGTTCTACCGCAGCGACGAGAACACGCCGAACATCACGGTGAGCTACTACGCCAAAGGCGCGCTCACGGCGCTGGCGCTCGACCTCGGGTTGCGCCAGGCGGGACGTTCGCTCGATGCGGTGATGCGCGCGTTGTGGCGCGGCAGCCGCGGCGGGCCGATCGACGAGCCGCGCATCCTCCAGGCGGTGGAGTCCGCGGCCGGGCGCGCGCTGGCGCGCGAGCTGCACCAGTGGGTGCACGGCACCGTCGAGCTGCCGCTGCAGCGCCTGCTCGAGGGCGCCGCGGTGGCCGTGCACGACGAGGCCACGCCGCTGGCCGCGGGGCTGGGGCTGCGCCTGAGCGAGGGGCCGGTCACCGGCGTGCAGGTCAAGACGGTGCTGGTCGACAGCGCCGCGGCGCGCGCCGGGATCAGCGCCGGCGACGAACTGCTGGCGATCGATGGTTGGCGCATCCGCCGGCTGGACGAGATGCTGCAGTGGAGCCCGCGCGATCGGCCGTTCCAGGTGCTGCTGGCGCGCGACCGGCGCCTGCACACGGTGCGCGTCGAGCCCGACGTGCGCTCGCCGCTGCGTCGCCAGTGGCGGCTGGCGCTCGACGACGGCGCGGCGCAGCCTGCGCTGGCGAGGCGACGCGCATGGCTGGGGCGCTGACGTCGTCGGCGCACTCGCCGCTGCAGCGCCCGCTGGGCATTGCCTTGCTGCTGGCGGTGACGCTGGCTCACCTGTGGCTGAGCGACGCCCTGATGGAAGACCGGCTCGGTTTCGGCGAACAGCGCGATGCGATGCGGCACATCGAGGTGTCCTACGTGCGCGAGCTGGCCATCGCGCCGCCCCCGGTGCGGGCCCCGCCGCCGCCGAGGCCGGCGGCGCGTGCGCGACGCGCTGCGGTGGTCAAGGCGCCGCCCGCGTCGGCCCCGGCAAGCTCGGTGCTCGACGGTGCGATCGTCGAGAAGGTCGAACCGATCCTGCCTCCCCCGCCACCCGCTGCGGCCGAGCCCGCGCCGGCAGCAACGGCCGCCGCCTCGCAACCGCTGCCCGCGGAGCCGGCCGTCCCGGCCTCGGCGGTCGCGGCTGCCGCACCGGCTTCGGCCGCCAGTGCTGCCGCCGCGTCGTTCGACTGGCCGCCGTCGACCCGGCTGACCTATGTGATGACGGGCAACTACCGGGGAGAAGTGCAGGGCTCGGCCACGGTGGAGTGGATCCGCGTCGGCTTGCGCTATCAGGTCCACATGGAGGCCGTCGTCGGCCCGACGTTCGCACCGCTGTTGGTGCGCCGCGCCAGCAGCGACGGCGAGCTGGGCGACAACGGCCTGACGCCGCGCCGCTTCGAGGGCGAACAGCGCGTCGCCTTCAGGAGCCGGCGCTGGGCGATGACGTTCGACCCCGAGCGCGTGCGCCTGCCTGAAGGGCGCGAGGCGCCGTCGATGCCCGGCGTGCAGGACGAAGCGAGCCTGTTCGTGCAGCTGACCTGGCTGTTCACCACCCAGCCGCAGCTGCTGCAGGCCGGCCGCAGCATCGAGGTGCCGCTGGCACTGCCGCGCCGCGTCGAGGTCTGGAAGTACGACGTGGTGGGTGCCGAAAAGCTGCAGATGCCGTTCGGCGAAGTGAGCACGATGCACGTCAGGCCGCAGCGCCTGGAAAAGTCGAGTACCAACCTGACCGCGCAGATGTGGTTCGCGCCCGGGCTGCAATACCTGCCGGTGCGCATCCTGGTGCAGCAGGAGGGCGATACCTTCATCGACCTGCAGTTGCAGCGGGCGCCCGAGCAGGCGGCGCGCTGAGCGTGTGTTGCAATGCGGGTCTTGCACCCGCAGCAGGAGCCTCCGATGAGCGAGCCGTTGATCCTCACCTCCAGCCATGGCGACGGCGCACGCCGCATCGGGCTGGCGACGCTGAACCGGCCCAAGCAGCTCAACGCGCTGAACGACGCGCTGATGGACGAGCTGGGCGCCGCGCTGCTGGCGTTCGACGCCGACGACGGCATCGGCTGCATCGTGATCACCGGCAACGAGAAGGCGTTCGCCGCCGGCGCCGACATCGCGGCGATGGCCAAGTACAGCTACATGGAGGTGCACCGCAATGAATACA
>Ga0335084_10007822_pt1 | contig 10626 bp, 10 predicted proteins | sample Lox_Sample_44_FD_206721 | JGI IMG/M metagenome (GOLD analysis project Ga0335084, IMG submission 206721) | Soil microbial communities from Loxahatchee National Wildlife Refuge, Florida, United States - Lox_Sample_4.4 | ecosystem: Environmental > Terrestrial > Soil > Wetlands | place: USA...
ATGCGATTTGGTTTTCATATCTCCATTGCAGGAGGGTTCTCCAGGATCGTCGAAAGGGCTGAGACGAGAGGTTGCGAGACGATCCAGTTCTTCTCTCGAAACCCAAGAGGATGGAAATACTCTCCTCTAGACAAAAGAGAGGTGGAGACATTTCGATCCGCTCTCCCCACCTCTCGCATCTCTCCAATCTTTGTTCACCTGCCTTATCTCGCTAATATGGCTTCATCAAAATCAAAATTCTACAAGCGGTCTGTCCAATCGATTGCCACTGATCTCCAAAGGGCTGAGCATCTGGGAGCCCACTATCTGATCATCCATATCGGTCATCGAATGGACTCCTCGGTAGATCAGGCCATTGAAGCTGTTTCTCGGGGGATTGATCAAGCCTTTGAAAAAGTGAAGAACGGTGTTATTCTCCTTCTGGAGAACACCGCAGGACAAGGGACAGAGGTTGGCGATACGTTTGATCAGATCAAGAAAATCATCGAAGGAGTTTCTGAGCGTGAGAGAATTGGGGTCTGTCTGGACACAGCTCATTCTTTTGAAGCTGGATACGACCTCTCTACTAAAGTGGGAATTGAGAGAACCCTTGAAGACTTCGATCGAACGATTGGCTTGAAACGACTCCATCTCCTCCATCTTAACGACTCGAAAACTCCTTTGGGATCGAGAAGAGATCGACATTGGCACATCGGTGAAGGGCATATCGGGCTGGAAGGATTCAGATGTCTGGTCAACCATCCTCTGCTGAGCCATCTTCCTGGAATCATGGAGACCCCGAGAAAGGATACCGTGGAAGACCTGAAGAATATGAAGGTGATCCGGAGTCTGGTCGAGTCACCCCCACCTATCAATAGGCAGGGGATCTAACTTGATTCTCCCTATCATTTCCCTCTCCCCTGGCGGGAGAGGGGAAGGGTGAGGGGGATTGATACTCATGGAAATTATTGATTCCCATACCCACTGGGGACCTTCGGTCACCATGGGAACAGAAGTAACAACAAAAGAACTCCTGCGACAGGCAGAGCAAAGTGGTGTGAGTCGGATTGTCGTCTTTCCATTTCCCTCCACAGCGTTGGCTGACGAAAGAATCAATCAGCGCCTTTTGGACGAGACCAATAGAATAATGAAATTCATTCCTTATTATTACATTCCCGAATTAATGAAACCTATTCCCGAAGGGAAAGGTTTCTGTGGAGGAAAGTGGCACTGGATGCGGGGAGTCCAGGATTCTTCGTCCAACTACCAGGCCTTGAAAGATCCTAAGCTGGAAGAATTCATCGATGCCTCGGAGAGGATTGATCTTCCCATCGTCATCGAGGAAGAGTTCGCTTTTACCGAGGCTTTTGTAAAGAGGACGAAAAGCTTGAAGGTTATCATCCCTCACCTGGGAGGGCTGGGAGGAAATCCCATGGACTTCCTTGATACATTCAAAGGGCGGGATAACGTCTACTTTGATACGGCCTTATCCAGCTCCGACACGATCATGAAGTTTATCGATAAAGTAGGATATGAGAGAATCCTTTTCGGTTCCGACATTCCATTTGGGACGATGAAAGGGGAACTGGAGAAAGTCCTCTCTCTGCCAATTGGGAATGATAAAAAGGAGTGTATCCTTTGCGAGAACCTAAAAAGGCTGATTGGATTGGCATAGACCAGGGAGGAGACAAATAGTTGCAAAGGATTTGTCAGGCCGTCAGGAGGGGATCGGGTCTCTCACTTCAACCCAGCCTTGCGCGAAGCGTCAATTATCTTGTCTATTACCGATTGATCCTTATACGGAAGCGCCTTTGCAAAGTTATAGACTGAGAACTTCGGATTGATCCTCAAAACTTCGGCAGCTTCAGCGCGGGCTTCCTTCTCTTGGCCCATCGTAACATATGTGACGGAGAGAGAGAAATGAGCAATGATGTTATCAGGGGAAAGCTGGATTGCTTTCTTATATGCTGAGACCGCCTCCTCAAACCGCCCCGAAAGTCGGAGGGAGTTGCCAAAGTTCAAATAAAGAGCAGTCGTACCGAAGGGGTTGAGTCGGAGCGCCTTTTGGTACATTGGAACGGCTTCTTCCCACCGGCCTGCGAAATTCAGACTCGTGGCATAGAACGCATGGGCAACCTCCCCGCCCGGTTCAACGGCGACAGCTCGTTCTCCCTCCACAATCGACTTGTCATACTCCCTTTTGAAAGAATAGAATTGACTTAACAAACCGTGGGCAATTGGGACGGAATCATCCATAGCAATGGCCTTTTGAACCATTTCAATACCGCTTTCAATACATTCCCGACTCGATTTCCCAAGGCCCATCCAGTACTCCATCTGGTTGACGAAACCCATGAGAACATAAACCATTGGGATATCCGGGCACATGGCAATTGCCTCCTCTGTGATCCGTCTGGCCATCCTGGTGTCCTCGATGTTAAAACCCCGATGGTATTTGAGGCCTTCCAAATATTTCAAATAACAATCGAGTCCTTGCTTTCCTTTGAAATATTTTGCGGAGGTTAAGGCTTGTTCTCCCTCCGTTAGCTTCACTTGGGCGGCCGTCAAAATCTTCATGGTGATCTCGTCTTGCAATGCAAATAAGTCCTTGAGATCACGCTCGTACCGTTCTGCCCAAAGGTGATGTCCCGCCAGTGCGTCAATCAATTGAGCTGTGATCCGAATGCGGTCGCCAGACCGATGGACACTCCCCTCCAGTACGTACCGAACCCCAAGCTCCTCGCTCACCTGATTGACTTTTGCAGCTTTGCCCTTATAGGAAAAGGTTGACTGCCTGGATATCACAAACAGGTCCCGAACCTTTGTGAGAGCTGTGATGATTTCGTCGGTGATCCCATCACTGAAAAACTCCTGCTTGGGGTCACCGCTCATGTTTGCAAAGGGTAGTACAGCAATAGAGGGTTTATCAGGTAAAGGGAATGCCATCCTTTCAATAGAAGCAACATCTCCTGAGGCTGGCTTTAAATAGGTCTTCCAGATCGCAAATGTGATTGCTCCCAGAATGACCACGATCGCGGTTAACATGGCCGCCCAGCGATACCTCTTTGGTAATAATGTTCTCGTTCCCTCCAACGGAGGAGTTGCAACCTCAGGCTTCTCTGAAACACGATAACCAGGTTCTGTCTTCTCTCTTTTTTCCTCCCTCTCCTTGAGACTTGATATAAACTGGTTCCATGCATCCCCGTTTAAGGAATTCTCGTAGACGATCACGATGTCGTCCAGGGTTGCTCCTATCCTGTCGATTGAAAACTTCAACCTGACATTCTCCTCGCTCCCCTGGTATTCAAAAAGATTGGCCCAGCTATCTTTTTCGGCCTCGGCCAAGGGATAGGTCCTACCCGTCCCTTCATCGGATTCTTTTCTTCTTCCGAGAACCTTGAAAAGAGGGGCATCCTCGAGGTCAGGGAGAGCATCTTTCCATTTCCTATAAATCCTCGGAAGCAAATTCTCCGTTTCTGACGATCCAGCTGAACCTCCAATCGTCTCGTTTAGCAAAACAAGCAGGTCGAGGTGTCGTTCTAGGGGGATGGAGGTGATTCTTCCTAGTCTTTTCATCTCGTTAACGACAAGGGCGATCACGGAGAGGTAAAACCTTCTGGAAGGTGAGTTGAAATGGAGGGTCAACTGAACTTTCTTGAGATGAATATGGAGCTTGAATTCATTCAGGTCGATTCTGATGGGATTTTTGGTATTTTCAACCATTTTTTATCCCTTACTTCAGCCCGGCCTTGCGCATGGCGTTAATAACTTTATCAATTTCTGCTTGATCCTTATAGGGAGATGCTGCCTTAAAGAGATCCAGCGAAAACTTTGGATTTATCCTGAGAACTTCTTCAGCCTCAGCACGAGCTTCCTTCTCTCGACCCATCAAACTGTATGTAGTTCCTAAGCCAATATGGGCACGGATAAAATCAGGTGCACGCTGAATGGCTTTCTTATATACCGGAACCGCCTCCTCAAACCGACCCGCCATCCGGAGGGCATGCCCGTAAATTACAAGGGTATTGGCCGTAGGGTTGGGGTTGAGTCGGATTGCCTTTTGGAACATTGGAATGGCTTGCTCCGGCTGGCATGCAAAGGTCAGAGCCTGGGCATATACATTATAGGCACCCCATCTGCTGGGATAGGCGGCTACATACCGTTCCCCCTCAGTAACCCCCTTATCATACTCCCCTCTGTGACTATAGAGAACACTCAACAATCCGTGGGGCTCGAGGCAGGAATCATCCATCGCAAGGGCTTTTTTGGCCAGGTCTATAGCTTTCTCAACAGTCTCCCGAGGAGACTTTGGGTTCCCAATTACATAATCGTTCAGCCATACATTACTGAGGATTGAATAACCTACTGGATTTTCTGGACACATTGAAATAGCTTCCCCGGCAAGCCGCCGAGCCACATTGTTGTCCTCGATAGTTGTACGCTCAATGTATCTGACCGCTTCCAAGTGCTTCAACCAGCAATCGAGACCTCGTTTCCCGCTGTAGTATTTTGACGCCACCGAGGATAGTTCCTCTCCTTTCAGCTTCACTCGGACAGCCGTTAAGACCTTCAAGGTGATCTCATCCTGTAGTGCAAATAGGTCTTTCAGATCACGCTCGTACCGCTCTGCCCAGATGTGACGTCCCGTGAGGGCATCGATCAACTGGCTATTAATCCGGATGTGGTCGGCAGACTTTTGAACACTCCCCTCCAGCACATATTGAACTCCAAGCTCTTCGCTTACCTGCTTAACCTTCACGGGTTTGCCTTTACACAAAGAGGTTGACTGCCTGGACATCACAAATAAGCGAGGAATTTTGGAGAGAGCGGTGATGATGTTCTCGGTGACTCCATCGCTCAGAAATTCCTGCTTGGGGTCACCGCTCATATTAGCGAAGGCCATCACCGCAATAGAAGGCACATCAGGCAGGGGAAAAGCCATTCTCTCCACAGAAGCCTTCTTTTCTAGAGCAGGATTCAGATAGAGTTTCCACGTGGCCAGGGCGGCAGCCACTGCAATGACGACAATCAGGGCGACAAGGACTGCCCAACGACGCCAGCCCTGACGGGGAGTCTTCTGCCTCTCCATCGGTGATGAAGGGATTTCAGCTACTTTCGGGGGAGATTGGGTGGCCTCTGCTTCGGGTAGGTTCTTGTGCTTCCCTTTGAGGTTCGAGACAAACTTGTCCCACGCATCCTTGTCTGAATAGTCTCCGTAGACGATCACGATATCGTCTAAGGTTGCGCCTACCCTGTCGATTGAAAACTTCAACCTGACATTCTCTTCGCTCCCCTGGTACTCAAAAAGATTCGCCCAGCTATCTTTTTCAGCCTCGGCAAATGAATAGGTCCTCCCAATTCCCTCATCATATTCTTTTCTTCTTCCGAGAACCTTAAAAAGAGGGGCATCTTCCAGGTCAGGGAGGGCATCTTTCCATTTCCTATAAATCCTCGGCAGCAAATTCTCTGTTTCCGACGATCCGGCTGAACCTCCAATCGTTTCGTTTAGCAAAACAAGCTGGCCGAGGTGTCCTTCCATGGGGATAGAGGTGATTCTCCCTAATCGCTTCATCTCGTTCACGACGAGGGCGATCACGGAGAGGTAAAACCTTCTGGAAGGTGAGTTGAAATGGAGGGTCAACTGAACTTTTTTGAGATGAATATGGAGCTTGAATTCATTTAGGTCGATTCTGATGGGATTTTTGGTATTCTCAACCATTTCTTATCCCTTCGAATCTTATTGAAATGACAGAAGATTTTATAAAGGTCAGAGGAGGTTCAAAAAATCTGACGGTTCGAACCGTCAGGTATCACGCCTTATGCTATCAGTTATGCTCAAATTCAGAGGCGCACGCGAAAACCATCATAGATAAAGGAATTCTTAATGTCAAGACATTTGAAGAGGCTGTTGATGTCTGAAAAGAAAACCACAGGAAAGCGGCTTAACGTGCCTCAATATGCTTGTCGGAATATTTTCAAAAGTTCAAGAAAAATCTCAATCTGTGATCAATCTGTGACTTTCATCATGATATGAAGCTTCTTAAATAAGAGGATGAATCAGAACAACTTTTCAACGGACGAACGAATACAAAACTTTGTGAAGAGGGGGCATGCACAGACCTGCCAGGCCTGCGGGGGATTCGGACCAATAAGAGAACCGGAAAGTGGTTTTGAAGAGGAACGAGGGACATGAGCTGTGATTCTATCAGAGGTGAGATATGAAGCCTAAATTTAAGAAAGTGGTCCTATGATGCCTCCGAGGAGAATTTTAGGTATCCCCTTGGAGGCAACTTCCTTGTGCAATGGTATTGGGTGACACGAAGCGACCATGGTTTCATGAACAGAGTGAGGAACTGAAACGAAACCTCCCCCTATCAGGTGAGGGGCCAGCAGAAACTAACTTCCAAGGAGGGACAAATCATGAAAAAGAGAATTCTACCCATTTTAGTAATGTTTGTTTTTTGTGTTCCTGCGATTATTTACGCAGAAGACGCGATGCGAGGAGAGGTTATGCTGCCAACTCCAACTAATGTGACATCCGAGGAGCCACCGTTAGATAACGGCCCGCCAACGTATTTGATTCCGGCTAATACCAAGTCACAAGCCCCGTCAACATTATATCCTAGGGAATGGTCTATCGTAGAAAAAATCCCAACTGGCAAAGGGTTGGCCATCGGGGTCTTTTTGTTCCAGGAAGGTATGCCCGTTGAACATATTCGTTCCGTATTTGGAAAACCGCAGGAAATCATAAGTCTCGATATGGGAGAAGGATCTTATGGAACGATATTAGTTTATCCTCACCATCATTTCTTCTTTTCAAAAACGGGAAATTTACAAGCTATTAAAGAAAGAAAGCTTTAGACAGACTTAATACGAAAGGGGAAAAAGCCTACAGAAAGGCTACCCCTTAATGCCGTCGTCGGGTCCTGATAAACGTGAGACTCAACCAGGGTATCACCTGACAGGACAAGTCGTTAAAGCGCAGGGTACCAATGTAGGGGACGCATATATGCGTCCCCTACAAGGGATGTCGCCCGCCTGCACGTGGCCGTTTCGGTGGAGAGTGACCATCTCTGGTCAACCTGAAAAAGAACAAAATACTGCCTCAGATTAAAACCCCCAGAATTCCCGATCCAGATGTTTTTCCACCTCAGCAATACATGAGCAAGTGAAAGTTTCGACAAAGTCCTTCTACTCCTATTTTTGCCTTGTCTTCAGGAGGAGGAATGATTATTTTTAAGTCGAAAAAGCAAGGATTGCCCGGTTTAACGAGTGTTTTGGGCAGAAGGAGGAACTCATGGAAAAACTTCTAAGATGCAGGGATATGGGGATCGATTGCGATTTTGAAGCATGTGGGGAAAATGCAGAAGAGGCTTTAAAAACTGCCATCGATCATGCTCGGGCCATACACAGATTGAAAGATATTTCAGACAAGGATCGCATGCGGGCCAGGGCAGCCGTTCAGGATGCATTTTGTGTTCCCAAAGGAGGGTACAATTTAGGCGGCGGAGGGTTATGAGGTTTATGCCGGTTTCTTTCTGCCTTTTCAGGGGCGCAAGGAAGGATTTTTTGTTCTCTCGCAGAAGGGTAAGAGCGACGAGGGGATGATTTTGTTAAAATTTTGCTTTTTTGCGGGGATTGATACATAATAAGCAGTATGCTCGCCGGGAATTCTAATTCCACGGCAATCCATGGAGGTTTCGATGACAGGTAAAGTGAAGTGGTTTAACGACAGAAAGGGTTTTGGGTTTATCGAAGTTGAAGGTGGCAAAGACGTATTCGTCCACCACTCCGCCATTCAAGGGGAAGGGTTCAAATCCCTTAAAGAAGGGGATGAAGTTGAGTTTGAAGTCACCAACGGCCCCAAAGGTCCCCAAGCCAGCAACGTAAGAAAGATGGGCTAAGAAAAAGGTTCTCTCCGCGGGTATTGCGGTTGAGAATCGGTTCCAGGTAGTCATAATAAAGCAGGATCGAAGACGAGTTCTTTTTAAAGCCGATCTTTACCCGCTCCAGCTACTTTGAACCTCGTCCGAGACGTCTTGAGGGACTGCTCTCAAGCGTGAAAGCGGCCGCTCGTCCGTTTCAAGGCGAGTATCTTACCACCCCGCCACAAGTCTCCCACCGCCCGAATCTATCAAGAGGCGCCGAAAGATGTTACCCGCGCGCTTCAAGCCTTAACATGTTCGTGTCAGCTTGAGTCGCAAGCGAGTGACCTTTTGATCACCAAGGCAGCGCCGAGTATTCGGTATGACTGCGGAACGACGGCGACACCCTGATGAAATGATCAAAATCCATGCCAGCGGATGTATTCACTGATATCCCGTCGCAAGGAACGGTATTGGTTCAGCGGCATTCCCAGATCAGGGTATCCGAGAGAAATGCAAAGAACGATCGCCAGACTGTCGGCGATTCCCAATTCAGCCCGGATTGCTTCGGGATAGCCTGTGGGCATGGCCTGGGGGCAAGCGCCCAAACCTTCTTCGTGAGCTGCCAGAAGAAGTCCATAGACGAAGGCGCCACAGTCGAAAACGGACCAGGGAGTGAGGGTCTTGTCCATGGCAATAAAGAGGACGCAGGGAGCATCGAAGAACTTGAAGTTGTTGCGATACGAGGCGACGACCTTATCCTGTTCCTTGTCCGGATCGATGCCCAGCGTTTTGAAACGCCTCATCCGGTGGCTTTTCGACCGCTCATCGTGAGCTTCCGGCCAGGATTTTGGAAAGGAAAAATCTGGGGTCAGGGGCTTCCCGGAGGAGACCTGTTCATAAAGTTTCCTGGCCAGGGTTTCCTTCTTCTGTCCTGTCACCACAAAAACCTCCCAAGGTTGTGTGTTCATGTAGGAAGGACAGCGGTTGGCAACCTTCAGAATTTTTTCCAACGTCGTCTTTTCAACTTTTTTTGGCAAGAATCCTCTGCGACTGATACGACTTTCTACCGTTTCGATAAAATCCATCTCATCCTCCTTCTTTATAATTTATCTTCAGATCTATCCAGTGACCTTGGAGACTTAAACACTATCCATTTTGCCTGAAAAATTGCATGAAGTCATCCCTTTTTTTTGTCAAGTACTCCAGCAAGCGTGGTGGAGAGGGAGAGGCCCATGTCTTAAGGTTGATTTGCTTTTCCCTCTCCCCCCATGCTAAGATACGTGAAATTCTTCTCGAAGGCTCTCACCGGGTCCTGAGAAAATCATTCATTCAGCGGCATACGAAAGCCCCAACTCATGGCAGAGATCATTCCCTTCAGGGGATTTTTATACGACATTTCCAGGGTTTCGATTGAGGATGTCCTTGCCCCTCCTTATGACATCATTACGCCTGAAGAGCGGGAATCTTTATACACGAAGAGCCCCCATAACATTGTGAGGATCGATTTTGGCAAGGAAGAAACGGGGGATAATGAAACCAAAAACAAATACACACGGGCCAAAGAATGTTTGGATGTTTGGATACGGGACGGCATATTGATCCGCAGCCAGAAGCCCTCGTTTTATGCCTATGAGGTCACCTATACGATACAGGATGTGCAGAAGCGACTCCGCGGATTTCTGTGCCTCCTCAAACTCGAAGAACTGGGTTACGGGTGTGTTTACCCGCATGAGGACACACATTCTAAGCCAAAGGAGGACAGGTTGAACCTCCTCAGAACGTGTCGGGCGAGCACCAGTCCCATTTTCTCCCTCTACAAGAGCTCGACAGACGGAATTTCCAATATTCTTTCGAGGATCGCCCAGACGAAGCCGTATCTCCAGACGACCGACCCTTCCGGTAATCTTCATCGACTGTGGCAGTTCGATGAGGCCGAGGACATAGAGGTCGTCAGACGGGAACTTGAGGATAAAGCTATTTTTATAGCGGACGGACACCACCGATACGAGACTTCGCTTGAATATGCGAGGGAAATGTCGCTCAAAAAAGCATCTCCTTCGGATGGGAGATTATATGATTACACCCTTGCATTTCTCGCCGATATGACGGACGAGGGGGTCACCATCCTCCCGACCCACCGGCTCGTTAAGGAAATTCCCGAGGGCATGGATGGAGCGCTTTCCAAGTATTTCGAGAGTGAAACGATCGCAAATGATTTCGACATCCGTCGAAGACTCTCCGGGAGAAAAAATGTATTCGGTTTCTTCAGGAAACGGGAAAAGATGTGGCATCTTCTGACCTATAAGGGACGGAATCTCTCGAAAGTCCATCCTGACCTTCGGGAAATCGATGTGATCATCCTGGATGAAATGATATTCAAAAGGATCCTGACGAACGTTGAAATCGGATATGAGATGGATATTGCGAAGGCACTCGATCAAGTAAATGATGGAAAGTATGCCGCCGCTTTTTTCCTAAATCCGACGCAGGTGAACGATATTGAAAAATCTGCCCTTTCTTCAACGCGAATGCCGGCGAAGTCCACCTACTTTTATCCGAAGCTCCTGACCGGATTGGTAGTGAATAAATGGGAATGATCCCATGGGTTTTCAGCGATGCCCTAACAATCCCACAGTCATTGTTTTCTGATAGACGGCCTCTCCAACCGAAGCCATCCATCCCATCCAGCACGATCACAACAGGTCTCACCCGGGACTGGATCGGCGCATGAAAAGAATCGGAGGTGAGAATTGGAGACCGGTCCCCTCATCGAAGAACT
>Ga0335084_10007823_pt1 | contig 10626 bp, 10 predicted proteins | sample Lox_Sample_44_FD_206721 | JGI IMG/M metagenome (GOLD analysis project Ga0335084, IMG submission 206721) | Soil microbial communities from Loxahatchee National Wildlife Refuge, Florida, United States - Lox_Sample_4.4 | ecosystem: Environmental > Terrestrial > Soil > Wetlands | place: USA...
TCCCGCGGGGCTGATGGCGCGGCTCGGCCTCCTCTGCCTGCCGCGCTCGGTCGCCTCCGCGGTGGCCGACGCGCGGCTGGCCGAGGACGTCGGCTTCACGCTGGTCGGCGTCGCCGACAGCCAGTCCGTCTTCCGCGAGCTGTACGCGACGATGGCCCTCTGCGCGCAGGCGACGCGCCGGGTGCTGATCGGCCCCTCGGTGACCAACCCCATCACGCGCCACCCGGCCGTCGCCGCCTCCGGCATCGCCACCATCGACGAGATCGCGCCCGGCCGCGCGTTCTTCGGCATCGGCTCCGGCGACAGCGCGATCCTCAACCTGGCCGAGCGGCCGGCCACGCTCGCCGACCTGCGCGCCTACGTCGAGGCCGTGCGGGCGCTGCAGCGCACGCGGGAGACCGAGTGGCGCGGGCGCCTCGCGCGGCTGACGTGGGCGCCGCGCGCGGTGCCCATCTACCTCTCGGCCGAGGGGCCACGCACCCTCGAGCTGGCCGGCGAGATCGCCGACGGCGTCATCGTCAACGTCGGGCTCACGCCCGAGCTCGTGCGCGACGCCGTGGCGCACGTGCACGCCGGCGCCCGCCGCGCCGGGCGTGATCCCTCGGCGATCGACCTGTGGACGATGGTGCGCGCCAACGTCACCGACGACGTGGCGGCCGGCCTCGACGAGATCCGGATGGAGCTGGCCTCCAACGCGCACCACGTCTTCCGCTTCACGCTCGAGGGCAAGCACGTGCCCGGCGAGCTGGCCGACGCGATCCGCCGCGTGCAGAAGGGTTACCAGCCCGCCGCCCACGAGGCGCTGGGGCCGAGCCCCAACGCGCGCCTGCTCGAGGCCGAGCCCGCGCTGCGCGCCTGGCTGGCGACCCGCTTCGCCGCGGTGGGGCCGCCGGCGGCCTGCGCCGAGACGCTGCGCGGCGTGGTCGAGGCCGGCATCGACGGGCTGCTGGTGACCGGATTCGTGGCCGACCGCGCGCGGCTCATCCGCGCGCTCGGCGAGCACGTGCTCCCGCGGCTGGTGGGCTGAGCGATGCCGATCAAGACCGATCCGCGCTTCGTGGGGCGCGCGTGGATCACGCCCGACGCGCCCGTGGTCGCCGGCGCCTGGGGCACGTGGACGTTCACCTACGAGGTGGGCGCCTACGGCTACGACGAGCGCGCCCGCCTCAAGATCGCCTCCCGCTTCGCCTCCGACTGGGGCCGCCCGCAGTTCACCGACCCGCGCGCGCCCAACTACACGACGGTGCGGCTGGAGACCCGCTGCCCGACGGCGGTGGCCTCGCTGGCCTTCGAGCCGCGCGGCCAGGTGCGGCCGTGGTTCAAGTGCCTGGTCGCCTCGGTGGCCGACGGCTCGCTCTACCCGGGCGACCGGATCCACGTCACGCTCGGCGACACCTCGGGCGGCAGCCCGGGCTCGCGCGCGCAGACCTTCCGCGAGAAGGGCTGCGAGTGGCGCTTCTTCGTCGATCCCTTCGGCACCGAGCTGTACGAGCCGCTCGCCGGCTCGCCGGTGATGGACGTCGTGGGCGGCGCCCTGCACCGGCTGGTGGCGATCGCGCCGACGACCGTGCGGGCCGGCCAGCCGTTCGACGCCCTGGTCAAGGCCGAGGACGTCTGGGGCAACCCGTGCGAGCGCTTCGAGGGCGAGATCGTGCTCGCGGCCGCCGGCGCCCCGCTGGCCGGCCTGCCGGCCTCCGTGCGCTGGAAGCGTGGTGACGTGGCGGTGGCGCGCCTGGCCGGGCTGCGCCTCGACGCCGCCGGCGCCGAGAGCCGGCTGGGCGCCGCGCACGGCGAGCACCGCGTCGAGTCGAACCTCGTACGCGCGCTCGCCGGCGGCGAGCCGAAGACCTGGTGGGGCGACCTGCACGGCCAGACGCGCGCCACCGTCGGCACCGGCACCATCGAGGAGTACTTCGCCTTCGGCCGCGACGTCGCGCTGCTGGACATGATGTGCCACCAGGCCAACGACTTCCAGGTGACCGAGGCCGAGTGGCAGCGGCTGCGCGCGCAGATCGACCGCTTTCACGCCGACGGCCGCTGCGTGATCTTCGTCGGCTACGAGTGGTCCGGCATGACGCCCGGCGGCGGCGATCGCAACGTGATGTTCCGCGGGGACGCGGCCTCCCTGCACCGCTCGTCGCACGCCGAGGTGGACGACATGACGGATGCCGCCACCGACTGCTTTCCGGTGACGGAGCTGTTCGCCCAGTTCCGCGGCCGCGACGACGTCATGCTCATCCCCCACATCGGCGGCCGCTACGCCGACATCGTCGGCTTCCACGACCCGGCGCTGGAGCCGCTGGTGGAGATCTACTCCGACTGGGGCCGCTTCGAGTGGCTGCTCGAGGACGCCCTGCGCGGCGGCTATCGCGTGGGCGTCGTCGCCAACTCCGACGGCCACAAGGGCCGCCCGGGCGCCAGCCACCCGGGCGCCTCCCAGTTCGGCGCCTACGGCGGTCTCACCTGCGTGCTGGCGGAGGCGCTGACGCGCGAGGCGGTGTTCGCGGCCCTCAAGGCGCGCCGCTGCTACGGCGTCACCGCCGCCCAGCGCATCCACGTCGAGCTGGCCGTCAACGGGCTCCCCATGGGCGCCGAGGGGCGGGCGCGCGGCCCCGTGCGCATCGCCGGGCGCGTGGCGGGCACGGGCCCGCTCGAGCGCATCGACGTCTTCCGCGGGCTGGAGCGGCTGCACACCGTGTCGCCCTACGGCCCGCGCTCGTTCGAGGGCAGCCGGCGCTATCGCATCGCGTGGGCCGGCTCACGCGTGCGCGGGCGCGACCGGCTGACGACGTGGGACGGCACGCTGGAGCTGTCCGAGGGGCGCATCGAGGCGGCCGAGCCCTTCGCGATGGAGAACCCCGAGAAGGGCATCACGCAGCGCACCGAGCGCACGCTGGCGTGGGTCTCGAACACCACCGGCGACGATGACGGCGTGGACGTCACGCTGAGCGCGCCGGCCTCCGCCGTCCTGCGCTTCCGCACGCCCGTGCTGTCGCTCGACGTGCCGCTCGCGGAGCTGGGCGCCGGCGCCACCCGGACGTTCCCCGCCGGCGGCGTCGACCTCCGCGTCTTCATGCGCCGCCTGCCCGCGCGGGACCACACGCGCGAGCTGGCCGTCGACGCGACCGACGCCGCGCCGCCGCGCGGCGCCTGCGCCGCCTACTGGATCCGCGCGACCCAGGAAGACGGCGCCCAGGCGTGGACCAGCCCCGTCTACCTCGACGTCGACTGAGCCGCCGGCATGGCGACGACCACGAAAGGGCGAGGGACGCTCCGCCTCATCGGCGCCATCAAGCTGCTGAAGGGCCTGCTGCTCGCCGTCGTCGCGGTCAAGCTGCTGCGGCACATCCACGACGATCTCGAGCTGGCCGGGTACGTCCTCGCCACGCACCTGCACCTCGACCCCGAGGGCCGGCTCGTGGAGCCCATCCTGCGCCGGCTGCTGGATGTCGATCCGCGCTCGCTGGCGCACTTCGGGGCCGGCGCGCTGGCGTACGCGGGCCTGCTGTGGACGGAAGGCATCGGCCTCATCCGCGGCCAGCACTGGGCGGAATACCTGACGATCGTCGCGACGGCCTGCCTGGTGCCCTTCGAGATCTACGAGCTGAGCCGCCGCTTCACCGTCATTCGCGTGAGCGCGCTCGTCCTGAACGCGGTGATCGTCGCCTACCTGGTGCTGGTCCTCCGCCGGGACCGGCGGCTGGCCGCGGCCGCGAAGGCCTAGACCAACAAGGCCTCTTCCAGCCGCTGGGGCAGCGAAGTGTCTGCGCCTTGCGCCTCGAGATAGCCCGCTGCGGAGCCGTATTCCCGGCGGAGCAGCGCAAGAAAACGCGCCATGGATTCAGTCGAGGCTCCCCACTGGAAATCAGGCAGCTCTCTTGCCTCCGGCGGGACGGCGGGGTCGTTTCTCGTGCGGTCCCGCATCTCCGGCATGAACGGAGCTGACAGCGTGTAGTCACGGATGATGCCCTCGTCCATCACGCCCGCCGCCGCCAGGAGCATGGCCGCGAGCACGCCGGTCCTGTCCTTGCCCACGCGGCAATGGAATACCAGCGGGTGATTGTTCCGGTCGGCAATCAGCTCCAGCGAGTCCACCAGCCTCTTGCCGAATTCCGGCGGGCGGATGCGGTACAGATAAACCTGTCCCATATCGGTCGCATCGCGGAAAAGCTCCGTTTCGTGCTTCAAGTAGTCGAGCGAATCAGGTCTGAAGGGGACGTTGTGATACCGCGCGCCCATTTCGCCGAGGAGGCTGATTTCCCGCTGCTTGATCGGCTCTCTCGGCGTCCCGAGGTCGATGACCGCTCTGGGACGGATGTCCTCCTTGAGCCTGGCAATATCCGGTCGGCTCATGGGATGCAGCGCCGCACTTCTGAAAAGCCGCCTCCATGCCACGGCGCGCCCGTCCCGCGTCCGGTATCCGCCGAGGTCTCTGAAGTTCGGCACGGATTCAAAATCGATGTGTCTTGGATACGATTCGTTCATCTGTATTAGGCGAGCGCGAAGACCGCGCCCTCGGCCGCCGGCGTCACCGCGAAGTCCGGCCCCACCTCCTTGACGGCGGCCGCGACCACCCGGTCGAGCGCCTCGTCGTCACGGGCGGGATCGTGATGGAACGGCACGAAGCGCTTCACGCCCGCCTGCACGGCGAAGGCGAGCGCGTCGCGCATCGTGCTGTGCCCCCAGCCGACGCAGTTCGCGTATTCCTCGCGCGTGTACTGCGCGTCGTGGAGCAGCAGGTCCACCTTCTGCGCCAGGTCGAAGCCCGAGGTCCAGTCCGGATCGATCGGAAACCGCCGCGCGCCGAGCGCCGGCTCGTGATCGGGGATGTACGCGAGCGAGGCCTGCGGCGTCTCGATCCGGTAGCCGACGGTCGGCCCCGGGTGGCACACCCGGGCCGCGCGCACGTGGAAGGGGCCGATCGGCACGCGCTCACGGCCGACGTGGTGGAACTCGAGCCGGCACGGCACGTCGCTCAGCATCACGGGGAAGAGCGGCGGCGACAGATATCGCCGCAGGCGCGCCTCGAGGCTGAGCGTCGCGCTGGCCGGTCCCCAGATGTGGACCTCCATCGAGGGGTCGTAGAGGGCGCTGAAGAAGCCGAGACCCTGGATGTGATCCATGTGCAGGTGCGTGAGGAGCACGTCCACGCGGCGCAGGGCCTTGGAGAGCCTGAGGTCGCGGATCCCCGACCCCGCGTCGAGCACGAGCACGGCGCCGCCCGGCCCGTCCACGCGGACGCACGAGGTGTTGCCTCCGTAGCGGGCGGTCGACGGGCCGGGCGCGGCGATCGAGCCCCGCACGCCGTACATGGTGACGTTCACGGGTCCTGGTGCTCCCAGAACATGGCGACCGCGCCCAGCAGCCGGTCCCCCTGGCCGATGAGCGGGAACGCGGTGAGCTCGACCTGCAGGCGCACCCGGTCACCACGGCGGAGCAGCCAGCGGCGCGCGTGGGCGGGGCGCCGCTGCTGCAGCGCGGTCACCAGCGGCCGTCCAGCGTCTTCGGGCCCCGCGGCCGGGTCGTCGCTCACCTCGATGAGGCGGTCGGCCTCCTCGGGCCCGAGGCGCCCCGTCTCCTCGAACCGCACGCCGAGGATCCGCTCGGCGGGCTCGTTGTAGAACAGCACGACGCCGGCGGGATCGAGGACGAGCACCGGCACCGAGAGATAACCCGCCAGCTGGCGGGCCAGGATGAGCTCGACGGGTTGCTGGGCCATGGCCGCCTATTTCGCGCGGGATGCCCGGCCAATGTCAATGGGCCCTGAGGCCCACGATGTGGGGCACGGGTGCCCCACGCGCCGTCGTCGGCGCGCGTGTAACCCGGCGTTCTGCCGGCGTTCACCCCTGGTACGCTCCTCGCACGACACTCCGCGGGGGCAAGCCTCATGGCGAGACACGTCGCGATCGCGGGCCTGGGCGTGATGCTCGTGGCGCTCCTGTGGGCGCCGGTGGTCCCGGCGCAGGAGCCGATCCTTCGCGTGGACGGACGGGTGACGTCGGTCTCGCCCTGGGAGATGCTCGTCGCCCTCGACAGCGGCGGCGTCGTGATGGTCGACCTCACGCGCATTCCGCAGGGCGAGATCCGCCAGCTCGCGCAGAACGACTACGTCGTCGTCACCGGCTTCATCCGGCGCCCGAGTCACAAGGTGATCGCCACGTCGGTCGTGCGCGTCAGCCCGTGGCTGCCGACGACGCCTCGGTGGGCGCCCCAGAGTCCCTGACGCTCAGGATTTCCAGGCGAACGGCGCGAAGTGGCCGTTGTTGCGGCCCGAGGTCTCGTCCCAGTCGATGCCGAAGGCGTGCATGTGGCTGCGGCTCGCCTTGGCCAGCGCCAGGCGCGAGGCCGCCGGGTGGCCGACGTTGTCGAGATAGATCGGCTCGCTGGCACTGGCCCCGGCGATGCCGTCGACCGCCAGGTCCAGCATGCCCGGGATCGAGACCTCGCGATGCATCCCGTTGCTCGTGATCCGGATCGCCTTCGCCTCGACGCCGCCGAAGTGCGCGATCAGCGGCGCCAGCGCGGCCATCGGCCCCCCCGCCTGCCCGCTCGCGATGGCCGTCAGCGCCTCGCGCTGCTCCTTCGACGCCCGCTCGTCGACGACGAGCCCGACCGTCCAGTTGCCCTTGATCATCGCCTCGGGCGTGTGCAGGAGCACGGCGAAGCTCAGCCCTTCGAGCTTCGTGGCTCCGAATTGCCCGCGCTGAACGGTGAACACGAGCCCGGCGTCGCACGCACCCTTGGTCGGCCGGGCCGCGAGGCCCGAGGTGGGGCAAGGGCACACGGAGTCACAGCTGCACGCCTCGAAGTACTCGCCGCTGATCTGCCACCGAGCATTCGCCATCGCAATCCTCCATGCCGGCGTCGAGCGTCCTGGTCACGCCCACGCCATGCGCAATACCGTGGCCAGTCCAGGATGGATCGCCACGGCCAGGCCGAGCATCACGAGCGCGACCCCGCTCGCCCGCGCGATCCACTCCCCGTGCGGCAACAGCTTCTCCGCCGCCACGACGCAGGCGATGAGGAGCACCCACGGCAGCCCCATCGCCCCGGCGACCACCAGCACGACCATCAGGGCCCAGCAGCAGCCAAGACAGTACCACGCGTGGGCCCAGCCCATGGCCAGGCCGCCGCGCCAGCCGCCGCGCCAATGGCCCATGAAGAAGCCGAGCGGGCTGCGACAGTGGCGCAGGCAGGCCTGCTTGAGTGGTGAGAGCTGGAAGACGCCGGCGACGAAGAGGACGCCGGCGGTGATGTACGCGAGGGCGCCCGGACCCACCGCCATCAGCGCGAGGCTCGCGAAGTAGATGGGCACGCCGCTGAGGGCCCACAGGGCCAGGTACGTCGCGGCGAAGCCCGCGACGGCCACGGCCCGCGCGCTGCCGCGCGTGGAGTTGCGCTGGGTGGCCGCGTACAGCGCGATCAGGGGCATCGCGCTCGGCAGCATCATGGCGGCCATCATGACCGCCCATGCCACCACGTACGCGGCGACGTCCGCGACCGTCGGCCGCATGAGCATCTGCATGCCGGCCATGTCATCGCCGCCCATCGGCGAGCGCAGCATCGCCACCCACGCCGCCGCCGTGACGACGATCAGCCCGCCATAGGTCAGGATGGTCGCGCGGTCGGGCATGGCCGGCATGGCGCTCAGAGCGCGGCGGGCGTCCTGGCGTGGTCCTTCTGGTGGAAGTAGTTCGCGCTGTAGAAGGCCTTCACGAGGTCGCCGTACACGGCCGGCGGGTATTGCGCCGGCCGCGCCGCGCTCACGCAGCTCGGCAGCACCTCGATCCGCGCCGTGATGCTGGGGCTGTAGAAGAAGGCGATCGAGTAGCGGTCGCGCCCGGAGTCGTTCACCACGCCGTGGGGCGTGGACAGGAAGCGGTCGTTCGACCAGCGCTTCATGATGTTGCCGAGGTTGACCAGGAAGGTCCCCTCGATGAGCGGCGGGGCCAGCCACTCCCCGCTCGGCAGCCGCACGGCCAGGCCCGGCGTGTCCTCGCGGGCCAGGAACGTGATGAAGGAGTTGTCGGTGTGCGGGCCCTGGCCGAACTGCTCGGGGTCGTCCAGCTCCTGAGGGGGGTAGTGCAGGAAGCGCAGGTTGACGTGGGCCTCGTCGGCGAAGAACGGCGCGAAGAACCCGGCCTCCAGCTCGAGCGCACGGTCGAGGATCGGCAGCGTGCGCTCGCCGAGAGCCACCATCGTCTCGAAGTAGCGGACCATCGCCGCCCGCATGCCCGCGTGGCCGGCCGGCCACTGGTTGCTGCCGCGCAGCGGCGTGCCGGCCACCACGTCGGGGTGATCGGCGGCGCGGTCGTGGCTGATGAAGAAGGACTCGTTGTAGTTCGGGCGCGTCGCCTTGTGCACGGTGGAGGCGCGCTGCATGCTCTCGTTGACCGGCAGGTAGCCGATGTTGTTCTGGTTCAGCCTCAGCGCCAGCTTGTCCTCGAGCGGCAGCGCATGCAACTCCCGCGAGGCGGCGAAGGCCCCGTCGATCACGGCCGGCGGCACCCCGTGGCCCTTCACGTAGAAGAAGCCGACGCGCTCGCTGGCCTCGCGCACCTGGGCGGCCACGCGCTCGAGACCCCGGCCGCCGTCGAAGGCCGGCGCGACGTCGATGACGGGGATCGCACGGGCGATCGCCTCCGGGTCCTTCACCGCCTGCGCCCTGAAGATGTTCATGTCGCGCGTCCTTTCGCGAGCAGCGGCAGCACCTCGCGGCTCAGCAGCGTCATGGAGCGCTCCCAGCCCTCGCGCGGCTGCCACTCGTGGGCGATCGCCAGCACCATGCCGAAGCCGCCCACCGCCTCGTGCAGCGCGGCGATCTTCCGCGCCACCGTCGGCGGCGAGCCGACGATCCAGATGTTGTCACACAGGTACTCGAGCGTCACCTGCGCGTCCGGCATGGCCGGATCGACCTTGAGCATCTCGAAGCCGCGCAGCTTGGGCAGCAGCTTCAGGAAGTAGTCGCGGTAGTCGCGCCCCAGCGTGCCGTTGATGGCCTGGTCCCGGGCCTGCTCGTCGGTGTCCGCCACGTACACGTCGCGCGCGATGCGCCAGGTCGTGCGATCCGCGGTGCGGCCGGCGCGCGCGGCGCCCTCCTCCACCGCGTCCCAGTGCGACGTCAGGATTCGCGGCGGCACGAAGTTGATGGACATCGGCAGGTAGCCGCGCTCGCCGGCCAGGCCGAGCGTCTCCGATTTGGCCGAGACGCCGGCCACGCCGATCGGCGGGTGCGGCTTCTGGTAGGGCCGCAGATGCAGGCGCAGGCCGATGTCGTCCTGGTGCTCCGGCACGCGGAAGCGCCAGCGGGGCGACTCGTAGAGGCCGGGCCGGGGATCCTTCCAGAGGTCGAGCACGAGGTCGAGCATCGTGCGGGTGATCTCGCGCTGCTCGCCGCTCTTGCCGTCCACGCCGGCCAGCTCGAAATCACCCGGGAAGCCGCCCGACCCCACGCCCCAGTAGAAGCGGCCGCGCGCCATCTGGTCGAGCTGCGCGATGCGCTGGGCCAGCATGAGCGGCGTGTGGTTGGGCAGGCACGACACGCCCGTCGCCAGCGTGATGGTCGTGGTCATCGCCAGCGCCTTGGCGATGAAGAGATCGGGGCACGGGATGTTCTCCCACTGCGCGGTGAAGTGCTCGCCGATCCACGCCTCCTCGAAGCCCAGGCGCTCGAGGGTGACGAGCTGGGCGAGGTCCTCGTCCATCGTGTCCGCCGGGTTCCGGCCCGGCGGGTGCAGCGGCATCGCGAAATATCCCAGGCGCATGGCTTCGGATTCTACCGCATCGGACCGTGGTACCCTCCCCTTCACCATGGCCACGACCACGCACGCCGCGCTGCTCGACGAGGCGCGCCGCCTGCTGGACGACACCGTCCAGCTCCGGCGCCGGATCCACCGCCACCCCGAGATCGGCCTCACGCTGCCGCGCACGCAGCAGACGGTGCTCGACGCCCTGGCCGGCCTTCCGCTGACGATCCGCACGGGGCAGAAGACGACGTCGGTCGTGGGCACGCTCGACGGCGCCCGGCCGGGTCCGACCGTCCTCCTGCGCGCGGACATGGACGCGCTGCCGCTGCAGGAGGACACCGGCCTGGACTTCGCCTCCGAGGTGCCGGGCGCCATGCACGCCTGCGGCCACGACACGCACGTGGCCATGCTGGTGAGCGCCGCGCGCATGCTCTGCGCGCGACGCGGGGCACTGGCTGGCCGCATCGTGTTCATGTTCCAGCCCGGCGAGGAGGGCTATCACGGCGCCCGGGTGATGCTGGAGGAAGGTCTGCTCGACGGCGATCAGCCGCCGGCCTTCGCCTTCGGTCTGCACGCGGGCGCGCGCCATCCGGCCGGCGTCATCGCCACGCGCCCCGGGCCGCTCATGGCCTCCGGCGACACGCTCAGGATCGTCGTGCGCGGCCGGGGCGGCCACGCCTCGGCGCCGCACGACTGCCTCGATCCGATCCCCGTGGCCTGCGAGATCGTGCAGGCGTTCCAGACGCTGGTGACCCGCCGGGTGAACGCGTTCGATCCGGCCATCGTCACCATCGCCAAGATCGAGGCCGGCACCACGCGCAACGTCATCCCGGAGACCGCGCACCTGCTCGGCACCATCCGCACGGTCTCGGAGAAGACG
>Ga0335084_10007825_pt1 | contig 10625 bp, 7 predicted proteins | sample Lox_Sample_44_FD_206721 | JGI IMG/M metagenome (GOLD analysis project Ga0335084, IMG submission 206721) | Soil microbial communities from Loxahatchee National Wildlife Refuge, Florida, United States - Lox_Sample_4.4 | ecosystem: Environmental > Terrestrial > Soil > Wetlands | place: USA: Florida...
CGCCCCCGTGAAAGTCGGTATCGGCGTCATTACTCAGTTGCGCGACCCGCTGCGTGCGTTCATGGTGCTTCCTCCCAAGTCACGATTCCCCAAGGGGTACGTTCTGCTCCAGTTTGACCCTCCGTATAACGCCAGGTTCGAAGGCCGATTGTTTTCGTTGGCGCGCAGCCAAAGCACTCACACCCAGGTCGGCTCCGACGCTGACACCCTGCTCTGGATGAATGATCGCTATGTATTGCGAATCGATTCTCCTCGTGTGGAAGGCGCGGAATATACCGACCAGGGCAGCAACGCCGTGATTTACACGAATGCCGGTCCGGATGGGTATGTTGAACTGGAAACCTTCGGCCCGCTGACCTTGATACAAGTGGGAGACAAGATCGAACGGACGAATACCTATACGCTGATGCGCCGCCTGGAAAACGATGTGGACGCCGAGGCGCGGCGCATCGTCGCCAGTACCGCGCCGCAATAAAACGAATGCGGCTGGAGGCGGCAGGCACTCACTTTCCGCTGTTTCCCGGCCCTCCGACGGCAAATAACTTCGGGATGCGCTGCTCAAGCGGCGGCATCGCCGGAAACGCGGCGTGCGGCTCGCTCTGATACCAGTACGCGACAGAATAGAAATTGTCGGACCGGTGATTCGCATGCCCGTGCTCGATCGTTGCCCGTAGCGACTTCGTGAACGTGATCGGCGAATCCAGGTGAAAGCGATACACCGATGTTCGTGATCCCGCGACTTCATCTCCTTTCACCGGGGCGCCATACTGCTGGTAGGCAAAGCTGCCGTTCGAGAATCCCCATGCCCCGAGGAAGTAATCTTCCGACCCGGTACCGTTGATCGACGGCAATTTCTCTCCGTCGACGAAGAACATGTCGTCGCCCTCGCCCCACCACTGGTCCTGGTTCTGCAGTACCGACATGGTCACGCCCACGAAATGCCCGCGCCCGGTAGCTTCCATCCAGACATAGTTGCCTTCGCCGTCAAGATTCTTGCGGTCGCCGACGCCCGGTTCCCACTGCACCTTCCAGTTGCTGGTCCAGCCATGCGCCGGGGCTGCCTGCCGGTATTGCGCGTGGAAGTACAAAGGATCGCCGGACAAGGGCTTCGCGTAAGAACGGTAATCAATATTGAAATAAAACGAATTCGTCTTGACGGTGCCCTCGTTGGTGACCGTGATGCGCGCATGTTTCTGGAAGGGCATTGGGAAGTAGCAATTCAGAGCCTTCGCCGACCCGACCGACAGTGGAGCCGACTCATATTGGTAGTAGGTTCCCAGGCCCAGCCCGAAGAAATCGCCCACCGGAGTTTCCACGCTCGGTGCCGTCTCTCCGTCCCAATACATGCGTAGCACGAGTGCCTTCAGGTGATTCGGATCATCGCTGGCAATCGTGAACCAGATGTGCGTGACCGCTCCCGGACCGTCGGCATCAAGCAGCGTGAGCGTCGCGCCGGGAACAATCTCGCGCGCATCGCCATTACCTCCGCTGCGGTCGTAACTCGACGAGCGATGCTGCACGTAGTCCCTGGCCTGCGGAAGAGATGCAAGCCAGGCATCCGATGACTGAGACGAGGCAGGAAGCACAAAAGTAAGGAGTACCAACCCAATAAGGAGTTTCATGATTTCCTCTGACGTAGATCACACTACCGCACCAACTATCCAATCACTAGCCACTAACCATTAGCCACTGGTTCTACAGCGGTATGTTCCCGTGTTTCTTCGGCGGGTTCTTGTCGCGCTTAGTCTCGAGCATTTCCAGCGCCTGGATCAACTTCTTCCGTGTCTCCCGCGGCTGGATTACCGCGTCCACGAATCCGCGGTCGGCAGCGACGTAGGGGTTGGCAAAACGATCGCGGAACTCTTCGATCTTGCGTTTCCGCATTTCTTCGCGGTTTTCGGCGCGTTCGAGTTCGCGCTTGTACACGATGTCCACCGCGCCCTCCGGCCCCATCACGGCGATCTCAGCACTGGGCCAGGCGTAATTCACGTCGGTGCGAATGTGTTTCGACGCCATGACGCAATACGCGCCGCCATAGGCCTTGCGCGTGATCACCGTCACCTTGGGAACCGTGGCTTCGGCAAAAGCAAATAGAAGTTTCGCGCCGTGCTTGATGATCCCGCCGTACTCCTGGTTCGTACCGGGAAGGAATCCCGGCACATCTTCAAACGTCACCAGTGGAATGTTAAAGCAGTCGCAGAAGCGAACGAAGCGAGCGCCCTTGACGGACGCATTGATGTCGAGCGTTCCCGCGAGGATCGTTGGCTGGTTGGCGACGATCCCCACTGGCTTGCCATTCAGCCGCGCGAATCCGACGACGATGTTGCCAGCATAGTGTTCCTGCACTTCGAAGAAATAGCCGTCGTCGACCACGGCATGAATGATGTCTTTCATGTCGTACGGCTGGTTGGACTGGTCCGGAACAATGCGGTCGAGCTTTTCATCGGCGCGGTCGACCGGATCGTTGCACGGCTTCCGCGGCGGATCTTCCAGGTTGTTCGACGGAACGAAGCTCAACAGCTCGCGGACCATCGACAGGCACTCGGCGTCATCGCGGCATTTGAAGTGCGCCACGCCAGAAGTCTCGTTGTGTGTGCCTGCGCCCCCCAGTTGGTCTTTCGTGACCTCTTCATGCGTGACCAGCTTGATCACGTCGGGACCGGTAATGAACATGTACGAGGTGTGATCGACCATCAGAATGAAATCGGTGATCGCCGGCGAGTACACCGCCCCACCAGCGCACGGTCCCATGATCGCGGAAATCTGCGGCACTACGCCGCTGTAGAGCGTGTTGCGAAGAAAAATATCGGCGTATCCCGCCAGCGACATCACGCCTTCCTGGATGCGCGCGCCGCCCGAGTCGTTCAGCCCGATGACCGGAGCTCCCATCTTGGCGGCCAGGTCCATGATCTTGACGATCTTGCCCGCGTTCGTTTCCGACAGTGATCCGCCGAACACGGTGAAATCCTGCGCGAACACAAAGACCAGCCTGCCTTCGACTCGCCCATATCCCGTAATGAAGCCGTCGCCGTAGTACTTCTGCTCCTCCATGCCGAAGTCGTGACAACGATGCGTGACCAGTTTGTCGGTCTCTTCGAATGTGCCTTCGTCCAGCAGGAACTCGATGCGCTCGCGCGCCGACATCTTGCCTTCCTTGTGCTGGCGCTCGCGGCGCTGCGCCCCGCCTCCTTCCTCGGCGAGCTTGTCGCGTTTCTTCAGTTCGGCGAGCTTTTCTTCGAGCTTCATAGGGGAGCCATTATAGGCGAGGGCAGGCCGATTGCTGTTCGTCGTGCGTTGGTCGCAAATCGCGCGAACTCAAAGCGGTGAAGTGCGAATAGAGAACGACGATCAGCGAACGCCGGTCTGATCAAACAGGTTCAGGAATGCGACCTTCTTCTCCGCCGGAAGGAACGACGCCTCAAACGAATTGCGTGCCAGTTCCCGCATGTGCTCGTCGGTGAAACCAAAGGTCTGCTGTACGAACTGGTATTCGTGGGAAAGCGAAGTGCGAAACATGGCCGGGTCATCCGAGTTCAAGATGACCATCAGCCCTTCGTTGAAGTACCGTTGCACTGGATGCTCCGCCACCTGTGGACAACATCCTGTGCGTAGGTTGCTGGTGACACAGACTTCGATCGGAATCTGCCGTCGCGCCAGTTCTTCGATCAACTCCAAATCCTTCCACGCCGTGAGTCCGTGTCCGATCCGTTCAGCTCTCAGATTTAGGGCGCCCCAAATGGATTCTGGCCCGGCATTCTCGCCCGCGTGTGCTGTGAGTCGAAGTCCATGGTCTGCCGCCCGCGCGTAAGCATCTTTGAACAGTTCAGGCGGACCCTTCACTTCGTCGCCACCGATGCCGAAGCCGACCACATTTCGGTCGCGAAACTGAATCGCGAGGTCGACTACAGGCTCGGCTTTCTCCGGACCGAAGTTCCGCACGGCATCGAAAATCCAGAGCAGCGACACGCCGAAATCGCGTTCTCCGCGCTCGCGCCCGCGCTCCAGCCCCTCGAACATGGCAGAGAAATCCTGCTTCCGCCACAGACAAACTCCGACTGACACGAACACCTCGGCATGGAGCACGTTCTCTGACTTCAGGCGCTCCATCAGGCGATACGTGATGAGTTCGTAGGCTTCCGGCGTCTGCAGATGTCCGGTAACATCCTTGAACGCCATGAGGAAGCCGTCGAAGTCGGTGTAGTTGTAGAGTTGCTCGGTCTCTTCGAGTGTGGCGCCCGCCATCCCGTGCCGCTGCCTCAGCTCAAGCAGCGTGGCCGGCTCAATTGATCCTTCGAGATGCAGATGGAGTTCGGCCTTCGGCAGGGAGAAGAGAAACGGACTCGGGGCACGAGATGACATCATCGATTGCAGAGGTTAGAGGTCAGATTGCAGAAGTTGAGTATTGCTTCCGACTAGTTCTCACACTACCATCTGCCTTCCGCAATCTGGTTTCCCGCCGGCCTGCTTTTTGCAAACTCGCTGCGATGGCGGCTGTAAAAGAAGTAAATCGCGAGCCCCAGGGCGAGCCACACAATGAATCGTACCCACGTAATCACTGTCAGACCCGTCATGAGCCCGCCGCAGAGAATAATCGAGATCAGTGGGAACCACGGTACAAGCGGCACGCGGAATCCCCGTGGCCGACTCGGCTGACGACGGCGTAGAAGAATCACTCCCAGAGACACCAGCACGAACGCAAAGAGCGTGCCGATATTTGACAGATCGGCAGCATCGCTGATGGCAAAGATTCCTGCCGGAATTCCGACCGCGAATCCCGCGATCCATGTGGAGATGTGCGGCGTCTTGAATTTCGGATGCACCTTTGAGAAGAGCTTGGGGAACAACCGGTCGCGCGACATGGCATACCAGATCCGTGCCTGCCCATACTGGTAGACAAGAAGCGACGAGATCATTCCCATCAACGCGCCGACGACGATCACCGACCGCGAAAAGCGGCTCGCTCCGAGATGTTCGAGCGCGTAGGCCACCGGCGCCTGCGCTGCATCCCCGGAAATGAAAGTCGTGTACTTCATCATCCCCAGCAACACGACCGAAACCCCGACGTAGAGCAGCGTGCAAATAATCAGGGATCCAATAATTCCGATTGGCAGGTCGCGTTGCGGATTGCGAGACTCTTCCGCCGCGGTCGACACCGAGTCGAAGCCGATGTAGGTGAAAAAGACAATCGCGCCTCCGGTCACGATGCCGCCGAAACCCGACGGCGCAAACGGCTTCCAGTTCGCCGGACTCACCAGCGCTCCGCCCACCACCAGAAAAATCAGGATGGCGCCGATCTTGATGGCGACCATGACATTGTTGGCTTCCGCCGACTCGCGCACGCCGCGCACCAGCAGAACAGTGAGAATGAAAACAATCAGAAACGCCGGAATATTGAAATACGATCCCGTCCAATGTCCAGTTTCCCACACCGGCGTCGACCATCGATCCGATAGGTTGATGCCAAACGAGGCCAGTTGGGCCTTGGTGTACGCACCGAACCCGATCGCCACCACAATGTTGCTGACCACATATTCCAAAATCAGGTCCCAGCCGATGATCCACGCGAAAATCTCACCGAGCGTCGCATAGGAGTACGTGTAGGCGCTACCGGCGATCGGGATCATCGACGCCAGTTCGGCGTAGCAGAGACCAGCAAAGCAACACGCGATCGCAACGAGGAAGAACGACAGTGCGATCGACGGCCCCGCCGGAGGGCGCCCGTGCATCAGCACCTGGGAAGCTCCGCCATGGTGCAAAAAATTCCAGATCAGGTCGAGTACTTGCGCGTGCAGGATGGACGGCGCCTGGAAATACTCTCCTGCCGCCGCCGTGCCGGTAAGAACGAAGATTCCCGACCCAATGATGGCGCCGATGCCCAACGCAGTCAGCGACCACGGTCCCAGAGTTTTTTGCAGCCGCTGGCCTGGGGTTTCCGACTCCGAAATCAGCTTGTCAATGGACTTGCAGCAGAGAACCTGGGGAGTGCCGGGCTTGTTCGCGCCCTCGTTCGCCGGTGTTTGTGCCAAGAGACTTTGTCTCCTTCGAAATGGAAAGCACGGGCAAGACCGCCCGTGCCTCCATCGGTTGCTTGCTAGAAGCTAGCAGCTAGTAGCCAGTAGCTGCCTTACCGCTTCGCCTGGCCGCGCGCCATCTTCTTCACTTTGCGCTTCTTCGACCCGCGCGCATACTCCCGTGCCTTGAGCGGCTTCTCAATCTTGATCTTCTTCCGCGCCGCGCGCTTGGATTTCTTCCGATCTTCTTTGCTCAGCTTTTTCGTATTTGCCATGAACCTCTCTCGATTGTGTAATTTGAGAATCGGGTAATTTTGTAATCTGCCCTCTTGATAGGGGGCGGAAATTACCAAATTACCCGATTACGAAATTACCAGATCTCACTTCACGCGCGTTCCAGCTGCGCGTACTTCTCCACCAGCTTCTTCAAACCGAAGCGAGGGAATTGTACCGTAATCTTCGCGTCTTCCCCATCTCCTTCGCGCTGATACACCGTCCCCTCGCCATATTTTGGATGCCGCACTTTCTGCCCCGGACGAAATCCTCGCTTGCCGGTCGGCTCTTCGACAGGCACAGTCGGCCGCTGGAATTTCTTGCCACGCGACGCGAAGAACTCGGCAATATTGTCGATCGAATTGTAGGATCGCAGCGGAGTCTGCGGCTTTGGACGTACTCTCTCCGGATTCCAGCTGGCGCTCTGGTCTTCGTCTTCGTAGGAATAGTGCGTTCGCTCCGAATCACGGGCTGCCGGACGCCTGCTGCCCGCATGGGAAGCGGGCATTCTCTCCCGCTCGTAGCTGGCGCCGCTTGCCGCCCTGCGCCGCTGGCCCACTCCCATCTCCTCGAGCAATTGCGGTGGCACCTCATCCAGGAACCGCGACGGCACGCTGGCCTCCGGCAAGTCGGTTCCCCAACGCCGTCGGTACACGGCGCGAGTCAGGACTAGCGTGTCCATGGCACGCGTCATCCCGACATAGCACAACCGCCTTTCTTCCTCGATCGCGTCCGGCTCGATCAATGTTCGCGCATTCGGAAACAGGCCTTCTTCCATTCCTGCGAGTACGACTAGCGGAAACTCCAAGCCCTTTGCGGCATGCAGCGTCATGAGCGTGATTTGAGCCCGCTCGTCATACTGATCCGCATCGCTGACCAGCGCGGCATGATCCAAAAACTGATCCAGCGTCTCGCCGCGATCGCGCGAATCCATCGCCGCGTTGACCAGTTCGCGCAGGTTGTCGATCCGCGAATAGGCTTCCGGCGTGTCCTCGTCTTCGAGGATCTTGATGTATTGCGTGCGGTCGATCAGGAACTTGAGCAGTTCGGCCGTAGTTGCGGTCCCGCCCTCAACGCGGAAGCCGTCGACAGCTTCGCCAACCCTCTCGTCGGCAGGAGTGGAGCGACGGGCGCTCTCCGTCTCGTGATCGGCAGCGGAAGCCTGGTGAGCATTCGCCCCAAAGTCGAAGCTGAAATTGCTGGGATCGAAATCGGTATCCACGCCTTGCTCGTCCATGGTTGCCGATGTGGGGACGGACGCCTCGCCCGTCCGGGCGGGGCGAAGCCCCACAGCATTGCTTGTCGCACCGCCGGTTGCCTCTGCCGAAGATGTTTCGTCCACCCTCTCTACAAACGTTCCCGCCAACATCGCACGGCCATCTTCAATCAGCTCGCGAAAGGACTTCATCGCACTCAGTGCCCGTCCCGGCAGCAACTGTCGCTCGATCGCAGCACTGATCGCTCCCCACAGTGATAGCCCAGTCTCCAGCGCCAGCCGCTCGATCGTCTCAATCGTCGTCTTACCGATTCCCCGCGCCGGTGTATTGATCACCCGCAGCAGAGAAACTGAGTCATCGGGGTTCTGAATGACCTTGAGGTACGAGATCATGTCCTTGATCTCGGCCCGCTCGTAGAACGAGAACCCGCCCACCACGTGATATTTCAGCCCGTAGCGCCGCATCGCTTCTTCAAACAGCCGCGACTGCGAGTTCGTGCGATAGAGCACGGCCGCGCGCGCGTTCTCCCCGCGCTCCACCGCTTCCCGCACATAGCGGTTGATCGCATCCGCAGCAAAGAGCGCTTCGTTCTCGCCGTCTGGAGCTTCGTAGTAGCCGAGTTTCGCGCCGCCCTGCCGCGACGTCCACAAATTCTTCCCCTTGCGCCGGACATTATTCGCCACCACCGCCGACGCCGCCTCCAGAATGTTCTGCGTCGAACGATAGTTCTGCTCCAGCCGCACAATCTTCGCCTCAGGAAAATCGCGCTCGAACTCGAGAATGTTGCGGATATCCGCCCCGCGCCAGGAATAGATCGACTGGTCTTCGTCGCCGACCGCGCACACGTTGTGCCGCTCGCCCGCCAACTGCCGCATCAGCTCGTACTGCGGGCGGTTCGTGTCCTGGTATTCGTCAACCAGAATGTACTGGAACCGCCGGTTGTAATCGTCGCGAACCGCCGCAATCGACTTGAGAAGCCGCATAGCTTCGAGCAGCAGATCGTCGAAGTCCATGGCATTGGCCTTGCGCAGTTCTTTCCGATATTCCTCGAAGATGTGGGCGATACGCTCCGACTTCGGATCGGCCGACTGCAGGTAAATCTCCTGCGGATCGAGCATGTGATTCTTGGCCCACGAAATCCGCGAAAGCACGTTGCGCGGCGTGAGTTGCTTGTCGTCGAGACCGAGCCGCCGCATGACGCCCTTGACGACCTGCTGCTGGTCGGCCTCGTCGTAGATGACGAAATTCTTGGTCAGCCCGATTGGCGGCTGCCCCGGAACCGTCGATGGAATCCGCAGCTGTTCGATATCGCGTCGCAGCACACGCACGCAGAACGAATGAAATGTCGAGATCACAGGCTTGGCGATGCTCAGCCGCCCGACCAGCTTCTCAACGCGCTCGGCCATCTCCGACGCGGCCTTGTTCGTGAACGTGACGGCCAGAATCGACTCCGGCATCACCCCGAGATGCTCGATCAGATAGGCAATCCGGTAGGTAATGACGCGAGTCTTCCCGCTCCCCGCCCCAGCAAGGATCAGCACCGGCCCTTCGGTAGTCTCGACCGCCTCGCGTTGTTGTGGGTTCAACTCGTCCAGGAACGACAAAAGAGATGACTCCGCGTGCGCTGGCTTCATTCTAAATGATGTAGCGACGGATGCTTTTGTGTGTTCACTGCTCATTAGTCACAAGATGCTGCGACGACGATCACCGATCAGAACCGTTCTGATCCGTAGGATGAAAGCTGCTGTTTTTCGTGTTGAATAGGTTGACGGATTAGCGCTGATGAAACGAGCACAGCGTATCTTTCTCGCCCTTTATAGTCTTCTCCTGCTTTATTGCTGCGTCTGGATTCCATGGCATGTGAAACAGGTTTCCCGATATGCCCATTCTGAGTACGTTCGGGTTGGCTATGGCTGGCTCTGGGTTGGGCCTTACCGGGAGCCGACGGTTATCCACAACCCTCCCGAAAAAGCTGCGAGTGGGTGGGAAGTCATCGCCGAAGAAGATCCGCGGTCTAGCGAAGCGGACCTAGCCGCCACTCCCGATTTTCCGCTAATTGGTTTGCGGTTTGTAGCAGCAACACTGATCTTTATCACCGCCTCCGTATTGATGACCGTTTTTGGCGAGGCGGCCGCGAAGGGTCATTGAGCGGCCATGTAAAGAATCTGGTGCCGAGAGCAGGAGGCCAGGCGATGAACACCGTAGCTCGCTATCAAATCATGTGTCCGTGTGGCGAAGCTATCTCTATGCTTGAGAGAAACCTTGAGCAAGTAGTCTCATATCTTCGGTGGTCGGACAGGGTAGCCCCTGATTTAGTGTTCGTGTGCTCGCGGTGCAAAACTGCTTTCCGCTACGATTATCTGAATAGGAAACCGGCAGAAATGATCCAAGAACCTCCGCTTGGGTCAATGCGGCGATTCGTTTGTTTTGTCGAACAGAAATGTGGGGTGACAGGTTGTGGCTCTTATGTGGAGGTGGTTGCAATCAGAAGTTACGATACTTCGCCAGAAAGTTTTCAATCAGAGATGAAAGGATGGGATTGCACCAAAATAATCTGTGAAAAGCACGATCCGCTGTTGCCTCGATCAATCTGAGACGACTGCTTTACCCATCACGAAGGATGTCCCCGCCGCAAGCCTACGGTGTACGCCACTGTATAATAAAAAATTGCGCTCATGACAAAACGCAGTCCAGCCATGCCCCGAATTCGCTCTACCACTGTCCTTTGCGTCCGCCGCGACAACAAGGTTGTCATGGCCGGAGACGGTCAGGTCACGCTCGGCGACTCCATCATTAAGCACGGCGCCAAGAAAATCCGCCGCCTCTATCAGGACAAGATTCTCGCCGGATTTGCCGGCTCGACCGCCGACGCCTTCTCGCTCTTCAGCCGCTTCGAGGGCAAGCTTGACCAGTATCACGGCAATTTGGGCCGTGCTGCCGTCGAACTGGCCAAGGAATGGCGCACCGACAAGTTCCTGCGTCACCTCGAAGCGCTGTTGCTTGTCTCGGACAAAGAGCAGACATTTTTGCTGAGCGGGAATGGCGACGTGATCGAGCCCGACTCCGGTATCGCTGCGATCGGCAGTGGGGGACCGTTCGCACAAGCCGCCGCGCAGGCTCTCGC
>Ga0335084_10007826_pt1 | contig 10625 bp, 10 predicted proteins | sample Lox_Sample_44_FD_206721 | JGI IMG/M metagenome (GOLD analysis project Ga0335084, IMG submission 206721) | Soil microbial communities from Loxahatchee National Wildlife Refuge, Florida, United States - Lox_Sample_4.4 | ecosystem: Environmental > Terrestrial > Soil > Wetlands | place: USA...
GCGGATATGTCGGAGTGCTATACCTTCGGTGTTCCCGGCAGATTCCTCGCCACCGAGTACTTGATGCTTCCAGAGACGGGTTTCAAGTCAAGCCTCAGCGCCTCCCGCGCCCTCTGGCATCTTTATAAGACTTTTCCCGAAGTCAGGGCGGAGTATAAAGGAGTACGGGTACTCTTTCTTCATTCGGTTCCGGCCGCCAAATTGATGATGAAGAAAAAGGCGGTCCGTTCAGTCGAAGATGTAAAGGGGCTCAAAATCGCAGCCTCGGGGGCGATCGGGGTGAAAGTCGGAAAAGCCCTCGGATTTACTCCTGTCTCGATGCCCACAGCCGATATCTATGAAGCCCAGGATAAAGGGGTCATTGACGGTCACATCCGGCCGTCCGAGCTCCTTGTCTCACGAAGACATTACGAAGTCACCAAATACATTATTGATATGGATATGGGACATGACCTCTTTTATGTTGCCATGAACGAGAAAACCTGGAACAAACTTCCTCCCGAAGCCCAGAAGGCTTTTGAAGAATTCTCTGGCGATTGGGCCGTGGATTTCATCGGCAAGGCTCAGGATAAGTTTGATAAAGAAGCGCAGGATGAAGTAATAGGAAAAGGGCTGGAGCTTGTCACTCTGTCTGGCCAGGAACAGGCGAAATGGCGGAACACCCTTATCCCGGTCCAAGACCAGTATGCAGCAGAATTAGAATCCAAAAAACTGCCGGGGAAAAAGATCGCTGAAGAACTCAAAAGGTTTCTGGAGAAGAACAAGTAAGACCGGTAATTCCCAGTCATTCCCAAGAGGATTGTGATTGAAAGAGGGGGGAGTTTTTTCTGTCTCCTCCCTCTTTCAAAACGAAAGAATAGAAATGGGGAGACCGATGGAAACTTTCCTTGAACGCTGTGAAAAAGTATTAACCTCTATCGCCGTCCTCTCGATCTTCTTCATGATGTGCCTCACATCGGCAGATGCGATTGGTCGGTATATTTTCAACAGTCCGATCACAGGAGCGTATGAGTTTACGGAAAAATATTTGATGCTGACGGCGGTTTATCTGGGGACAAGTTACACGTACCGGGGCGGGTCGACCATACGGATCACCCTTCTTGTCAGCCGTCTGCCTCCCAATATCCGGATGGGGTTGAACATTTTTGCTCAACTCTTTTCCATCTGTTACGGTTTTTTTCTGGTTGTTCCAAATATCCAGAGTCTTTTCCGGACGTACCATCAGGGAACCACCCTGACTTCGACGAGCTTCCCGTTGTGGCCGCCGTATCTTGCGATTCCTGTCGGCCTCCTCCTGATGTCTTTCTATATGCTTTGGGATCTGCCCAAAGTTCCAAAAGGCAAATCGGCCCTCTTTACTGAGGAAGAAGTGAGTGATGTGATGAAAGAAGAGGAACCCGGAAAGGAAGGAGGCAAATAAATGGTTTTTTTACCCTTCGCCATTCTTATTGTGACGCTTCTCATCGGTATTCCTATCGCCTTTTCCCTTGCCGGCGCGGGCATCATCGGTATTTATCTTATCAGGGGCGACTGGAATGTTGTTTTGATGATGATGAAAACGGCCACCCTGTTCGTGGGCGATTACACCCTGACCACGATCCCAATGTTTATCCTGATGGCCTATTTTTCCTCGTCAAGCGGCCTCGCTAACGATCTTTACAATTGCGCATCAAATTGGTTGTCGCATATCCGCGGCGGTTTGGCCATTGCCACCGTGTTCGCCTGCGGGATTTTCGGGGCTATGTCCGGCGCCAGTGTCGCGGCAGCCGCCGTCATGTCCAATATCGCCATGAGCAACATGCGCCGTTTAGGTTATTCCGAAGTGCTGGCCTCCGGTTCGATCGGCATCGGCGCAACGCTCGACATCCTGATTCCCCCCAGCGTGCCCATGGTTATTTACGGGGTCGCGACCCAGACTTCCATCGGCCAATTACTCATCGCAGGAGTCGTGCCTGGAATTGTTCTGGCGATCTTGCTGGTCATCTGTATCCTGATCTGGGTCACCGTCAGTCCATCGCATGCTCCCCAGACCTACCGGGCGTCATGGGAGGAACGGTGGCAAAGCGTGCGCAGAATCTGGCCGAGCCTTTTGTTAATCCTCATCGTCTTAGCCCTTCTCTATACGGGGATTGTCACCCCGACCGAAGTCGGCGCCATCGGCGCATTGGTCTCTGCCGTCATCGGGTTTGTCATGAAGCGGCTTACCGTGAAAGGGGCTTTGCACGCCATCAAGGAAACCATTCGGACTTCGAGCATGATCTTTTTGATCATGATTGGAGCCAATCTTTTTGGCTATTACATGGCCATGAGCAGGGTTCCCAACCATGTGGTCGAGGCGGTCATGGCTGCAGACTTGAACCGGTGGGTCATTGTGATTGGTATCACCGTTGTGTACTTTGTGATCAGCATGGTGATGGATGAAATTCCCCTGCTGCTGATCACCCTGCCGTTGTCTTTCCCATTAATTACCAAAGCCGGATTCGATCCGGTCTGGTTCGGCGTCCTTTCAGTCCTGATGGTTGCCATGGGGCTTGTGTTTCCGCCAGTGGGAATGGTTGCCTTTGTTGTCAGCGCCACAGCAAAAGTTGACCTGGTGAAGGTCTATCGTGGCACGGCGATTTTGATCATGGCCATCTTTTTAACGACGGCCCTGGTGATGATCTTTCCAGAACTCGCTCTGTGGCTTCCGAGAACCATGCGCGGATAAGAAACCGCATGGTGCATAGAGCATAGTGCGAAGACTCATTCGAGGAGGAGAACTCATGCCGCCGATTATTGACAAAGAAAAATGTAACGGTTGTGGGGTCTGTGCTGACATTTGTCCTACGGACGTGTTTAGAGCCGCGGGACGGAATGAAGTCCCGGAGATTCGGTATCCGGAAGAATGCTGGCATTGTAATGCCTGTGTCCTGGACTGTAAGCAAACAGCCATCACCTTACGCATTCCCCTTCCGGCGATGATGCTTCACGTCGAAGCAAGCGACAAAATGATCTGACAGCAGGAAGAGAGAGAGGAACCGTTCCATGATCGATATCGACAAGAAACCTATCGAAGCTGATGTCCTCATCGCAGGGGGCGGAATCGGCGGATTGATGGCTGCCATCAGCGCGGCAGACCAGGGAGCAAGCGTCGTCGTTGCCGAAAAGGCCAATACCAAACGGAGCGGATCCGGGGCAACAGGGAATGATCATTTTACGTGCTACATTCCCGAGGTTCACGGCGAGGATGTCAACGTCGCGATTAAGGAACTCTTTAACAGCCTGCTCGGCGGCTATCAGGACGTCTCCCTGGCCAGGACCTTCTTCCTGCAATCCTTTGACCGGGTCAAGGACTGGTATCAGTGGGGAATCGACATGAAGCCTCATGGCTTCTGGGAATTTACCGGCCATGCCTACCCGGGGCGGCCTCGAATCTTCCTCAAATATGCAGGATCGAACCAGAAACAGGTGTTGACCGATAGTGCAAAAAAGCGCGGTGTCCGGATCGAGAACCATCTGCCGCTGACAGAAGTCCTGACAAAAGACGGAGAGGTTATCGGTGCCATCGGGGTCAGTATCAAGGATGAAAGACCCGTCCTGAAGACCTTCCGCACAAAAAACGTGGTCCTGACGACCGGTACAACCAACCGGCTCTACCCTGCCCCGAGTCCAGGCTGGATGTTCAATACCGCTTTTTGCCCGAGCAACGCCGGAGGCGGTCGAGCCATGGCCTATCGGGCAGGGGCTAAACTGATCAATATGGAAATCCCCAATACCCATGCCGGACCCAAATATCTCGCCCGGTGCGGCAAGGCCACCTGGATCGGCATTTATAAAGACCCTTCCGGGAAGCCTGTGGGCCCCTTCGTGACAAAGCCCACGAGAGAATTAGGGGATATTACGGCGGACGTGTGGAATTCGGTCTTCCCCGATTACCATAAATCGGGCAAGGGGCCGGTTTACATCGACTGCACTGAAACTTCCAAGGAAGACCTGGAGTACATGATCTGGGGGCTGCGGCACGAAGGCAACACGGCCATGCTGAACTACATGGAAGCAGAAGGAATCGACCTGAGAAAGCACAGGATAGAGTTTATGAAGTACGAGCCCTTTCTGATCGGGAGCAGGGGCATCGAGATTGACCAGAACGCCGAGACGAATGTCAAAGGCTTATATGCAGCCGGCGATGAAGTGGGCAACTTCCGGGCCGACATTGCAGGGGCAGCCACTTTCGGTTGGATTGCCGGCAAAAGTGCCTCGGAGAGGGCAAAGCGAATTCCAGGTTTTCAGAGGGCCGAAGAGAGCCCTCTCGTCCGGAGTCGGGCAGAGCTCTATTCTGAAATACTCCAGAGGGAATCAGGCCCTTCCTGGAAAGAGGCCAATTTGACTCTTCAGCAGATCATGAACGACTATGCCGGCATTACGGTCAGATCAGAGACCCTGCTGAAGGCCGGGCTGAAATACCTGAGGGATTTGAAGAAGAAGGTCCTGACGACCCTACTCGCAGAAAACTCGCACGGGCTGATGCGGTGCTTGGAAACTCTCGATTTGATGGAATGCGGAGAAACAATCTTCTTGACCGCACTGGAAAGAAAAGAGACAAGAGGACTCCATGTCCGATCCGACTTTCCCTTCACCAATCCGTTATTACAGGAAAAATTCCTGACCATTCAACAGGAAAATGACAAAGTTCGAATGGAATGGCGTGACAAAAGGTAGGGAAATGGGGTATGATGGCCATCTGGATGAAAGGCGTTTCTTTACGGCGTCTGAGAGAAACAATTAAATGAAAAGGAGGGTATAGAGATGAAAGTGATGAGACTCAATGATCTGAAGGAGTATCAAGCAGCAAAGCATTTTAAGATGTCCGCCATGCGGCTCCAGGGAAAGGAAGAGACCGGCATTCAGAAGTTCTGGGTGGGACTCTCCCATTTTCTGCCCGGAGGAGGGGCAGAATTCGATGCCTCCCCTACCGAAAAAGTCTATATCGTATTGAGCGGACAGGTGACCGTGAAAACAGAGAAGGAAGAGCAGACCCTCAACCCCCTTGATTCTGTTTATCTGGCTCCGAACGAGGGGCGGTCTGTGATCAATCCGGGGAAAGTTCCCGCAAGCATGCTCGTCATCATCAACTATCCCAGCTGAGAGGGTTCTCAGAAGACGGACCATTTAACGGAGGTGGAAAATGAGAGTTAAAAAGGGGATTGATGAGATTAAGAACCTTTTTGATCTGCGGGGTAAGGTGGCCATTGTCACCGGCGGATCCGGGGGATTCGGGAGGGCTGCAGCCATCGGACTGGCCGTTCACGGAGCCGACGTGGCCGTGACCAGCCGAACCGTTTCAAGCCTTGAAGAAACGGCCAAGGAGGTCAGAAAACAGGGGAAGAAGGCCCTGCCCATCTCCTGCGATGTCACCGATCCCAAGAGCGTTCAGAATATGGTGGATCAGACAGTAAAGGAATTCGGGAAGGTGGATATTCTGGTCACCAGCGCAGGAATTGCCATGCGTTCGCCTGCCGAGGATTTTCCGATAGCAGATTGGCAAAAGGTCATGGATACCAATGTAAAAGGAACTTTTCTCTGCTGTCAGGCAGCCGGCAGGGTGATGATTAAGCAGGGCGGCGGAAAAATCATCACCGTGTCCTCTATCCGCGGGCTTCTAGGCCATCCTGGCGGCTACGCTGCTTACGGCACCAGCAAAGGCGCGGTCCATCTTCTGACCCGACAACTGGCCACCGAATGGGCCAAATATAAGATTAATGTGAATTCCATTGCTCCGTGCATTTTCTGGACCCCCCTGACGGAACCGATTCTGAACGACAAAAAACTGTATGATATTTTTATGTCCAGAATTCCCTGGGGGAGAGCGGCAGAACCGGAAGATTTCATCGGAGCTTTGGTCTTCCTCTCTTCGGCCGCTTCCGAATTCATTACAGGCGACATCCTCTACGTGGATGGGGGGAGCACTGCAGGCTGATCCGTGCATCGATCGGATTCCAAGACCGGGTCATCCTTCCGGTTTCCCGAGGAGCCTAGTGAGGATTCCATCCGAGCGGGATGGCCGGTCTGCAAAGAACAAGGTCAGAGATGAGAGAGGAGGAGGGATTCCATGAAAGCAGAGGAGATAAAGAAGATCTGTTTACTCGGAGCGGGCATGATCGGCAATGGACTGGCGTTGCATTTCGCAAAAGTCGGCTATGAGGTCAGCCTGTATTCCAGAACCCAGCCAACCATAGACAAGGCGATTGAAAGCACCCGATCCAACCTCGCGCTGTTGTTAGAAAAGCCGGCCGGCTCGGCGGAAATAGAAAAAATTGTTGCCCGGATTAAATCGACCACGGACTTGAAAAAGGCCGTCTCGAATGTTCCGATCATCATCGAATCCGTCGCCGAAAACCTGAAGATCAAGCAAGACTTATTCAAAGAACTGGACGAGATCTGTCCTCGAGAAACGATTCTGGCGACGAATACTTCCGTCATCAGCATCACGGAGATTGCCAGCAAGTCTAAGAATAGGAGCAGGATCCTGGGGACCCACTTCTGGTTCCCGCCTTATCTGATCCCTCTGGTTGAGGTAATCAAAGGAAAGGACACTTCCGACGAGGTGATGGAGCAGACCTATCAGTTCATGAAAAAGGCAGGGAAACACCCGATCCGGTGTATGAAAGATGTGCCCGGATTTGTAGCGAATCGTCTGCAGCACGCCCTGTGGCGAGAGGCGATCTCCATCGTAGAACACGGCATCGCCGATGCCGCCACGGTCGACGAAGCGATCAAGAACAGCATTGGCATCCGCCTTGCCGTTTTAGGCCCTGTTGAAAACGCCGACATGGTCGGACTGGACCTGACCCTGGCCATTCACAACACGGTATTAAAGGATTTGGAGGCCTCCCCCAATCCCTCTCCCCTCTTGCAGGAAAAGGTGAAGAAGGGGGAACTTGGCTTCAAGTCCGGAACGGGCTTCTATGATAAATGGACCCAGGAAGATATCACCCGGGTCAGGAGCAATCTCTTGAAGTATCTGATCGACTATTCAAAGAGAAAACAGGGTTGAAACCCTTCTCAAGATTCTAAAAATATTTGGAAAAGGAGGAACTCTCAAATGGAAAAATTAATTATTACAGCGGCGATCACGGGAAACATCACCCTGCCCGTGCAGACGCCCCATCTCCCGTTGACGCCACAACAGATCATCGACGATGCGGTTCGAGCGGCGAACGCAGGGGCTGCCTCCGTACATATCCACGGCAGGGATCCGAAAACCGCCAGACCCACGACCGAGCCGGCCGTCTACAGGGAAATCGCCGCCGGCATCAAGGCCAAGAGTAATGTGATCGTCTGCGTCACTACGGGCGGAACGGCTGATATGACGCCAGCTCAGAGTGCACAGGTTGTTCCCGCCCTCAAACCGGAATTGGCTACCTTTAACATGGGCTCGATCAACTTTTCGATCCATCCGATCGCCGACCGGTACAAGGACGAAGACTACAAATACCCCTGGGAGAAGGATTTTGCGACAGGCACCAAGGATTTCATCTTCAGAAACACCTTCGGCGACATTGAAAAGCTCGTCCAGATTATGACGGAAAATAACACCAAGTCGGAATTCGAGGTGTACGACGTAGGTCATCTCTACAATATCAACTTCCTCGTCAGAAGGAAAGTGATCAAATTCCCGATCTGGCTGCAATTCGTGACGGGGATCCTGGGCGGCATCGGGGCCAATGTTGAAGAAGTGGTGCACATGAAGCAAACGGCCGACAGATTGTTCGGACCGGAGAATTACGTATGGTCCGTCATTGGCGCCGGGTACCCGGCTGAATTCAATTTGGCAACCTTGGCCATTATGATGGGCGGACACGCCAGGGTCGGCATGGAAGACAATATCTTTGTCGAGAAAGGAGTTCTGTGCAAGAGCAACGCTGACCTGGTAGAAAAAGTGGTGAGGATCGCCAAAGAGCTCGGTCGGGAGGTCGCCACGCCGGATGAAGCCAGAAAGATTCTCGGCCTGAAAGGCAGAGACAAAGTCAGCTATTAGAAAAGGTTCACCAGGAATGGCGGTAAACGTCATCGGTACGTCAAGAGGCATCCTTGTTTCAGCCAACAAGGATGCCTCTTGATTTTTGGTGTTATGGCTGAACTTCGGACTACATCGGCGTAGAACTCGATTTCATGCGACTTCTCTGCGAAAATGAGGTCCACCTCCGGGATGACGTGGATCGGGGCGCCCTTCGAGAGGCGGTCGGAGCGGAAAATTCCTTCTTTGAAAACCATCTCGGCCTTTGGGTCCCTGTTTTCTGCAAGCGTATGCTGGAAGAAGCCCAGGAGGCATACTACCGGGGAATCGCCTTTCTTACTCCGGGACTCGTCGAATTCGACCGCCAATGTATCCCTCGTCTTCTCAACTGAGAAGGCCTCTTTTCCTCCCAGCTTCACTGAAGCTTTTTCTTCCGCGAATCTCTAAGCCATTTTGAAGAGTTTCTCGGCATTCCCGTGATAAAATTTCTCAAGATCCGTATCACAGATCGGCAGGGTTCCCAGTGCTTCGAGGGATTCTTTGCTGCTCTCAAAGGGATGATCGGCGCCAAAGGCGATTCGATCTCCCCCCAGGGCCATGTAAGCACAGAGGACGGCCGGCAGGTAATGCATCCCGCTGGAGGTCATGAGAAAATTGTCCTTAACATAGTCGCTCGGTTTTCTCAAAATCTTGGGCGCCAACTCCGGGTCCACCCAGGGTTTCAGCCAGTAGAAGTCGATCCGGTAAAGCCAGAACGGCAACCCTTCTCCCATGTGGCCGATGACGATCTTCAATTTCGGAAATTTGTCGAAGAGACCGCTGTAGATCAGGCGCATCGAATGGAGCGCTGTATCGGCACCAAACCCGAAGGGGGGACCGGCCAGAGGGAAACCGTAATCCGCATAAGGCTTCAGGATAGAAGGCGAAGGGATGGCGGGATGAAGATAGAGAGGGACACCGAGGCTCTCAGCCGCTTCAAAGAGGACCCAGTATTTGTGATCGTCGAGATATTCACCTCTTACGTGAGAATTCAGTTTCGCCCCCTTCAGCCCGAGCCTCTTTACCGAACGCTCCAGTTCTTTTGCCGCGTCGGCAGGATTCTGAGGGGCAAGGGCTGCCAGGCCGATATACCGGTCCGGATATTTCTTGATGACCTCGCTCAGCTCATCGTTGGTCTGTCTGGCCATCGCCGTAGCGTCTCCGGCTTCGAACCGCTCCACTCCCGGAAGACACAGGCTGAGGACCTGGATAGAAACCCCTGCGGCATCCATCTCTTCAATTCGCCTCGGTCCCATATCAAGCAGCTTTTCCTCGAGCGGAAAACTACGCGGGACCCTCAGGTTCGGTCCCATCCAGAGCCAGATATTTGACTGCCGGACTTCTTCTCTTGGAAAATCTTTTCGGGAACGCAGATACTTGATATATTCCTCCGTGTAGAAGTGCGATTCAAGATCGATCACTTTCATAAAAACCTCCCAGAATCTCTTGTGTGATATAGAGTTGCCATTTCAATCAACCTTTGTCAAGTTTTCCGGGAGGTTTTTTGCATCCCATCCATCGATGATCGTCACCCGGGTCGGCACACTTTACTTTCTCCTGATGACCCCTTATAATACGCGAGTTTAAATCAATTTTCGATCTTTCGATCAGGAGAACGCCGGACGTTTTAAAAAAGGCCCGTAAAGAATCAGTAAGGACGAGACAAAGGAGGAAAGACGATGCGGAAGAGTTCAGGGATTTTGATCGGTGTCATACTGGCAGTTTGGTTTGTCATTCGGTGTGAGCCATTACAGGCTCAAACCTTCCCCACCCAACCTATTCAAATGGTCATTCCCATGGCCCCCGGTGACACCGTGGACCTCTCCGGGCGGGCTCTCTCTACGGAGATGACGAAGATTTTAAAGACTCCGGTTGTCCCAGTCAATAAACCCGGCGGAGGGTCGACGATAGGGGCCAATCTGGTAGCCAAAGCGAAGAAGGACGGCTATACCATCCTCTTTGCCAATTCGAATATCTATTATGCTCCGGCTATGGATCCCGACACCGTTCCCTATGATCCTCTAAAGGATCTCGAACCGTTGTGCCTGGCCGTTTCCGTTCCTCTGACGGTCCCGGTGCAGGCTGAAGCTCCCTGGAAGACTTTTCAGGAACTAATGGCTTATATGAAACAGAATCCGGGAAAAATCCGGGGCAGCTCCTCGGGAGTCGGCTCGGTCGGACACTTCAATTTCGAAGTGATCCAGTATGAAACAGGAAATGCCATCAATATGATTCCCTACAAAGGGGCGTCGCCAGCGATGACCGCTCTGTTGGGCGGGCACGTCGAAACCTCTACGCTCTCATTGAGCCTGATCGCCCCACACGTAAAAGCCGGGAAGCTCCGGATTCTCCTCATTTCGCAGAAGACCCCCGAGTTTCCTGATATTCCTACTCTCAAGCAGCTCGGGTACAAACAAGACATCATGTCCGTGCGATTTGCATTCTATGTCCCGGCAGGCCTCCCAGATTCGGTAAGAAAAGTACTCGTCCCTGCCATTCAGACCGCAATCAAAGCATCCGATGTGACAAGTGCGATTCAAAATATGGGTGCCATCGAAGACTTTGTCCCTGGCGAAGAGTTCAAGAAGAT
>Ga0335084_10007828_pt1 | contig 10624 bp, 8 predicted proteins | sample Lox_Sample_44_FD_206721 | JGI IMG/M metagenome (GOLD analysis project Ga0335084, IMG submission 206721) | Soil microbial communities from Loxahatchee National Wildlife Refuge, Florida, United States - Lox_Sample_4.4 | ecosystem: Environmental > Terrestrial > Soil > Wetlands | place: USA: Florida...
TGGTGGGCCCGGCTCCGGCCCCCGGGGGGACGGCTCACGCTCCGGCCGCCGCGCTTCCTGCGCCGCCGGCGGCTGCGCGTCGTCGGCGGCGGGGACGAGCGGATCCACTGACCGCGTAGAATGGGGTGCATGAGACCGACCATCAGTCCGCTGGAAGTCCGCAAGCGGGAGTTCGCGCGGCGGCTGCGCGGCTTCGACCGCGACGAGGTCCGGCAGTTCCTTGAAGCGCTCGCCGAGGACCTCGAGGAGCTCTTCCGCGCCCTCGACGAGCTCGAGCGCGAGAACGCCCGGCTCGGCGAGGAAAACGCCCGGCATCGCGAGACGGAGGCCACCCTCAAGGAGACCCTCGTCATGGCCCAGCGCTCGGCCGAGAGCCTGCGCGCGGCGACCGAGCAGGACGCCGAGCGGATCCTCCGCGAGGCGGAGCACAAGGGCGACACGCTGGTGCGGCAGGCGATGGAGCGCGTCTCCGAGATGGAGCGTGCGATCCGCGAGCTCCGGGTGGAGCGGAAGAACTTCCACCTGAAGCTGCAGGGAATGATCGACATGTTCCAGCAGGTCCTGATCTTCGACCGGCAGGAGGACGAGCAGGACAACTCCGTGTCGCTCTACCGGCCGAAGAAGCGCGAGGGGGACCCCGGCTGACGGTCTCGATCCGCCGCCTCTCCGAGCTGGCGACGCCCGAGGGTCGGGCGGCGCGGTCGGGAGCGGCGCAGGGGACCCTCCGCCGCGTGAGGGACGCGGCGCTCCGGATCGAGAACGGGACGATCGTCTTCGCGGGAACGGACGAGGCCTTCGTCCGGGCCTACGGAGACGCTCCCTCGGCGCGCGAGACGGTCCTGGACGGGCGCGGGAAGACGGCCGTCCCCGGTTTCGTCGACGCCCACACGCACCTGCCGTGGGCGGGATTCCGCGAGAGCGAGTTCAACGAGCGGTTGAAAGGGGCGACGTACGCCGGCATCGCGGCGGCCGGGGGCGGGATCGTCTCCACCGTCGAGTCGACGCGCCGCGCCTCGGAGGAGGAGCTGGCCGCGAACGTCCGGGCACGACTCGACCGGATGCTCCTTCACGGCACGACCTTCTGCGAGGCGAAGACGGGCTACGGCCTCGAGATGGCGGCGGAGCTGAAGCAGCTTCGCGCGATCTTCCGCGGGGCCGAGGGGCACCCGGTGGGCGTCGCGGCGACGGCGCTCCCCGCCCACGAGGTGCCGCCGGAGCGCCGGGGCGGCGCGGCGGCCAAGCGCCGCTGGATCGACGAGATCGTCGGCGGGATCCTCCCGGCCCTCGCCGCCGGCGGCGCCCGCTTCGTCGACGTCTTCTGCGAGACCGGGGTCTTCGACCTCGCCGAATCGCGCGAGATCCTCCTGGCCGGGAAGGCGCTCGGGCTCGTCCCCCGGCTCCACGCCGACGAGCTGACGCCTCTCGGCGGCGCCTCGCTCGCCGCGGAGCTCGGCGCCGCCTCGGCCGACCATCTCCTCTTCGCCTCCGACGAGGGGATCGAGGCGATGGCCCGGGCAGGCGTCGTGGCGACGCTCCTTCCCGGCACGTCGGTCTTCCTCCGGATGAACCGGTACGCCCCGGCGCGGAAATTCGTCGCGGCCGGCGTCCCGGTGGCCCTCGCGACGGACTGCAACCCGGGCTCCTCATACACGGAGTCGCTTCCGGCCGTGGCGTTCTTCGCGGCGATCGGCATGGGCCTGACGGCCGAGGAGACCCTGACCGCGATGACCCTGAACGGCGCGGCCTCCCTCGGAGAGGCCGCGGCGCGCGGCTCGCTCGAGAGCGGCAAGCGGGGCGACGCCGTCCTTCTCGACGGGCCGTCGCTCGAGCACCTCGTCTACCACTACGGCGTCAACCCGGTGACCGACGTCGTGGCCGGAGGGCGGCTCGCCGTCCGGGGCGGGCGGCGCGTCTGACGGGCTCCTGCTAGTCTCGCCGGCGTGAAGACGCTCGTCTCGCTCTCCGTCGCCGACTTCACCGCCGCCCTCGCCTCCGACGCCCCCGCGCCCGGAGGCGGTTCGGCCTCCGCCGCGGCCGGGGCGGCCGGGGCCTCCCTCCTCGCCATGGTGGTCCGCCTGACGCTCGGGAAGGAGAAGTACCGGGAGGCGTGGGCTCCTCTCGAAGCGCTTCTCCCGAAGCTCGACGAGGCCCGGACGCGGCTCCTCGAGCTGGTGGACGAGGACACGAAGGCCTACGACGCGATCGTCGCCGCCCGGAAGCTCCCGAAGGAGAGCGACGCGGAGAAGAGCCTGCGAAAGAAGGCCATCGACGACGCCACCGTTCTAGCCACGACCGTACCGATACAGACGGCCTTCTTCGCGGAGCAGGCGCTCCGGGCGGCCGGGCCGGTCGGGGAGAAGGGGAACCCGAACGCCGCGTCGGACGCCTTCGTCGCGGCGCTGCTCCTCTCCGCCGCCCTCGACGGGGCGCTCGCGAACGTCCGGATCAACCTCGGCGGGATCGCCGACCCCGAGCTGAAACGGGGCTTCACCGACGACGCCGACGACCTCGCGCAGAAGGGCGCCGTCTCGCTCGAGACGTGCCGGGCGCTCGCCCGGACTCGCGGCCTCCTCGCTTGAAGCAAGGGCGCGCGCCGGCCGCGCTCGCCCTCTGTGCCGTCTTCCTTTCCGGGGAAGCGGCCGCGCGCCCCTTCGGCCTCGGGCCCGCGAGCGAGGCCTTCGGGCCGCGAGCGCGATTCCGGCTCGACGCGGGCGTGGCGCCGGAAGAACCGCCGAAAGAACCGGCCGGGTCGGCGCCGGTGTCTCCCCCGGCCCCCCCGAAGCTCTTCGACACGAAGACGACGCTTTTCACCGCGGGCGTTCTCGTGGCCGTGCCGGTCCTCGGCTACTTCGCCTGGTGGAACACCGGCCACACGGGGACGTTTCAGACCGTCGATGAAGGGTGGTTCGGGGAAGAGACGTACGCGGGGGGAGCCGACAAGGCGTCCCACATCTTCTTCACCTACTTCGCGACGCTCGGCTTCCAGTCGGTCTACCGGAGCTTCGGGAAGACGCCGGCGGAGGCCCGCGCCCTCGCCTTCGGCCTCACGGTCGTCTCCGGCTTCCTCGTCGAGATCGGAGACGGCTTCTCGCGGTACAAGTTCTCGTGGCAGGACGCCACCGCGAACGTGATCGGCACGTCCGTCGCGACGCTCCTCGACGCCTTCTCTCTCAAGGACACCTTCGGCCTCCGGTTCGGCCTGGTCCCCAACTCCATTCCGCCCCCCTGCTGCCGGTACTACGGCTACGGAAAGGACTACTCCGACGAGATCTACGCGGCCGACCTGAAGCTCGCCGGCCTCCTTCCGCGGTTCGGGGCGAAGCCGGGCCTGGCGCGCTACCTCCTCGTCGGCATGACGTACGGCAGCAAGGGCTACCGGCACTCGCCCCCCTGGTACCGCCAGCGGCAGCTCGGCTTCGAGATCGGCCTTTCCATCCCGGAGGTGCTTCGGGCCGTCGGCGTGAGGGACGACACCTGGTGGGGAAAGGCGCTTCTCGTCGGCTTCACCTACTTCCGTGTGCCCTACACCGCCTTCGGCTGGCAGGTCGACCTGAACACCGGCCGCTGGTACGGGCCGAACACCGGGGGCACCTACGACCCCGGCTACATCAACTACGACTGAGGGGCGCGGCGCTCCGCGAGCCACGCGGCGAAGCGCTCGGGGGGCCAGCTGTTGACGACGCGCCCGGGCGGGATCCCGGCGAGGCGCGCGACGGCGAGACCCCACGAGAGGTGCGACAGGTGGCGTGCGGCGTGCGCATCGCTCGAGATCGTGAAGAGGCACCCGGCCTCGGCCGCGAGACGCGCGAGCGACGGAGACAGGTCGAGCCGCTCCGGGCAGCCGTTCAGCTCGACGGCCACGCCGAGATCGGCGGCCCGGGAGAAGACGCGCGGCCAGTCGGCCCGGACGCCGGCGCGGACGTTGTAGAGCCGGCCGCGCGGGTGCCCCAGGACGGCGACTCCGGGCGTTTCGACCGCGCGGACGAGGCGGCCGGTCTGGTCGCGCGGGTCGCGAAGGGCGGTGTGGATCGACGCCACGACGGCCTCGAGCTCGGGGACGCGCGAGGGGAGGACGTCGATCGTTCCGTCCTCGGCGACGTTGGCTTCGGCCCCGAGGAACATGACCAGGCCCCGGTCGGCCCGCTCGTTCGAGAGGTCCAGCTCCCGCCGCTGCGCGCGGAAGTCGCCCGGGAAGAGCCCCCCGGCCACCGCGCAGTCGCGGGCGTGATCCGTCAGGAAGGCGTAGCGGTCGCCGCGGGCGTCGAGGGCCCGGTGGAGGGCGGCGAGGGACATCCGGCCGTCCGACCGGTCCGTGTGGAGGTGGACGTCGCCGCAGAGATCGGCCATCGAGAGGCCCGCCGGCACGGCGAGGATCCGGTCGACGTCGGCCCGCGAGAGGAAGTCGCTCTTCGTGGCCTCGTGCGGGTCCGCCCGGTCGAGGATGGCGGCGAGCTGCTCGCCGATCACCTCGTCCGAACCGCACGAGAGGAACGCGCCGATGACGTCGGCCGCGCGGGGCGTCACGTCGGGGAGGGCGGCCAGGGAGACCCGGCGCCCGAAGAGATCGTCGTCGAGCTGGCGGAGGGTCCGGGCGGCGTCGCGGTACTCGCCGGCGGGACGCGCCCCCGGCTCCTCGGCGTCGGCGAGGGCGAGAAGCGCCGACGCGAGGCGCGTGTTCGTGACCGGCGGCGCCGGCCTCGGCTGCGGATGGGACGACATCGCGAGGCCCCCGGCCGATTCTACGATCCGGCGGCCGTAGACTTCCCGCGATGCCTCCGACGCTGGCCCTCGTCGACGCTTCGAACTTTCTCTACCGCGCCTTCTACGCGATCCGCGGGTTGACGGGTCCGGGGGGCCGGCCGGTGAACGCCGTCTTCGGATTCGCCGCGATGCTCCGGAAGCTTCTCGCGCAGCGCCGGCCCGACGCGGTCGTCATCGTCTTCGACCGCCCCGAGAAGACCTTCCGGCACGAGCTGGACGAGACCTACAAGGCGCAGCGGGCCGCGATGCCCGACGACCTCGTGCCGCAGATCGAGGACGCCAAGCGCCTCTGCCGGGCGATGGGGCTTCCGGTGGTCGAGGAGCCGGGATACGAGGCGGACGATCTGATCGCCACCCTCGCAGAGCGCGCGAAGGGCGAAGGGCTCCGCGTCGAGATCGCCTCGGCGGACAAGGACCTCTTCCAGCTCGTGGAAGGCGACCGCGTCGTCGTCTGGCACCCGGCGAAGGAGGAGGTCCTCGACGCCGCCGGCGTCACGGCCTTCTTCGGCGTGCCGCCGGAGAAGGTCGTCGACGTCCTCGCGCTCATGGGCGACGCGGCGGACAACATCCCCGGGGTGGCGGGAATCGGCGAGAAGGGGGCGCGCGAGCTGATTACGGCCTTTGGCTCGCTCGACGGGGTCTACGCGCATCTTCCCGAGGTGAAGGGGAAGAAGCGCGAGGCGCTGGAAAAAGGAAAGGACGACGCCCTCCGGTCCCGCACCCTGGCCACCGTCGATCGGAACGCCCCCGTCCCCGAGGGGGCGAGCCTCGACCTCTTCCGCCTCCCGCCGCCCTCTCCGGAGCGGATCGCGGCGCTCGCCGCCTTCTACGAGGAATTCGGATTCTCGAAACTCCGGAAAGAGCTGCTCGAGAGCGTGGACGCGGCGGCGCCTCCGCCGTCTCCGGCAGCCCCGGCCGGGCCGGGCGGCGCCCTCCGGTGGGAGACGGACGCGGGCGCTCTCGACGCGTTCCTCGGCGCCGCGCGAAAGGCGGGGCGCGCCGGCCTTCACGTGGAATGCGCGCCGCCGGATCCGTTTCCGGCCGAGCCCCTCGTCGCGGCGGCGGCTCTCCCGTCCGGCGAGGCCATCGCCTTCCCGCTGACGGCGGCCGCGGGGCGAAAGGCGCTCACCGCCCTCTTCGAAGGCGATCTCCTCGTCGTCGCGCACGACGTCAAGCGGCTCTTTCTCGCCGCCGACACGCTCGGCCTCGCCCCTCCCGTCCGCTTCGCCGACGCGATGCTCGCGAGCTACGTCGTGGCGCCCGGCCTTCACGCGCACGATCTGGCCGGGGATGCCCGCGCGCTCCTCGACCTGCCGCCGGAAGCCGTCCCGCCGCTCCGGGACGTGGCGGGGAAGGAGGGGCTCTCCTCGGCCGAGGCCCTGTCGGGCGACGCCGGCCTCGCCTACCTCGCTCCCCGCGCCCGCCTTCCCCTCGCCCTCGAGGCGCTTCTGGAAGAAAAGCTGGCCGCGGCACCGGCCTTGAAGAGCGTTCTCGCCCAGATCGAGCAGCCGCTCGTCCCGGTCCTCGCCCGGATGGAGGTCGCCGGGATCGCCGTCGACCCCAGGACGCTCGCAGGGCTCTCGACGGAGTTCGGCGAGAGGCTCCGCATCCTGGAGACGAAGATCCACGAGGCGGCGGGGGAGGCCTTCAACATCGGCTCGCCCCAGCAGCTGGGGCGGATCCTCTTCGAGAAGCTCGCCTACCCGGCGCTCAAGAAGACGGCCAAGACCAAGGCGTACGCCACCGGGTCGGACGTGCTCGAAGAGCTCGCCGCGCTCGAGACCAGCCCGGTCCCCCGCCTCGTCCTCGAGTGGCGGGAGCTGTCGAAGCTGAAGGGGACCTATGTCGACGCGCTCCCGGAGTTCCTCGCGAAGGACGGCCGGATCCACACGCGGTACGACCAGGCCGTCGCCGCGACGGGACGCCTCTCGTCCAACGACCCGAATCTCCAGAACATCCCGGTGAGAACCGAGGCGGGACGGTCCATCCGGCGCGCCTTCGTCGCGCCGCCGGGGCGCCTCCTCGTCACGGCGGACTACTCGCAGGTCGAACTCCGGATCCTCGCGCACCTCTCGGGGGACGAGGCGCTCCTCGGGGTCTTCCGCCGCGGCGAGGACATCCACCGCGCGACGGCGTCCCGGATGTTCGGCGTCCCGCTCGCCGACGTCACGCCCGACCAGCGCCGCGGCGCCAAGACGATCAACTTCGGGATCCTCTACGGCATGGGCCCCTTCGCCCTCGCGGCGCAGCTCGGCGTCCCCCGCGCCGAGGCGAAGGAGTTCATCACCGCCTACTTCGAGCGCTTCCCGAAGGTCCGCTCCTGCCTCGACGCGGTCCTCGAGAAGGCGCGCGAAACCGGGCAGACCGAGACGATCTTCGGACGGATCCGGCCCATCCCGGGCCTCGCCGACCGGAACCACGCCGTCCGGGCGAACGCCGAGCGGATGGCGATGAACGCCCCGTTCCAGGGCTCGGCCGCCGACCTGATCAAGCGCGCCATGATCTCACTCGACCAGGCGCTCCGGCGCGAGGCTCCGACCGCGCGGCTCCTCCTCCAGGTCCACGACGAGCTCGTCCTCGAATGCGACGCGGGGGAGGCCGACGCCGTGGCCGCTCTCGCGCGGCGAACCATGGAGGGAGCGGCGGCGCTGGCGGTCCCCCTGACGGTCGACGTCGGGCGCGGCGCGAACTGGGCCGAGGCGAAATAGGGCGGACCGCGTCTCTTGGACCCGCTGACGCCGACGCCCGCCGAGGGTCCCCCGGGTTCGAAGGCTCGCTCGCTCCGCGTCCTGATCTTCGCGATCCTCCTCTTCGGAGCGCTTCTCCGGGTGGCGCTCTTTCGGGATTGGCCTCCGGCCGGCGTCGGATTCGAGGAGGAAGAGCAGGGGATGGCGGCGGGGGACCTCGTGGAGGGGAGAGGAGCCCTCTCGGCGCTTGCCACCCTCGCCGGTCAGGAGCAGGAACAGAAGCTCCCCATCGGCGCGGCCACCCTCTCCTTCGCCTTCCTCGGGGTCGGGCTCCGGCAGCTCAGGATTCCTTTTCTCCTCTCTTCCCTCCTGATCGCTCCCCTTCTCTCGCTTCTCCTCCGTCGCTTCGTCCGGCCGGAGATCGAGGCGGTCGTCCTCTTCCTCTACGTCGTCGCCTGGTGGCCTGCGGCGGTGAGCGGCGTGGCGGACGAGATCTTCTTCACGATTCCGGCGCTCCTTCTCGCCCTCCTCCTCTACGAGCGCTTCCGCGAGACGAGGAGCCCGCGGACCGGGTTCCTTCTCGGAGTTCTCTCCGGCGTCCTCCTGCTCGAATACACGGCCTACCGCGCCGTCGGCCCGCTGGTCTTCGCCTCGCTCGCGGCGGCGGGCACCGCGGAAGCCGTCCGGATGGCGAGGCGCGACGGCCGCCCCGTGGCGAGCGTTGCCCGGGCGGCTTTCCGTGGCTGGGCGCCGGGGCTCGCGGCGCTCGTTCTTTCCTTCGTCGTGACGGCCGGGTTTCTTCTGAAGGGCTCGGAATCCCGCTATCTCTTCGTCGAAGCTCTTCAGCGCCACCGGGTGCACAGCCAGAGCGCCTTCGCTCGCCCCGCCGGGGAGCTGCTCACCTTCGTCGGCGAACGGCTGGCCGAGACGGCACGGAACCTCGGGAATCTCGACGAAACGCTCTACTTCATGCGGGCCCCGAGTCTCTTCGACCCGGTGACGGCGGCCGTGCTCGGCGTCTCCGTGCTGATGGCCCTCGCGACCCCGAGGCGGCGCCCGAATGCGCTCGTCGGAACCTGGACGCTCGTTTTCGTCGGCGGGGCGATGTTCCTGACGGGGAACATCAACCTCTACCGCTATTCGATCGTCGTGCCGCTTCTCTTTCTTCTCTCGGGATTCGGCCTCGAGGCGGCGTGGGAACGGCTCGGCGGTTCGCGGAGCCGTCGGCTGTTCCTGGCCGTTCTTTCGATCGCGGCGCTCGGGGCGGGTGTCTGGAATCTCCGGGTGCTCTTCGGAACGTTCATCAGGGATCCCGAGGTTCGCGCCCGCTGGGTCTTCCCGTCGTCGGCGGTCGCCGAGTGGATCCGCCGCACCCCGAGGGACGCTCCGGTCGTGGTCGTCTGCCCGACGGACGACGAAGGCTCCCTCGATTCGGTCGACTTCCGCTCGCCGTCGCGCCGCTGGCTCGTCGCCGGCCGGAACGTCCGGACCTTCGACCTCTCGGAGGAGTGGCTTCCGGCGCCGCCCGACGTCGTGTCCGGGGGGCGCGGCTCGGGCTTCTATTACGTCTTCGTCCACTTCTGGGACCGGGACGACCTCGTCCGGAAGGTCATGGAGCGCTACCCCGGAGCGCGGCCGGCCGGGACGATCGACGTGGAGCGGAGGCTGGTGAGGATCCGGACCGTCTTCGTCCCCCCGGAGAAACGGGATGGCTGAGAGGAATCCGCGTGCCCCGCTTAGAATCGGGAAAGTGCTCCGGCCGCTCGGTCTGACTCTCGCCGTCTCCGTGGTGGCGCTCCGGGCGGCCGCACAGGCGCCCGCGCCGGCTCCGACGCCGGTCGCCGTGCCGCCGGGGACGGTCGTCCTCCGTCCCATCGAGGTGATCCCGGACACCTCGCGCCTCTCCCCCGCCGAGCTGCCGTACGCCCATCCGCTCTACAAGCCGCTGGACGAGCCGGCGAAGCTGGCGGAGCGCCCGCCGCTCGAGGATCTCGAGACCCGCGTCTGGCTCTTCGTCGCCGTGAGGATCGGGGAGAACGGCCGGGTCTCCGACGGGGCCGCGGTGGAACCCCCGCTCAAGGCGTTGACGGCGCCGCTCCCCACGCTCTTTCCGCGCTGGCGGTTCACGCCGGCCCAGAAGGGGGGCCAGCCGGTCGCCACCTGGGGAACCTACGCCGCCGAGCTGAACGTGCAGCTCGAAAAGGGGCTCTTCTCCGCCTTCAGCCTCGTGCCGGTCGGGAAGGAGGACCCGATTCCCAAAGCCCTCCCGGAGCCGGCGGGCGAGAGCTGGATGCTCGCCTACTCGAAGGAGATCACGCCGGCCGACCCGGGCACGGTCTCCGTGGAGACGTGCGACACCCTCCCGATGCCCGACTCGAACAAGTGGAGCTTCGACTCGGCCCGGACGCGCTCCCGCATCACCGCGCTCGTCCAGGTGTCGGAGCTCGGAAAGGTCGCGCGGATCCTGCCGACAGGGGAGACGACCGAGTCGCTCGTCCTGACCTGGCTCAGGAAGTACGCGGCCACGTGGCGCCTGACCCCGGCGATGGCGGGCGGAAAGCCGGTGCCCTCGTGGATGGCGCTCGACGCGACGCTCGAGTACACGATCAACTCGGCGAAGAAGAAGTCCGAACGGTCGGTGAAGAAGAACCTGCGGGCGCCCCGGGCGGAGTAGCGGCTACTCCACCTTCCGGAGATCCCCCACCCGGCGCGTCTTTCTCTTTCCGTCCAGGTACTCGAGAAGCGGGATGAGGGTCTTGCGGGTCAGGCCCCACAGGTCGCGGAAGCCCCCGACGGAAAGGGTCTGACCCCGGACCGTCTCGAGCTTCTTCTCCACGGCGGCGAGGACCTCGCGGTGGACGACGAGGTCGGGCGAGATCCGGACGAGAAGACCGGCCTTGATCAGGTGGGCGGCGAGGCCGTCGAGCACCTGCGGCTTCACGCCGATCTTCGGGGCGAGGTCGGCGCTCCGGGGGGGCTCCCAGCCGGCGGCGCGGTAGGCGTCCGCGATCCGCCGCGCGAAGCCTTCCGCGTCCTGGGTCAGTCCGGACGCCGCGGCGCCATGGGGCGCGACGCGGTCGCCCGAGATCGCGACCTTCTTGGCCGCCTCGAGCGTCGCGAGCCACCCTTCCGCAGCCTCCCGCGGGAGCCCCCGGCCGAGTCGTTCGAGGAACTCA
>Ga0335084_10007830_pt1 | contig 10623 bp, 10 predicted proteins | sample Lox_Sample_44_FD_206721 | JGI IMG/M metagenome (GOLD analysis project Ga0335084, IMG submission 206721) | Soil microbial communities from Loxahatchee National Wildlife Refuge, Florida, United States - Lox_Sample_4.4 | ecosystem: Environmental > Terrestrial > Soil > Wetlands | place: USA...
GAGCGATCTCCTTTCCGGGCCCTCGAGGGTCCCCGGGGGAGACACTCTAGCAGCCAAGCCAGTCGTCGGCACGCGGTTTGTCTTGCCGTGCGCGCCTTGACAGCCTAACGTCGACGATCGTCATTCCGGCTGCCGGCAGATGAGATCATCGCGAGCCGCTCCGCGATCAGGGAAGCAGGTCCGCTATGGGAATCCGTGTGCCGGCCGCGGCCAGCGGCGTCACCGTCGCAGGCGGGCGGAGGAGCTCGGCCGACCGATAGACCCACCCGTACGGGGCATCGGCCGCCGGCTGCGGCTCGCGATACACCTCGAGCAGACCCTCGACGACGTTCGCAATCCAGTAATCCTGAATGCCGGCCCGGGCGTAGAGGCCCCCCTTGAGACGGTCGAGTCTCAAGCTCGAATCGGCGACCTCGACGACGAGGGTGGCCGTCGAGGGGTGCGCGCTGATGTAGTCGCGAGGCCCGCCAGCCACGACGGCCAGGTCGGGCTCTGGCTCCGAGTCATTGTCGAGGGCGAGCGGCGAGTGCAGGCGCAGATGCCACCCGGGCCCGAAGACGGTCCCGAGCAACTGGCCCATGTGGGCGACGATCGCGGCATGCGGGCTGCCCTGGGGCTCGCGGACCACCAGCAGCCCATCGAGGAGCTCGAGGCGCTCCCCGACGAACATGCCGAGATCTACGAGCCGATCGTACTCCACCCGTCGCAGGCGACGAGTCGTCACATACGGCTCGATCACCGAAGCCATGGACGTGAGGGGTGCGAAATCTCCAGAGGACAGTCAACGTCTCCGGGCCGACACAGTATGGCTATTCGCTGAGCCAGACCGTATCGAGCTGGCAGTTCAGGAAGTGGCTCGGCGTAACCGTGTACCCGTGCACCTTGCTGTTGTAGGGGATGATGCGGTGCCACTGGAAGGTGTGGATGTAGTGGACCTCTTCGTCGTAGAGGCGCTTCTCGAAGGCGCGGAGGTACTTCCGCCGCTCTTCGGGGTCGGTGGCGCGGGATTGCTTCAGGTACAGCTCGTCCATCACCGTGTCCTTGTGCTTGCTGAAGTTCACGGGTGACGTGGTCAGGTACCAGTGCAGGTCCATGTCGGGCTCGACGATGGAATTGCACGGGGCATTGGTGGAGACCTCGAAGTCTCCGGCCTTTTGCACCTGGAGCCAGGAGGCGGTCTCGAGGTTGACCTGCTTCACGTTGACGCCGATCTGCTTCCACTGATCGATGAGCCAGATCCCCACGGGCTCGTAGGGCATGGGCGTGGCGCGGTTCGTCAGCGTGAAGGACAGGTTCTCCTGCCCCGCTTCCTTGAGGAGCCGCCGGGCCTCGGCGCGCGCGGCATTGATGTCGGTGCCGTAGCCGGCGAGCTTCATGAGCTCTTCGGGCGGGGTGGCCCACGGCGTGCCCGGCACCTGGATGCCGGCTACTTCCTTCACGACGGCGATGCGCGAGAGCGCCTTCGAGCCGTTCCAGCGGTCGAGGGCGAGGGTGAGGGCCTTGCGCACCCGCTTGTCTTCGAACGGCTTCTTGTTCTGGTTCATGGCTACCTGGATGGAGCAGTTCCAGGGGCTCTCCTGGACGGTGATCTTGTTGCCGAGCGCCTGCACGAGCGAGTCGCGCTGCTGCGGGCTGAACCCGCGGAACTGGATCATGGCCCGCTCGCCGCGGACGGCCGCCACCTGGGCCGCGCCGTCCTGGATGAAGATCACGCGGTAGCCGTCCAGATAGGGCTTGCCCTTGTCCCAGTAGTCCGGGTTCTTCTTGCCGATCCAATGCGAGCCTCGCACGTACTCGACGAACTTGAAGGGCCCCGTGCCCATGATGTTCTTCTCGTACCAGCGCGGGTCCTTGGCGAGGATGTCGGCCTTGTAGATGAAGTTCCACGGAGAGGCCACGCTGGCCATGAAGGAGCCCTCCGGCCACTTGAGCCGGAAGATCACGGTGTCAGGATTGGGCGCCTCCACCGCCTCGACCGCCTTGTACTGCTCCTGGCGGCTCGAGGGGACGCCGGGCTGCGGGAAGATGATCTTGTCGTACGACGCCTTCACGTCCTTGGAAGTGAGCAGGCTGCCGTCGTGGAACTTGACGCCATGGCGCACCTTGAAGGTGTATGTGCGCTTGTCGGGGGAGACGGTCCACGACTCCGCGATGTCACCGACGAACTTGGTGCCGGTCTTGTCCGTGGGATCCACGCGCATGAGCGTGCTGTAGTGGGGACCGACGGGGTGGAGCATGCCGAACGTCTCTTCCCGGTGTCCGTCGAAGCCCGGCGGCTCCGCGGCGCCCACGAAGATCAGCTCACCGCCCTGCCGTGGTTTCTCTTGGGCGGAAGCCGGTTGGGCCGCCAGGAGTGCTGCAGCGAGGGCGAGGCAAGTCAGGATCCCCAGTGATCGTCTGGCGCGCTGCACCATGAGCTACCTCCGATGGAGTGGAAAGGTGCCGGGTACCATATCACACGCCCGAAGCGGCGCGCGGTGTGGTATTGCTCCAGCAAAGGAGACCGCCCATGCTCGGTGTCGCTATCGCCGTCACGCTGGTGTCCATGGTGCTGAACGTGGCGGAGATCCCGCTGCCCGCGGGCGTCGCGTCGCCGTGGTGAATGCGCGCGGCTCGACTCGTATCCGGGTGGGAGCTCTTGCCCTCGGCCTCTCGGCGCTGCTCTTTGCGGCCTTTCCCCTGGTCCGGCCGTATTTTCGCCTCGATCCGCGATCGCCCGACGAGACGCTTGCCGCCGCCAGCCCCGTGATCACCTCCGCGCCGTGGGTGCTGTCTCACGTGATCGCCATGCTGGCCTTCGTGCTTCTCATCTACGGCCTGCTGGCGCTCTATGCCCGCCTCGAGGCGGACCATCGCGGCCCGAGCGCGATCGTCGGGCTCGTGCTGAGCCTGGCCGGCATCGCGCTCATCATGCCCATGCTCGGTGTGGAGATCCATATCCTTCCGATCATCGGGCGGCTCTACCTCGAGGGAGCAACCAACCTCGCCCCTGCCGTGGCCCTCATCTACCTCGGGCCGGCGACCCTGATGTTCCTCTTCGCGTTGCTGTTGCTTGCCGTTGGATCGATCTGCTTCGCGCTCGCCGTCTGGCGCAGTGGTATCCTGCCGCGCTGGGCCGGAGTGCTCCTGGCCATCGGCCTCGCGTTGTGGTTCCCGCCGTTCCCGCCGCTGATCCGCATCCTCGACGGATTCGTCATCGGGGTCGGTGGTGTCTGGTTGGCCCGGGGCCTCTGGCGAGCCGCCGCGCCTGACGCCAGGAGCTAGCCGGTCATTCCCGGTCTTCGACGAGGGGTTTTCATCCTCGCGACGTGCTGGCTCTCTACCATCTCTACGCCGTCTTTCAGGGGAGCGACTAGGCGTGCGGGCGCGCGAGCTCCGCCGGATCGCCCGACACGGTCGTCCGCTGCATGAGGCGCCTGTAGCGCATGGTGTCGAACGGTGTCGCGCGGTGAAGAACGCAGCGATTGTCCCAGATGATCAGATCGCCTTCCTGCCACTCGTGCCGGTAGCAGAACTGCGGCTGGGTCACGTGGTCCAGCAGCTCCTTGAGGAGCATGCGTCCCTCTTCGATCCTGAGGCCCACGATGTGGGAGGCGTGTGCGCCGAGGAAGAGGGCCTTGCGGCCGTTGGCCGGGTTCGTGCGCACGAGGGGGTGGCGCACCGGCGGATATTCTGCGCGCTCCTTCTCGGTGAAGAAGCCCGGCCGGATCTGGTCGCGCGACCAGGAGAAGTCGTGGACGGCCACGGCGGTCTCGACCCGTCGCCGCAAATCTGAGGACAGGGACGGGTAGGCACAGCGCGTGCTCGCGAACTCGGTGGCGCCGCCCTCCGGCGGGACGATGCGCGCGGAGAGCAGCGAGCAGAGGGAGGGCACCTCTTTGAAGGAGCTGTCGCTGTGCCAGAGCATGTTGGCGAGCTGGTAGACCATGCGCCGGTCGTCGGGTGGGATGACGTCGCCCGTCTTGATGTCCAGATTCGATTGACGGGCGAACGGGGTGCCCGCCGCCGGATTCATGCTGCGGGTGACCTCGAGTGGGCCGAAGCGCCGGCTGAAGGCGATTTGCTGGTCGTCGTCCAGCGGCTGGCCGCGGAAGAGCAGGACTGAGTGCTCATCGAAGGCGGCGCGGATCTCCGCCCAGGTGGAATCGTCCACGGGTTGGGTGATGTCGGCGCCGTCGATTCTGGCGGCGAAGTCGGGAGTGAGGCGGGTCACTGTGATGGTCATCGTGTATTCCCCCCTGGATCTCCCCCTCACCCTACCCTCTCCCCCTCCGGGGGCGAGGGAATCGGTAGGGGCGTGAGAGCGCGACTACTTATACCTCAGCCTAGCCGATGGCGCGGAGGCGCTTGGAGGCCAGGAGGACGAGCGCGTTGGCGGTGACCATGAGGCCGCCGAAGAGCACGGCGAAGCGCGCGTCCACCGCCGCAGCCAGCGCGCCGGCGAGCAGGCCGCCGAGCGGGAGCAGGTTCCAGCACAGGGAGTAGAGACTCATCACGCGGCCGCGCAGGTGATCCGGCACATGCTGCTGGAGGTAGGTGCTCACCTGCATCAGGTAGAAGGTATTGCAGAAGCCGACCAGCACCAGGATGGGCAGCGCCAGCACCAGCGTCTGCGATCTCGAGAACATCATGAGCGCCACGCCCACGCAGGCGGCGCCGATGAGGAGCGCCCGTCCGCGGCGCAGGATCAGATGCGCGATGGTCGCCACGGTCAGAGTGCCCAGCAGCGCTCCCGTTCCGTGGGCGGTGTTGAGCAGGCCGAAGCCGGTGGAGCCGGTGCCGAAGTATCGATCGGCATAGATGGGCAGGAGCGTCAGGTAGGACATGGCGAAGAGGCTGTTGAAGAGTGCCAGCGCGATCAGGCTCGCGAAGACGAAGTTGTGACCGACGAAGGTCAGGCCCTCGGCGAATTGCTGGAGCACGTGGCGGCCGTCGGAAGGGCGAGCGGGGACGCTCAGCCGGAGGCGGCTGTAGAGAAAGAGCGCGAAGAAGGAGGCGACGGCGGCTATGCCGAATCCGACGGCGCCGCCGAACGCGGCGATCAGGATGCCGGTGATGGACGGGCCGATCATGCGGCCGGCCTGCCAGGGAATCGAGCCGAGCGCGATGGCGTTCGGGAGCCGCTCGCGCTCGACGAGCTGCGGAACCAGCGCCATGCGGCTCGGCTCGTCGAAGGCCCGGAACGTATTGCTCAGCGCCGCCAGCACCAGCAGGTGCTCGAGGCGCGCGACGCCCAGCACGGTCAGGACGAAGGCGACGGTCAGGTTCAGCGAGATCAACGTCTGGGTGGTGACGAGGAGCCGCACCCGGTTGATGCGATCGGCGAGCACGCCACCGAAGAGCTGGAAGAAGACCAGGGGCACGCCCTGCGCGAGGCCGAGATAGGCGAGAGACATCGGATTGCGGGTGACTTCCCACGTGATCCAGGCGAAGGTCGTGTACTCCGCGCGATGCCCCAGGACGTAGAAGACGAGGCCGAACCAGTAGAGGCTGTAGTTCCGCCCCTTGAGAGCGGCGAACGTCGACAGCCGAACGGAGTGCGCGGAAGCGGGCAAGGAGCTCCGGATGACCTCCGCCGAGAGAGTGCGACAGTCGCCCGGAAACGTCAATGCGCGATGCGACGCCGCCCAACACGGGACGACCCGGTCGTGATAATCTCCCGGGGTCATGGATCTCAAGGATCGCGTCGCGCTCATTGCCGGGGGTACCGGTCTTCTCGGGACGGCCATTGCCCGCGCGCTGGCGGGGGCGGGCGCCGACATCGCCATCACCTATCTCGAGCGCAAGGATGCCGCGCGTGAGACCGGCGCGGCGGTGGAGGCGCTCGGGCGCCGGGCGTGGAGCGTCGCGCTGGACCAGACCCACGCCGAGGCGATTCCGCCGGCGGTGGAGTCGGTGGTGAAGCATTTCGGCCGCCTCGACGTGCTCGTCAACAATGCGGCGTGGAACATCAGCATTCCATTTCCCGACCTCGACGCGCTCAATCCCGAGATCTGGGACCGACTCTTCGCGACCAACCTGCGCGGGCCCTATTTCCTCTGTCGCGCAGCCGCGCCGCATCTCAAGGCGAGCGGCTCCGGGCGTATCGTGAACATCGCCTCGGTGGCGGGACTGAATCCGGGCGGCAGCAGCATCGCATATGCGACGAGCAAGGCGGGGCTCATTCACCTGACGCGCTGCCTCGCCGTGGCGCTGGCGCCGCAGGTGAGCGTGAACTGTGTTGCCCCCGGCCTCATGGAAGGCACGCGCATGACGTCGCGGCTCAGGCCCGAGCAGGCGGACGGCGCCCGCCAGCGCGCCGTCCTCAAGCGCGCGGCCAGCGTCGAAGACGTGGCCGACCAGGTGTTGACCTTTTGCAAGTCGGACAGCGTCACCGGCCAGGTGCTGAACATCGACGCCGGCGTCTTCTTCCACTAACTCGCGGAATCGCCCCCTCACCCTACAAGATGAGGGGGAAGCACGAGAGCGATGATCAGCCGCCGCCACCTCGAGACCGAGCATCACCAAACGGACCAGGCGACCACGCGCCCCGTGGTGTCCGGGACGCAGGGCGTGGTGTCCGCCGGCCATCCGCTGGTCTCCATGGCGGGGATGCGCATGCTGCTGTCCGGCGGCAATGCCTTCGACGCCGCGGTGGCCTCGGGCTTCGCCGCGGCGGTGGTCGAGCCGACCGCGTCCTACACCCTGTGCGGCGAGTGCGTCGCGCTGATACACGACGCGCGAAGAGGGGAGATGCTCGCGGTGAGCGGCCAGGGCACGGCCCCCGCCCTCGCCACGCTCGGCTTCTTCCGCGAGCGCGGGCTCGATCGCATCCCCACGGGCCCGGGGCCCGACGCGCATCTCTCGTTCACGGTGCCGGGCGCCGTCGACGCCTATCTCACCGTGCTCGAGACCTTCGGCACCAAGAGCGTGAGCGAAGTGCTGGCGCCCGCGCTCTCCTACGCCGAGCACGGCTTCCCGATGTACGAGTACATGCACCGCCTGCTGGCGATTCCGGAGACCCGGAGCCAGTTCGATCTCTATCCGCCGGGCGGCACCGCGGTTTTCTATCCTGGGGGACGCGTGCCGAGAGTCGGCGAGCTCTTCGTCCAGCCCGCTCTGGCGGGGACGCTCCGGCGGCTCGTCGAGGCCGACGCGAGGAGCCGCGGGCACCGTGCCGCCGGCATCGTCGCGGCGCGCGAGCGCTTTTATCGCGGCGACATCGCGGCTACCATCGATGCCTTCTCCGAGCGTGTGGGTGGGCTCTTGCGCGCCGGCGATCTGGCCGGATACCGGGCGGGCCTCGAGGCGCCGGTGCGGTTCTCGTTCGCGGGGCGGGAGATACTCGGCCAGTCGGCGTGGACGCAGGCGCCCGTGCTCATGCAGGCCCTCGGCATGCTCGAGTCGCTCGATCTGCGCGGGCTGGGGCACAACTCCGCGCGCTACATCCACGTGGTGGCGGAAGCGCTCAAGCTCGCCTTCGCCGATCGCGAGCGCTACTATGGCGACGCGCGGGAGGGCGGTGTACCGCTCGCCGAGCTGCTCGCGCCGGCCTACCTGCGTGAGCGCGCGGCGCTCATACGCATGGATCGCGCGGCACCCGAGCAGCCTGCGCCCGGCGACCCATTGCGCCGCGGCGTCGTGGGCGCAGCGGCGGGTATCCGTGCTGGCGCCGCGGGCGCCGCCGTCCCGGCGGCCGACGGCACCACGCACATCGCGGCCATTGACCGCGACGGCAACATGATATGCCTCACGCCGAGCGGCGGTGTCTTCAGGAAGTCGGTCTTCGCCCCGGAGCTCGGCTGCACGCTCAGCACGCGGAGCGAGATGTTCGTGCTCGAGGACGGGCATCCCAATGCGCTGACGCCGGGCCGACGACCGCGCACCACGCTGGTGAGCTATCTGATCTGCGAGGGCGGCGTGCCGACCATGACCATCGGCTGCCCCGGTGGCGACGATCAGGCGCAGGCCAATCTGCAGCTCGTCCTCAACGTGCTGATCTTCGGCATGAATCCGCAGCAGGCCGTCGAGGCCCCGCGTTTCTCGACGCAGACGCTGGTCAACTCCTTCTATCCGCGCGCCTACAAGCCCGGCCAGCTCAACGTGGAGCCGGGCATTCCCGAGCGGACGCGCGCCGAGCTGCGGGCGCTCGGCCACACGGTGACCGAGATCGGCGCCTGCGGCATCGGCGCAGTGGTGACCCATCGCGATCCGGAATCCGGGGTGCTCTCGGCCGGAGCCGATCCGCGCCGTCCGACCTACGCCCTCGCCTGGTAGCGACCGGGCGTCTCCCGGCAAAGGAGAATCCTCATGGCATCGAGTCAGAGCGACAAGGCCACCCGCTTTCGCGCGCTGCACCAGGGACCGGCTTTTGTGATTCCCAACCCGTGGGATGCGGGCTCGGCGCGCATCCTCGCCGGTCTCGGCTTCCAGGCGCTCGCGACGTCGAGCGGAGCGTCCGCGGGCATTCTCGGCCGTCGCGACGGCAAGGTGACGCGCGACGAGGCGCTCGGGCAGGCCCGCGGCATCGTGGAGGCGACGGAGCTTCCCGTCTCCGCCGATCTGGAAAAGTGCTTTGGCGACGCGCCGGCGGTGGCCGCGGAGACGATTCGCCTCGCCGCCGGGGTAGGGCTAGTCGGCGGCTCCATCGAGGACGCCACTGGCGACAAGGACAAGCCCCTCTACGATATGGCCCAGGCCGTCGAGCGCGTATCGGCCGCCGCGCAGGCCGCCCATGCGCTCCCGTTCCCGTTCACCCTCACCGCCCGGGCCGAAGGCTGCCTGCGCGGCAAGCCCGACCTCGACGACATCATCAAGCGCCTGCAGGCCTTCGAGAAGGCCGGCGCCGACGTGCTCATGGCGCCGGGTCTGCCGGATCTGGGCTCCGTACGCGCGGTCTGCGCCGCGGTGTCGAAGCCGTTCAATTTCATGGCCGGCATCAAGGGCAAGTCCTTCACGGTGGCCGAGCTCGCCGCGGCCGGCGTGCGGCGGATCAGCCTCGCCGGCTCGCTCTATCGCATGGCCATGACCGGCCTCGTCGAGGCCGCGCGCGAGGTGAAGGACAAGGGCACCTTCTGCTACCTCGATCGCGCGGTGTCGACGCCGGATCTCAACGCCTTCATGCAGAGCTGAGCCGATGGCCCGGCGCAAGATCGTGGTGGCGATGATGATGCACGAGACGAATACGTTTTCGCCCGTGCCCACGCCCCTGGCTTCGTTCCGCCCCCTGTCCGGTCAGGCGGCCATCGAGGAGTTCCGCGACACCAATACCCAGCTCGGCGGCTTCCTCCACGTGGCGCAGGAGGCCAATGCGGAGGTCGTGCTTCCGCTTGCCGCGGGCGCCCACCCGTCGGGCTATGTCGAGAAGGCCGCGTACGAGGACATGTGCGGCGCGATCGTGGGCGCGATCAGGGGCGGCTGCGACGCGATCTTCCTCGCCTTGCACGGCGCGATGGTGGCCGAGCACTTCGACGATGGCGAAGGGGAGCTGCTCCGGCGGATTCGCGCGGTGGCGCCGAAGACGCCGCTGGCCCTCGGCCTCGACTTCCACTCGCACATGACGGCGCGGATGGTCGACAACGCGACGGTGATCGCCGGCTATCGGACCTACCCACACATCGACATGGGCGAGACCGCCCAGCGGGCGGGGCGCACGCTCGTCCGCATGCTCAACGGCGAGATCGAGCCCGTGATGGTCTGGGGATCGCGGCCGATGATGACCAGCACGCTCGTGCACGCCCCGTCCCGCCAGCCCATGCGGGACATCATGGACATGGCGATCGCGGCCGAGACGAGCGGCGCCGTGCTCAATGCCTCGGTGTTCGGCGGTTTCCCCCACGCCGACATTCCGCACACGTCATTGTCCGCCGTCGTCGTCTGTAACCGGCGCGCCGACCAGGGGCAGGCCTTGCTCGACCGGCTCCTGGCCATGGCGTGGGAGCGCCGTGCCGCGTTCCTCTACACCGGCGCCCCGCTCGCGAGCCAGATCGCGCATGCCAAGACGCTCGGCGACGGGCCCATTGTCCTCGTGGACCACGGCGACAATACCGCGTCCGGCGGGACGCAGGACGTGATGAGCGTGATCGAAGAGGTCATGCGGCAGGGGCTCGACGATGTCGTGGCGGGTCCCATCTGCGATCCGGCCACCGTCAAGCGCCTCGTCGATGCCGGAACCGCGGCCAGCGTGACGCTGCCGCTGGGTGGCAAGATCGACATGCCGCAGATCAATCTCCCCGGCAAGCCGCTGGCTGTGACCGGCAAGGTGACGCGCATCACCGACGGGGAGTTCGTCGTCACCGGGCCCATGGCCACTGGCACGCGTGTGCGCATGGGTCGCACCGCTGTGCTCGACACCGGCGCCATGCAGATCGTCATCGCGGAGCGGCGAAGCGAGCCCTTCGACTTGGGCGTCTTCACCCACTGCGGCATCGACCCGCGCCGCAAGACATACGTGCTGATCAAGTCGCGCCAGCACTTTCGCGCGGGCTTCGAACCCATCGCCCGCCACATCGTGCTGTGTGACGGCGACGGCTGCACCAGCTCGGACCTGCGGATCTTCACCTTCCGGAACCGCCGCAGGCCGCTCTACCCCTTCGAGGACGCGTGAAGCGCAGCACGGAGCGCATCCTCACCACGCATACAAAC
>Ga0335084_10007831_pt1 | contig 10623 bp, 8 predicted proteins | sample Lox_Sample_44_FD_206721 | JGI IMG/M metagenome (GOLD analysis project Ga0335084, IMG submission 206721) | Soil microbial communities from Loxahatchee National Wildlife Refuge, Florida, United States - Lox_Sample_4.4 | ecosystem: Environmental > Terrestrial > Soil > Wetlands | place: USA: Florida...
CGTCGCGGCGGCCGCCGCCGAGCGCGGAGTCGGCCCAGCCCCGTAGGCCCGCAACCGCACCGAGCGACGATGGCAGCACCGTGAGCGAGGCGATCAGCGTGCCGAGCGTGTCCTGATAGCTCGCGAGCTCGGGAGAGAGCTCGAGCTCGTAATGCGCTCCCGAACCGACGTCGAGCGCAGCACGCCGGAGGAGGCGCGCGTCGACCGTTCCCGCCGGCGCTTCGCGCGCGAGGCGCGCGAGCACATGGCCGAAGCCGTCCGCGATTCCGGGATACGCACGGACGGGGACCAGTAGCGACGCGCGCAACTCCGCGGTTGGCGGGTGCGCTCCGGCCGCCGGCGATACGATCAGCCGGGGACCGAGCGGCCGGCCGCTCGCCCATGCCTCGCCGCGCCCCACCGCTTCGGCGACATCGGACGCGACCTCGCGTACGGTCGTGACGCCGTACGCGAGCCACGTGCGCCCGAGCCGTTCGCCGGCGAGCGCGGAGCCGTGCGCGTGCACGTCGATGAAGCCCGGGACGATCGTCGCATCGCGCGCGTCGATCACCGTGGACGGCGCGGCGAGGAGGCCGCGGCCGGCGATCGCGACGATTCGCCCGTGCGATACGTGGATGTCGACGTGGCGGCGGTAGTCTCCGCGCACGCCGTCGAACAATCGCCCGACCTCGACGACGTAGTCGTCGGGAGGGATTGCCGGTGCCCACTTGAGCTCGATCTCGGCCGGCTGCGCGCCGTCACGTGCCCTGCGAGCGGTCACGCCCCCTCTCACCGCGGGCGGATCGATGGCGAGCTCCACGTGTAAGCCGGTCGTTGCGCCGGTCGGAGTTGCAGCGACGCGAACGCCGAGAGTCCGGCCATCGGGTCCCCAGCTCGGCTGCGCGTCGACGAGGCCTGTCGCCACCGTCGTCATGCGCGCGGACGGCGTGAGCTCCGCGACGCTGAGGCGTTCAAGGGCATCGGGCCCGCCGGCGTCGGCCTCGACGAATGCGACTCGCCGGCCGTCCGCGCTCACGGCAGGCCGGTGCGGCTGGACCGCGCCGAACGTGATCTGGCTCGGCGCGCCACCCTTGAGGCCGATGCGCCAGAGCTCGAACTGACCGCTACGCTCGCTCGCGAAGATCACCGACTCGCCGTCTGGCGTAAACGCGGGATCGAGCTCGACGGCCGCGTCGTCGGTCAGGCGGCGGAGCGCACCGTGTTCGGAGAGCCAGAGATCGCCGAGCGCTGTGAACGCGATCTTGCGCCCGTCGGGCGCAACCGCGAGACCCGCGATGCCGCGCGCGAGCTGCGGCGTCGCGTCGTCGAGCAGCGGCAGATCGTCGGGCGGAGGCCTCGCTTCCACGGCGTGCGCCGCAAAGACGTGCACGGGCTGGCGGCTCGGCGCGCCAATCGCGCGCCGCCAGAGTTGGCCATCCGCCGCATAGAGAAAATCGGACGCCGAAATCCAGGCCGGGCGCGAGCGAAAGATGTCCTCTGGGTCCGTCAGCGACTTTTCGAAGGCGGGGTCGCCGAGAACCAGCATCTTCAAGCGGCTGCCGCTCGTGCTGTCGCGTGCGCTGAACACGACGACGCCACCGCCGGGGCGCCAGCTCGGTGGACCGAGCGGCTCGATGCGCGACGTGATCGGCGTCGTGACACCGCTCGGCAACAGCACGCGGACCTCGGATTGCGAGCCGCGATTCAACAGGTACGCGATCGGTCCGAGCTCCGACGCCGTCGGAAACGACGCGTTGCCCACCTCTTCGGTCAGCTGCGTCTCGACCCCGCTCTCCAAGTCGACCGACCAAAGGCAGAAGTGCCCCGTTCGGTTCGATGCGTAGACGACCGAGCGGCCGTCGGCCGCGAATTCGGGCTCGAGCTCGTCGTTCGGAGTCGCAGTGAGCGCACGCGGCTCGCCGGTGCCGAGATCGAGCAGCCAGATGTCCCACTGCCCGTCGCTGAGCCGTTGGTACACGATCGATCTGCCGTCCGGGCCGAAGCGCGGATTGCGCACCGTCGCGTCATCGTCAGTCAGGGCCTCCGCGCCGCCGCCGCTCGCCGGTACGCGCCAGAGCCGATCGACGAGACCGACGACGAGCGTGCCATGATTCGGCGCGAGCGCGAACGTCAAGTTCGTGCCCTGGAGCAGCTCTGCAATCTCGGCGGCATGGCCGCAGAGCGGCACGCCTATCGCCGTGACGCCGAGCGCGACGAGGCGTGCCGCGTGGCCGCTCACGTGCCGCTCTCGGCGCTGACGTCGAGCGCATTCAATGTCTCGCCGTCGGTCTGGATCGCAATCACGAGCGGCCGACAGCAGACGGAGCAGTCCTCGACGTAGCGCTGATCGCCCGCGGAAAGATCGACCGTGATCTCGATCGTCTCCCAGCAGCACGGGCAGGTGATGTTTTCGAGCTGCGTCAACAATGTCGGCGCCGTTCAGGGCTGTAACCGCTGCACGCTCCAAGCGCTCGCTCGATACGTGAACGCGTCGACGTGCTCGAGGCTGCGCCGATAGAGCAGTCGCTCGTGAAACCTGTTCATACCCTCGGCCCAAAGCTCGAGCGTATCGAACCAGAGGCGGTACCCACCCCAATGCGCGGGCCGCGGCACCGGACGCGACGTCGACGAGCCGTCCGGCGCGATCCCGAGCTCGCGTGCCGCGCGCGCCGCGGCTCGGTCGAGATCCGTGGGCGCCTCGAGCGGCCTGCTCTGCGCGCTGCTCCACGCGTTGAGCTGGCTCAACGCAGGTCGCGTCGCGAAATACGCGTCGCTTTCGGCCGCGGGCGACCGAACGACGGGCCCCTCGAAGCGTACTTGCCGGCCGAGCGGCTCCCAATAGAGCATCGCGGCCGCGCGCGGATTCTGCTCGAGCTCCGCACCCTTGCGCGATTCGTAATTGGAAAAGAACACCGCGTAGCCCGCCGGGGCGATCTCCTTCAGGAGCACCATTCGCACCGCGGGCGCACCCTCTCGGCTCGACGTCGCGAGCGCCATCGCGTTCGGATTCTTGAGCCGGTCGCTCGCGGTGATTTCCCCGAGCCAGCGCGAGATCGTCGGCAGCGGGTCCGCGGGCGCGGGTGTCGGTAGGCTCGTCATTCAACGCTTCGACGAGTCCGAGCGCAGCGCGGCCGCGTGAAACCGCAGGTGCTCCTGCAAAAAAGTGCTCACGAAGTAGAAGCCGTGGTCATAGCCCGGTCGCTCGAGGTACGTGAGCTTCTGTCCGGAGTCGCGGCACGCCGCCTTGAGGTCGGCGGGGCGGAGCTTGTCGAGATACGGATCGGCCGCACCCTGGTCCACGAGCAGCTCGTGGCGGCTCGGCCGCTTGCGAATCTGCTCGCACACGTCGTAGTCGAGCCAACGCGTTCGGTCGGCGCCGAGATACGCGGTGAACGCGGGTTGCCCCCAGCTCGACAGGCTCGCGGCCGCGATCGGTGCGAACGCCGAGATCGAGCGGTAACGGTCCGGGTTACGAGTCCCGATCAGCAGCGCGCCGTGACCGCCCATCGAGTGGCCACTGATCGACTTGCGCGCCGCGTCGATCGGCAGGCTCGCGTTCACGATCTCGACGAGCTCGTCGCGAACGTAGTCATACATCTTGTAGTGCGCTGCCCATGGAGCTTCCGTCGCGTTGACGTAGAAACCCGCGCCCGTCCCGATGTCCATCTGCGCGTCTTCGCCCGGAAGGTTCACGCCACGCGGGCTCGTGTCGGGGATGATCAGCGCCAGCCCGAGCTCGGCCGCGTAGCGCTGCGCGCCCGACTTCACGCTGAAGTTTTCCTCCGTGCACGTGAGGCCGGAGAGCCAATAGAGCGCGGGCACGCGGCCACGCTCGGCGGCGGGTGGCAGAAACACGGCGAAACGCATCGTGCACGCGCAGGCTTCCGAGCGGTGCCGGTAGGTAATCTGGCGTCCTTCGAAGCACCGCGATTCGCTGACGATCTCCAACGCTGTCATCGACGATTCACTCCATTCGATCGCGACCGAGAAGCACCCGACCAGAACGGGTCAGCGGCTCCCAACCTTGCACCGTCACCCTGTCGAGCGTACAAACCGCCCTCACGAGAGGTGAGCATGACGCTTGAAGAATTGCGCAAACGCCTGTCCGAAGTCGATCGCGAGCTGATCGGATTGATCGCCGCCCGCCAGCGGATCGTCGCCGAAATAGGCGCCCACAAGATTCGCAACGCGGTGCCGACTCGCGATTATGAGCGCGAGCGCGAGGTGTTGAAAGGAGCGCAGGATCAGGCGAGCGCCCTCGGGCTCGAGCCGGATCTCGCCGCAGAGATCATGGCGGTCCTGATCCGTTATTCGCTGGCTCATCAGGAGCAGTCGCGCGTCGCGGCCCAGACGAGCGGCGCGGGCAAGCGCGTGCTGATCATCGGCGGCGCCGGCAAGATGGGCGCGTGGTTCGCGCAATTCCTTTCTTCGCAGGGCTTCACAGTCGAGGTCGCCGACCCGAGCGATGCGCGGACGCCGTTCCCGCGCGTCGCGAATTGGTCCGACAGCAAGCTCGACCACGACGTCATCGTCGTTGCGACGCCGATGAAGGTCGCGGGGAGCGTGCTGCTCGAGCTCGCGGAGCGCAAGCCGAAAGGACTGATCGTCGACATTGGCTCCTTGAAGAGCCCGCTGCGTCCCGGTCTGCAGCGCCTCGTCGCCGCGGGCTGCAAGGTGACTTCGATCCACCCAATGTTCGGGCCCGATACACGCCTTCTATCCGGCCGGCACGTCGTGTTCTGCGACGTCGGCGCGCCACACGCGACGCGGGAGGCACGCGCGTTGTTCGCCTCGACGATGGCCGAGCAACTCGAGATGAGCGTCGACGAGCACGATCGTCTGATGGCGTACGTGCTCGGTCTCTCACACGCATTGAACCTCGCGTTCTTTACCGCGCTCGCCGAGAGCGGCGAGCTCGTTCCGCGGCTGCAAAAAATGTCGAGCACGACCTTCGACGCGCAGCTCAAGGTCGCGAGCTTGGTCGCGACTGACAATCCTCACTTGTACTTCGAGATCCAAACCCTGAACGATTACGGTGCGGCTTCGCTGAACGCGCTCCGAGCCGCGGCGGACAGAATCCACGAGCTCGTTCAGAGCGGCGACGAGCAAGGCTTCGTCGACCTCATGGCGGCCGGGCGCAGGTACCTCGAAAGCCGCGGCTGAAGACCAATCGCCAAGTGGGTCACAAACCCGAGGACGGCTTTTGGAGCCTGTCCGCGGATATGAAAGAATCGATCGGAACATGGACTTCATCGACGAAGAAGGCTTCCGTGCGAACGTCGGCATCATCTTGACCGACGGCGGCGGACGCGTGCTGATCGCGGGGCGGCGCGGCCGCGGCGGTTGGCAGTTCCCACAAGGCGGAATCGGGCCGGACGAGCCAGTCGAGAACGCGATGTATCGCGAGCTTCACGAAGAGGTGGGACTGCAGCCGAGCGACGTCGACGTCATCGGCGCGACCGAAGGGTGGCTCCGCTACCGCTTGCCCGAGCGATTCATCCGTCGCGAGAAGACGCCGCTGTGCATCGGCCAAAAGCAGCGTTGGTTTCTGCTGCTTCTCACGACCGACGCGGAACGCGTGCGCTTCGATTGCAGCGACCAGCCCGAGTTCGATCGCTGCCGTTGGGTAGACTACTGGCGGCCCGTGAAGGAGGTCATCTACTTCAAGCGTCCGGTTTACGTGCGCGCGCTCAAAGAGCTCGGACCCCTCGCGTTCCCGGATGCCGGCCCCCCGCCGCCGCCATCGTGGTGGCCGCGCCGTTGGCAGCGGGCGCTGAACGACGGCTGATCGGCGGCGATGATTCGACCCAGTAGATCATGGTTGGCGTACGTCGTCGGCGGTGCACTCGCCGTCGCGGGCGCCTATCTCGCGTTCGAGCTCGGCCGCTACGAATCCGGCTACTCGGTCATCGATCATCGGCGCGCGGTCGCAGCGTTGAACGAACAGCTCGCCGACGAGCGTGCGAAGTCCGACGAGCTGCGCCGGCAGCTCGCGATCTTCGAGACGTCGCGCGAGATCGATCACGAGACATACGCGCAGATTCAGTCGAACCTGGCCGACCTCCAGGCGAGGATCCAATCGCAGGAAGAGGAGCTCATGGTCTATCGCGGGATCGTATCCCCGCAGGACGGAGTCTCGGGCCTGAGGATCCAGAGCCTGATGGCGACGCCGACCGACAGCGAGCGCCACTACGTGGTTCGGCTCGTGCTGGTTCAGGCAGTCGTTCACAGTCGACGCGTGTCCGGGACAGTAAAGTTGCAAGTCGAAGGCGTGCAGGACGGTCAGATGACGCTCTTGGACGCCGCGGATCTCGTCGCCGATAGGTCGAGTTATGACATGGCGTACGAATTCCGCTATTTTCAGGGCCTCGAGTGCGAGTTGACGTTGCCGGTGGGTTTCGAGCCCGGGCGGATTCGCGTCGAGATTCGACCGAGCGATGCGCGTGCCGACAAGGTCGAGCAGAGCTTCGAATGGTCCGACGTCACGGAGTGAGAGAGGATAGGCCATGTTTGGTAGGAAGGCGCGAAGTCAGGCACCGATCGGGACCTTGGTGGGCGCGGACACGCGAATCCAGGGCGACATCGAATTCGCCGGCGGTTGTCACGTCGACGGCTACGTCAAGGGCAACGTCAAGGCGACCAAAGACAAGAGCGCGGTCCTGAGCATCAGCGAGCGCGGCTGCATCGAGGGGTCGGTCATGGTCCCGCACGTGCTGCTGAACGGCACCGTCAAAGGCGATGTGCGTGCGACCGAGCGTGTCGAGCTCGGGCCCAAGGCGCGGGTGATCGGCAACGTACAATACAAGCTCATCGAGATGTCGATCGGCGCCGAGGTCAACGGCAAGCTCATTCACGAAAGCGAAGGCGGAGCCGCAGTAGCAAAAGCGGGTGCTCGCCCCCAGATCGAGGCGGTCCGTAACCTGACTAGCGTCGGAGAGCCATAGATATGACGGAACAACCCGCGACGGAGCTTGCGCCCCCGCTGAATTTCACCGATGCCGCGGCCCACAAGGTCGGGCAGCTCATCGAGCAAGAGGGCAATGCAGCGCTGAAGCTGCGCGTTTACGTGCAAGGCGGTGGCTGCTCGGGCTTCCAGTACGGCTTCACATTCGACGAGGAGGTCCAAGAGGGCGACACCGAGATCGAAAAAGCCGGTGTCACGCTGCTCGTGGATCCGATGAGCGTCCAGTACTTGATGGGCGCCGAGATCGACTACCGGGAAGACCTCTCCGGAGCCCAGTTCATCATCCGCAATCCGAACGCCGCGACGACTTGCGGCTGCGGCTCCTCGTTCTCCGTCTAAGGTCTCGGTGTCACTCCGCACCGCGGTTTTGCCAGAGCCCAAGCAGGCGGCCGGCAAAGAGCCCGCGGAGGTCTTAGCCGCGGTCGACCTTGGCTCCAACAGCTTTCACATGGTCGTCGCGCGCGTCGACCAAGGCCCGCCTGTCATCGTCGACCGCCTACGCGAGATGGTTCGCCTTGCGTCGGGCTTGACCGAGAACGGCGAGCTCGACGACGCGAGCAGGGAGCGCGCGCTGGCTTGCCTCCGGCGCTTCGGCCAGCGTCTGCGGGACATGCGCGCGCACCAGGTCCGCGTCGTCGGCACGAATACGCTGCGCCGCGCGCGCAACGCGGACGAGTTCGTCGAGTCCGCCGAGGAGGCCTTGGGTCACCCGGTCGAGGTGATCTCCGGCATCGAGGAGGCGCGGCTGATCTACCTCGGCGTATCTCACTACACGGACACGACCGAAGCCTCGAACCTCGTGCTCGATATCGGCGGTGGCAGTACCGAGCTCATCATCGGCGTGGGCTACGAGCCGAAATACCTCGAGAGCCTGTCCATCGGCTGCGTGGGCCTCAGCCGCGAGCACTTCGAAGGCGGGCGCCTCAGTCAGAAGCGCTTCGATCGCGCGCGACTCGCGGCGCGTCTCGAGCTGCGGCCCGTCGCCGCGGCCTTTCGCCGCCGTGGCTGGGGCCGCGCGATCGGCTCCTCCGGAACGATCCGCGCGGCGGGCGACATCGCCCACGAGCTCGGTCTCGTGGAGACGGGTGTGACCCGCGACGCGCTCGAGACGATCATCACGACCATGAGCGAGGCGCGCCGCGTCGACGAGCTCGAGCTCCCGGGTCTCGGCGACGAGCGCGCACCGGTGTTCGCCGGTGGGATCGCGATCCTCGCCGAGGTCATGAGCACTCTGAAGATCGAGCGGATGGAGATCAGCAGCGGCGCGCTACGCGAGGGGCTGCTCTACGACATGCTCGGGCGCATGCACCACGAGGACGCGCGCGAACGGTCGATTCAATCGATGCAGCGCCGGTATCACGTCGACACGGATCAGGCGCAGCGGGTCGAGGTTACCGCGGCGCTCTTGCTCGATCAGGTTCAACGCGGCTGGCAGCTCGGCGACGAACACTATCGCCAACTCCTCGTCTGGGCCGCGCGCCTGCACGAGGTCGGGCTCGACATCGCGCACGCCCGTTATCACAACCACGGTGGCTACCTGCTCGCGAACGCGGATATGCCCGGCTTCGTTCGGCTGGAGCAGACTCTGCTTGCCGCGCTCGTGAGCTTTCATCGGCGCAAGCTCGACGATCCCTTCCTCGATGGCGTTCCGAGCGCCTGGCGGGCACCGTTGTTCAAGCTCATCGTGCTGCTGAGGCTCGCAGTGCTGCTCAACCGGACTCGGAGCCCAGACGAGCTGCCGCAGATCGCGCTCGCGCCGCGCGACGACGCGCTCGAGGTGAAATTCCCCGCCGGGTGGCTCGACCGCAATCCGCTGACCGCGGCCGATCTCGAGCAAGAACAGGCGTGGTTGAAGGCGCGGAGCTTCGACCTGCGCGTCGAAGGGGCGACTTAGGACACCTCGGCGAGTTGCCGCAGCAGCGTAAGCTGAGCGGCGGCCGCTTCCGTGCCGGGTTCACGGGCTAGACGCTCGTAGCGACCGTCCGCGTGCAACTCCCACGCCTGAAGGTTGTCGGCGAGATAGACCGCGAGATCCGCAATGATCCGGGCCCGCAAGCTCTCGTCGCGTATTGGGAACATGAGCTCGATGCGGCGAAAGAAGTTTCGGTCCATCCAGTCGGCGCTCGCGCAATAGATCTCTTCGCGACCGCCGTTATAGAAGCAGTAGCAACGGCTGTGTTCGAGAAAACGGCCGACGATCGAGCGGACGCGAATGTTCTCCGAGATGCCGGGTACGCCCGGGCGCAAGCAGCACATCCCGCGCACGATTAAGTCGATGCGCACCCCGGCGTTCGAAGCCTCGTACAGCGCACGGATTACTTCCGGCTCTACGAGCGCGTTGATCTTCGCGATGATCCGTGCCGTCTTGCCAGCGCTCGCGTTGCGCGTCTCGCGGCGGATGAGCCCGAGCAGTCGCTCGTGCAGGTTGAACGGCGACTGGGACAACAGGGTCAGCGCCGGCGTCCGCATGAGGCTCGTGAGCTGCATGAAGACTTGATGGATGTCCTCGCCGAGCGCCTCGTTTGCGGACAACAGCCCGTAGTCCGTGTAGGCTCGCGCCGTCCGCGGGTGATAGTTGCCGGTGCCGAGGTGGACGTAACGCTTCAGTCGCCCGCCCTCGCGCCGCACGACGAGCGTCATCTTGCAGTGCGTCTTGTAGCCGACAACTCCGTACACGACGTGCGCGCCGGCCTCTTGCAGCTTGCTCGCGAGCGCGATGTTCGCGGCCTCGTCGAATCGAGCGCGGAGCTCGATCAGCACCGTGACTTCCTTACCGGCCTTCGCGGCCGAGACGAGGCTCTCCGCGAGCGGCGAATCCGGCGTCGTGCGGTACAGAGTCTGCTTGATCGCGAGCACGTCGGGGTCGTTCGCGGCGCGATAGACGAAGTCGATGACGGGCGCGAAAGACTCGTACGGGTGGTGCAGCAAGATGTCGCGTTTCGAGATCGCTTCGAAGATGCTCGTGTTCGCGAGCTGTTTCGGCACACCGGGGGTGAACGGCGGGTATTTGAGATCCGCGCGATCGACGAGATCGTAGACGGCGAGCAGCCGGTTCAGATTCACCGGGCCCGGAACCTGATAGAGATCGGATTGCGACAACTGGAAATGCTCGAGGAGATATGCAGCCAGCTCGACGGAGCAGTCGTGCGCCGTCTCGAGGCGAACGGCGGCTCCGTACCGGCTCTCGAACAACTCGCCTTCGAGCGCGTGCTTGAGGTCGTCGACGTCTTCGTCGTCGATGAAGAGGTCGCTATTGCGAGTCACGCGAAACTGATAGCAGCCGTTGATCTCCATGCCGGCGAACAGCTGATCGACGAACGCATGGATCACCGACGAAAGAAAAACGAAGTCCGCGTTGCCGGTTCCCTCGAGCGTCGTCGGTAGGGGGATCAAGCGCGGCAGCGACCGCGGCGCCTGAACGATCGCGCGATGGCACGGACGGCCGAACGCATCCCGTCCGTGCAGGCTCACGATGAAGTTCAAGCTCTTGTTGAGGATCCGCGGAATCGGACGCGTCGGGTCGAGCGTCGTCGGGCTTAGTACGGGGACGATTTCTTCTTGGAAGTAGCGCTCGAGCCACTCGCGCTGCGCGCTCGACCAATCGTCGCGACGGACGAAGCGAATGCCCTGATCGCGAAGTGCCGGAATCAGCTCGTCGTTGAGCACGCGGTATTGCTCGT
>Ga0335084_10007832_pt1 | contig 10622 bp, 7 predicted proteins | sample Lox_Sample_44_FD_206721 | JGI IMG/M metagenome (GOLD analysis project Ga0335084, IMG submission 206721) | Soil microbial communities from Loxahatchee National Wildlife Refuge, Florida, United States - Lox_Sample_4.4 | ecosystem: Environmental > Terrestrial > Soil > Wetlands | place: USA: Florida...
CTCCGACGAGGACACAGGCCTCGTTTCCCCATTTGGAATTGGCGGATTCAATGCCCCTTCGTAACTGGGCCTTATCTACGACGTCATCGTGCAGCAATGTGGCGGTATGGATAAATTCGATCAGTCGGGCCATGGAGATGTGGTCGTTTCCAGAATACCCGCATAATCTGGCCGAGAGCAGCAAGAGTTTTGCTCGAAATCGCTTGCCGCCGCTTCGAAGAAGGTGTTCTCCTATGGCGGCAATGATGGGAACACTGGACCTCAGGTTTTTTCGGAACTCATGATCCACTTTCTCTAAATCATCCCGGATCAGTTCCTGAGCCTCCTCGAACGAAGAGTGCCTCTGCTCCGGCTGGAAAGGCTCTGTCGCTAATCGATTCATAAAAAAATTCTATCTTGTTCACCGATCGTTGTCAACCGAAATAAGAGGGAGGGAACCTCTGCTCGGTCGCGGAGCTCTTCGGGGGTTTGATGGATCTTCTACTCGCCCGTAAAGGGGCGGATTTCGTCGAGGATCAGCGGGCTCATGATCTTTAACTCCACCCCGCTCGCTTTGAGGGATTCAGTGAGGATGAATTTCGCTTCTTCTCCCATGCGGGGATGAACGAACTGAATTCGCTTTGGCTCCAGCTTGCCATTTCTCAATGCAACGAATAGGTCGATGGTTCTCAGGGCTGGAAAGATCAGGTAACATCTCCCTTTGGGGGGAACTAGGTAGGAGGCAATGGAAATGAGGTCTTCGAGTTTTCCCTTGATCTCATGGCGTGCGATGGCCTTCTCCATCGAGGGGTTGATCCTGCCGGTCCGATACTCTTGGTAGGGGGGGTTGGAGAGGGCGACGTCGAAAGAACCCGGCGGGAAGATTCTTCTAAGTTCTCTGAAATCCTGCTTGAGCATGGAGATGCGGTCTTCGAGGTGATTTAAGGCCACATTTTTTTCCGCGCATTCTATCAATCCCTGTTGGATTTCAACGCCGACACAGGAATGAGCGGTTGCTTTCTGTGACAACAACAACGGTAAAATGCCACAGCCGGTTCCAAGGTCAATCACTCTTTCATTTCTTCGAATTCTGACGAATTGACTGAGAAGGACGGGGTCCACCGAGAACCGGTACCCCTTTTTCTTCTGAATGATTTGGAGCTTTCCATTGAAGAAAGGCTCTAAGGTCTCATCCGCTGATGGGAGAAGGTTCATCGTTTGAACAATAAAGTTGAACCCCTTTGCCTGAGGGCTCGAGCAAGCTAGTCGAGAGCAAAAAGGACGAGCGATCTCCGGAGGTCTCGCGTGGAAAGCAAACCCGCGGCCGTAGGCCGAGGAGTCAAAGGATTGCATTTTTAATATCACGCCGCCGGTTTATCTGTCAATGAAATTTCGAGTTGGGGATTTTCTTCATCTATTTCCAAAGGGTAGATCTTCTCCGCCAGAAAAAAGGCTGAAATTTGTTCAAAATAATGAAGAGTTTGCACAAAAATTATCCACCCCGGCTGGGCAAAACAGTTGGATTCTTTCTTTAGGTTTTAAAAAGTTCCAATATTTTTCGATAATTAAAGAGGTCTGTACGAGTGTTGGTATGGATATTGCTACATATTTTCCTTGACAAAATAAGGATAAAGCGCTAAATTTCAACAAAATTTTGCCTTTCAGGACTCATAAAGCCTTTTTGAAAAAGGAGGAAGTTATTATGAGAAGATTCGTTGGGTTTCTTTTCGCCATGATTTTGATGTTCTCCTTCTGTTTTGTCCTTCCAGGGTTGACACAAGAAACGAAGGAAACGGAAGGGGTTTACACCATCCAAAAGGGGGACACGCTATGGGACATCTCCTCTAAATTCCTAAAAGATCCTTTTCTTTGGCCAAAAATATGGGAGAAAAATTCCTATATTACCAATCCTCACTGGATCTACCCGGGAAACAAGGTCCGACTGACGGATATTGAGTCAGCGAAGAAAGAAGAGCCTCAGCCTCAGAAGGCTGTCGAGGAAAAACCCCCGGAAGCGGTTAAGGAAGCGGAGGCCCCAGGGGTAAAAGAACCCGAGGGCCAAAAGGTAGAGTCCCCGGCACCTGCTCAGGTCGAGAAAAAAGAAGAAGTCGCTGAGGTAAAACCTGAGGTTAGGCCCGAAGTTAAGGCCGAAGTCAAACCCGAAGTTAAACCTGCTCCCGTCGGGGAAAAGCCTAGTTATTTTCGTGATGCTCGCTCCGGAGGGTTCCTGAGCGATATTGAATACCGGGGAATCGGGATCGTATTGGAGAGCAGGGAAGGTAAAAATTTGATGTCGGAAGGCGACATCCTTTACCTGGCTTTAAAAACCGGAGAACCTATTGCCATCGGAAACAAATATACGGTCTTTCGCGCTGCGAGGGAGGTCAGACATCCCGTGACTGACCAAAGGGTTGGGAGAAAGTATCTCGTCGTCGGAGTTGTTCAACTCATCGATCAGAACAACAGTTTCTATACGGCAAAAGTGGTTGAATGCTTCGACGCCATCTGGATAGGGGATTATATCCAAACTTATTCGAAGGAAAAGATGGAGGGTTATTTGGCGAAATAATGGCCTTCGTGCCGGCAAGGCCCCAAGCACCGTCGTCATGGGGTCCCTGAAATTTTCGCCCGTGCCTGCCTGCGGTGGACAGGGGGTGGGCGATGCTACGTATTTGCATCTGGGCTTTGGAGACCTTCTTTCTCTCCGGAGCCTTTTTTTATCACCTCATCCAACTTTTTTTCAGTAGAGAGCTGACCTCTTATGGCCGAAGATATCTTTTACTGGTTAGCCCTGAGCCTTATCCGCGGGCTCGGGAGTGTCCTCATCAAACGACTTCTGGATCGATTCAAGACCCCGGAAGCGGTCTTCCAAGCCCCGCTCAAGGATTTGACGCAAATTGAAGGATTGGGGGAAAGGGTGGCCAGCGAAATCCGGAAAGGTCCACTGGAAAAAGAAGTCAAAAGGGAGTTCGCTTTACTGGAGAAAGTAGGAGGAACGATTCTTACATTAAGGGACGACGCCTATCCGAGGCGCCTGAAAGACATCTACGACCCTCCGGCCCTGCTTTATGTCCGGGGAAAACTCAGAAGAGACGACGAACTGGCTGTCGCCGTTGTCGGGAGCCGAAAGACTTCTCCTTACGGGAGATGGTTTACGGAAAGGATAGGCCGGGATCTCGCCGGGCATGGGATCACTATTGTCAGCGGGTTGGCGAGGGGCATCGATTCAGTGGCTCATATGGGGGCTCTCGACGGGGGAGGGAGGACGATCGCCGTCCTTGGATGTGGGATCGATGTGATCTATCCTTCTGAGAATCGAGACCTCTTCCATCGAATTGTCGGACAAGGGGCTGTCCTCTCCGAGTTTCCGATAGGATCGCGTCCCGAAAGCGGACATTTCCCAAGACGAAATCGGATCATCAGCGGCCTTTCGATTGGAGTCGTCATCGTCGAGGCCAGTGCGAAGAGTGGCTCCCTCATCACCGCCAAATATGCCTTGGAGCAAGGGAGAGAAGTCTTTGCCGTTCCGGGGAATGTCGGAGCCCAGGGCAGTCGGGGCACGAATCAATTGATCAAGGAAGGGGCGAAGCTGGTAGAGTCGAGCGAGGATATTCTCGAAGAGGTCTTGCCTCAATGGAAAAGGGAAGGGGAGATTGCCCAAAGGGCCGAGGCTCCGGGTCGTGATCTCGCCGGAGGGGAGAAGATTCTCTATGAACTCTTGGGAGAGACCCCATTACACATCGATGCCATCATACGGGAGAGCCAATTGGATCCGGGAAAAGTCTCCAGTCTCCTTTTGAATTTGGAATTAAAAGGGTTGATCTCGCAATGGCCGGGCAAATGCTTCAGTAAAAAAATGTGACGTATGAAGAATTATGAGTTATGAATTAAAAAGGAAGCATTCAAACGAAAAGATCGGAAATCGGATGTCAAAAGGTTTAGTCATTGTAGAATCTCCCACGAAGGTGAAGACCCTTCAGAAGTTCTTGGGGGAAGATTATGTCATCAAGGCCTCCGTCGGTCATATCAAAGACCTTCCGGAGGGTGAGCTGGGAGTCGATCTTCAAAAAGATTTTCAACCTCAATATGTGACCATTACGGGAAAAGCGAAGATCATTCGGGACCTGAAGAAGGCCAGCAAAGAGGTGAAGAATATCTACCTCGGTCCAGACCCGGACCGCGAGGGGGAAGCGATCGCCTGGCATATTGCAGAAGAGATTGGAAACGGGGACAAGAATATTTACCGGGTTCTCTTCAATGAGATAACCAAGAAGGCAGTCCTGGACGCCATTCATCACCCGGGGAAGTTACAACAGTCCAAATACGAAGCCCAGCAGGCGAGGCGAATCTTGGATCGGCTGGTGGGTTATCAGGTGAGTCCCGTCCTTTGGGAGAAGGTCCGGCGAGGGCTGAGTGCGGGCCGGGTCCAATCCGTTGCCGTTCGAATCGTCTGTGAGAGGGAAAGGGAGATTCAAGATTTCGTCTCCGAGGAATATTGGAGCCTGACCGCTACGTTGAAGGGGAAGGACTCAACGGTCTCCTTCGATGCCAGGTTGACGAAATGGAGGGGGAAGAAAGTAAAGATGGCCAACGAGGCGGAAGCCCTGGCCATTCGAAAGACCCTGGAGAGCGCTCCTTACGCGGTTTCAAAAATCGTTCAGCAGGAAAAACAGCGCCATCCCCTCCCTCCCTTTATCACCAGCCGGCTTCAGCAAGAAGCCTATCGAAAGCTCTCGTTCCCTGCCAAAAAGACGATGTGGATTGCCCAGAAGTTGTACGAGGGAGTGGACCTCGGAGAACTCGGCACCGTCGGGTTGATCACCTATATGCGGACCGACTCTGTCAGGGTGTCCACGGAAGCGGTTGAGCAGGTCAGGGGATGGATCAAAGACCGCTTCGGGGATTCTTATCTTCCTCCTAAACCCAATGTCTATAAGAGCCGCAGAGGAGCCCAGGAGGCCCATGAGGCGATCCGGCCGACCTCGATTGATCTGGAGCCCGACAAAGTCAAGTCCTCTCTGGAAAAGGAGCAATGGGCCCTTTATAAATTGATCTGGGACCGCTTTGTTGCATCCCAGATGCCTTCAGCCGACTTCCTTCAGACGACGGTCGAGATTAAAGCGGATGAAGGAGTGTTTACGGCAGTGGGCACGGTCCCTGTATTCCTGGGTTTCATGGCCCTCTACGTGGAAGGGGAGGATAATCAGGAGAATGGGAATGGAGAGAAGACCCTCCCATCGCTGACCGAAGGGCAAGTTCTTGAGCTCTTAGGGCTGACCCCCAAACAGCATTTTACTCAACCGCCTTATCGATTCTCTGAGGCGACGTTGATCAAGGAGCTGGAAGAGAAGGGGATCGGTAGGCCTTCCACCTATGCAACCATTTTGGCGACGATCAAAGACAAAGAGTACGTTCGTTTAGAAAAAGGGAAATTCTTCCCGACAGAATTGGGATGTCTGGTGAACGACCTCCTCGTCGTCAATTTTCCCGATATTTTTGACGTCGAATTCACCGCGCAAATGGAAGAGAATTTGGACCACATTGAAGAGGGCGAAAAGGATTGGGTGGAGACGTTAAAAGAGTTCTATCTTCCTTTCGAGAAAGATCTGGAAATGGCCAAGGTCTCCATGAGGGACGTGAAGAGAGAGCTGATCCCCACGGAAGAGGTCTGCGAACGATGCGGCTCTAAGATGGTGAAGCGTTGGGGAAAACGAGGATATTTTCTGGCGTGTTCAAGTTATCCCAAATGCCGGTATACCAAAGAGGTGGGAGGGAACGGAGAGAATCAAGTGGAAACCGACGCGAAGTGTGAAAAATGCGGAAGCCCGATGGTCATCAAGAACGGAAGGTTCGGGAGATTCCTCGCCTGTTCCAACTACCCGACGTGCAAATCCACCCGATCCGTCGATACGGGCGTCCGGTGTCCCCAGGAAGGATGTGACGGATTGATCGTTGAGAGAAGGAGCCGTAAGGGGAGAACTTTTTACGGTTGCTCCAATTACCCCAATTGCACTTACGCTTCATGGGATAAGCCCATTCCGGAGAAATGTCCGCAGTGCAATTTTCCTTTCCTGGTCGAGAAGATAGGCAAGGGCGGGGCCACCAAGCGATGCCCTCAAAAAGAATGTGGCTACCGCTCTTCAGAATAAACCTGTCAAAACATCTTCACTGTTTTCAGAATAGGATTCTCAACGCAGAGGCGCAAAGGACGCAGAGAAACTGATTTCTTATGTGGCGGTGAGAGGCCGCCGAATAAAAAGGCTGCTTTTTTTGAATAAGGTTCTTAGTCGCTTGTTTCAGCCTTCAGAAAGTCCGGGCTTTATGGTCGAAGGGAAGAAGTTTCTGATCCAAAGTCGTCTCCCGATTGGGTCAGAAGAAAAATCTTCCTCAGCGGTCTCTGCGGCTCTGCGGTAAACCTGGTTTTGAAAGAAGCAAATAATAGCATTGCTTCATCCCCGATACCTTCGCCTGCCGCCCAGAATCTTCTCCCTTGTGAACCGGCGCTGCATCAGTTGAAAAGGAAAATAACCGATTCGGTTGAGCAGGGTCGGTGAGTATTTCCAGTGAAATCGTTTCCAGATGGAAGGGAAGGAATAAAAGTCCTTCCAGGCCTTTTTCCAGCCCTCCCGTAGCGTCCCGGTACTCACCTTCTTTGGAAGGAAATGGGGGGCGAAATTCTTCTGTCTTTCGAGTAGCCACCATCGGTCCTGAACCAAACGTCCCTCACTTTTCAATCTATGATAAAAGGTCCCGGGTAGGGGGTGAGAATCATAAAGACCGCAGAGAAGCCGCCGATCCTTTAAAAAGGGCGACTTTCTTTATGTATAGTGAGTCGTGTTCATGTTCAAAATGCTCATTGACTCATTCTCCAGCTTTTTGCTACATTCCTAGTTGTCATCATCTAGGATTAGGCAGAAGGGAGAATGAATGAAGAAGATATTGCAGGGAAATGAAGCGATCGCGAGAGGTGCCTGGGAAGCGGGTGTGGTTGTCGGCTGCGCCTATCCGGGAACGCCAAGCAGCGAAATCATGGCTGAGTTGTCCAAGTACAAAGAAATTTACACCGAATGGTCTCCCAACGAGAAGGTGGCTGTGGAGGTCGCCCATGGCGCATCCCTTGCCGGCGGGAGGGCCTTGGCCTGCATGAAACACGTAGGGTTAAACGTAGCCGCCGACCCTTTCATGACGATTTCTTACACGGGCGTCAAAGGCGGGTTGGTCATCCTCGTGGCCGACGATCCGGGCCAGCATAGTTCTCAGAATGAGCAGGACAGCAGAAATTGGACCCGGTTTGGCAAGGTTCCCATGCTTGAACCGGCTGACTCCGAAGAGTGCAAAGAATTTACGAAGACCGCTTTCAAAATCAGTGAGCGATTCGATACCCCCGTGCTCCTGAGAAGTGAGACCAGGGTCTCTCACTGCGATTCTGTCGTGGAGTTGGGAGAAAGAAAGGAATCGACGATTCAGAAGGGCCTCGACCAGAAAGAAACGCCGAAGTACGTCATGGTGCCCATGTATGCACGGGTGAAGCGGGTGGCGATCGAAGAAAGAGTTGCCCAACTCGCGGCCTACGCGGATTCAGAATTCCCTTTCAATTCGATGGAGATCAATGATCCTTCGATCGGGTTTATCACGTCGGGTGCCAGTTATCTCTACACCAAGGAGGTTTTTCCGCAATGCTCCTTCCTGAAGCTGGGAATGGTATGGCCGCTCCCGAAGAAAATGATCGCGGCATTCTTCAAGAAGGTGAAGAAGGTGATTGTGGTGGAGGAGCTTGACCCTTTCCTCGAGACGGAGATCAAAGCCATGGGCTGCAACGTGTGGCACGGGAAGGACCTGCTCCCGGTAATCGGCGAGTTATCGCCGGGCATCCTTAAGCAGTCACTGATAGAGGCTGTGGAAGGGAAGCGTTATCGGGCGCCAAAGGTTCGGGTAAAACCGGGAGACCTACCGAGAAGACCGCCAAACCTTTGTGCGGGTTGTTCTCACAGGCCGTTGTTTTATGCCCTTAAGAAGCTCGGACTCTATGTGTTCGGCGACATCGGGTGTTATGCCCTGGCGGTTGCGCCGCCGCTTTCGGCCATGCACGCGTCAACGTGCATGGGGGCCGGTATCGGCGGCGCCTATGGCGCTGGAAAAGTGATCGGAAAAGACGGGCTTGGAAAGATCTGCGCCGTGCTCGGAGACTCCACTTTCTTCCATTCCGGCGTCACCCCTTTGATGGATGCAGCGTACAATAAAGGTTATTCCACGACGATTATTCTGGACAACGGGATTACCGCCATGACAGGGCAACAGGACCACCCGGGAACAGGATATACGATACAAAGCGAGCCCGCGGCGATGATCGACTATGAGCAGTTAGCCAGGGCTGTCGGCATAAAACACGTGAGAAAGGTGGATCCCTATAAAATTAACGAGACGATGGAAGTGATCAAAGAAGAGGTGAATCGGGATGACGCCTCCGTCATCATCACTGAAAATAGTCCTTGTATCTTGCTCCGCAGAGCGAAACCTTTGGAAAAATTTAAGAACCCATGCTATGGGATTGACACGGAAAAGTGCAGGGGATGCAAGGTGTGCCTTGAGATCAATTGTCCTGCGATGAGCTGGCGCGAAGGCGCGGGGCAGACAGAAGACGGCCACAAAAGGAAAGGGACCGTGTTGATCAACAAAGATCAGTGCGTGGGCTGTGAGGTGTGTACTCAGATCTGCAAGTTCGAAGCGATCGTCCCGGGCACAAAATGAGGAGAGGAACTATGAAAAGAAACGGGAAAGTGACAAACATATTCTTATCAGGGGTTGGCGGCCAGGGAACGATCCTTGCGAGCAATATCCTTGGTGAGGTCTTCCTCAACGCCGGGTACGATGTGAAAAAGTCCGAGGTTCACGGGATGGCCCAGCGAGGCGGAGATGTGACCACCCATTTCCGTTTCGGGAAGAAGGTTTACTCGCCGCTGATCGCGTACGGGGAGGCCGATTTTCTCATATCCTTTGAACTGCTCGAAGCGCTACGTTACATCAATTGGGTGAAACCGCGGGGAAAGATCATTATCAATCAGCAGACGATTTTCCCGCCCGCCGTCAGCCTCGGACAGATGGAGTACCCGAAGGACGTTGAAGGGACTTTCAAGAAATACTTCAAAGATAACGTCCGAATCATCAACGGGCAGGAGATCGCGAGAAAACTCGGCAATCTCCAGGCCGCGAATGTCGTACTGATCGGCGCCTTCTCCAATTTCTTTCCGGAGATCAGGGAAGAGCAGTGGACCGACGCCATCCGAGCACTCCTGTCGGCAAAGCTCCATGACCTTAATATCAAAGCTTTCCATGAAGGAAGAAAGGCCAAGTAATTGCAGTCTGTCCATGAATTTAGTCCTTTCGTCTTGCCGGACTTGAGGAGCCTGCCCCGTACTCGATACGGGGGCATCCAGAGGCCTTGAAAAGACTGGATTTCGGCCGGAGTTTATTCCGATGAAAATCGGGGCCGGAATGACCCTTTCATGAAAATCGCAGATTATGCACAGACACTAATCATCCTGGGAGGGACATATGACGGATATCCAGATCCACATCGGTGAGATGCTGGCAAGGAATGCCCGGCTGTATCCCAATGACGTTGCTCTTATCGAAAGGATACCGGCGGAGAAGAAGAGGAGCGTGATCACCTGGCGTGAATTTGACGAGCGCGCAAACCGTTTTGCAAACGTACTCCGGTCTAAAGGCATCCAGAAAGGCGATAAAGTCATGCACCTTATGAATAACTCAATTGACTGGCTCGTCGTCTATTTCGGGATTGTCCGGACAGGGGCGTGGGTTGTGCCCCTCAACTTTCGCTTTACAAGCAGTGACATCGAGTACTGTTGCGATGTCGCAGAGCCGGACGTCTTTGTCTTCGGTGAAGAATTCGCAGAAAGGGTAGGTCCGATCCGGGAGGAGCTCTCTTCCGTCAAACACTTTATCTGCGTCGGCGAGAAGATTCCTTCCTACGCGGAATCGTTTTCTCAAGTTCTGGCCGGGTCGCCTCCAACGCCCCCAGGAGTCTCCATCACGTTTGAGGACCCCTGCGGCCTCTACTTCACTTCTGGAACGACGGGCCAGCCCAAACCGATCCTGTTGACCCACCTCAACATGGCCAATGCATGCATTACTGAGACCATCCATCATTTCCAGACCAAGAAGGATATCTTCATCCTCATCCCTCCCCTTTATCACACAGGAGCCAAGATGCACTGGCTCGGCAGCTTCATTGTCGGAGGGGCAGCGGTGATCCTGAAAGGAATCTCTCCGGAAGGGATTCTCGAAGCCGTGAGCGAGGAAGGGGGCACCATCGTCTGGCTTCTGGTTCCCTGGGCACAGGATATCCTGGTCAAATTGGACAGCGGTGAGCTGAAGCTGAAAGATTACACGCTCTCCCAATGGCGTCTGATGCACATCGGGGCGCAGCCGGTCCCGCCTTCCCTGATCACCCACTGGAGGAAGTATTTTCCGGAGATGGCCTATGACACCACATTCGGGTTGAGCGAGAGCACCGGTCCGAACTGCGTACACCTCGGAATTGAGAATATCCACAAAGTCGGAGCCATCGGCCGGCCGGGATTCAACTGGGAGACCCGGATTGTCGACGAGGAAGGGAAGGAGGT
>Ga0335084_10007833_pt1 | contig 10622 bp, 8 predicted proteins | sample Lox_Sample_44_FD_206721 | JGI IMG/M metagenome (GOLD analysis project Ga0335084, IMG submission 206721) | Soil microbial communities from Loxahatchee National Wildlife Refuge, Florida, United States - Lox_Sample_4.4 | ecosystem: Environmental > Terrestrial > Soil > Wetlands | place: USA: Florida...
ACAACGTGAAGCTGGTGGTCTCCGCCGCGGCGCCGCCGGCGCAGCTTTATCGCGGGCAGCGGTTGCGCGAGGCCTTTGCGCGCACCGCCAGCCGGCTCATCGAGATGCAGAGCGCGGAATACCTGGCGCGCGAGCACCGCCCGTGAGGCATGCCGCGGCCTGACTCACAGTACACCGCGGCGGATCTGATCCTGCTCGATCGACTCGAACAGCGCGCGGAAATTGCCTTCGCCGAATCCCTCGTTGCCCTTGCGCTGGATGATCTCGAAGAAGATCGGCCCGATGACGTTTTGCGTAAAGATCTGCAGCAGCACGCCTTCGCCCTTGCCGGGATTGCCGTCAATCAGGATGCGGCGGCGGCGCAGCTCATCGAGCGGCTCGCCGTGCCCCGGGACGCGCGCGGCGACGCGCTCGTAATAAGTGTCGGGCGTGTCCTGGAACGCGACCCCATGGCCGCGCAGCACGTCCACGGTGCGGTAGATGTCGACGCTCGCGAGCGCGATGTGCTGGATGCCCTCGCCCTGGTATTCACGCAGGTATTCCTCGATCTGGCTCTTGTCGTCCTGTGACTCGTTGATGGGGATGCGGATCTTGCCGCACGGGCTGGTCATGGCGCGCGAGAACAGTCCGGTGTGCTTGCCCTCGATGTCGAAGTAGCGGATCTCACGGAAATTGAACAACTTCTCGTAGAAGCCGGCCCAGGTGTCCATGCGGCCGCGACCGACGTTGTGCGTCAGGTGATCTATCAGCCTCAGGCCTGCACTCTCCGGGGCAGCGCCGGAACTCACCGGGCGAAAGTCGACGTCATAGATGGAACGCTCCCCGTACAAGTCGACCAGGTAGATGAGCGAGCCGCCGATGCCCTCGATGCACGGGATGTTCAGCTCCATCGGCCCGGCGCTTTGCGGACCCGGTTTGGCGCCGAGCGCCAGCGCGCGCGCGTAGGCTTGGGCGGCGTCGCGCACGCGGAAGGCCATGGCGCAGGCGGAGGGCCCATGGGCGCGGGCGAACCCCTGCGCGAAAGACTGCGGCTCGGCGTTGATGATGAAGTTGATCTCGCCCTGGCGGTGCAGCGTCACGTTCTTGGAGCGATGGCGGGCCACCACGGGAAATCCAAGCCGCTCGAACAAGCTGCGCAGCAGCTGCGGGTCGGGCGCCGTGTACTCGACGAACTCGAACCCATCCGTGCCCATCGGGTTGTCATAAAGATCACTCATGGGCTGATCCTCGCCAGCTCGGCGGTAATCGTTGCACCGGCAGCCATTATAGCCCCCCGGTGGCACGGCTCCCGCCGCGCGAACGGGCATAGCGCGCCACATGTATAATCGCGCGCCGCGACAACGGGGGATCATGGCCGCGTCGTTCTGTCAGAAGGTGCAAGGGCAGGACGTGCAACGTCAGCCCCGTCCCTGCGAGGAAGCTTTCGCGCATGCACGCCGTTGAAGACAGTCGGCAGCTCCACAGCATCCCTGCCGCGCGGGTGGCGCTCATCGAACGCATCGCGCGCGGCGCGCGCGGCGGCGCACGCCGGGACCTGACGGCGCGCTTCCTGCGCGCCTACTTCCACGGCGTCGCCGAGGAGGATCTGGCGGCACGCCGTCCGCAGGCGCTGGCGCAGGCTGCGCTCGCCCACCTTGAATTCGGCGCCCGCCGTCTGCCCGGCCGCACGCTGGTGCGCGTCTTCAATCCGCAGATGGCCAGCGACGGCTTCGACTGCCCGCATACCCTCGTGTTCACGGTCACCGATGACATGCCGTTCCTGGTCGACTCGCTCGGCGTGGCATTAGTGCGCGCCGACCTCGCGGTGCACATGATCGTGCATCCGGTGCTGGCGGTACGGCGCGACCGCCGCGGGCGGCTGCTTGACCTGGGCACCAACGGTGCCGCGCCATCACGGGCCGAGTCCTGGCAGCTGTACGAAATCGACCGCATCACCGAGCCCGAGGCCCTGCGCCGCCTGCAACGCGACCTCGAGGCGACGCTGGCCGATGTGCGTGCCGCCGTGCGGGACTGGCCGAGCATGCGCGAGCGCGTGCGCACGATCGTCGGTGCGCTCAGCAGTAAGCCGCCGCCGCTGCCGCCGCCCGAGATTCACGAGGTAGCGCACCTGCTTGAGTGGATGGAGGAGCGCCACTTCGTCTTCCTCGGCTACCGCCACTACCAGCTGCAACGGGGCCGCAGCGCTGATCGGCTGGTGCCCGAGCGCGCTTCGGGCCTGGGGATCCTGAGCGCGCAACGCGGTCAGCGTGCCCACGGCCGTGGCGGCACACTGCTGCGCGGCGACATTCGCGCCAAGGCACGCGAGCCTGAGCTGCTCATCATCACCAAGGCCAACTCCAGCGCCACCGTGCACCGCGGCGAACTGCTCGACTACGTGGGCGTCAAGACCTTCGACCGGCGCGGGCGCGTCAACGGCGAGCACCGCTTCCTGGGCCTCTGGACCTCGACCGCCTACCACAGCAGCCCACGTGACATCCCGGTGTTGCGGCACAAGGTGGATCGGGTCATCGAGCACTTTGGCCTCGATCCGGCCAGCCACGATGGCAAGGAAGTGCTCAACGTGCTCGAGACCTATCCGCGCGATGAGCTGTTCCAGGCCGGGGTGCCCGACCTGATCCGCATCGTGCGCGGCGTGGTGAACCTCTACGAGCGGCGCACCGTGCGGCTGCTGGTGCGCCGCGACCCCTACCATCGCTTCTATTCCTGCCTGGTCTACGTGCCGCGAGACCGTTACAACACCGAGGTGCGCCAGCGGATCGAGGCCATCGCGCGCGAGGGCTTCGGTGGCAGCGGCGTCGAGAGCCAGGCGCAGATCTCCAGCGCCAGTCACGCGCGGCTGCACGTCGTGGTGCGCACCGACCCGGCCAGGCGCCAGGCACCTGACTTCACGCGCATCGAGCGTCGCATCGCCGAAGCGGCCCTCACCTGGTACGACCGGCTGCGCGAGGTGCTGGTGAACCGCCGCGGCGAGGCCGAGGGCCTCACGCTCGCGGCCCGCTACCAGCAGGCCTTTCCGCTGGCGTACGAGGAGGACGTGGCGCCCGGCGAGGTGCTCGAGGACCTCGCGGACCTTGAGACGCTGCGCGCGCAGCCGCGCGCACTGCGCCTGAACCTGTACCGTCCGCCGGGTCAGGCGGCGGCACGCGTGCACCTGAAGATCGTCAAGCTCGGCGACCCGGTGCCGATCTCCGACGTGCTGCCGATGCTGGAGAACTTCGGCCTGCGCGTCATTGCGGAGCGGCCCTACGAGCTGCGCTGGCCGGAAGGTGGCGCCGCCTGGATCCAGGACTTCGAGCTCGAGCATCGCGACGGCCTGATCGTCGAGATCGAGCGCATCGAGGACATGTTCCGCGATGCCTTCGCCGCGGCCTGGAGCGGTGCGATCGAGAACGACGGCTTCAACCGACTGCTGCTGAGCGCGCAGCTGAGTGCGCGGCAGGTGATAGTGCTGCGCGCCTATTGCCGCTACCTGCTGCAGACCGGGGTGCCCTTCAGCCAAAGCTACATGGAGCGCACGCTTGCGGCCAACCCGCAGATCGCCGCGCTGCTGGTACGGCTGTTCGAGGCGCGCTTCAATCCAGCTGCACAGCGCCAGCGCGGCAGCGACCGTCGCGCCGTGGGTATCGTCACCCAGATCCGCACCGCACTCGATGCCGTGAGCAGCCTGGATGATGACCGCATCCTGCGTGCCTACCTGACGCTGGTGCAGGCGACGCTGCGCACCAACTTTTACCAGCGCGCCGCGGACGGCCTCGCCAAGTCGTACCTGTCCTTCAAGTTCGACCCGGGCAAGCTGCCGGAGCTGCCGCTGCCGCGGCCGAAGTTCGAGATCTTCGTCTACAGCCCGCGGGTGGAGGGAGTACACCTGCGCATGGGCTACGTGGCACGCGGCGGGCTGCGCTGGTCGGACCGCCGCGAGGACTTCCGCACCGAGGTCCTGGGCCTGATGAAGGCGCAGAACGTCAAGAACACCCTCATCGTACCGGTGGGTGCCAAGGGCGGCTTCGTCGCCAAGCGTCTGCCAGCGAGTGGTACGCGCGAGGAAGTACAGGCCGAAGTGGTGGCGTGCTACCAGATCTTTATCCGCGCACTGCTCGATCTGACCGATAACATCGCCTCCGGCCGTATCGTGCCGCCGCCTGAGCTGGTGCGCGCCGACGGCGATGACGCCTACCTGGTGGTGGCGGCGGACAAGGGGACGGCGACCTTCTCGGACATCGCCAACGCCATCGCCGCCGACTACCAGTTCTGGCTCGGCGATGCCTTTGCCTCCGGCGGCTCGGCCGGCTACGACCACAAGAAGATGGGCATCACGGCGCGCGGCGCCTGGGAATGCGTCAAGCGGCACTTCCGCGAGATCGGTCTCGACACGCAGAAGATGGACTTCAGCGTCGTCGGTATCGGCGATATGTCCGGGGACGTCTTCGGCAACGGCATGCTGCTGTCGCGGCACATCCGCCTGCAGGCGGCCTTCGACCACCGCCACATCTTCCTCGATCCCAACCCAGATACCGCGGTGAGCTTCGCGGAGCGCGCGCGCCTCTTCGCGTTGCCGCGCTCCAGCTGGGATGACTACGACCGCCGCAAGCTGTCGCGCGGCGGCGGCGTCTTTGCGCGCTCGGCCAAGTCCATCGCCCTCTCGGCAGAAGCGCGCGCCCTGCTCGGGCTGGAGAGTGCCAGCGCCGCGCCCAACGACGTGATGCGGGCGATCCTGCGTATGCCCGTGGACCTGCTGTGGAATGGCGGCATTGGCACGTACGTGAAGGCGAGCGACGAGCGCAACGTCGAGGTGGGCGATCGCGCCAACGATGCGCTGCGCATCGACGGCAACGAGCTGCGCGCCAAGGTCGTCGGCGAAGGCGGCAACCTCGGCCTGACGCAGCGTGGGCGCGTCGAGTACGCGCTGGCGCATGGCCGTCTCAATACCGACTTCATCGACAATTCCGCTGGCGTCAACACCTCCGACGTCGAAGTGAACATCAAGATCCTGCTCAACCCGCTGGTGAGCGAGGGCAAGCTGACGCGTGGCGAGCGCAACCAGCTGCTGGCGCGCATGACGCACGAGGTGGCCGCGCTAGTGCTGCGCAACAACTACCTGCAGAGCCAGGCCATCAGCACGCTCGAGCTGCAATCGACCGCGCGCCTGCCGGAATTTCAGCACCTGATCCGCCTGCTGGAGCGCTCCGGAGAACTGAACCGCGCGCTCGAGTTTCTGCCCACGGACGAGGAACTCACCGAGCGGCGCAAGAGCGGCGCCGGACTCACGCGTCCGGAACTGGCGTTGCTGCTCGCCTACAGCAAGATCTGGCTCAACGCGCATCTGCTGGCCTCCGACGTGCCGGAGGACCCGTACCTGGCGACCGAGCTGACGCGCTACTTCCCGACACCCATCCAGCAGCGCTTTCCGCGCGCCATCGGCCAGCATCGCCTGCGCCGCGAAATCATCGCGACCGCTACCACCAACAGCCTCGTGAACCGCATGGGGCCCACCTTCGTGACGCGCGCGCTCGAGGACACCGGCGTCGAGCCGGCGCAGGTGGCGCGCGCCTACACCGCGGCACGCGAGATCTTCGCCATGCGCGAGGTCTGGGAGCGCATCGAGGCACTCGACAACAAGGTACCCGCGCGCCTGCAGTACGAGGCCACCTTCCAGACCAGCCGGCTGCTACGCCACGCCACCTATTGGCTGCTGAGCGCGCGCAGCCGCCTGCAGATCGACGCCGCGGTCGCAGAATTCCGCGACGGCGTGCGCAGCCTCGAGAACGACATCCACGAGGTGCTCACCGGCGCGGAGCTGGTGCGCTTCGAGGAGAACCGCAAGCACTTCGCCGAGGGTGGCCTGCCCCAGCCGCTGGCGCTGCGTATCGCGAGCCTGGAAGCCCTCAATGCGGCGTTGGACATCGTGGAGATCTCCAGCGGGCACCGCGAGAGTGTCGCCGAGACCGCGCGCGTCTACTTCGAGGTCGGCACGCGCATCGGCTTCGATTGGATGCGTGCCCGCATCGAGAAGCTGGTGGTCGAGGGCCCCTGGCAGGCCGTGGCCCGCACCGGGTTGCGCGACGCGGCGCTGCGCGTGCAGCGGCGCCTGACCGAGCGCGTGCTGACGCGCAAGGTCAGGGGCAATGCCCAGGTGCGGGTGAGCTCCTGGGTCGAGGCCGCGGGTAAGGACCTCGCCCACTGGCAGCGTACGCTCGCCGATATGCGGGCTGCAGGCGCCGGGGACTTCGCGACCCTGACGGTCGGCGTGGAAGCCGTGCGCAAGCTCGCCAACTGAAGCGCCATGCATAGCGAACAGCGCGCGCCCGGCAAGCTGATCCTGGTACGTCACGGCCAGAGCATCTGGAACGTCGAGAACCTCTTTACGGGCTGGACCGACGTCGACCTGTCTGACCTCGGCCGCGAGGAAGCCGCGCGCTCCGGTCGCGAGCTGCTGCGCGAGCAGTTGCAGGTCGACATCGTCTTCACCTCGGTGCTGAAGCGCGCGATCCGCACCCTGTGGATCATGCTCGATGAGATGGACCGGATGTGGCTGCCGGTGGAGCGCTCGTGGCGGCTGAACGAGCGCCACTACGGCGCACTGCAGGGACTCAACAAGGCGCAGACGGTGGCGCAGCACGGCGAGGCGCAGGTGAAGATCTGGCGTCGCAGCTACGACATCCCGCCGCCGCCACTCGAGGCGCAGGACAGCCGCCACCCGCGCTTCGACAGCCGCTACGCCGGCGTGCCGGCCGGCGAGCTGCCGGCGACGGAGTCGCTCAAGGACACCCTCGGACGCGTGCTGCCCTACTGGCATGCGCGCATTGCCCCCGAGCTGCGTGGCGGGCGCAACGTGCTGGTAGTGGCGCACGGCAATAGCCTGCGCGCCATGGTGAAGATGCTCGACGGCGTGAGCGAGGCGGAGATCACCGAGCTCAACATCCCGACCGGCGTGCCGCTGCTCTACGAGCTCGACGCCCAACTCAAGCCGCGCGGCAGCCGCTATCTCGGCGACCCGGCGGCCGTCGCTGCGGCCGCCGAAGCCGTCAAGCGGCAGACCGAAAGGCGTTAGGCCGCCCAGCCGTCGTAACGACCGCCAAGTTCGGTGGCGATCGCCGTGAGGCGGCGGCTTATCTGCTGCATGTCCGGGACAATGAGGCGCATGGTCTTGGTGGCATGCAGGCTGAAGCCACTCTCTTCCTGCATCGGCTTGCTGTCGACCGCAAACTCCGGTTCGAGCTGCGCCCGGGCGCGCTGGCAGGCGGCCTCATCCGGCAGGGCGAGAAAGAAATCCACGCGGTAATCGTTGAACGGCGCATAGCCCTGCGAGCGCAGCTGCCCGATCATCTGCTCATCCCAGCTCTCGGCGCGCGAGCGCCGCACAGCGCGCAACTTGAAATAGACCCGCAGTGCGATCAGCACCAGCGCACCCAGCAGCGCGAGAGAGAAGATGTTCATCTGCGCAGGCGGCCGTCGGCGTGCCGGGCCTAGCTGGGAAACTGCGCTCGACGCTTGCCGAGGAAGGCGCTGATGCCCTCGCGCCCCTCGGCGCTGATCGCGTGCGCCGCGATGGTCTCGCTCTCCAGGATCATCTGCGACTCGAGCGCCCCGAGCGAAGCCGCCAGCAATCGCTTGGTCGCCCCGTAGGCGCGGGTGGCACCGCCGGCCAGCTGCTCGGCAATCGCCAGCGCGCGCGCCAGCACCTCCTCGTCCGCCACCACCTCGTTGACCAGTCCCCAGCTCAAGGCTTCCTCGGCCAGCAGGGTGCGATTGAGCAACAGCAATTCCATGCTGCGCCGCGCCCCGACGATGCGTGGCAGGAGGAAGGAAGTTCCCGCATCGGGCGTCAGCCCGGCGTTGGTGTAGGCCAGGTTGAACTTCGCGCCGCGTGCGCACACCGCCAGGTCCGCCATCGCCACCAACCCCACCCCGGCGCCGGCCGCAGTACCGTTGACCGCGGCGATTACCGGCGCATTCATGCGCATAAAGTGGGCAATCGCCGCGTGCAGATAGGTGGTCAGCTCGCGGATGTAGTCATCGCCGCTGCTCTCGCGCGCTGCCATCGCCCGCAAGTCCCCGCCAAAGCAGAAGTTGCGCCCGGCACCGGTCAGCACTACGGCGCGCACCACCGTGTTGCGCGCACAGGTGAGCGCCGCGGCGAGCAGGTCCATGGCCATCTGCAGGTTGAGCGTGTTGGCACTCTCGGGACGGTTGAGTGTCACGAGTGCCACCGGGCCGCGGGTCTCGACTTGCACGTTCGGCGCTGACAAGGGGCTGGCCTTCACTCGTCCGGCGCGATGGTGACACGCAGCCCCGATAGCTCGGGGGTGAATTCCAGCTGACAGGAAAGGCGCGAATTTTCCCGATAGTGCGACAGCTCCGACAGCAGCTCGCGCTCATCCGACATCATGGCCGGTACACGCTCGCTCCACTGCGGATCAACGTATACGTGGCAGGTGGCGCACGAACACATGCCGCCGCAGATTGCGGCAACCCCGTAGTCGAGCTCGCGCAGGTTCTCCATCACCTTGAGGCCGGTCTTCGCCTCGACCTCATGCTCGACACCGTCGCGATCAACGACCCGCAGAAGCGCCATGCAGCTACCCCGATCTCCATTGCAATTGTTTGAGGCGAAGGTGCCCCGGATCTGGTAGTTTGCCGGTTCGCCATGCGACCCGCCAGCCCAGCAACGGTCACGCCTTCAGGCGTCCGGCAGCGGGCCCAGCACCTTCATCACGAACACGGCCCGCTCCGCAGGTGTTCCGAGTGCTGCAAAGGTCGGCCGCAGCTCGCGCAGCAACGCTCCCATTACAGCCTCGTAACTGCCGAAGATTTGGGTGCTCATGCTGTTGGTCACGACACGCAGTTGCGCGTCGCGGTTGAGTCGGCCAATAAATTCGCGGATCGCGGGCGCGAAGTCCGCCCGCAGCGGGTACAGACTGATCTCGACGCCGATATCCATGCGTTCCGCCCGTCGCTGACGCCAGCGCGCAGTATTGCACGCCGCGGTCGGGTGGCTGCGCCTATGATCGGCTGCGGATTAGAATGCGCAGCTCAGGGTGCCTGAAGGCGGACGATAAGCATGACCCGGAAGATCCAGGTGCACCAGGTGGACGCGTTCACTCGCGAGCCTTTCACCGGCAACCCCACCGGAGTGGTTCTGAACGCCGACGTGCTGGCCGAGACACAGATGCTGGCCATCGCCCGCGAACTGAATAACGCCGAGACTGCCTTCATCCTGTCCCCTGATGGGGATGACCACACCGTGCGCGCGCGCTTCTTCACGCCCCGCAGCGAAGCCGGTTTCGTCGGCCACGCCACGGTTGCCGCGCAGTACGTGCTGTCACGCCGGCACGATGCGCCCCGCTGGCAGCGGCAGAAGTCCAAGGCCGGCATCGTCGACATCGAGGTACGCGGCAACGGTCCCGACCGGCGTATTGCCATCCGCCGCAGCCCGCCGCCGCTGGGGCGCGAGCTCAACGACCGCGAGCGCCTCGCCGTGCTGGACGCCCTGGCGCTGGACTCCGCCAGTCTGGACTCGCGCATGCCCCTGCGTATCGTGGGCGCCACCGGTACGCGGCTCTTGATCGGTGTGCGCGGACCGGAACCGCTCAAACACCTGAAGCCGGACCTGCAGCGTCTCACCACGCTCTCCGCCCAGATCGGGGCGGCGGGCTATTTCGTGTTCGCGCTCACGCCGGAGGACTCCGACCATCTGACGGAGTCCCGCATGTTCTGTCCGGCACTTGGCATCGCCGAAGATCCGGTCAGCGGCAACGCCCACGGCCTGCTGGGTGCCTATCTGGCCCAACTGGGCGTGCTCAAGAAGAGTAGCGAGCGCGCCCGCTTCACGGGTGTGCAGGGGCACTCACTGCACCGCCCCGGTCGTGTCGAGGTGGAGTTGGAGTTCACCGGCGAGGGCCTGGCCGGCGTCTGGATCAGCGGGCAGGCGGTATCGATTTTCGAGACCGAGATCGAGCTTTGATGGACGCCCCGGCATGGCGCGTCGCGACATCCTGCGCCGCCGCCGCGGCACCTCGCCTTATGCGGACCGTGCGCGCCGCAACAACAGCACCGCCGGCAGCGTGACACACGCCCCGACCAGGAACGGGCCGGATGCCCCGAGCAGCGCATACAGCGCGCCGGAGCTGAAGGGTCCCAGCACGCGCGCCAGGCTAGCGCTGGCCGCGTAGGTTCCCAGAACCGCGCCGCGGTCGTGGCCGCCGGATTGCTTGGAGGCCAGCGCCGAAGCGCTCGGGTTGTAGGCACCGAGCCCCAAGCCGCACAGCAGCAGTCCCGTAATCGTGACGCCCAAGTTCGCGCCGGTGCCGAGCGCCACGAGCCCGGCCACGTAGACGACGATGCCCGCCGCGGCGAGCCGCACCTCGCCCAGGCGCGGCACCAGCACACGCACCAGGCCGCCCTGCATCAGAAGCGCCGGCAGCGCCACCGCGAACAGCAGAAATCCGACAGCGCGCGGACCGAAACCGTAGCGGTGCCAGGCCCAGATCGCGAAGATCGATTCCAGGATCGCCTGCGAGAAGGTGACTGTCAGGGTTGCCGCGGCCAGGTATGCGAGTGTCGGTCGCTCACGCAGCAGCTCCCAGGCGTAGCGGCGTCGCTGATCGGGCTGCTGCGCGCGGTGC
>Ga0335084_10007834_pt1 | contig 10622 bp, 13 predicted proteins | sample Lox_Sample_44_FD_206721 | JGI IMG/M metagenome (GOLD analysis project Ga0335084, IMG submission 206721) | Soil microbial communities from Loxahatchee National Wildlife Refuge, Florida, United States - Lox_Sample_4.4 | ecosystem: Environmental > Terrestrial > Soil > Wetlands | place: USA...
CATATACTATACGTTACCATCATCTCCCCGATGCCCGATTACTATCTATTTCCAAAAAAATCTCTCACATGTGGAAGAAAAGCGACAGTGTCGATAACAGGAAGGACTCTTGCCTCTCGACCACACGGACTTATCGATAGTCAGCGCGAATCAAAACTGCTGCGGGTTTCCGAAAGAAATGTGGAGTAACGCCAGCCATGAGCCGCGCCACCACAGACCTCTGCGGAAAAATGACCGACGCTATTCGGCGTCGGTCTCGATGAAAATCGCCATATCCTGAATGTCAGTTCCTTGCAGTGTCCAATAACATATTTATTCAACGCGAACATTATAAGGAAACCCGTCGCTATTATTACAGCCATCCGCTTTATACGACGGACCTAAAAAGGTGGCAAGACAGCGTGCGCCTTCCTCGGTGCCCCCTAGATCTAACCTGGCACCGACACAGGCCGGTCTTCCTAAGCTATCGGGAGTATTATCTTTAAAAGCGTTTATTCCTGCCCGCTTAAGCTTTCTTGTTACATCCGCTGCACAATAAACCTTACATCTGCTCTGCTCCGCGGTACGCACGCTGACACAAATATGTTTGTACGCCTTCTCATGGCAGGTACTTAATATTTTCCTGCAGTCTTCGCTGAGTTGAGCAGGAGGCTCCCCGCTTGCGGGAGCAATAAAGAGGACGAGAAACAGCGTTGTTAAAGCGAAATGAAATAAAGAATTCTGTTGCACAAAGCCTCCCTTAAGACTGTCCTCCGCTCTTGATGATGCGGTAACAGCTTGCCGGTTGTATTCTGCACAATTATATCAGAGTTCAAAGATGCGGTGTCCAGGAAGGAGATCGCATTCAATGTTTCAAGGTGAAAGCAGTATTGCCAGGTTTATAGGGATATCCGGAAACATGCGGAATAAGTGTCCTCAATAGGCGAAATGTGCATATATTACTCTGCTGATCAAATGAGGCAAAAAAAAGCGCCGTACAATTGCGGCGCTTTCTTTTTCACTCAAAGCGGTCCTTCGTTATTCGTCATAACATGCGTAGGCAAGCACAACCGGCGCGATGTCAATAACATCAGCGACAAGTTTGCCATCCAGCTCATGATATGTCACGGTCACCTTCGCACCTGTGTTGATATCATTAAAGATCCTGTTCTGGGTACAGCTTGTTACGTTTGTCCCTTTATCCGCTGCGAATGTAATCTTATCATTCATCCCAATGCCTGAAGAGGGGACCATTTCCATGGACCTAACCGTCACTGTCTTTGCATAGTCGTCAACTGCTACCACCTCTCCCTTAAGGTTGGCCTTGCTTTCCAGGGCGTTGACCTGAGTTCCGAAAGACATTACGAAAAGCACTGCGACAACTGTAACGAAAACGCCTGTCAGGAGATTCGCCATTTCCCTATTTATGGTCTTTCTGCCGAACATAATCTCCACCCCTTTCTTTTTTCTGCTTTTGCTTGCAAAACCAATGGTTTTGCTTTCTTCTAGTTACATCATATAAATAAATGCTAATATATGCAACATCTAAACTTAGCGTTCTGATCCGATTCTGGACAGAATCTGGGCGTAAAAATCATAAAAACACCCTTTTTCGAGGATCATTTCTTATTTCTGGTATTAATCTCATTCTTTGTTGTCTTTTATATTGTGGGTTCCAGTGTCTAAAGCGCAATCTTCACTTGTGGTATACTTTCCGCGTGGAGCGGTGGATATCTCACATATCGTGGCCAGTGGTCATCCTTCTCTGCCTGACACTCGGCCTTGCGCCCTTTCAACCGCCTCATATTCTGGAAAAACTCCAGATGCTCATGAAGGGCCGCCTTGTGCGGGTCATAGATTGGTTTGACCTCTTACTGCACGCCGCACCCTGGGTGCTGCTCGTCCTTAAGGGCATAGTAGCACTAAAGAACAGATAGGGTGAGCCAGGGCTGCTCAATAGTAAAATGAATTTCCCTTCACCATTTCATCACATTAAGGAGTAGATATGGCAAAGTACACAGCAAGCATCGACGAAGATACGCGCCAGAGGATTCTTGCATTGCCCAAGGGCGTGCACTTCTCAGCATTTATGCGAAGGGCGATTGAAGTGTTTGTTGAGGAGCTCGAGAAGAACCCTGACCTCGAACCAGAAGATTTCATCATCTCCCTCTCACCCGGAAACAGTCCAACAGACAAAATAGAATAGAGGTATGGAAAAAAGCAGGATTCTCATTACCTGTGCAAAGGGGATAGCCCCCTTTTTGAAGGAGGAACTTCTTCAAGCGGGGTTTCCTGTGCTGTCAGAAGGTGTGGCAGGCATTACCACGGAGGGGACTTTTGATGATACCCTTAGGCTCAATCTCTTGCTCCGCACAGGACACCGAGTCCTTTATCTGCTCAGTGAGTTTCCTGCGCATGATGCTGAGGCGCTCTATCGCGGGGTTTCGAAAATCCAGTGGGAACAATATATTGCTGAGGACGGGTATGTGTGCGTGACCTCGAGTGTGGAAAATCCTTCCATCAGGGACTCACGCTATGCGAATGTGAAGTGCAAGGACGCTATAGTGGACAGGATCAAGGAAAAGTGCGGACAGCGTCCTGACTCCGGTCCTGACGAGGCCATGGCGGTGGTGAACCTCTACTGGAAGAATGGGCTCTGCTCCCTGTATCTTGATACCTCGGGTGAACCACTCTCCCGGCGCGGGTACAGAAAGATCCCTATGGGAGCGCCCATGCAGGAGACCCTTGCAGCCGCAGTGATTATGGCAACAGGGTGGAAGGGGCATGGCCATTTCATCAATCCTATGTGCGGCAGCGGTACCCTTGCCATAGAGGCTGCGCTGACTGCGCTGAACAGACCCCCCGGCCTCTTAAGGGACAATTTCGGGTTCATGCATCTGAAGGGATTTAAGGAACCTTTTTGGCATGATCTGCGTGCGCAGGCGAAAAAAGAGACGAAAAAGAGCCTGCAATTCAGGATCATTGCCACGGATATCAAGAGGGAGGCAGTGGAGTCGGCAAGAAAAAATGCGGCAACTGCAGGGGTGGAACACCTGATTGAATTTTCTTCATGTGATTATTCCGAAACCACTATCCCTGAAGGAGAAGGGATAGTAATCCTCAACCCCGAATACGGCGAAAGGATGGGCAGGATGAAAGAGCTTGAGAGTGTATACAGGGGCATCGGTGATTTCTTCAAACAGAGGTGTAAGGGATTTAAGGGATATCTTTTTACTGGGAACCTTGACCTGGCAAAAAAAGTGGGGTTAAGGGCAAAGCGGAGGGTTCCTTTTTTTAACGGAGGGATAGAATGCAGGCTCCTTGAATATGAGCTGTATGAGGGCAGCAGGAAGAATAAAAAGCCGCAGATAACGTAAAATAACAGAAACGCATCAACCACCGGAGAAGAGATGTGTGAATTATGTTCAAGACACGGAGAAGGAAAAGTATGGCACAAGCTGTCCGCTATATAAATGACTTTCTTTATTTTGTAATACGCCCTGACCTGTACGGGGGCAAGGACGTACTGATCTATTGTTCGGGCGTGAACGTATCCCGTTTTACCCCCGTCACCAGGGGGCGGCATGGAATCGGTTCGAGTCCTGTCGTGAGGGGGCTTCAACTGGTGAATCTGGGAGTGAGGGACCTCGCACTTTCAAGAGGGGCAACTCCCAGGGCTCTCCGGGGGAACGAGTGCGAGGGGATTGTTCCTACGAAAGATACCTGGTATACAGAGCGGCTGCTCATAGAGAATGCTCCGGGATCATTTTCTGATGAGGTGCTCCATTACTGCGTAACCAACCTTCTTAAAAAGATCTTTAAGGCCAGCATGCGGGAACTCCAGCTCCCTGACGCGTTCCCTGAAGCAGATGAACTTCAGCTGTTTATCGAGGACCAGTGCAAGAAATACAGAGGACAGCAGGGGTATGAAAGGTAAAGAAAAAAAGAGCGACCTCATACACAAGGCAAAAACATTAATGAAAGACACGGACCTTGCCGAAGCGCTGGCTGCCATGATCGAGGAGAAGCGCGGCAGCCTTGGTTTTCTGCTGAGTGAGCTTAAGAAAAGAAGACACCGGACCTTTACCCCATATCTTCTAAAAGGGTCCTCTATTTACACGGAACCAGCTGGCCTGGACCCAAAAACTGTGGAGCTCGTTGCAGTAGCGGCAGCCTCGGCCCTCAGGTGTGAGCACTGTCTTGAGGCACATATGGAAAGGGCATTGCAGGAAGGAGCATCCTTGGATGAGGTTCTGGACGTGATCCTCATCGCCGGTGCGATTTCGGAATCCTCCACATTGTCGGTTTCATTCCGCAAATTCAAGCAGAAGGCGGGCAGGATGCTGCGAAAGCAACCTCGCTAAGAATCCGGTCTGCGGAAGAGGATGCTGGAGATGGTGAGAAAGACATTAATACCACTTCTTCTTCTCTCTCTTCTCTCCGTTGCGTTCCCTGGAGAGCGGGTCCCGACTTTTACCAATGAGGATATGAAGAAGTATCTCACCGAGCCCCCAAATGAGCTTGAAACCCCTCAACAGGATACGAATGAAAAAGCCCTTTTCCCTTCAGACCAAAAAGATGCAGCTGCTATTATTAGGGAAAATAAGCAGTCCATTGTGCTCATAGGCGCGCTTGACAAGAATGGTACCATCTACGGGCATGGGAGCGGGTTTGTCCTGAGCAGGGACGGAACGGTTGTAACGAGCTACCATGTCATAAGAAATGCGGCTGATATACGCATAAAGGCAGGGGATGAAATATACGCGGTTGCAGGAATCATCCATGTTGATGTGGAACATGATATCGCACTACTAAAGGCGGAAGGGAATGGTCTGCACCCGGTGAGGCTCGGGAAGTCCGGCGACATATCGCCGGGAGAAAAGGTATATGTGATTGCGAACCCTCGTGGAACGGGACTCGCGTTATCAGAAGGGATACTGACAGAGATTAGGGAGGTTGCCGGGAAAGGAAGGATGCTCCAGATAACGGCGTCTTTCACCGAAGGCTACAGCGGCAGCCCTGTGTTCAACGAACAGGGAGAGGTAATCGGTATGGCGACCTTTATTGTCAAAGGCGCAAAAGTGCCCACTGCCTACCAGAAACTGAACTTCGCGGTACCGGTGGACAGGATAAGAGAAAGCGCCTTATCTTCAGAGTTTACCCCGATGAAAGACCTCCGAACAGAGGACTACCGCGAGACCTCCGGTTACTGGGTTGGCCTCGGCAACAAGCTCTATGGTTCAGGAAGATATACTGAAGCTGCGGACGCCTATAGAAAAGCATTAGAGATAGATCCTGCTGATGCGGAGGCACTCAACGGCCTCGGCATTTCTTATGTGAAACTGAAGAAAAATAAAGAGGCAATAGAACTATTCAAGCAGGCCATTGCTCTTGGGTCTAACACGGCATGGGTGTATTCGAACCTCGGTCTTGCCTATATCGAAGCAAGAATGTACAAAGAGGCCTTGGAGCCGCTCACGCAGGCCACGAACATCATGCCTGAACTGGAAGAAGCACATTACAATCTGGGTATTGGCTATAGAAATCTGGGCATGCCGAAGGAGGCTATCGCATCATTCAAGAACGCTGTCAGTATAAATCCCAATTCCCGTGATGCTCATTTCGGGCTTGGGCTGGCGTTTATGGATATAAAAGACAAAGACTCGGCATTAGAGGAGTACTCCCTGCTGAAGACTCTCGACCCTTCCCTCGCGGAAATGCTGTTGAAGAGGATCAGGCAGTGAACAAAAGGGAAGAGCCATCCGTCTTGAAAATCATTATTCGTTGTGCTACTCTTTCATGCTATATGATGAAAAGACCATTATGTTAGAAGGAGAAGACGAAGTGAAGACAATTGTCCTATCAGCGGTAGTAGCAGTGTTCGTACTGTTCGGCGTGTCGTGTGCCAAACCGGATTACAAAAAGGTTGCGGATGACTTCATAAAGAGCTCAACCCCTCTCAAGGACTATAGCATCAGGGAAGTGACTGATACGAATTCCCCCCTCTGGAAAGCGGTAATTGTGTATGTCAAGCAGGGAAGGGCAAATATGCCGGTCCTCCTTTTCGTATCCAGCGATGGGAAGACGGTTGTGCCGAATTCTATGGTCTATGTGGACAACAAAGCGGTCTTTACGAAGCAACTTCAGCCAGAGCTTGGCCGGCTAGATTTTAAGCTTACGGAAAAGAACAGATTCGTGTATAATCCGCAGGGAAAAAGCACAGTCTACATGTTTTTTGATCCTGACTGCCCATACTGCAAGAAGGCCAAGGAGAAGCTCCTGAATTACAATGGCGAATACAGGGTGGTGGTAAAGTATTTCCCCCTGGAGCAGATCCACCCCGGAGCGACCCAGAAAGCCATTGGTGAACAGGCAGAGTGGCTCAAGAAGAACAGGAAAGACCTTACGAGGGAGGCCGATATCCTCAAAGAAGCCCGAAGAATAGTTGAAGAAGACATTATGGAAGCCCAGAAGGCCCAGATTGAGGGAGTGCCTACTTATGTAATGGAAGATGGGAGCATCACGCAGGGCCTGTTTTAGAGTAATTCAGTGCAGCAATAACCAACCAGGGGCGCTCCTCATGCGCCCCTGTCTCGTTTTATGCCCTTCCTCAAATGCTTTGGTCTGTGTATTCCGTTTCATAACAAAGAAACCGAGTGGAGTCCTACAAAAAACATAATGGGGTTTTGGGTGTTTTCGTATATAATTTTGGTAAGGGATGAATGCTGCCATAACTGTGGTGTTATCATAAGGAGGCTGCCATGCGCAAAGGAAAGAGGTTCTCTGGAATGAACAGGAGAGAGTTTTTGAAGGTTGGTCTGGTGGGGACCACATCGGCCCTGCTTGCGAGGAATACCGTTGCAGAGGCCATTGGACAGTATGCATCGTCTGAGCCCTCCGCATTCCCCACGCCTGTCTACCGGACCTTGGGCAGAACAGGATTGAAGGTTACGGTCGTAAGCTTTGGGGCAATGCTCACACCCGAGGCAGAGGTGATACGGACTGCACTTGAACATGGAGTGAACTATGTGGATACGGCGCGTAAATATATGGACGGCAAGAACGAGGGAATTGTTTCGAAGGCACTTAAGGGCAGGCGTGACAAAGTGTATGTGGCGACAAAGACCCTGCCTGCTTCCAGGTCGAAAGCGGACATAATAAGGGACGTGGAGACAAGCCTCAGAACACTGGAGACCGACTATGTGGATGTTATCCAACTCCACAATCTCACTGACAAGGAGAGGATATTCTTCGCCGAGACACGGGAGGCCCTTGTGAAGCTGAGACAACAGGGCAAGGTGCGTTTCTTCGGCGTGACCACACACAAGAACCAGCCAGAGGTGCTTAATGCCCTAGTGGACGACCCTGAGCGATTCTTTGACACAGCGCTTGTGGCATACAATTTCAAGAGTGATAATGATACAAAAGAGGCGATTGCAAGAGCAGCCCAGGCAAAAATCGGGATCATTGCGATGAAGACCCAGGCAGGTGGGTACGCCACAGAAGTGCTGGGGCCGATCAGCCCCCACCAGGCTGCCCTCAAATGGGCGCTCCAGAATCCGAATATCACCAATGCGATTCCTGGCATGAGGGACATGGCTGAACTCAGAGAAGATATTGCGGTTATGGGGATGCCTTTCGGGTATGCTGACGAGCATATTCTGCAACAATACAGTGCTGCAGTAAAGCCGTACTACTGCCATTTATGTGGAAAATGCGAGATGACCTGCCCAAAAGGAGTAGAAATCAGTACCATCAACCGTTCCCTTATGTATGCCGAGGGGTATAAGAGTCCTGAACTCGCCCGGGTCACTTACCGGGAGATCCCTGTGGCTGCCTCTGCATCGGCATGCCTTGGCTGTGCGAACTGCGTGGCACGGTGCATCAATGGACTTAATATTGGAGAGAAAATGCAACGGGCGAGGAAGGTCCTGGCATAGGGAAACTCATGCAGAATGATTCACATGGTGGAGAGATGACATCATTGTGGAGATGCGGCTTTATCTTAGCAATAACCTTATGCACGATCTGCGCCTATGTAACAGTCTGTGCTGAAGAGTTTCCGATGGAAAAAGATCTTCCCGCACCTGCGTGTGCAGAAGGCTGGATTATGGAAGAGAAGGTAGTCCTGTATACCAAGGACACTCTGTTTGAGCGAATCAACGGTGAGTCAGAGCTCTATTTCCCCTATGGGTTCGAAGTGCTCGCTTCAGCGCGATATACGAACAGGAAGAACCCCCAGGTGGCGGTGGAAATCGACGTATACAAGATGGGCTCTCTTCTGGACGCCTTTGGAATATATGCCAATTACCGAAGGCCGGATGATGGTACGGTAAAAATCGGCGGCGAGGGATTTATGTCACCGACCCAGCTGTTGTTCTACCAGGACAGGTATTTTGTGAAGCTCCAGGCATCCGGTACCTTGAGTATGGAACAAGAGGTATTGTTCTCATGCGGCAATGCGGTATCACAAAATCTCCCGCGCAATTTAAGTACGCCCAGAGAACTTGCGTACTTTATGATGCCCGCGGTAAAGCAGAGAAGTGAACGGTATATTGCCCAAAGTCTTCTCGGGTATGCCTTTTTCCGCAGGGGTCTCATCGCTGACGCGGTTCTGGAAGGTGAATCGCTGAAGGTCTTTATGGTGCCTGAGGAATCTGTTCATGCTGCGCGGAAGGCATTTGATCAATATCATGCGTACCTGAAGGCATCGGGGCAGGAAGTTCAGATTACTGAAACGCCGGATAAGACATCCATGGCAGCAGTGGATCCGCTCTACCAGAACATCTATATCGAGCGTTCCGGCCGTTATCTTATTGGTGCGGTGAACTTCAAAAAACCTTCCACAGGTGTGCAGCTCGTAGAACAAATACGTGAACGGATTATCGGGGATCAGAGCGGCAGAGGCAAGTAACATGGATTCCTGTTCACGAGCATCTTTCGGTGCGTCGGGCAAGATTCGTTCTTCATAAACCAAGCTGTCCGTCTGCGTCTTTATGATGAAACCGTGTAAAATATATACATGGCCAAAGAAACGCCCCAAAAGAATCCTTGTCCTGACTGCACCTTCTGTCAGTATTGTTGTGATTCACGCTGCGCCATGTGCCGCTCTCCCTATCCTAAGAAAAAAGAGAAAGCCAAGAAACCTAAGATTCATAAGCCGCTTTTTCTCAAATACTGATCACCACTGCGGAGGCATAGTTGTTTCCGCCTTCCTTCCTGCCTTCAGGCAAAACACAAGGGGTATTCACTATAATAGAACAACTCTACATGTATCAGATACACAGAAATAAGAGCCTTCTGTATTTTTCCCTGCCTGTCCTGATTGCGGTCATTCTTCCCTATGGCAACTGCGCATTTGCTGTGGAAAAGCCGCGTTACGGGGAGGAAGCTCTCCTCGGTGTCTATCACACGCACCGGGCCAAGTTGGAAAAGAATGACTTTGGATTCCCCCTGTATCTGGAATCCTCAGAGCTTTCAGGCAAGCTGCATGTGGATGTCTACGGGATTTTCGATCATCCTTTCAGCAGCGTCGCCAATGTGCTGAAGGTTCAGGGAAACTGGTGCGATATCGCATCCCTCCATCCCAATGTCAAGGCCTGCACCTATGTGGCATTTCCGAACGAGTCGCGGCTTTACCATTACCGGAATGTGGAAGAGCGGCAGGGATATCTGGATATCCTGCTGAGTGCAGCCGAAGGTCCTTTTGGCACGAAAGATCACAGGATGAGATTCGAGGCAATACCCCTGGATGAAGGGAGAACCTTTGCCCATGTCAGTTATACTTACAGCGCCGGCTTCCCTGCTAACCTGGCAGGCAAGATCTACTTTGCAACATTAGGCAGGGGACGGGCGGGCTTTACAGTGACAGGAAGTGATAGGAGCGGTAATCCCATCTATATCGGGGGGCAGCGTGGAGCAATTGAGCGCAACGTTGTCCGGTACTATCTCGCCATACAGTCCTTTATGGACAGCCTGCACTTTCCCGAAGAGAGCCGCCTCACTATGAGGCTTAGTAAGTGGTATGATTACACGACCCGGTTCAGGAAACAGCTCTTCGAGATGGAGAAGAAAGACTACATGGAAGTCAAGGCCGAGGAATATAAGAATCAAATGGTGCTTCAACAGCGGGTCCTGCCTGCAATTCAATCAGCACCAGGGCGCTAAACACTTAGATTTCGCGATATTCTTGACAGGATTTCCCCTTCCTTTCGATTATCCGTTGAGAAGTCTGAAAATCGGGGAGCTTATTAATTTAATAGTCCCTCCGTTTTCTCAGAGTCCTCTGTGTTCTTGGTATTGCGATAAATGAAGAGGCAAAAAAAGCGGCATAAAAGAAAAGGTGTCATTTTATGCCGTTCAGCAATATTACTTTATAGGGTTCATTCGTCATGGACCTTGGTGCGCCACGAATCAAGATACTCTTTTGTGACCTTTTTTATGTTGTGAACCATCTTTGCATGTTCAGAGGCTTTTTTGAGAACCTCATCGACTGTTCTCCCGCGCACCTTAAAGTCACAGTCAACCCCTACTTCCTTGCAGGTGAGAACTTTCATGACATCCTCCTTTCCGCGCAGTCAGGGAATTAATCTTGAATTCACCTTGCGGTTTGCGGTCAGGCTACCTTTCTGAGGATCCTTTTT
>Ga0335084_10007835_pt1 | contig 10620 bp, 9 predicted proteins | sample Lox_Sample_44_FD_206721 | JGI IMG/M metagenome (GOLD analysis project Ga0335084, IMG submission 206721) | Soil microbial communities from Loxahatchee National Wildlife Refuge, Florida, United States - Lox_Sample_4.4 | ecosystem: Environmental > Terrestrial > Soil > Wetlands | place: USA: Florida...
GAGTGTGTCCGCCGTCGTGCTCGCGCTCGTGCTGATCGGCGCCGGCTCGAAGGCGGGCCTCGTGCCGCTGCACGTGTGGCTGCCGCTCGCCCATCCGGCCGCGCCGAGCCACGTCTCCGCGCTGATGAGCGGCGTGATGACCAAGGTGGCGGTCTACGGCTTCGTGCGCGTCGTATTCGACCTCCTGGGGCCGCCGAGCTGGTGGTGGGGCGCGCTTGTGCCGGCGCTCGGTGCGGTGACCGCGGTGATGGGCGTCCTCTACGCGCTCATGCAGCACGATCTCAAGCGCCTGCTCGCCTACCACACCGTCGAGAACATCGGGATCATCTTCATCGGGCTCGGCCTCGCGCTCGCCTTCCAGGCCGCCGAGATGCAGGCTGCCGCCGCGCTCGCCCTCACCGCGGCGCTCTTCCACGTGTTCAACCACTCGGTGTTCAAGAGCCTGCTGTTCTTCGGCGCGGGGGCGGTGCTCACCGCGACCGGCGAGCGCGACATGGAACACCTCGGCGGCCTCATCCACCGGATGCCGCGCACGGCCTTCTGCTTCCTCGTCGGCTCGGCGGCGATCTCGGCGCTCCCGCCGTTCAACGGGTTCGTCTCGGAGTGGCTCACCTTCCAGGCGATCCTCCTGAGCCCGGCGCTGCCGCAGTGGCTGCTCAAGTTCCTCGTGCCCGCGATCGGCGCGATGCTCGCGCTGTCGGCCGCGCTCGCGGCGGCCTGCTTCGTCAAGGCGTTCGGCGTGACGTTCCTGGGACGGCCGCGCACGCAGGTCGCGCAGGACGCGACCGAGACGGATCGGCTCTCCCTCGCCGCCATGTACGTGTTCGTCGCGCTGTGCCTGATCGCCGGCGTCCTGCCGGGCTATTTCCTCGACGCGCTCGCGCCGGTCACGCAGGCGCTGGTGGGCGCGCGCATGCCGCCGCAGGAGAGCTTGAGCTGGCTCACGATCGTCCCGATCGCCGAGAGCCGCAGCTCCTACAACGGCCTGCTCCTATTCGGCTTCATCGCGTTCTCGGCGTGGTTCGCGACCTTCGTGATCCATCGGTGGGCGTCGGCCGCAACGCGCCGGTCCGCGCCGTGGGATTGCGGGTTTCCGGATGCGACGCCGGTCACGCAGTACACCGCCGGCAGCTTCACCCAGCCGATCCGCCGGGTGTTCGGTGCCGTTCTCTTCCGCGCACGCGAGGAGGTGAGCATGCCGGCGCCCGGAGACGCCCGGGCCGCGCGGCTCCACGTCGAACTGCGCGACGTGCTCTGGGATGCCCTCTACGAGCCGACCGCGCGCCTGGTGAGGTTCGTCGCCGAGCGCCTGAACAAGGTGCAGTTCCTGACGATCCGCGCGTACCTGACGCTCGTGTTCGGTGCGCTCGTCGTGCTGCTGATGATCCTCGCGGTATGGAACTGATCCTCGACGCGCTCGTGCAGTTCGGCGAGATCACGCTGGTGCTGGTGCTCGCGCCGCTCCTCACCGGCTACGTGCGCAAGGTCAAGGCCCGACTGCTGCGCCGGCAGGGCCCGCCCCTCCTCCAGCCCTATCGCGACCTCGCGCGGCTGATCCGCAAGGAGGTCGTGCTCGCGCACAACGCATCCTGGGTGTTCCGTGCCGCACCCTATATCGTGTTCGCCGCGACCTGGGTCGCCGCCGGGCTCGTGCCCACTTTCGCATCCGGCCTGGTGGTCAGCTACGCCGCCGACATGATCGCCATCGTCGCGCTGCTCGGGAGCGCGCGCTTCATGCTTGCACTCGCGGGCCTCGACGTCGGCACGAGCTTCGGCGGGATCGGCTCGAGCCGCGAGATGATGATCGCCTCGCTCGCCGAGCCGGCGATGCTGATGGTCGTCTTCACCCTGTCGCTCCTCGCCGGCTCCACCCAGCTCTCGTCGATCGCGGCGTTCATGCAGGGCCCTGACGTCGGGCTGCGCGTGTCGCTCGCGCTCGCGCTCTCCGGAATCATCATGGTCGCGATCGCCGAGAACGCGCGGATCCCGGTCGACAACCCCGCGACCCATCTCGAGCTGACGATGGTGCACGAGGCCATGATCCTCGAGTACTCCGGCCGCCATCTGGCATTGATCGAAGCGGCATCCTTCCTGAAGCTCCTGCTGTACGTGTCGGTCATCGCCTGCGTGTTCGCGCCATGGGGCGTCGCGGTGTCCGGCGCCGGGCTAGGCGCCTACCTCGTAGGGGTGGTGGCGTACGTGGCGAAACTCGCCGTCGGGGGCCTCCTGCTCGCCGTGTTCGAAACAGCGATCGCGAAGATGCGCGTGTTCCGGGTGCCCGACTTCCTGGGTGCAGCCCTGATGCTCGGCTTCCTCGCGGCGCTCCTCCTCTTCGTTACGCGGGCGCACTGATGGACCGGCTCGCACTGGACATCGCCCACCTCTTCGCCGGAGGGCTGGTGCTCGTCAGCTTCATGCTGCTCTACCAGGATCGCATGTTCGGCCTCCTGAACATCTTCGCCCTGCACGCGCTGGTGGTCTCGCTCTCGGTCGCGTGGCAGGCGTACATCCAGGAGGCGCCCCACCTGTACATCACCGCCGCGATCGCGCTCGTCGTCAAGGCGTTCGTGATCCCGGTGGCGCTCCACCGCATCATCGTGCGGCTCGGGATCCACCGGACGATCGAGCCGGTGGTCGGAATCGGCCAGACGATGCTCGCGGGCATCGGCCTGGTCGCGCTCTCGATCATGGTCATGCTGCCGATCACGGCCGAGGCGGGGACGCTCGCCCGGGAAGATCTCGCCTTCGCGCTGTCGGTGATCCTGCTCGGGTTGCTCATGATGGTCTCGCGCCGTAACGCGGTGAGCCAGGTCATCGGCTTCATGTCGATCGAGAACGGCCTCATTCTCGCCGCCACCGGCGCCAAGGGAATGCCGCTCGTGGTCGAGATCAGCGTGGCGTTCTCGATCCTCGTCGCCCTGATCGTGATCGGAATCTTCCTGTTCCGCATCCGGGAGCGGTTCGACACCGTCGACGTCCACGAGCTCGACCGGTTCCGCGGGGAGCAGCCGTGACCGAGCCGGGCATGGTTCTCGTCGGCGTCATCCTGCTCGTCCCCGCGGTGAGCGCGGCGCTGCTCGCCATCCTGCCGGACGACCGTACGACCGCGCGGCTGAACGTCCTCGGCACGGCGCTCACGCTCGCCGCCGCGGTCGGGCTCCTCGCGGAGCGCCCGACGCCGGGACCGTTCCTGATCGTGGACGACCTGAACATCGTGTTCATCGTGCTCAGCACGTTCGTCGGCTTCACGACCAGCGTGTTCAGCGGCAGCTACATCGCGCACGAGCTGGAGGTGGGGCGGCTCACGCCGGCGTATCTGCGCTTCTACCACGCGATGTACCAGACGCTCATGTTCGCAATGAACCTCGCGCTGCTCTCGAACAACGTGGGGCTGATGTGGGTGGCGGTCGAGCTCGCCACGCTGACCACGGTGCTGATGGTGGGGATCTACCGGACGCCGGCGGCGCTCGAAGCGGCGTGGAAGTACTTCCTGCTCGGCAGCGTCGGCATCGCGCTCGCGCTCTTCGGCACGATCCTCGTGTATCTCGCGGCGCGCTCGGTGGTCGGCGAGGGGCTCGATGCGATGGCCTGGAACGTGCTCGTCGAGCGCTCGCCCGAATTCGATCCGGCGCTGCTCAACCTCGCGTTCGTGTTCCTGCTGCTCGGCTACGGCACCAAGGTCGGCCTCGCGCCGCTGCACGCCTGGCTGCCCGATGCGCACGCCGAGGGACCGACGCCGATCTCGGCGGTGCTGTCGGGCCTGCTCCTCAACGTGGCGCTCTTCGCAGTGCTGCGCTTCAAGACCATCATGTCGGCGAATCCGGGCGCGCTGGCGCCGGGCCCGCTGATGGTGTCGCTCGGACTGCTGTCGGTGGTGTTCGCGTCGTTCATGCTGTACCGCCGCCACGACATCAAGCGGATGTTCGCCTACTCGTCGATCGAGCACATGGGGATCATCACGTTCGCGTTCGGCATGGGCGGGCCGCTCGCGAACTTCGCCGGCCTGCTGCACATGACCTTGCACAGCCTCACCAAGTCGGCGATCTTCTTCTGCGTGGGCCACATCGCGCAGGTGAAGGGGACGCAGCAGATGTCCGAGATCCGCGGCCTCACGGTCTCCCATCCGGTGCTCGGCTGGGGGCTCGTGCTCGGGGTCGTCGCCATCGTGGGTCTGCCGCCGATGGGGATCTTCATGAGCGAGTTCCTGATCCTCACCTCGACGTTCGCGCGCGAACCGGTGCTCGCGGTGGCGCTCGGCTTGAGCCTGCTCGTGGGGCTCGGCGCGCTCCTTCTCCGGCTGAACGGCCTCGCGTTCGGCGAAGCGTACGGCAGCACCCAGCCGGCGAAGGCCTCGTTCGCGCCGGTCTTTGCGCACTTCGCGCTCGTCCTCGGGGCGGGCATCTGGCTGCCTCCGGCGCTGGTGGCGTGGTTCCAGCACGTCGCGACACTGCTTAGCTGATCGGCATGGGCGCGCTCGCTGATGCGATTCGTGCCGGGCGGACGGTTCCGGAGCATCGACCCTGGCCGCGCGCGATCGTGGGCCGCGCGGGCTGGGAGGTGGCCACGCACCGCCTGCATTCCGGCGACTGGTCGTTGCTCGGTCTCTGGGGCGAGCCCGCGTTCGCGCATATGGCGGTGATGGAGCGCGCGAGCGCCGAATGCGCCGTGCTCAGCTTCGCTGTCGAGGGGAACCGCTTTCCTTCGGTCGGCCGGTCGCATCCGCCGGCAATTCGCCTGGAGCGCGCCGTCCGCGACCTCGTCGGACTCGAGCCCGAAGGCCTCACCGACTCGCGCGCCTGGCTCGACCACGGCCGCTGGGACCTTCGCCATCCGCTCGGCGCCGCCACCCACGCTCGCGGCGCGCCGACGGGCTATTCGTTCCTGCCGGCGGAAGGCGAGAGCCTGCACCAGATCCCGGTGGGCCCGGTTCACGCCGGGATCATCGAACCCGGCCACTTCCGGTTCACGGCAAACGGCGAGACGGTGGTCCGGCTCGAGGAGCGGCTCGGCTACGTCCACAAGGGCATCGAGGCGCTGATGGCGGGCGCGTCGGTGGAGCGTGCCGCGGTCCTCGCCGGGCGCGTGTCCGGCGACAGCACGGTCGCGTGCGCCTTCGCCTTCGCCCGGGCGGTGGAGGCGGCGCTTGGCATCGAGGTCCCGCCGCGCGCGGTCTGGCTGCGCGCGCTACTCGCCGAGCTCGAGCGCCTCGCGAATCACCTCGGCGACATCGGCGCCATCTGCAACGACGCCGCGTTCGCCATGATGCACGCGCAGTGCGGCCTGCTTCGCGAGCAGGTGCTGCGCACGGCAGAAGCCGCCTTCGGTCACCGGCTGATGATGGACCGGGTGATCCCCGGGGGCGTCCGGTCGGATCTGCCGGAGGCGGCGAAGGGCGCGCTGCATGCACTGGTCGCCGGCGTTCGCCGGCAGTTTCCCGAGCTGATCGAGCTCTACGACAACACCGCGTCGCTGCAAGACCGCACCGTCGGGACCGGGATCCTGTCACCAGCGCTCGCAGAGCAGTTCGCCGCCGGGGGTTACGTCGGGCGCGCGTCGGGGCGGACGTTCGACGCGCGACGCACCCCGGCGTACGCGCCGTACGACCGGCTGCAGTTCGAGGTGCCGGTACTCGAAGACGGCGACGTGAACGCGCGTGTCTGGATCCGCATCCGCGAGGTCGAGCAGAGCCTGTCGCTGGTCGACGCGATCGCGCGCGCGCTCCCGTCCGGACCGATCTTGGCGTGGGATTCGGGCGCGCGAACGGCCGGCGCGCGCGAGGGCGTGGCCCTCGTCGAGGGGTTCCGCGGCGACGTCCTGGCGTGGGTCAGGATCGCACCCGATGCGCGGGTCGAACGCTGCCACGTCCGCGACCCGTCGTGGTTCCAGTGGCCGCTGCTCGAAGCGGCGATCGACGGCAACATCGTGGCCGACTTTCCGCTCTGCAACAAATCGTTCAACTGCTCGTACTCGGGCCACGACCTCTAGGACGAACGCCACATGCGCAGACTGCTGTTCAAGAGCCTGGTACACGGACCGCTCACCGAGGCCGCGCCCGTGCCAGACGACGCGGCCGTGGCCGAGCTCGCGGCACGCGTGAACGGGGCCGCACGCAGGCGCCTGGGACGAACGCTCGCTATCCGCGAGGTCGATGCCGGGTCCTGCAACGGGTGCGAGCTCGAGATCCACGCGCTCAACAACGTGCTCTACGACCTGGAGCGGTTCGGCCTGCGCTTCGTCGCCTCGCCGCGCCACGCCGACGTGTTGCTCGTGACCGGGCCGGTCACCGGGAACATGCGCGAAGCGCTCGAGCGCACCTACCAGGCAACGCCGGACCCGAAGTGGGTGGTGGCGGTGGGAGACTGCGCGCGCGACGGCGGCGTCTTCGCCGGCAGCTATGCCTGCGTCGGGGGTGTCTCGACCGTCGTGCCAGTCGACCTGCACATACGAGGCTGCCCGCCTTCCCCGATCGTCCTGCTGAAGGGGCTGCTCGCGCTGCTCGAGCGCGTATCGGCCGAAGCCCCGCGGGGCCCGGGCCCGACATAGGCTGAAGACATGGACCTCCAGCTGCCGCTACCGGTGATCGGCTGGCTCTTCACGGTCGCGAGCGTACTCGCCCTCGCGATCGGCGCGTTGCTGATCGTGACGATGCACCGCTCGGGCGAGCTGTACCGGCGGTACCTGGCGAACACGGTCTGGAACGACATGGCGCTCTTCGGGATCTGGATCCTCGGGCTCGTGGGCGGCATCGGCGTGCTGCGGCTTCGCCCCTGGGGGCGCGACGTGCTCGAGCTCTTCTGCTGGACGCTGATCGCGCTGACACTGCTCTCCGCAGCGCAGCGGCTCTACGCGTACAAACGCCAGCCCCGGGATGAGCACGTGAATTGGGTCGGCGCCCTCTCGGGCGTGCTGGTCGTGCTGATCCCGGTGATCGCCGTGTGCGCGGCTGCGCTCGTCACGCTGCGCGGCGATGCAGCCCGGGCGGCATTCGCCGGCTAGGGTCTCAGCAGCACTACGGTTTCAGGTACGCGTAGCCTTCGTGCTGCTGCAGATGCGTGATCCTCTGCACCCCGGAGGCGGTGAAGTCCGCCTCCGGGATGAACTGCTTGGGATCGAGCTTGCGGTTGCGGAGCGTGATCCGGCACACCTCGAACGCCACCCCCTGGCTCTTCAGGTCCTCGACGATGACGTTGTAGGGGTTCTTGTTCGCGTCCATGGCGCCGGTCATCAGGAAGTCGACGCCGTCGGCGTGCGCGACGACGACGATCTTCGCCTTCGGATCGACCTCGAGGTGGTTGCGGATGTTGCGCAGGCCTTTGGTCGCCTGCGCGAGGCCACTGTCGAAATGATAGACGACCTTGTCCTGCGCGGCGGCGGCGCCGGCAAGCGCGAGCGCCGCGACCGCGGCGAGGACTCTGAGCAGTCTCATAGGAGCTCCCGATTGACAATTCCGTCCGGCGGCGTCGAAATCCGCGCGTGGCGAAGCATCTCATCATCTCCGGGCGCGTGCAGGGCGTCGGTTATCGGGCGTCCATGATCGACGAGGCGCGGCGGCTCGGCGTGGCCGGATGGGTGCGCAACCGGCGCGACGGAACCGTCGAGGCGATGGTGGACGGCGATTCGGCCGCCGTGGCCGCGCTCGTCGCCTGGGCGCGGCGCGGGCCACCGGGCGCTCGTGTCGCCGATGTCCTGGTCGAGGACAGCGACGGGACCTTCGGCGAGTTCGACTGGCTCCCGACCGCCTAGCGCCGCAGCAGCTTCGGGATCATGCGTCCGAGCACGTTGTCCCTGCGGACGAAGTGGTGGAACAGCGCCGCGGCCACGTGCGCGGCGATCAGCAGGATGAGCAGTGCAACCAGCAGCTTGTGCACGGCGAACGCCGTCTTGGCCGCTTCCTTGTCCGCCGCGACCACGGCGGGCAGCGCGATCGGCCCGAAGATGTCGAGCGCCGGAAAGAGCGAGATGCCGATGTAGCCGGCGACCGGCACGCAGATCAGCAGGACGTACATGCCCCAGTGGTTGAGCGAGCTCGCGATCCGCTGCCAAGGCTCGATCGTCGGCTCGTCCGCCGGCGCGCCGTGCACCAGACGGTAGCCGAGCCGGCACAGGACCGCGAGAAGGATCGTCACGCCGATCAGCTTGTGGCTGTTGTAGAGCACGCCGGTGACGGCGTCCCATACGTTCAACACGTTCCCGCGGTACACCATGGACAGCCCGATCGGCACCTGAACGGCGATCAGCGCGACGATCAGCCAGTGAAAGAAACGCGCGGTGCGGCTGTAGATTTCGACCGGTGCCCGGCGTGCCGGCGCTTCGTCCATTTCCGCCCCTCCTCGAACGCCGCTAGGCGTACACGACCTCGACGTTCTCCGGCGCGAGCCAGTCCCGGAGCGAGGCGATCAGCGCATCGTCCGGGCTGACGCGCCACTCGTCGCCGAGACGCAGCTCGGCGACCGCCTCGCCGTGGCGGTAGCTGACGCGCACCGCGCAGCTGCCGTTCCGGTAGGGCCCGAGGAGCTCCCTCAGCTTCTTCGCCGCCGCGCCGCCCGCCATCGACGCCTCGCCGTTCATCGAGAGGCGGATCGCGCGCGCGAAACGGGCGCGCGCCCCGGCGAGGTCATAGAGCTTCTCGGCGATCACCCGGAACCCGCCGGTGAACTCGTCCTTCGACACCCTGCCCTGCACGACGAGCGGCCGGTCCTCCTTGATGCGGTCGCGGCCCTCCTCCCACAGCTCGTTGTAGACCGACACCTCGATCTGCGCGGTGCCGTCGTCGAGGGTCACCACCGCCATCTTGCCGCGGCGGGTCATCGCAGTGCGGGCCGCCGCGACCATCCCGGCGAGGAGCTGCGGCTCGTTCCGCGGGGCGAGCTCGACGAGCGCCGTCCGGACGAACGGCGCGAACTCGCGCCGGTAGGCGGCAAATGGATGGCCCGAGAGATAGAACCCGAGCGATGCCTTTTCCTCCGCGAGCCGCTGCGCCTCCGTCCAGGGCGGCGCCTCGATGTACGCCGGGCGCGAGCGCGCAGCGGCCTCGCCGAACAGGCTCACCTGCTGGGCGTCGCGGGCGCGCTGCTCCGCCGCCTCGAGCGCGATCCCGACCGAGGCGAAGAGCCGCCCCCGATTGGCGTCGATCGCGTCGAACGCGCCCGCGCGCACCAGCGCCTCGACCGAGCGCCGGTTGACGATCCGCTTGTCGATCCGCTCGCAGAAGTCGAACAGATCGGCGAACGGCCCGCCCTCCGCGCGCGCCCGCAGGATCGCGGTGATCGCCGACTCGCCGGTGCCCTTCACCGCGCCGAGGCCGTAGCGGATGGTCTTCGCATCCACCGGAACGAAGCGGTACTCGCCGGCGTTGACGTCCGGCGGGAGCATCTTGAGCCCGTTCGCCACGACGTCCTGATACAGGCTCTGCACCTTGTCGGTGTCGTCCATCAGCGCCGAAAGGTTCGCCGCCATGAACGCCGCCGGGTGGTGCGCCTTCATGTAGGCGGTCTGGTAGGCGACGAGCGCGTAGGCCGCCGCGTGCGACTTGTTGAACCCGTAGCCGGCGAACTTCTCCATCAGGTCGAAGAGCTCGTTCGCCTTGCGCGGGGTGAGCCCGTTCCTGAGGGCGCCCTCGACGAACGCGTCGCGATGCGTCGCCATCTCCTCGGGCAGCTTCTTCCCCATCGCGCGGCGCAGGAGGTCGGCGCTGCCGAGCGAGTAGCCGCCGATGACCTGCGCGATCTGCATGACCTGCTCCTGGTAGACCATCACGCCGTAGGTCGGCCCGAGGATCGGCTCGAGGCGCGGATCCAGGTACTCGACCCGCTGCCGTCCGTGCTTCCGCTCGATGAAGTCCGGGATCAGGTCCATCGGTCCCGGCCGGTAGAGCGCCACCAGCGCGATCAGGTCCTCGAAGCGGTCGGGGCGGGCGCGCTTGAGGAGGTCGCGCATGCCGCGCGATTCGAACTGGAACACGGCCGCGGCGTTCGCCGTCTGGAAGATCCGGTAGGCGTCCTTGTCGTCGAGGGGCAGGCGGTCGAGCGCGAGCGTCGAGGACGGATCGAGCCGCCGTGCGTAGCGGACCGTCCAGTCGAGGATCGTGAGCGTCGTCAGGCCGAGGAAGTCGAACTTGACGAGGCCCACCGCCTCGACGCCCTTCATGTCGAGCTGGGAGACGACCGAGTCCGAGCCGTGCGCGGCGTAGAGCGGGCAGAAGTCGGTGAGCTTCCCCGGCGCGATCAGCACGCCGCCCGCGTGCATGCCGACGTTGCGCGTGAGCCCCTCGAGGTCCTCGGCGAGCGCGAGCAGCTCGCGCGTGTCCTCCTCGGTCTCCTCGCGCTCCTTGAGGCGCGGCTCCATCTCGCGCGCCGCCTTGAGCGTGATCAGCTTGCCGGGCTGGAACGGGATCAGCTTCGCGAGCTCGTCCGCCCGGGTGTAGGGCCACTCCATCACCCGGCCGACGTCCCGCACCACCGCCTTCGCCGCCATCGTGCCGAAGGTCGCGATCTGCGACACCGACTCCGCGCCGTACTTCTGCTTGACGTACCCGATGACCTTGTCGCGGCCGTCCTGGCAGAAGTCGATGTCGAAGTCGGGCATCGACACCCGCTCGGGGTTGAGGAAGCGCTCGAAGAG
>Ga0335084_10007836_pt1 | contig 10620 bp, 10 predicted proteins | sample Lox_Sample_44_FD_206721 | JGI IMG/M metagenome (GOLD analysis project Ga0335084, IMG submission 206721) | Soil microbial communities from Loxahatchee National Wildlife Refuge, Florida, United States - Lox_Sample_4.4 | ecosystem: Environmental > Terrestrial > Soil > Wetlands | place: USA...
GTAAACAGGATAGACGCCTTGGCGTCCGGAAAAGCCCGGCAATACGCGTAAGGTTTTCCCGGATAGGCTGGGGCGCGCTATTCCGCGTGGGTAGAGATGAAAGCCTTTACCGCCGCAGCATCGGCACCCATCACTTCGACCCGCTGAGGGAGTTTCTCCAGGTTCTCGAAGCCTTTGGGCCGCTCGGGATCGCGCCCCAGGGCCTCGCGTATCGTCTCCGCGAATTTCGCGGGCTGCGCCGTTTCCATGCAGACGAGCGGCACGCCCTTCTCGCGGCGCTCGAGCCCGACCTTGATGCCGTCGGCGGTGTGCGGATCGACCATGACGCCGTGGTCCTTCCACACGCCGCGTATGGTCGCGATCCGGTCGGCATGGCTGCTGGTGCCCGAGACGAAGCCGGTCTCCGCCACCTGTCTGAAGTACACGGTACCCGAGAGATCGAGAACACCCTCGCGCTCGAGCCTCTCCCACAGGCCCCTCAGCACGCCCGCCTCGCGCCCGACGAGGTCGTAGGCGTAGCGCTCGAAGTTGGAGGACTTGGAGATGTCCATCGACGGGCTGCTGGTTGCCTTGACTTCCGCCGCCTTCCTCACGCGGTAGCGTCCGGTGCGGAAGAACTCGTCGAGGACGTCGTTCTCGTTGGTGGCGACGATGAGCCTCTTGACCGGCAGTCCCATGCTGCGCGCGACGTGCCCGGCGTAGACGTTGCCGAAGTTGCCCGAGGGCACCGAGAAGGAAACGGGCTCGCCGTCGCGGCGCGTCACGGCAAAATAAGCTTTGAAGTAATACACGACCTGCGCGGCGATGCGCGCCCAGTTGATCGAGTTGACCGCGCCGATGCGGTGTTTCGCCTTGAACACCGCGTCGCCCGAGATGTTCTTCACGATGTCCTGGCAGTCGTCGAACACGCCGCGCACCGCGATGTTGAAGATGTTGGCGTCCTGCAGCGAGTACATCTGCGCGGCCTGGAAGGCGCTCATGCGGCCGAGCGGCGAGAGCATGAAGACCTTGATGTTCTTCTTCCCGCGCAGCGCGTACTCGGCCGAGGATCCGGTGTCGCCCGAAGTCGCGCCGAGGATATTGATGCGCGCGCCGCGTTTCTCCAGCACGTACTCGAAGAGATTGCCGAGGAGCTGCAGCGCCACGTCCTTGAACGCGAGCGAAGGACCGTTGGAGAGTCCCAGGAGGTAGAGGTTCTCCCCGAGCCTCCGCACCGGAGTGATGTCGTCGCCGCCGAAGGCCGACTTGGTGTAGCTCCGGTCGACGAGTCGCCTCAGGTCCGCGGCAGGAATGTCGCCGGCGAATTTCGAGAGCACGGCGAAGGCGAGCTCGCGGTAGCCCATGCCGCGCATGGCAGCGAGCTCCGCGGCGCCCAGTCTCGGAAATTTCTCGGGCAGGAACAGCCCGCCGTCGGGCGCGAGCCCCTCGAGCAGGATATCGGTGAACGGCTGCGGTCTCGCTCCGCCGCGGGTGCTGACGTAGCGCACGCCCTAGTTCCGACCCAGCTCCTCGAGCCGGATGCGGGTGACCTTGCCGGTCACCACCGGCAGCTTCTCGATCCTGGCGATCGCGGCGTTCACCTGCTTTTCCTTCGTTTGATGCGTCAGCATGATGATGTCGACCTGCTGCTCGCCCTCGGCCGGCTCGCGCTGCACCATGGCGTCGATGGAGATCGAGCCGTCGGCGAGGATGCGGGTGATGTCGGCGAGCACCCCCGGCTGGTCGCGGACCTGCATGCGCAGGTAGTAGGACGTCACCACCTCGTCCATCGGCAGCACCTTGAGGCTCGACATGCGGTCGGGCTGGAACGCGAGGTGCGGCACGCGGTGCTCGGGGTCCGCCGTGTGCAGGCGCGTGATGTCGACCAGGTCGGCGACCACGGCGCTGCCGGTGGGCTCGGCCCCGGCGCCGGCGCCGTAGTACAGGGTCGGCCCGACCGCGTCGCCTTTCACCAGCACCGCGTTCATCACGCCTTCGACGTTGGCGATGAGCCGCTTCGCCGGAATCAGCGTCGGGTGCACGCGCAGCTCGATGCCCTGCTCGGTCCGCTTGGTGATCCCCAGCAGCTTGATGCGGTAGCCGAGCTGCTCGGCGTAGCGGATGTCGGCCTGCGTGAGCCGCGAGATGCCTTCCTTGTAGCACTTGTCGAACTGCATCGGGATGCCGAAGGCGATCGCCGCCATGATGGTGAGCTTGTGCGCGGCGTCGACGCCCTCGATGTCGAAGGTCGGATCGGCCTCGGCGTAGCCCAGGCGCTGCGCCTCCTTCAGCACCGCGTCGAAGGCCAGCCCCTTGTCGCGCATCTCCGAGAGGATGAAGTTGGAGGTGCCGTTGATGATCCCGGCGATCCACTCGATGCGGTTGGCGGTCAGCCCCTCGCGCAAAGCCTTGATGATGGGAATGCCCCCGGCGACCGCGCCCTCGAAGGCGACCATCACGCCCTTCTTCTGCGCGGCGGCGAAGATCTCGTTGCCGTGGGTGGCGAGCAGCGCCTTGTTGGCCGTGACCACGTGCTTGCCGTTCTCGATCGCGGCGAGCACCAGCTCCTTCGCGATCGTATATCCGCCGATCAGCTCGATCACGATGTCCACCTCGGGGTCGCGCACCACCTCGAAGGCGTCCGCGGTGACGCGCGCGGCGCCGGCGGCGAGCTTCTTCGCCTTCTCGACCTCCTTGTCGGCGACCACGCTGATGCGGATGTCGCGGCCGGCACGGCGCGAGATCTCCTCGCGGTTGCGCGCGAGCACGGCCCAGGTGCCGCCTCCCACGGTGCCGATGCCGAGCAGCCCCACGTTGATCGGTTTCATTTGAGCCTTTTTCCGAAATGGAACGCGGTCACGACCATGCCTTCGCGAAAGTAGAATTTGTGCGCCTGCTGGCGCTGGGTCCCCGAATCGAGCGCGAGATTCTCGAGATCCGCCGCCCGGGCCTTGCGCTCGAGGTGGCCGAGCAGCGCCCGTCCGACGCCGCTCGAGCGCCGTCTCTCGTCGGTCACCAGGTCGTCGACGTAGAGCTGCCTCCCCTGGAAGGTGTTCTCGTATACCCGGTATACCGCGACGCCGGCGACGTCCGGCCCGTTCACGGCCACGCACATGCGCGCTCCGCCGGCGAATACCCGTCTCATCTTCCCGGCGTAGTCGGAAGGAAGGGTCGTGCGCAGCTGGCGATGCACCGGCTCCGCCTTCCCGAGCCACTCGGGCGAAACGACCGCTCCCGAGTCATCGGTGATCTCCACGATCCGGATCACAGCAGCCCGTCCCTGCGGAACATCTCCTTGATGCCGCGCACCGCCTGCCGGGTACGCGCCTCGTTCTCGATCAGTGCGATGCGCACGTGGTCGTCGCCGTAGTCGCCGAAGCCGATTCCGGGCGATACCGCGACCTTCGCCTCCTTGATCACCTTCTTGGCGAACTCGATCGAGCCGAGCTTGGCGTAGGTCTCCGGAATCTTCGCCCAGATGTACATGGAAGCCTTGGGGTTCTCGACCATCCAGCCGATCTCGTGCAGCCCCTTCACCATCACGTCGCGGCGCCGCTGGTACTTCAGGCGGTGCTCCTCGACGCAGTCCTGCGGGCCTTCGAGCGCGACGATGGACGCGACCTGGATCGGCGTGAAGGTGCCGTAGTCGTGATAGCTCTTGATGCGCGCCAGCGCGTTGACGAGGTCCTTGTTGCCGACCATGAAGCCGATGCGCCAGCCCGCCATGTTGTAGCTCTTCGACATGGTGAAGAACTCGACGGCGACGTCGCGCGCGCCCGGGACTTGCATGATCGAGGGCGCCTTCCAGCCGTCGAAGGTGATGTCGGCGTAGGCGAGGTCGTGGACCACGAAGATGTCGTGCGCCCTGGCGAGCGCGACCACGCGCTCGAAGAATTCCAGCTCGACGCATTTGGCCGTGGGATTGGAAGGGAAGCCGACGATGAGCATCTTCGGCTTGGGAATGAGCTCCCGGATCGCCCGGTCGAGCTCCTCGAAGAAGTCCACGCCCGCGGTCATGCGCACCGAGCGGATGTCGGCCCCGGCGATGATCGCGCCGTAAATGTGGATCGGGTACGAGGGATTGGGCACCAGCACGGTGTCGCCACGATCCAGGCACGCCAGCATCAGGTGCGCGAGCCCCTCCTTCGAGCCGATGGTGACGATCGCCTCGGAATCCGGGTCGAACTCGACCCCGTAGCGCCGCTGATACCAGGTGCAGATCGCGCGGCGCAAGCGCGGGATGCCCTTCGACACCGAGTAGCCGTGGGTGTCGTTGCGCTGCGCCGCCTCGACCAGCTTGGCGACGATGTGCTTGGGCGTGGGCCCGTCGGGATTGCCCATGCTCATGTCGATGATGTCGTCACCGGCGCGCCGCGCCGCCATCTTCAACTCGTTGGTGATGTTGAAGACGTACGGGGGAAGGCGCTCGATGCGGGCGAACTTTCTCATGGCGGGTCGCTGGTAGGGCACCGCTGCAGTCACGAGGAACGCCGCGCTGCGGTGCAAAAAGTTATAATGTTACCGGACACTTACAGCACCAGCAAACTTGAAATTCCATCTGGATTCGGCCGGCGCCCTGAACGCGTTTACCGGCTACGGCGAGGGCTACGTGATGGTGAACGGCGAGCGCATCGAGCGCAGCGTGGTGGTCCTGCCCGAACGCATCGTCACCGACTGGCCGGCCGGCCGGTTCGATGATCTCGCCCCCGAGCACTTCGCGGTGCTGGCCGATCTCGGCCGCGAGATCATCCTGCTCGGCACCGGCGCGCGGCTGCGGTTTCCGCGGCCGGAGATCATCCATCCGCTGATCCGCGCGGGCGTCGGCATCGAGGTGATGGACGTGCAGGCGGCCTGCCGCACCTACAACATCCTCGCATCCGAGCAGCGCAAGGTGGCGGCGGCGCTCCTGTTCGCATGACGGCGGAGACCCTCGTCCCGCGCCGCACCCTGTTCGCGCTGCTCGCCGCTTTCGCGCTGCTGTGGTTCTGCAACCTCGGATACCGGCACCTGATCAAGCCCGACGAGGGCCGCTACGCCGACATTCCGCGCGAGATGGTCGCGAGCGGCGACTGGCTGACACCGCGCCTGAACGGCTACAAGTACTTCGAGAAGCCCCCGCTCCAGTACTGGGCCACCGCGGCCGCGTTCGCGGCGTTCGGCGCGAACGAATGGGCCGCCCGGCTGTGGACGGGGTTGACCGGATTCCTCGGCGTGCTGCTCGTGTTCTGGGCGGGCAACCGGCTGTTCGCGCCGCCGGCGGGACTCCTGGGTGCCGCGGTGACTGCGAGCTGCATGCTCTACGCGGTCGTCGGCCACCTGCTGACCCTCGACATGGCTCTCAGCTTCTTCATGTCCGCCTCGGTGCTCGCGTTCGCGGTCGCGCAGCACCAACCGGGCGAGCACGAGCGAAGGCGGTTGATGCTCCTCGCCTGGGCCGCCATGGCGCTCGCCGTTCTCAGCAAGGGACTGGTCGGCGTGGTGCTGCCCGTGGGCGCGGTGGCGGCCTATGTGCTCCTGCACCGCGACTGGAAGCTGCTGTCGAGGCTCGAGCTGGTGCGCGGCGGCCTGCTCTTTCTTGCGATCGCCGCGCCCTGGTTCGTGATGGTGTCGCTCGCGAATCCGGAATTCGCGCGCTTCTTCTTCATCCACGAGCATTTCGAGCGCTTTCTCACCCGCGAGCACGGCCGCTACCAGCCCCCGTGGTATTTCCTCCCGGCGCTGCTCGTCGGGGCGTTGCCGTGGGCCGTGAGCCTGTTTCCGGCGCTGCGACGCGCCTGGGTGAGCTCAAGGGGGACCGGATTTCACGCGCAGCGCTTCCTGCTCGTCTGGTGCACCGTGGTATTCGTGTTCTTCTCGGCCTCGGACTCGAAGCTGATCTCTTATATCTTGCCCCTGTTCCCCGCCCTGTCGCTGCTCATAGGCGGCTATCTTTGCTCGGCGGGCCGCGGCGTCCTGCAGGCGCAGGCCGTCGTCGCCGTCCTGCTGGGCGCCGCGCTCACCATCGCCGCGCCGCTGGCGGTGGCTTACTCGTCGGACAACATCCCCGCTTCGCTGATGGAAGCCTATGTGCCCTGGCTCACCGTCTCGGGGCTCGCCCTGGCCGCAGGCGGCGTTCTTTCCGCGGTCTTCCTGTGGCGCGGCCTGCGAGCTCCGGCAGTCCTGTCCCTCGCGTGCGGCGGCCTGGTGCTCGCCCAGGCCGCGCTCTCGGGACACGAAAGCTTGGCGCCTTCTCTTTCCGCGTATCATATCGTCGGCAAGATCCGGGGCCAGGTGAAACCGGACACCCCATTCTATGTCGTCAACACCTTCGATCACACGCTGCTCTTCTACCTGCAAAGACAAGTCACCATGGTCTCGGTGATGGACGAGCTCGACGATTCGATCAAGCGGGCGCCGCGCGATTTTCTTCCGGACACCGCCGCCTTTGCGCGCGCCTGGGAAGCGGACGGCGACGCCTTCGCCATGTTCAACATCGACGATCTTCACGCCTTCCTCGAGGCGCATCCCGTGCCGATGCGGGTCATCGCGGTCGATCCGCGCCGCGTGATCGTGAGGAAACCGTGAGCGCGGTGACCTTCGCCCTGCTCATGACCGGCGTGCTGCTGAACGCCGCGGCGCAGCTTCTGCTGAAGGCCGGCACCAATGCCGTCGGCCAGTTCGAGTTCAGCGCGCACAACATCCTGCCGGTGGGAATGAAGCTCGCCCTGGAGCCGCACATCGCGGGCGGGCTCGCCTGCTACGTGTTCAGCGTCGCCGTCTGGATCGTGGGACTGTCGCGGGTGCCGGTGTCGGTCGCCTACCCGATGCTGTCCGTGGGATACATCGTCAACGCCGTCGCGGCCTGGTACCTGTTCGGGGAATCGTTCACCGCGCAGAAGCTCATCGGCATCGCCTTCATTGTCTGCGGCGTGTTCCTGGTGGCCCGAAGCTGAGAATCGTGGCCGGCGATTCCTTCCTGCCCTTCACCCGCCCCTCGATAGACGAGGACACGATCGCCGGAGTCGCCGAGGTGCTGCGCTCGGGCTGGATCACCTCGGGCCCGAAGGTGAAGGAGTTCGAGGCCGCGCTGTCCGCCTTCTGCGGCGGGCGGCCGGTGCGCGCGCTCAACTCCGGCACCGCCGCGCTCGAGATCGGACTGCGGCTCGCGGGCATCGGCCCCGGCGACGAGGTCATCACCACGCCGCTCACCTGGGTCGCGACCAGCAACGTCGTTCTGCAGCTGGGCGCGCGGCCCGTGTTCGTCGACGTCGATCCGGCCACGCGCAACATCGACCTGTCCCGCGTCGAAGCCGCCATAACACCCAGGACACGCGCGATCCTGCCCGTCTATCTCGCCGGCCTCCCCGTGGACCTCGACCGGCTGTACGCCATCGCCGCGCGGCATCGCCTGCGCGTGGTCGAGGACGCCTGCCAGGCCTTCGGCTCGACCTGGAAGGGAACCCGCGTCGGCGCCCGCGGCGACCTGATCGCCTTCAGCTTTCACGCCAACAAGAACCTCACCACCGCCGAGGGCGGCGCGATCGTCCTGCCCGGCGAGGGCGACATCGCGCTCGCCGAGAAGCTCAGGCTTCAGGGCGTGACGCGCACGGGCGAAGACGGCATGGACGTCGACGTCGCGGGGGGCAAGTTCAACCTCACCGACGTCGCCGCGCGCATCGGCCTGGGGCAGCTGCCGCGCCTGGCTGAGTTCACCGACAAGCGCCGCGCCCTCGCCCGGCACTATTTCGCCTGCTTCGACCGCGGCCTGGGGTGCGAGCTGCCCCCGGCCGATTTCGAGAACTCCAACTGGCACATGTTCCAGGTGGTGCTGCCGGCACGGGTGAAGCGCGCAGATTTCATTTCCAGGATGCGCGAGCGCGGCATCGGAATCGGCGTCCACTACCCGGCGCTTCATCTCTTCACGTTGTACCGCTCGCTCGGCTGGCGCGAAGGCCAGTATCCCCACGCCGAGCGCATCGGCGCGGGAATCGCGACCCTGCCGCTGTTCCCGGCGATGAGCAAGGCCGACGTCGAGCGCGTGTGCGAGGCGGCAAAGCGCGTGCTGTCGGAGGAGAGGCGATGAAGCCGCATGTATCCGTCGTCATCCCGGTCTACAACGAAGAGGCCGTGCTGCCGGCCCTGTTCGCGCGCCTGTACGCGGCGCTCGATGCGCTCGCGCGTACCTACGAGGTGATCTTCGTCAACGACGGCAGCCGCGACCGCTCCGCCGCGCTGCTGCGCGAGCAGTTCGAGCGGCGCCCGGATGCGACGCGGGTGATCCTGTTCAACGGCAACTTCGGCCAGCACCTCGCCATCATGGCGGGCTTCGAGGCGAGCCGCGGCGAGCGCGTAGTGACGCTCGACGCCGACCTGCAGAACCCGCCCGAGGAGATCGGCAAGCTGCTCGCGAAAATGGACGAGGGCTACGACTACGTCGGGGCGGTGCGCGCCGAGCGCCACGACACGGCGTTCCGCCGCTACGCCTCGCGCCTGATGAACGCGCTGCGCGAGCGCACCACGCGCATCAAGATGACCGACCAGGGATGCATGCTGCGCGCCTACAGCCGGGCCATCGTCGACACCGTCAACACCTGCCGCGAGATCAACACCTTCATTCCCGCTCTCGCCTACACGTTCGCGCAGCGACCGACGGAAATCGAGGTGGTGCACGAGGAGCGTGCGGCGGGAGAATCGAAGTACTCCCTCTACAAGCTGGTGCGGTTGAATTTCGACCTGGTGACCGGCTTCACGACCTTGCCGCTGCAGCTGTTTTCGCTGTCCGGGATCGTCATCTCGCTGCTGTCGATCGGTTTCGTGATTGTCCTTGCGGTGCGGCGCCTGGTGATCGGGCCGGAGGCCGAAGGCCTGTTCACGCTGTTCGGCATCGCCTTCTTCCTCATCGGCGTCACGCTTTTCGGCATCGGCCTCCTCGGCGAGTACATCGGACGTATCTACGAGCAGGTGCGCGAGCGCCCCCGCTACGTCGTTCAGGCGATACTCGAGAAGAAAGAGTGACCCGCGCAGTCGTTTTCGCTTACCACGACGTCGGCTGCCGCTGCCTCGGCGTACTCCTCGACGGGGGAGTGGAGGTAGCTCTGGTGGTCACCCACGGCGACGACCCGAAGGAGAATCTCTGGTTCGGCAGCGTCGCGGCGCTGGCGCGGGCCCGGGGCATCGAGACTGTCATCCCGGGCGACCCCAACACCGCGGAGTTCGTCGCCAGGGTGCGCGCGCTCAGGCCGGATTTCCTGTTCTCGTTCTACTACCGGTCGATGCTCGGGCGCGAGCTCCTTGCGATCCCGGCGCGCGGGGCGTACAACATGCACGGCTCCCTCCTTCCGAAGTACCGCGGCCGCGCCCCGGTGAACTGGGCCGTGCTCCACGGCGAGACGCAGACCGGGGCGACCCTGCACGAGATGGTGGTAAAACCGGATGCCGGCCGTATCGTCGACCAGGAGGCCGTCGCCATCCTGCCCGACGACCTGGCGGTGGACGTGTTCGGCAAGGTGACCGCCGCAGCCGAGCGCGTGCTCGCGCGCAGCCTGCCGGGGCTCCTCGACGGCAGCGCCGTGCTGCGTCCGCAGGACCTGTCGATGGGCAGCTATTTCGGCGGCCGCAGGCCCGAGGACGGCCGCATCGACTGGCGCCAGCCGGCCAGGCGCATTCACGACCTGGTGCGGGCGGTCGCGCCGCCCTACCCGGGCGCCTTTACCGAACTGGAGGGCAAGCGGCTGCGCGTGCTGCGCACGCGGCTGCTGCCGCAACAGGCCTCCGCGCGCGCCTCGGCGCTTCTCCGCGCCGAAGCCGGGCGCTGCCTGGCCGAATGCGCCGACGGAGGCACGCTCGAGATCCTCGAACTGGAACTGGACGGCAAGGCGTTGTCCGCGCAAGAATTCGCCAATCGCATCGGCACCCGCCGCATCGCGATGCTCTAGGGAAACCCAATGAAGAGAATCCTGATCCTCGGCGTGAACGGCTTCATCGGCCACCATCTCTCCAAGCGCATCGTCGAGACGACCGACTGGGAAGTCTACGGCATGGACATGCAGGCCGACCGCATCGCGGACCTTGTCGACCACGAGCGCTTCCACTTCTTCGAGGGCGACATCACCATCAATCGGGAGTGGATCGAGTACCACGTGCGCAAGTGCGACACGGTGCTGCCGCTGGTCGCGATCGCGACCCCGGCCACCTACGTCAAGGAGCCGCTCAAGGTCTTCGAGCTCGATTTCGAGGCGAACCTGCCGATCGTGCGCGGCTGCGTGAGGCACGGCAAGCGCCTGGTATTCCCGTCGACCTCCGAGGTCTACGGCATGTCCCCGGATCGCCAGTTCGACCCCGAGACTTCGCCGCTGGTCTACGGGCCGATCAGCAAGCCGCGCTGGATCTACGCCTGCGCCAAGCAGCTCATGGACCGCGTGATCCACGCCTACGGCATGAAGGAAGGGCTGGACTACACGCTGTTCCGGCCGTTCAACTGGATCGGATCGGGCCTGGACAACCTCAACGCACCCAAGGAGGGAAGCTCGCGCGTCATCACCCAGTTCCTCGGGCACCTCGTCCGGGGCGAGCCGATCAAGCTGGTGGACGGCGGGCGGCAGAAGCGCGCCTTCACCTACATCGACGACGGCATCGACGCGCTGGTGAAGATCATCGACAACC
>Ga0335084_10007837_pt1 | contig 10620 bp, 10 predicted proteins | sample Lox_Sample_44_FD_206721 | JGI IMG/M metagenome (GOLD analysis project Ga0335084, IMG submission 206721) | Soil microbial communities from Loxahatchee National Wildlife Refuge, Florida, United States - Lox_Sample_4.4 | ecosystem: Environmental > Terrestrial > Soil > Wetlands | place: USA...
GTGCCAGGGTGCTGGCAGTCCCGGAAACTTGAATGCGGTAGAAATCTTTCAGGGTCTAGTCCCGGGTCCAAACGGATCGGTTGCCTCCCCTTGCTCGCCTACGATCAATCCTGCAGTGCTCGGCTTATTAAATTACTCGCCGGACCACCAGGTTTTCTCCTGCGACAGCGCCGCGACGGACTGCGGAGTTGCTTCCACATCGCAGTCGATCTTCCTCAACCAGAACTATCTCAATCCTGCAAACTTCCTGCCCCTCGGTTTCCAACCCTTTGGCTATCCGCAATCTGCGAATTTCGTCTACGCCTATGCGCAACAGGCGAACGTAAGTGTGGAGCGGGACTTGGGCCATGGGTTCGCATTGAACCTGGCTTACAACTTCAATGGTGGCCGGCATCTGAACCGGCCGATCAACGCCAACACGATTCGCGGCGATCTGATGACGGCAAACTTCGAGTCGGCTTACTACGATGCGCTGGCCAGCGGTGGATCATTGCCCGCAAGTCCGTTTACGGTGAGCGGTTGCAGTCCGGGCGGAACGCTCACGAGCCCATTCCCGTTCGTGGACGCATCGCTCATGAATTTCTTTCGCCCCGGCGGATTGAATCCATCCATTATCGGCGGATACGCCTCGGTCGGAGATCCGCTCGGCTGCATCCCGCAAGCGGCGGCACTGGCTCACAGCCTTGGATTCAATGCTTGTGATCCGGTCACTTTCGCAGGTTGCGTTCCGTTCGGAGATATGGACGCCAACTACTCCAACGGCAGCTCGATCTATCACGGCTTCAGCGCCAATCTGCGCAAGCGATTCGGGGCACGTTACGAGTTCCTCGCTTCCTACACGTGGTCGCACGCGATCGATGACTCAACTGATCTACAGTCGACAACCACCCCACAGGACAGCTACTTCCCTGGGGTCGACCGCTCCACGTCCTTGTTCGACCAGCGGCACCGCTTTGTCTTCAGTGGTGTCTACCAGACGGGTAAACTCGGCGGAAGCGGATTCGCGAGCAAAGTCTTCAGCGATTGGACATTCGCCCCACTTCTCGAAATAGCTTCGGGGCGGCCGTTCAACATCATTACTGGCAGCGGGGATAACTTTCAGCTTTCGTCGCTGACGGGCCGGCCAGACGTCACGGTCGATCCCGCTTGTGGAACCGTCTACAGCTCAAAGTATTCGCCAACAGGAGTATTCCAGCAGCCGTGCATCAACGGTTTCGTCGCTACGGGCGTAGTCCCGACGCTCCTGCAGCTCGACGGCAATCTTGGACGCAATGCCGGCGTGACTCCGTGGACGGCATTCGGTGATCTGCGGGTTTCCAAACGTGTGTACTTCACCGAGCGCTTCAGCGCAGACTTCATTGTCGATATGTTCAACATTGCCAATAAGAACAACACTGCCGCTGTCAGTCCGCTGTTTATCAATGCCGGCCAGGCAACAGCAGCTTACGATCCACGGCAGTTCCAGTTCGCCGTGAAATTCAATTGGTAGATGGAGACGCAAACTCACGTCTCAGGCCGAGCTGCGCGGCCTGAGACTTGGCAATCGGGGAGCTTTGAAGTTTCGGCAAATCGAACTCCTGCGTCGTGAGCAGGGCGGTATCGGCGAATCTTCCCGAAAAGGGACGTAACCCTTTCGTAACCCTCCTGAGTGCACAATTTTCGTTGCACGTTAACATTCATGAAATATCTTGCATGTAACCTTTTTGCAGGAGGAGTTCATGGGATCAGCCCGGATCGCGAAGTCCTTGCCGCTTCAGGTGGCCGCAGTGTGCTATCGCCGTCGAGGCACATCCATCGAGTTCCTGCTGGTCAATACCAACGGCGGTAATAAATGGACTTTTCCCAAGGGATCGACGGATCCGCGGCTCTCTCACAGCCAGGCCGCCGAGCGTGAAGCTGCAGAAGAGGCCGGCGCGATCGGAACGATCGAGCCACGACACTTCCATCTCTACATTCATTCGAAGGGCGTGTTCTGGCAGCCTAGTGGAGTCCAAGAATTCGTTGTCAAGGCCTTCCTGATGGAAGTTCACCACATGCGGAAGCCGGATGAGGGAAACCGTCGTCCGACATGGTTCAGCCCCGAAGATGCGAAGAAGCGCCTTGCCAAGGGACGCGAAGTGAAGTACTTCCACGAACTCGAAGCGGTGATCGATCGAGCGCTGGAGCGCATTCAGTTCCACAGCGAACTCTGGGGGACCTTTCCTGGCGCGCGCTTGGTGCGTCCCCTAGCGAAGGATCCCATCGCCGAAGCCGTCTGGCCGTAAGCTCGGTTGCGAATCAGCCATCTTAATCCCCCAATTCTCTGATCTGCCTGCGAATGTTCTGCTAGCTTTTGGTGCTATTGCCGCGAAGGGCGACTGATCCCTGACCTCTGACCACTGACCCCTGCTACGATAATTCCAGCCCATGATTCAGCTCTCCGGCGCCGGCAAACGCTTCGGCCACAAACTACTTTTCGAAAACGTCGACTGGTTGATTACCAACCGCGACCACATCGGCCTGGTCGGTGGCAACGGCACCGGCAAGTCCACGCTGATGAAGACCCTTGCCGGCATGGACACCTTTGATTACGGATCTCTGACCGTCGCCAAGGGAACGTCCGCCGGGTATCTGCCGCAGGACGGGCTGACTCTTTCAGGCAGGACAGTGTTCGACGAGTGCATGTCGGTGTTTGACGACCTGCGGGCGATGGAAAAGGAACTTGAATCGCTCACGCACAGCATGGCGGAATTCGATCATACCAGCCCTGAGTACGACGCCGTCGCTGATCGGTATCAGCGCGTCGAACACGAGTTCCGCACACGCGATGGATACTCGATCGAGGCTGAGGTAGGAAGAGTCCTGATGGGCCTCGGTTTCAACAAAGAAGATTGGCCGCGCCAGACCGACGAGTTCTCCGGCGGATGGCAGATGCGACTTGCTCTTGCCAAGCTTCTGCTGCAGAAACCGAACCTCTTGCTCCTTGACGAACCGACGAACCATCTCGATCTGGAAGCGCGCAATTGGCTGGAAGAGTATCTGCAGGACTATCCCTACGCTTTTCTGCTGATCTCGCACGACCGATACTTCCTCGATGTGACGGTCGGCAAGATCGCCGAGATCTGGAACAAGAAGTTCTGGTTCTACACGGGGAACTACGACAAGTTTCTAGCGCAGAAGACGCAGCGCAACGAACAACTTCAAGCGGCCTACAAGAACCAGCGCGAGCGCATCGAGCAACTGGAAGTTTTTATCAATCGCTTCCGGTATCAGGCTACTAAAGCCAAACAGGTACAGAGCCGGATCAAGGAACTTGAACGTATCGAGCGCATCGAAGTCCCGCCGGAAGAAAGGACTATTCACTTTTCCTTTCCGCAGCCGAAGTCCAGCGGCCGGATCGTCGCTGAGTTTGAGGGCGTGGCCAAAGCGTATCCGGGCCGGAACGGTTCTGGGCCGAAAGAAGTCTTTCGGGACGTCAGCTTCATAATCGAGCGCGGCGACCGGATTGCGCTTGTCGGGGTGAACGGCGCTGGAAAGTCGACTTTAATTAAACTGCTAACCGGGACTGAACCTCTCTCCACGGGTGAGTTCCGCCTTGGTCACAACGTGCAGTCCGACTACTTTGCGCAAGACCAATATAAGGAACTCAACCCCGATGCGCGCATCCTGGACGATCTCGGGGAACTCTCGCCGCGCTCGACTGAAACGCAACTCCGCAGCCTGCTTGGATGTTTCCTGTTTTCGGAAGAAGATGTATTCAAAAAGATTGGCGTGCTGTCCGGCGGCGAGCGTGGACGCTATGCGTTACTACGGTTACTGCTGCATCCTGCAAACTTCCTTTTACTTGACGAGCCTACGAACCATCTGGACATGCGCGCGAAAGACGTGCTCCTGAATGCATTGATGGAATATACGGGCACAGTCGTATTCGTTTCCCACGACCGCTACTTCATCGACAAGTTGGCCACCCGCGTCTTTGAGGTCGGGGATGGAAAAGTCGAGACCTTCCCTGGAAACTATGAAGACTATCTGTGGCGCAAGCAGGGCGGGCAGCACCAAGTGCCGACGTTAAAGGACGTGCCCGGTATGGATTTGGTTGGCGAGACATCAGTGGCTTCAACTTCGTTATCAAAACACGAACCGACTTCCGTGCCGAGAAATGGCGACGGCAGCGCTCCGGCGCCAGGCGGCATCGAGGCGGCCAAGAAGCGCCTGAATCCGATCAAGCGCAAACAGATGGAGGATCGCATCACAGAATTAGAGCAAGGGATCGGCCGCACAGAGGACGAGATCGCGCGGCTGGAAACTGCTCTGCAGAGCTTCGTCAGCGCGGAAGAAAGCCAGCGCCAGTCACAAGAACTCGAGCAGCGAAAAGCGAGCCACGCAGATTTGATTGAAGAGTGGGAAGAGCTTTCACAGGAACTTGAAATTTCCGAGTGAGCAACTGCAAAGTGCATGGGCCCTCCGGTCCGCAGAAGTCACGGCGCTGAGGATGACAAGGTCTCCGATAGCCTTCGACGCCAGTACAACGCCTTCCGTAATCTCTCCCCCGCTCTTACGCCTGTGCGATAGTCAAGGTGGCCAAGTGGCCACGCACCGCCGAAGGCCACAAATTTCAAGACCACCGCTGGAATGATGCCGGGCACAAAGCAGCGCCAGGCGCCGCGCGGGATCCCAAGGAAGGTCGCATGCTTCAGTCGTCGGAGAATTCATTCCTGAAGTCGGGCTCGCCGGCTTCCAACCCCAACACGTTTAACCCCGTCAAGACAGTCACCGCACCCGTCGATCAGGCAACAATCGGACGCACTTTGGTCATCAAGGGAGAAATTACTGGATCGGAAGCGCTCTACATCGATGGCCGCATCGAAGGCAAGATCAATATGCCGGAGAGCCGCGTCACGATCGGCCGCAATGGCAAAGTGGATGCCAGCATCCAGGCCAAGGAAGTCGTGGTAATGGGCAAGGTCAATGGCAACATTGAGTGCAGCGATCGCGTCGACATTCGTTCGGAAGGTTCGGTCTCGGGAGATATCTCGACCGTGCGCATCAGCGTGGAAGACGGTGCAGCACTGAAGGGTGGAATTCAGGTCCGCAGCGAAGGCAAAGGCAACCAGAATCAGGCAAAGTCCGAGCAGCCCAAGGCTCTGGCCGCCAGCGCCGGCAACGCGTAGACAGATTGTCGAGTGGAAAAACAAAGGGCACGCCTCGGCGTGCCCTTGTCTTTCTACACCGACGGACGCCGGCGCTAATTACTTCTTTTCTTGTGGCTTGAAGTCCAGCGACGCCGAATTCATGCAATAGCGCAAACCTGTTGGCGCGGGGCCGTCTTCAAATACGTGCCCCAGGTGCGCATCGCACTTCGCGCAACGAGCTTCCGTCCGAACCATGCCATAGCTCGTGTCACGGTGCTCAACGACACCACCGTTCTCCACCGGCTCAAAGAAACTGGGCCAGCCCGTTCCGGAATCGAACTTTGTGTTTGAACTGAACAGCGGTGCATTGCAGCATACGCAGTGATACATCCCGGTTTCGTGGTTGTTCCAATATTTGCCAGTGAAAGCTCGCTCAGTGCCAGCCTCACGCGTTACATGATATTGCTCAGGCGTAAGTTCCTTGCGCCAGTTGGCTTCCGATTTCACCACTTTCTCCGCAGCCTTCTCCATAGATGACTCCATGTCGTGATTCCTTTGACAAGAATTAGATGTTTGAGAAGCCGGAAAGTGGCAATCGCTACTTGATGACTTCATCCCCCACAGTCCGGTACTTGCCACGGAAGAATAGTAACGGATTGCCTGTGCCCACTACGACATCCTCGACTTCTGCAATGAAAATCGAGTGATCACCGGCCTGTTCCGCCGACTGCAGCCGGCACTCCAGATAGGCGAGAGCACCGTGAAGAATCGGAGTGCCATGGCGAGTGCGCTCAAACCGCGCTCCCGCTTCGGCTTCGGCGCGCTCATGGACTCGCTCGGGGCGCGCGTAATACTCCGAAATCGCACGCTGATCCTCGCACAACACATTAATTCCGAAGCGCTTCTTCGCGTGCAGATGGGCGTGAGTACGCGTGCTGTGATCGACGCATACCAGCACCAGCATGGGATCAAGCGAAACCGAGGTAAAAGCATTGGCCGTCATGCCATGGACCTCGTCGTCGAGGTCGAGGGTGATAATCGTGACTCCAGTGGCAAAAGCGCCCATTGCTTTGCGGAATTCGGAGGAATTCAGAGTCATAGGCGTAGGCCACGTGCTTGCTATGATGAGGGATTTCTTCACCATAGAGAACACAGTGAGCACAGAGGTATCACCGAAACTTGACTGCGCCGATGCCTACATTATCACGCCCGTTGTATCATTCGATGAACGTGGCCGTGATTTCCATCCCGCATGCCGTCCCGATCTCGCGCTCCGACGCTGTGCGGCTTATTCGCTGTTCGGACGACGATCTACCCGAACTTCTGCATGCCTCCCGCGCCGTCAAGGAGCGCTTCAAGCCCGGTGTCATTACCTACTCGCGTAAGGTCTTCATCCCACTAACGAATCTCTGCCGTGACTATTGCGGATACTGCACCTTCCGGCGCGATCCTGGCGACCCCGGCGCTCATACGATGACTCCGGAAGAAGTACTGGCCGCCGCTCGTGCCGGAGAAAAGCTCGGTTGCACCGAAGCTCTTTTCAGCCTTGGCGACAAGCCCGAACTGCTCTTTCCCGAGATGCGTGACATGCTTCGCCATCTCGGGTACAAGTCGACCCTGCACTATCTCGAGGCTATGTGCGAGCTCGTCCTGCGCGAAACAACTCTCCTGCCGCACCCGAATCCGGGACTGCTCAGTGCCGAATGGGTCAGCCGGCTTGCCGCCGTCTCGCCCAGCATGGGACTAATGCTGGAAACGACGAACACAAGACTGCTCGAGCACGGACGCGCTCACGACAACGCCCCCGACAAAGTTCCGGCCAAACGTCTGCGCACGATCGAAGAAGCGGGCAAACAAAGTGTCCCTTTTACCACCGGCTTGCTGATCGGAATTGGCGAGTCCCCAGAAGACCGCGTGGATACTTTGCTCGCGATCCGCGATATGCATGAGCGCTACGGACACATCCAGGAAGTGATCGTGCAAAACTTTCGCGTGAAGCCAACGATACCGATGGCGCGCTGGCCGGAACCCTCTCACGCCGAGATGCTCCGCACTGTGGCAGTAGCTCGCTTGCTACTCCCCGGCGTCAACATTCAGGCTCCGCCAAATCTCTCCGCGCCATACTATGAAGAGTTAATCGACGCCGGTATCAACGACTGGGGGGGGATCTCACCGCTGACGCCCGACTTTATCAACCCGGAAATGCCGTGGCCTCATCTCGAGCAACTGCGTTTGCGGACCGAGACCAAAGGATGCGAGTTGAGGCAGCGTTTGCCGGTGTATCCGGAGTTTGTGTCCGCTATAGTCTCGCGCACCGGATTGCTATCGCAGAAGGTGCGTCAAGCCACGGCTGAGGATGGCTTGGCACGGAGGGCGGCATGATCTGCGTCCTGAGCGGCGGCACTGGGGGAGCAAAGTTCGTCGACGGACTTCGCCTGGTGATGCCTGCAGAAGATCTCACGATCATCGTCAATACAGGCGATGATTTGCTCTGGTGGGGTCTCTACGTCTCGCCCGACATCGATTCGATTACCTACGTGCTCTCCGGCATGTTGAGCCGGGAACGAGGTTGGGGTGTTAAGGGCGACACGTTCCTCTGTTTGCAAGCCATGGGTCAACTCGGAGAACCCACGTGGTTCCATACGGGCGATCGCGATCTGGCGATGCACCTCTTGCGCTCGCGCCTGTTGGCTGAAGGCAAGACCCTTTCCGACGCGACATCCATCATTTCTCAGAAGCTCGGCGTCAAAGCGCGAGTTTTGCCAATGAGCAATTCGCGGGTCGAGACCCGGGTCGATACTCCGATCGGAGAGTTAAGTTTCGAAGAGTATTTCGTGCAGCGCTGGTATCAGGACCCGGTGAAGTCGGTTAGATTCGCGGGGGCTTCCGATGCAGAACCGGCGCCCGGAGTAATCGAAGCCATCACGAATGCAGATGCAGTCTTGATTGCGCCAAGTAATCCCGTCACCAGCATCGGCCCCATACTTGCGGTGCCGGGAATTCACGATGCCCTCCTGCACGCTCGCGGGAAAATCGCAGCGGTGAGTCCGATCGTTGGAAATGCTCCTGTGGCTGGACCTGCAGGCATTCTGATGCAAGCGCAAGGCTTGCCGTGCTCTATCGCCGGTGTAGCGCAAGCCTATTCAGATTTTCTCGACGTACTCGTATGCGATGCGCGAGATAGCCTCGCGGCCGATGCCCTTCGCCGGGACGGATTGAGCATGGTCTGCACCCAGACCATCATGCGCAGCGCCGATGACAAAGCCGCGCTGGCGCGCGAAGTGCTATCACTCGTCGCACCTGTTCCTCAAGAATCCACAACTGCATACCGGCGCCTGGACCGTACCCTGTGATTCTTGTTCCGATCAAGAATACTGCCTCAGCAAAACAGCGCTTGGCCTCAGTGCTCGATCAACCCTCGCGCACGCAATTGGCGCAGGCCATGCTGTATGACGTGCTCACCGCAATGCATGAGTGGAAAGACCGGCCTGAGGTTGGAATTGTGACCAGCGATCCCTATGCGATGAAACTGGCCGACGATTATGGATTCGAAATTATTTCCGACCCTGATAATCCCGGCGAAACGGGTGCGATTGAGATCGCAACCCAGGTCTGCATCGATCGTGGCTTGGAAAGCACTCTTGTGATCCCAGGCGACATTCCTCTGATTCAAGCGCGGGAGCTTGAGGAGATCTTCAAACACGCTCCAGCGCACGGAAGCTTGCTGGTGCCGGCTGCTGACGGACGCGGCACGAACGCGGCTTATCGCAGCCCTCCTGATCTGTTCCCACTGCGCTTCGGAAATGACAGCTTCAAACCGCATCGTGCTGAGGCACAGGCCACGGGCAGGCCGTGCATCGTCTTGGAGTTGCCGGGTATTGCTGTAGACGTCGATAATCCTTCGGACCTGCGGCAATTGCTGGCGTTGCCAGGCGAGACGCGCGCGCAGCAACTCGCCAGAAGCTGGAATATAACCGATCGGCTGCAGGTAGCGGAGTCGGGTGCGCCATGACAAAACGCCAGCAGCGGAAAACGTCAGGACGTACTGGCGCCAGAGGAGTGCGTCTGATCCCGATCCCTGTTACTGCTGAATTCGTCCGTGGCGATTCAATAGCAGACCGGCTGCTCGAAGCGTTGCGGGCAAATCGCCTGAATTTTCAGTCTGGCGACATTCTCATCGTCAAGCACAAGATCGTTTCTAAAGCCGAAGGGCAAGTCGTTGACCTTGCTAGCGTGACACCGTCCGAGGAGTCGTTTGCGTGGGCCAGGCAATACGATCTCGACGCACGCGTCATGGAGCTAGCATTGCGTGAGAGCCGATCAGTAATCCGGCGCAAGAATGGTGTTCTAATCACCGAAACAAAGCACGGTTTTCTTTGCGCCAACAGCGGCATTGATGTTTCCAACGTAGACGGAGGCCAGACTGCGCTGTTGCTACCCAAAGACCCCGATCGATCGGCTGCGAATCTGCGGCGGGCGCTCAAGAGAAAGACAGGTGTTTCGATACCGGTAGTCATCACCGACAGCTTTGGCCGGCCATGGCGTGAAGGACTGACTGAAGTCGCAATCGGAATTGCCGGAATGAAGCCGTTGCGCGATGATCGGGGACGCCGCGATTCCCACGGCTACAAGCTAAAGGCAAGTGTTGAAGCAGTGGCCGACGAGCTGGCCTGCGCAGCTGGCCTGGTTTGCGGAAAACTCAATCGCACGCCGGCCTGCATCGTGCGCGGATTCTCGTACCTACCAGGCCAGGGACGGATCGAAGACTTACTTCGTTCCGCGGCAAGCGACATGTTCCGTTGATCAACTAGTCCGACAATGCCGCATGAAGAAGAAACTGATTGAAAGATTCGCGATTGAGCATCTGCTGCCCTCTCTTCCGGGTTTCTGCGCACGAGGTAACCTAATTTACGACGTTCCCGTCGGCTGTATCCTCAGAGCATTTCTTTTCGATAGCTCAGGCTTCAGTGCGACAACCTTTCACCCGCATGTATTCGTCCAGGCTCTCTACATTCCCTTTGACCATCTGACTCTAACTCCTGGCAAGCGCTTCCTGGGGCACTGGGAATTCCAGTCAGAAAATCAATTCGAACTTGCTCATAAGCTGCTCAACCAGATCCATGCTGTGGGACTGCCGTTCCTTCGCGCGAACTCTACCCCAGAAGACATGGTTCGCGAAGCCAGAGCGAACCCCGCTATCAAAGTAAACCCACGCGTACGACAGCAGCTTGCGCTCTCTCTGCTCCTCCTGGGTCGAAATGACGAAGGGTGGGACGAACTGGACGCGCTGCTTGCCATGATTAGTCAAAAGAACGATCCTGCGACTTGGGAACGTGATCTCCATACAGAAATAGGAACTCTCAGAGAGAAGCTGATGAGGAACCCGCGCGAAGTTCTCGAGACTCTTCAGCAATGGACTGAAGAGACCCGGGCAAAACTGAATCTCCCGGCATGAGCTGTGCGTTCCACGTCGCCGTGCATCATTTGAGGTGATTCCGCTAAACTGGAG